>ENA-OPZN01000190-OPZN01000190.1-human-gut-metagenome-genome-assembly--contig:-NODE-190-length-23551-cov-2.971866_pt1 | contig 23551 bp, 28 predicted proteins | sample MGYA00242483_ERZ504503 | MGnify/ENA primary metagenome ERZ504503 (study PRJEB26092, sample SAMD00036285) | human gut metagenome | host: Homo sapiens | study: EMG produced TPA metagenomics assembly of... | reverse complement strand
TTATTTATTGATTTTATTTATTGACTTTATTATATTGAATTTACTTTGCCGCAACTGCGGAAATCGCTAAATTAGACACATCATGAGAATCTGTTTCTTCATGGATAGTGCGTGTATAGTATGGTGACGGTTCAATCAATTCACCGGCTAACTCGCTTTTTTCCAAAGCTACAATATCCGCTAAAGCCAATGGACCTTCATACAAGGCTTTACCGACAATACAGTCGACAATGCCTTTTTTACGCAAGGCTACAATGTCACCGGCATTGCGAATGCCGCCGGAGGCAATAATACGAGCTTCCGGAAATTGATCGTGTAATTCAAAGAGCAATTCCTGGTTAACCCCTTCCATGGTACCGTCACGATTAATATCGGTAACAATGAAGTGTTTAGCACCGGCCGCCATCATTTCACGAATCAAATGGCTCATATCAACGTCCGACTTTTCAAGCCAACCTTCTGTGGCTACTTTACCGTCGGCACCGTCAACACCGATAACAATGCGTTCTGCTCCATAAGTGGCCAGCATTTGCTTAGTAAATTCCGCATTTTTTAAAGCTACAGATCCTAAAATAATACGGTCGATACCGGCATTCAGATACGCTTTAATCATTTCTTCGTCGCGAATACCGCCACCTACTTCAATAATGCCGCTGAAAGCTCTGCGAATACCTATAATAATATCGAAACTAACCGGTTTACCTGCTTTGGCCCCATCCAAATCAACCACATGAAGTGCCTTAATACCGGCGTGTTCATAGTCCTCAGCTTGTGCCATCGGGCTATAGTTAATCACGATTTCCTTGTCAAAATCCCCTTTATATAAACGTACGCTGCGTTTGTCTTGTATATCAATGGCCGGAAAAATCACGGTCAACCCCTCCTTTAAGTACTGCTCTTATATATTTAATATTATATAATATACACTTCTAGATTACATCTGTCTATGATTTACATCGAATATTTCTATGTTGTGTATCAATTTTTATTATAAAAAAATGTGCAATACAGGCCATCATATACAACAAACATTATCTTTTAGCAACTATTACAATTATCACTTTTCACTAATAATAGAGTTTTTAAATTCTCACAATACGACTAATCTGTTGATAAACATCGCAATAAATACCATTCTTTAAGCCTCATAACCTGCCGTATGAGCTTCACATAGCTCATTAAATCGTTGCAATAATCTTAGCCCGATAGCGGCGCTTTTTTCCGGATGGAACTGCATACCATACACATTACCATGCGCCACCACGGCCGGTATTTCCATGCCGTAATCAGCCACCGCCGTAATATAGCGCGTTTCACATTTCACATAATAGGAATGAACAAAGTATGTGTATTCGCCATCAATACAGCTAAAAGGACTTGTTTTATTCACCAGTGAATTGCAATTCCAGCCGGTGTGCGGCACCATGAGACCCAAATCTTGAGGAATTTCATCTACCGTACCCGGAATAAAACCGAAGCCCTGTGTTTGGCCGTATTCATTGGAACTATCAAACAAAAGTTGCATTCCCAAGCATATGCCCAATACGGGAATATTTCGAGCTACCACCGTCTCTAAGACGGGTACCAAATCACGTCGTGTTAAAGTATCCATGGCTTGCCGAAAAGCGCCCACGCCGGGCACAACGATGCCGGCGGCCTGTAAAATCGTCGTCTTATCGGCCGTTAAGACCGTCGGTATGCCCAAGTGAGCAAAGGCTTTTTGCACATTAAAGGTATTGCCCGCATCATAATCTATAATTGCAATCATACGCTACCTTCTCTTTTCAAAATATTTTATACTGTCAAACTGCCCTTGGTAGAGTTAACGCCTACAATAGCCTCATTTACAGTTACAGCACGGCGCAGTGCCCGCCCCAAGGCCTTAAACATGCTTTCAATAATGTGATGTGTATTGCGTCCATATTCATTGCGCACATGAAGATTCATAAGACCGTTCATAGCGATGGCTTGGAAAAAATCTTCCACCAATTCTGTCTCAAAAGTTCCCAACAAAGGAGTTGAGAGTTCCGCCTTGAACACTAAATAGGGCCGGCCGCTCAAATCAATAAACGACCTGAGTCAGTGCCTCATCCATAGGCACCCACGCATCGCCGTAGCGCTCAATTTGTTTTTTATCGCCCAAGGCCTTTGTCAAAGCTTGGCCCAAGGCGAGGGCCACATCTTCAACCGTATGATGAGCATCAATATAGGTATCGCCATCAGCCTTAACCGTTAAACCGAAGCGACCATGTTTAGCAAACAAATTCAACATATGATCAAAAAGCCGATGCCCGTCGCCACGGCAACGCCTGATTCTTCATCTAAATTAAGCGTTACTTCAATATTCGTTTCCGCGGTTTTGCGGATTACCGTAGCCACTCGCCATGTAGCGGCCGCTTGCTCAGCTGCTTGCCGGGTCTTACCTGATATTGCCACCGTGGCCGGCTTAGTATTTGTCTTCGCTTCATCCTTAGTGTCCATAAGCAACTGCCTCCGTATCTTCACCTTTACCGGCTACTACCGCATTGTCTTTTGTTTTATCAAAACGAATTTCAATGGACCGCGCATGGCCTTCCAAACCTTCAGTGCGTGCTAATGTGGCAATATGCGGAGCCAGCTCAGCTAAGCGTTCTTTAGAAAATTGCATAAACGCTGTACGTTTTACAAAATCATATACGCCGAGGGGTGACGAAAAACGAGCCGTACCGCTGGTTGGCAATACGTGATTCGGGCCGCCCATATAATCACCCAGCGGCTCAGCCGTATAAGAGCCGAGGAATACGGAGCCGGCATTTTCTACTAAGCTCAAGTAATCTGACGCATTGTTAAGCTGAATTTCCAAATGTTCCGGTGCCACTTCATTCATTAAAGTGAACATGTCGGCTACCGAATCCATGATGGCAATAAAACTACGCTCTTCAATGGCCACTTTGGCAATATCCTTACGAGGCAGTTCCTCCAATTGCCGTGCCACTTCATCCGAAACGGCATGAGCCAATACTTCGCTGTCTGTAATTAGAATAGCCCGCGCCCGTTTATCATGTTCCGCCTGAGACAATAAATCAGCGGCCAAGTGAACCGGATTAGCTGTTTCATCAGCCAAAATGCCTATTTCGGAAGGCCCTGCAATCATGTCGATGGATACTTGACCGAACACTTGACGTTTCGCCGTAGCCACATAGATATTACCGGGGCCTACGATTTTATCAACCTTCGGAATTGATTCCGTACCATAAGCAAGGGCTCCCACAGCCTGAGCGCCGCCTACCTGATAGACTGCATCAACACCGGCTAATTTAGCGGCACCTAGTACAATCGGCGCAATGCCTTCTTTTTGCGGCGGTGTCACCATAATAACTTCCTTAACACCCGCTATTTTAGCCGGCAAAGCACACATCAAAATAGTCGACGGATAGCGGCCGTACCGCCCGGTACATAAATGCCCACCCGTTTTAACGGGGTTACTTTCTGGCCCCGGACTATGCCCGGTGTATCCAAATCAATAAAGCTTTGGTCGATTTGTCGTTTATGAAAAGCCTCAATATTACGTTTGGCCACTTCCAAAGCCTCTTTTAAAGCCGGATCCAGTGAATTATAAGCTTTGGTCAAAGCTTCGTCACTCACTTTTAACTCCGTAAGCTGTACGCCGTCAAACTTTTCACTATAATCACGCAAAGCCGCATCACCTTTGGCAATAACGGTATCAATAATTTCGCGTACCTGCTGTTCAATCACTAAATCCGTTGTGGCCGCCGTGTAATCATTTACCAATTCCAGCATCTTTTGTAACGGCTCTCTATATATTTTCATGATGGTCTCCTCTCTTTTTTTAATTTTTTCTCAAATTATTTCGCCATATCAAGCTTACGAGCTTCTTTTAAGCGGTCTACCAAATCAAAAATTTCACCCCGTTTTGCTTAAGCGCCAAAGGATTCGCTACTAAGCGCGTTGAGATGGGGCTCAATTTATCAAAAATCTGCAAATTATTTTCCCTCAAGGTTGTCCCTGTTTCCGTTATATCCACAATGGCATCAGCTAAACCGATAAGGGGCGCCAACTCCACGGACCCCTCAATTTTGATAATTTCCACGTCTTTACCACGGCTGGCAAAATAGCGTTTCGTAATATTCGGATACTTGGTGCCGATGGTATGTCGCCGCGGCTCATTGAGATCATAACCGGCCAGCGATGCCAGAATAAATTGACAACGCCCCGTTTGTAAATCCAACAGCTCATACCCTGTATTCTGCTGTTCTTCCAAAATATCGCTGCCTACAATGCCGATATCAACGACACCGTTATTTAAATAGGTAAGAACGTCGCCGCCTTTAACTAAAATTACTTGCAAATTCTCACCTAAAGTAATGACCAGTTTTCGTTTTTTATTTCGTAGCGGCTCACAATCAATACCGCAACGTTCAAAGAGTGGAATAACCTGATCTTCCACTCGTCCCTTTGTCAATGCAATACTAAGCATCGGCTTTCACCCCTTCCTCTGTGACCACATAGAGTATGGCTCCGTCCGCAGCAGCTTGTTCACGGGCCTCCGCTAATGTATCGGCCAACACTAAACTATACGTCGGATGAGCCAATACATAATCAGCCACCACATCCCAAGCATCTTCACCGATATACACATAGGATGGTTTTGCCTGAGGCAAGGTTATATCCGCTACCGATGCCAATACATCCAAATCAAAGCCCATACCCACGGCCGGAGTAGGTTCTTTTTGAAAATTAGCGAGTAATTTATCATACCGTCCGCCGCTCACAATATAACTGGCCACGCCGTCAATATAGCCGCGGAAAGTAAGTCCCGTATAATAAGGTTGCGGTGCGGGACTGCTGAAGTCTATGCGCACCTTTTGACTGGATAATTTTTGTACCGCCTGCGCCATTTGCATAACCCCGTTCACCAAACGCTGTGCGCTCATCGGTAAAATAATGGCATCCAGCTCTTGCTGCACTTCCTCAATAGAGCCGAAAAGGCGCGGCCAAATTTTGAGCAAGGAATACAATGTATTTTCCGTATACGCTTCAATTAAACGCTCGTACACCGGCAAGTTTTTATTAAATAACGCTTCAAACAATTCGGTTCGTTCCGCCGCCGTAAGCCCCAATGCGTCGACTACGGTTTCGGCAAACCGCGCATCACTGAGTTCCACATATAGCTGATTGTTGAGCCATAATCGGTTAACTTGATTAATGATAAGCAAACACTCCAGTTCGGCTTTTTCCGAAGCATAACCGACCAGCTCAATGCCGGCCTGTGTCACTTGATTTGCCCAACCGCGGTGAGCCTGATTCATAGCAAACACATCGCCGGTGTAGTAAAATTTTTAGGCAAATTAACTTGAATATTCGCTAAAAAGCGTGCAATAGGCAGCGTCAGATCGGGGCGAATTACCAAGCGTTCCTGGGAGCTGTCCACCACTTCATACATACGCTGCTGAACAGCCAAATCATAGTCATCAAATATATTCTTGTATTCAATGAGAGGTGTATTAATCTTCGTATAACCCCGTTCAAAAAAGCACTTAGCCAGACTATGACTAAGAGCTGCTTTTTTCTGTGCTTCTTCACCAAACTCATCGCGAAATCCCGGCGGCAATCGTTTCTGTCTCATATGTTCTCCCTACTCTCTTCCTCTTTGAACCCTATCGGTACGTTCTATTACATCTCTTTTACTTATTCTTTACTTTTATTCTTCATCTAACTAAAGGATTAAAGTTATAATACACTTTCAAGCGCGGATAGTCAACTTTCATTTAGGTATAGCATGCATGTATTTAAGTAATAAGATACTGTTTCAAATGGCAAATAACTAAAAAAGGAGCCTTTAACCATATGATTTTATATGACTAAAAGGCTCCTGATATGTTGTTCTCTCAAATCAATTTCTCTATAATATTACCCTTACTCACTCCAGGCTTTTACAAAAGCCGATAAGCTATGTGAGTCGGATCCCATCATGAACGGTACACCCAAACATAGGCCATTCCTTGAATGAAAGGACTTGGATACATTTCACCGCAATTTTCTTTGAACACACCGCTCACATTATAATCAAGGGTCCGATTTTGCACTTTTAAGGTGCGTAAAATGTTCATAATGACCTGCTGCGTTTGCTGATCATAGGACGATGTAAAATTGAAATACTTTTGGTATTTTTTAATCACATCAATATGGCCGATACGCACCGGCGTATGTGGTCCGAAATCAGTCTGTACCGCCTGCAATACCAATTTCAAAATAGCGACGGAACAAAACATCCTGTTTTTGCAAATAACTGCCAAAGGCTTTTTCAAATTCCGCCTCACTGTAGTCAAGACACCAAAAACCGTCGTTCGCGCCCTGCATGAAGTGAACCGACAATAAGTTTTCACCCGTATAAGGACCTACCATGTTTAAAAATTCTTGCGTAGCTGCTTCAAAGCCCGGTAAAAAATCCACTTCAAAACCGACAGACAAATTAATATGCTGCCCGTATTCGCGTTGCAGTTCATTGCCTAACGCCAAATACGGCTCCACTTGGTCCATCCGCAACGAAGCTGTAGTAAGCCCCTCTTCATCACCTTTATAGCGTTTACTGAAACCGACCGGTAGTGGTGCATGTTCAGTAATACAAAGTTTATAAAAACCTAATTCGATGGCTTTTTCAATAATCAAGGCCACCTTATCGCCACTGCCATGAGGGCAAAGTTCGGTGTGTATATGACCATCCACCAATTGCCCTTCATATTGATTATTGCCGGCTACGGGATAACGGTGTTGGCGAGCTTGTACCGCAGCGGCAGGCTCGTTATTTTGCGGCATAGTATTACGCACGTTATTTTGCGACATAGCGTCACGATCGTTATTTAGCGGCATACCGTTATGAAACGGTTGATTATTACTCATATAGCGCCTCGCACATACATAATAATAGCAATCGTAACCAAGACAAGCACGGCTGTCACTACATAATCCAAACCTTTCATGCCAACAGTGGCTACAAAGCTGTGATCTTTATTACCGAAACCGCGAAGTTCCAAAGACAGCGCCATTGTTTCCGAACGGCCTAAGGATTTTAACAACAATGGTTGAATGACAGAACCGTAAGAAGTAAAGCGTTTGAAGAAATTACCTTCCAAAGCAAGACCTCGACAAGCCTGAGCTTCCTGAACGGCATGGCTTTCCGCAATGAAATCCGGTACGAAACGAAGGGCTGCGGTGAACATAAACGCATATTCGTAAGGAATTTTACACTGCGTAACCAAAGCTGCCGTCAAATCCTGTAATTTCGTCGTTGCCAAAAGCATGATGAATACCATAGTCATGCAGAGCATACGAAGACCGGTTACGTAAGCCGATTCCAAGGTACCACCGCCAAGGAACTGTACCACTGCCAAGAACACGGCGAAGGCGGCTAAAGTTAAAACGGCTTTATATTGGCGAATCAAAAGACCCGTTACTAGTAGAATTAAAAGTTCCAAAGCCAATAAAAGGCTTAATTCATAGGTGGTTGTCAAAAGGACAGCCCATGCGGAAAAGGCGATGGTCATTAATATTTTGGTAAATGGTACTAATCGTTGCATGGTTCCTCCTAACTGCGAGCCTTTAAGGCCAACATTTTTGCTTCAAATTCTGCCATTGATTTGCAATAACCAAGGCCCGGTACCGTTTCTGCCAATTCTACACACGGCGGTTTGGTAAGACCTAAGTCAAATAAATCATCACGGCTCGTAAATAATTCTTCCGGCTTCCCGTCAAAAGCTTTCGTGCCGTAGCCTACGATAATAGCGCGGGTACAGTGGCTTGCCATGATTTCCATGTCATGAGTAACAAGGATAATCGTAAGTCCCGTAACACGCAAGGTTTCCAACAATTCCAAGAGTTCGCGTGTTTCCTTACCGTCTTGACCACTGGTCGGTTCATCAAGAATTAAAATCTTGGACTTCATAGCCAAGGCCGAAGCAATGGCTACACGCTGTTTTTCACCACGACGTAAAGTCGGTGGATACGCATCGCGCAAATGACTGATGCCCGTATCGGCCAAAGCTTTGGACGTAATATCCGCCACTTCCGCTTTGGTGTAACCTAATTGTTCCGGTCCGAAGGCCACTTCTTCAGCCACCGTTGGGCGGAACATTTGGCGATCCGGCTGTTGGAACACGTAGCCGATGAAACGGCCTCGTTCCGATGGCGGTAACGCCGTAATATCTGTGTCATTATAATAAATCTTGCCGCTGCGCGGTTTTTCAAGGCCCATTAATAAACGGGTTACCGTCGTTTTACCGCAACCGTTGCGACCGCCGATGGCGATGAATTCACCTTCGCCGATGGAAAATCTACATTATCTATAATATCTTGGCCCAGCACATAGCCGAAACGCAAGCCTTTAACCTCCAGCATACGAACCTCCTGTTTTTAATCCGTTAGCTAATTCTTTATCTACCGCTGTAACTTTAATGACTCGGTAGTGCTATCTATTTTATGTTGCTTTTCTCTTATACTCTTTACCCGCTCTCACAACTGCTTTGATTGGCTAGGCTTTTAAACCTTCTTTAGCAGCTGCCACGCTGAGCCATGGTTTTTCAAAAGCAAAACCTGCTTCTTCTAGACGCATATAGGTTGTGAAGATGGATGGCAATGCGTCCACATAAATTTTGTGGTCATACATGTAACGCAAGGTTACTTCCGGCACATCGTCGGTGCGAAGTTCGCCGTCTACCATGAGGGCCATGCGATTGGCATATGGCAGCACTGCATGAAGGTCGTGGTCGATAACGACTACGGTAATGCCGTATTCCTTATTAAGGGCACCCACTAAGCGATACAATTCAGCAGTCCCTTCCGGATCGAGGGAACTGGTCGGCTCATCCAACACGAGGATGGATGGATTCGTGGCAAGCACGGAGGCAATAGCCAAACGTTGACGCTGACCGCCGGAAAGACTTGGAATCTTACGGTTTTCCATGCCTTCAAGACCAACCTGTTTGAAAACTGCGGCACTTCGTTCTTTAATCTGTTCCGGTGTATAACCGCGGTTTTCCATGGCGAAGGCCACTTCTTCGGCTACCGTCATGGTTACGAGCTGCGTGTCATAATCGGCCAGTACGACACCGATTTCCGTAGCCAATTCGGAAATTTCCGCCTGCGTCGTGGCTTTACCGTTTACGAATACCATGCCTTCCATACGACCGCCGTAGAATTTAGGCACCGCACCAATCATGGCCATACATAAAGTGGATTTACCGCAACCGGCAGGACCGGTAATAACGAGGAAGTCCCCATCGTTTACAACTAAATTAATATCTTTCAAAGCCGGCTTGGTTTGCTGGCCGTAATAATAAGAGAAATGTTCAATAGAGATTTTAGCATCCGTAGCCGGTGTCAATTCATACATACTATGGTCGCTGGAAATAACTTCATCCGCTTTCGGTAAATAACCGCGGCGCGCGAATAAGCGTTGTGCCGGCAAATATAAAAGCGGTGTAATAACGGCGTTAATAGCAGCTACCAAAAGAACTAACGGCCACATAGCTTTCGTGTACACTTCAGTCGGTAACGCTAAAACTACATACAAAACGGTAACGAAAATCCCGCCCGATACAACGGTACTTAAGAATCCGGATACAACCGGCGGTACAATCATGCGACCGAATTTCAAACGGCTGAACATGTGAACCACGAAGGCGGCGGTGAGTGCCCCGGCCGGTTCACTCAATAAGTTCGCATACGGAAACGCCGATTTAGAAGTCATCAGGTTAATTAGGGCTGCCACAAGACCAATCCCTAAGGACTGACGATAATTTGGTCTGGTCAAATGAATGGCTACGCAGTAGGTAGCAATCATCCAGTTCGGCGTAATGCCCGCCACGCTAGGGCTGACTAAGTGTAAAATCGTACCTAACGCAAGCATTAAGGTACTGACTGTGACCCAGCGGAACTGCCCGCCTTGCACATGTGTATATACTAATTTTGAAACATCTTGAACTCGCTCCATACTGTTCTCCTCCTAAAAATGGGTATAAAAAAAACCTTCCAATCCCAAAATACATAGGGACGAAGGTTAATCCGCGGTGCCACCCCGATTGGTCAAAAGACCCGGCTCACTACGTACGGCCTACCCAATACAGGCGATACGCGCTCCTTTGGTAACGGTCGGAGATGACCGGTGACGCCTACCTACTGGTTCGGGCCACATCTCCCAGGTCCATTCACTATACTTTCTTGCACCGGGCTTCCACCATTCCCGACTCGCTGTAGCCGAACTTGTATAGCTACTCTTCCTGTTCACAGATGATAACTATATGTTTTATCCAATTATACACACAAGCGATTTAAGAAGTCAATACGATTTTCACAAATTATGACAAATCTTTTTGCTGGCTCTCAGAATCTTTATTCATGGTTGCTGCTGTAGCTTTATTCATAATCTTCGTTCTCCAATAAATATATAAGTTAGCGTTTAACACGTCATTTCAATAAACAGTTCGCTATGCTATAATAACAGTGAAATAGAGTGGTATCTATCAAGAACCACATCGCTTTCAACAGGATTTATAACTTCATAATTTATTCTAGTTTTATCGCTTGGATCTTTTAGACCGGGACGAGACGCAACATAGGAATTTTATGCGCATTTCGTGGTCGAAGTGCGCCTTTTTTATGAAAACTTGCGGCACGTCAAAAGCAGAAAGGAGTTTCATGAAAATCGGTATTATCGGCGGGGGCAAAGTCGGTTCTACCTTAGCTCGTCATTTGAGCACTCGTTTGGTGGGCATCGTAGGTTCTTCTTCTGAAAAAACCACCCAATTAGCCACCAAGTACAAGGTACCTTGTATGACTCACGCTGAACTCGCCGCCAAGGCGGATTTGGTATTACTCACCGTACCGGACAGGCAAATAGCCATCGTCGCCAAAAGCCTCGCTGCCGAGGCTCAACAAGAGCCGGCTATAGGGAGTACCGTTTACTTACACTGCAGCGGCAGTTTAGACCTGTCACCCCTTAAGCCTTTGCAAGACATTGGCGCTTTCGTAGGCAGTCTTCATCCTCTGCAAAGTTTGCCGGTGAAACACCGTTTAAAAGGCATTTACATGGCCATTGACGGTGATGAAAAGGCACAACAAGCCGCCCATGAACTGGCAACGATTTTAGAAGGACGAAGTTTTCACGTTCCCGCCGCAGACAGACCGCTCTATCACGCAGCCGCCTGTATCTGTGCCAACTATACGGTCACCTTACAGGCCATGGCGCAAGAGCTTATGAGCCGTTGGTTAGTGCCAACTAAGATTTCAGACTCAACCAAAGACTCAGCCAAAGGCTCAACCAACGAAGCACCGGCCAACGTTTCAGGCTCCGGCTCAGTCATTATGGACTCAACCAAGCCTTCGAAGGCGCTTGGCAAGCACTTTTGCCATTATTCCAAGGCGTCGCCGCCAATCTTGAAAAGGCTGAAAATCCCGGTTCCGCTCTTACCGGCCCCATCGCGCGGGGCGATATAAACACGGTACAGAGCCATTTAGGGGTTTTACCAAAAACATGATTCCGGTTTACATACAATTGGGCATGGCCACAACGCAGTTGGCCCTAATGAATCAGACAATTACGCCGCTTATGGCGGAAGAACTATTCGATCTATTTAATTCCGTTCACTATGAAGCTACTACTAAGGAGGAGACTTCACATGAGTAACAAACCAAAAACTATTACAACCATCAAACAAATGAAGGAACAGGGCGAACCGATTACCATGATTACGGCCTATGACGTAGCCATGCGCGCAATGTAAATGAAGCGGGCATCGACATGATTCTCGTAGGTGACTCCGTCGGTAATGTAATGCTCGGTTACGAATCCACTCTTCCTGTTACGATGGATGAAATGATACATCATACCAAAGCGGTAATGCGCGGCAATTCAACGGCTCTCGTGGTAGCCGACATGCCGTTCATGAGCTATCAGGCAGACATGGCGGAAGCCATGCATAATGCGGGCCGTTTCTTAAAAGAAACCGGCTGTACCGCCGTAAAACTTGAAGGCGGTCAAGAAGTGGCCCCTTTGATTAAGAAACTTACCACCGCCGGCATTCCGGTAGTAGCCCATATCGGTTTAACACCGCAGTCGGTAAATCAACTCGGCGGCTTTAAAGTACAGGGCAAAGACATGGAAGCGGCGCAGCAACTCATTGATGATGCCAAAGCCTTGGAAGAAGCAGGCGCTTTCGCCTGTGTCTTAGAATGTGTACCTGCTGCCTTAGCTACCAAAGTAACGCAATCCCTCAAAACGATGGTAACCATCGGCATCGGTGCGGGCAACGGTTGCGACGGGCAAGTACTGGTTTGCAACGATTTACTGGGCGTAAGCACCGGCTTTTCACCGAAATTTGTCAAAAAATACGCCAATCTCCATGACATCACGGTCAACGCGGTAAAAGACTATATTGCGGATGTAAAAAGTCGTGAATTCCCGGCCGAAGAACATACCTTTAAGATTGACGATTCTGTGCTGGATAAATTATATTAAAGTAAATCCCGCAACTATAAACACGCATAAATACATACAGGCATATATAAACATATTTAAACACACATAAACACATATAGGCACATATAAGAAAATATGTGGTTTCAAAATTCAAAAAGGCGATAAGTTCAGTTTATTTCTGAATTTATCGCCTTTTAAGTTAGCAAATTATAGGACAAATCAGCAGCACTTTCCCTACATTATATTTTACCCTATCTAAAGTTAAGGTTTGAAAATATAGGTAATTGACATTAAATAGGCTGAGCTAAGTTAGTTAAATATATTGTAAAACCGCTGCTGTCATGCCATTTGTATCGACCCGTTGCATGCCGTCCTTATAAATATCGCCCGTACGATAACCCGCTTCCAAGGCTTTTTCAACGGCTGCTTCAATAGCATCAGCGGCCTTAGGTGCGTTCAACGAATAACGACACATCATGGCGGCCGACAAAATGGTGCCCAAAGGATTGGCAATGCCTCGGCCTGCAATATCCGGTGCGGAACCGTGGATTGGTTCATATAACGCAGTACCCGTACCGATGGAAGCGGATGGCAAGAGACCCAGTGAGCCGGACACAACGGCGCCTTCGTCACTTAAAATATCGCCGAATAAATTGGTCGTAACGATAACATCAAACTGGCCGGGATTGACTACAAGCTGCATAGCCGTATTATCTACATACAAATAGTCCATATCAATTTCCGGATTAGCCGCCGCTTTCTCTTGGGCAATCTTACGCCATAAGCGGGAGGAGGCCAACACATTGGCTTTATCCACACTGGTAATCTTACCGCGACGTTTTTAGCCGCCGTTTCAATGGCCACATCCATGATGCGCTCAACTTCATAGCGATGATACGTTTCCTTATCCCATGCCAATTCATTGGGACCTTCCCCTTCCGCTTCTTCACGTTCTCCGAAATAAATACCCCCGGTCAATTCACGGACAATGACAAAATCTACATTTTGTACCAGTTCCGGCTTTAACGGTGAATAATCTTGTAAGGCTTTAAAAATGCGAACCGGTCGTAAATTACAAAAAAGACTAAAGCTTTACGAAGACCGAGAATTGCTTTTTCGGGGCGAATAGATGGGGCAACATCATCCCACTGCGGGCCACCAACCGCCCCTAGCAAAACAGCATCCGCCGTTTCACAAGCTTTAATCGTCTCCGCCGGCAATGGCTCGCCATAGGCATCGATGGCTTCACCGCCGGCCTTTTTTTCAACCCATTCTATCGTTATATTATCTTTTGTCACAGCCGCATCAACTATACGGCGTGCCGCCGCCACAATTTCACGGCCGATTCCGTCGCCATTAATAGCGACAACCGTTTTTGTTTGACTCATTTATATTCCCTCTATTTTTCTCAAAATCTCAATACCCAAAATGCAAAAGATAGTGAAGTTCTTATACGCATTACCTGCTAACTATATTAACAGATACTTCATGCCCCGGTGCAGCGATTAAGCCTCACTGCGTTGTTTGGCAAAATTCACCAACCCGCCGGCCTTGGCGATAGCCTGTACAAATGGTGGCAAAGCAGTCCCTTGATACACTTCGCCGGTCGTCAAATTATGCACTTCGCCGGTACTCATATCTACGCCCACTTCATGGTCGGCTTTGATTTTTTCAACAGCATCACCGATTTCAATCACCGGCAAACCGATGTTAATCGCATTGCGAAAGAAGATGCGGGCAAAACTGTGAGCAATGATACAAGGCACACCATTTGCCTTAATAACCGCCGGTGCATGCTCACGGGAGGAGCCGCAACCGAAATTTTTACCGGCCACCATAATATCACCGGGCTTCACATTCGGTGCAAAAGTAGTATCAATATCTTCCATGGCGTGGGTGGCGAGCTCCTGCATATCGGCAATGGCCAAATAGCGGGCCGGAATAATTACATCTGTATCTACATTGTCGCCGTAGCGCCAAATTTTTCCTTGAAAATCCATATTATACCTCCTCCGGACCGGCAATGCGTCCCAAAACGGCACTGGCCGCCGCCACATAAGGGCTTACCAAATATACTTCACTATCTACATGACCCATACGGCCTCTGAAATTACGATTCGTCGTCGACACAGTGCGTTCACCGGCCGCCATAATGCCCATATAGCCGCCTAAGCAAGGTCCGCAAGTCGGCGTGCTCACCGCACAACCGGCATCTACAAAAATATCTACCAAACCTGTTTTAATGGCCTCATCATACACAGCCTGACTACCCGGAATAACGATGCAACGAACGAAGTCAGCTACTTTACGATCTTTAAAAATAGCTGCTGCCGCCGCTAAGTCTTCATAACGGCCGTTCGTACAGGACCCGATGATTACCTGGTCAATCGCGATGTCCTTTGCAATTTCATCTACATAATGCGTATTCGATGGTAAATGCGGGAAGGCTACTACCGGCTTTAACGCTGCTAAATCAATAATCACGGTTTCGCTGTAAACGGCATCTTCGTCCGCAGCAACCGGTGTAAAATCACGTTTTACCCGGCCGGTTACATACGCTTCAGTTCTTTCATCGTACGGGAATACACCACATTTACCGCCCGCTTCAATAGCCATATTACAGATAGTTAAGCGATCGGCCATAGCCAAATGGGCTACGCCGTCACCGGTGAATTCAATAGCCTTATAACGTGCTCCATCTACACCAATGCGACCGATAAGTTCAAGCACGATATCCTTGCCGGTTACCCAGCGATTCGGCTTACCCATAAGTTCTACCTTAATGGCTTCCGGCACTTTGAACCAAATCTGTCCCATGGCCATAGCTACGCCCGCATCAGTAGAGCCTACGCCGGTGGCAAAAGCGCCAAGCGCTCCATAAGTGCAGGTATGTGAATCCGCCCCGATAATCATATCTCCTGGTGCTACCAAGCCCTGTTCCGGCAATAATACATGTTCGATACCCATGCGGCCCACTTCAAAATAATGAGTAATCTTTTCGGCTTTTACAAAATCACGCATTACTTTGGCTTGCTCCGCCGATTTTATGTCCTTATTCGGCGTGAAATGGTCGGGCACCAAATAAATACGGTCACGGTCAAACACAGGTTTACCTATTTTTCTGAATTCTTTCAGTGCCGGCGGAAAGGTAATGTCATTCATCAATACCGCATCTACCTTGCACTCAATAATATCGCCTGCTTTCACCACTCTACGCGCGCGGCGCGCCGATGTTCTTCTCTGTCATCGTCATCCCCATAACGAAATCCTCCTCAACTCTCTTAAGCTCTCAAACTATTTTCTCTTATGTCTTAAAATACATTCTCTTATGTCTTAAACTACATTCTCTTGTGCCTCAGACTTACGCTCTATCAGCTGTAATACACCATGAAGCTCTCTCAAAACTTCGTAGCGTAATGTTTATTCTATGTCCTGTGCTATTTCCTGCTCAATTTCTTCTGCCAAATACACATAGTTTACAGCATTAATATAGGCCAACACACTGGATGAAATTACATCGGTGCTCACGCCGCGTCCGTTATATCGGCGGCCTTTATATTCAATCGTTACCTGCACTTCACCAAGCGCATCCTGCCCTTCCGTTACGGCTCGTACCTGATAATCCTTGAGTTCAATCGGCAAACCGATAACACGCTGTGCCGCTTTTAACGACGCATCTACCGAACCGTCACCGACCGCCGCATCTTCGCGAATACCTTGCGGTGTTTTCAAACGTACATCGGCGTAAGCATAGCCTCGTTCGTTAGATTTATAATGATGATGGACAAGTTCCACTGCTTTTACATGGTCGATATTGTCGATAACTAAAGCCAAAATGTCTTCGTCAAAAATCTCTTTTTTACGATCCGCCAAGGCTTTGAATTTAGCGAATAAGTCGTTCACTTTGGCCGTATCAAACTTAAAGCCCATGCCCTCCAAATGGCTTTCAAAGGCATGACGGCCGGAATGTTTGCCAAGGACGATGCTCGTTTTTTCTGCCCCCACACTTTCCGGTGTCATAATTTCATAGGTGGTCGGATTATTCAACATACCGTGCTGATGAATACCCGATTCATGGGCAAAAGCGTTACGCCCTACAATCGCCTTATTCGGCGGTACCACCATACCCGTCAATTTGCTGACCAATTTGCTGACACGAGTGAACTGTTTCGTATCGATGGCGGTGGTTACGCCGTAAATATCGGCGCGAGTTTTAAAGCCATTACAACTTCTTCAATGCCCACATTACCGGCTCGTTCGCCAAGACCGTTAATGGTGCCTTCCACCTGACGGGCTCCCGCTTGAATGGCAGCCAAGGTATTGGCGTTGGCCATGCCCAAATCATCATGGCAATGAACACTGATGATGGCTTTGTCGATGTCCTTTACATGCTCCTTGATGTAACGGATTTTATAAGCAAACTCATCCGGCGTCATATAGCCACCGTATCCGGCACGTTCAGGATGGTAGCGCCCCCTTCGATGGCAACACCAAAGACTTCACATAAATAATCCAAGTCGGTACGCGATGCATCTTCGGCGGAAAACTCGATTTCATCAAATTTGCCGGCTGCAAAAGCTAAGCAGTCTTTTACGATTTCAATGACTTCATCGCGCGTTTTTTCAATTTATATTCTAAGTGAATATCGCTGGTGGCAATAAACACATGCAAACGGCTATGCTCAGCGCCTTTCAAAGCTTCCGCGGTGCGCTCAATGTCTGCCTTATTGGCTCTGGCCAAGCCGCAAATAGTGGCGCCTTTTACTTCATCGGCGATTTTTTTAACCGCTTCAAAGTCCCCCGGCGATGCAGCCGGAAAGCCCGCTTCAATCACATCAATGCCTAAGCGTACCAAGTTCTGCGCAATTTCAATCTTCTCCGGCGTCTGTAATGATACGCCCGGGCTCTGTTCACCGTCACGCAAGGTTGTATCGAAAAAATAAACTCGATCCTGATTTACTACATTATTGGCTGTCTGGTTAACTGCTTGATTTGTTACTTCGTTGACTTGATCAGTTGCTTGCCCCTGTGTCATATACATTCCCTCTCTTTTCGCTCTCTTATTTCTCAACTAAGCGCCCTATATGTTTAGCGCCACTCTTTGTTTACCCAAAATTTCATCAGTACAGCGCTCTCACCCGCCATACTAAGACTCATCATTTCTTAAGCGAACCGGCTCAGCCCCGCGCTCTCACCCACGGGACCGGTTCCTCTCTTCTCGCTCAAATGAGTCCCCAGTGCATCATGCTCTCACCCACAATGCATTCTCTCTCTTTTTTCTCAAAAGAACCGTCACGCCATTATTTTTTAAAACTATTCTTCTTAAAAAAATCTTGACTCGGATAATATAAAAAACGCCCCCCGGATGCACAAGTAAAACTGTACGTCCAGGGGCGTTATATACATTAATAGCAGCCTATTAACAGCTATGATTTTTGCCGGATGAAGTAAGACTTGAGACCTGAAAATTTAAAATTTAGACTTGAAGTAAAATTTTCATTTATTTTTTCATCTAACAAAAAAGCCCCCGGAATCACATAATGTGTTCCAGGGCATCATAAACTATAACACGGTACCACCCTAGTTGGTTCTCTTGCAGTTATAACGGAACTACCGTCACGGCTTACTTCAGTTCAGCCGCAATGCTCCGAGGCGAGTTTCGATACTATCCGTTCTATTGCCTCGCACCGACCGGCAACTCTCTGTAAGCAACTAAATAGTTCTTTATACCTGTTCATCACATATCTCATTTGATTGTTGCTATTTTCGCACATACATATATACTTTGTCAAGAGATTTTTTTAAGAGTTTTATATTTTACCAAATAACGGCTCGAAAACTCTGATTTCTCATAGTTGGAATAATCCGGTAACGGCCCATATTGATTCGTTTCCGGTTGACTCTGCTGTATGCTGAAAATTAACAGAACGATAACACCAATGGTACAAATACGATTAAATACCACCAGCCCGTACGACCGATATCATGGAGCCGCCGTACCTGTACGGCTATGGAAGGTATGATAAAAGCCAGGCCGATTACACTGCTTATAATACTGCCAAAATCCGAAATAACACTAAAAATAAGCGTTAACAGCGAGCCTACTACCCATTGGGCCAACACAAAGCGCCAAAATTCACCGCGCGTAGCCCGCCCCTTGAAATCAGCATATTTATCCTTAAGACACATAATATAATTATCGATTAAAGATAGGGAACCCACCCAGTTAGGCGGATAACCTTCACCATTCTCCCAATTGGCATAGTGCGTATTAGAGGACTGTGGCTTTGCCGCCGGCACTTGATTATTAACACCGACTTCTTTTGGCTGATTGCCATCTGACGAATCATCTGCCACCGGCTCCTCTACATAAACCGGCTGGCTGAATTGACTATCCTTCTTGAATTGTTCTCCTTGCTGTTCCTTTTTCGGCTGCGCCGGTTCACTCACGTCCGGCATGGCTATTTCACCGACGGCCGTGCCGCATTTCGAACAAAAACGACTGCCTTCCCAAGTTTAGCTCCGCATTTGTACAGTACATAATTCCACTCCTTTACCTATTCCCGTTTTCCATCTATTCCTTACGTCAATTAATAACTATTACCATGCCAAATTATGGCTGATTTTCAACATTAATATGTGACGCACCGCATCATTTAAGCGGTCTTTGGAGATGTCACCGCTGCGCACGGCCTTTAAAATCGCATTATAACCCTCGATGGCGTGATTGTACTCTTGACCGATAAGCACAATATCCACACCGGCGTTAACAGCCTTAACACTCATATCGCCAAAACTGTAATGATTGGCAACGGCGCCCATTTCCATATCATCCGTAATGATGACACCTTTATATCCCAGCTTTTGACGTAAAATATCTTGCATAATAACCTTAGACAAGCTGGCCGGCATGGTATCATCGAGATTGCTGTAAACCGCATGGGAAACCATGACCATATAGTCGTCGTTATTCACCGATTGTATGATCGTCTCAAAGGGCTTTAAATCGGTGGCCCATAATTCATCGGCCGATGCGTCAATCGTATTGCCCTCTTTATGTAAGTCCGTCACGGTACGACCGATACCCGGAAAATGCTTTAACGAATAAATAAGCCCCGCTTCATGGTAAGCATTGCCCACCGCCTTAACAAATGGAATGACTTCAGCCGCGGTGGTGCCGTAAGAACGTTCATCGGCAAGGCCCAAATCGGCAACCGGTGCAAAGTTCACATTAAAACCTAATGATTTTAACTCTTTACCACTTTCTAATGCTAGTTTTGCTGCTTCCGCCGGTGTACCTTGCCCCAGCTGTTCAGCGGCCGGTACTTTTACAAGCTCACTGCTCAGGCGCGCCACCCAGCCGCCTTCCTGATCTATAGCTACAAAGAGCGGTGCTTTTTCACTTTGGCGAGCCGCTTTCTGTAAATCTTGAATCAACGCTGCAACCTGTTCTTTGGATTCCATGTTGCGGTCAAACAAAATAATGCCGCCCATTTTGTATTCGCTCAGCATATAGCGCACATCGTCGTTTACCTGAGTCCCTTGCATGCCGAATAAAATCAGCTGGCCGACTTTTTCTTCATCACTCATGGACTCAAGTAATGAGTCTACTTTTTGCTCGGCCGTCAAATCCGTCTTTTGCCAAATTTCTTCCTTAGCCTGGGGCTTTGTATCAGAGCGCACCCTGCCATAACCACTAAAGCCATAAGCAAAGCCATTAAAAATCCAAGCCGTTTAAGACCTTTTCTGCCTTTCATTAATTCGCCTCACTTCTAAATCTTACGGGCCGACATATCATCAATAAGCCAGCCCGACCCTTGTTTACGCATCGTCACTTCGCCGGCAAATTTGCTCGCCACCGTGTCGCCCTTGTTACCTGTATAGTCTTCCGCATGCAACGTATACTGAATCACAATCGTGTCATCTGTTTGGGAAATAACGCGCATAGAATCCACTATACTTTCCTTGGTTTTGATATACCCCATGGACCAATCATAAAAAGAATTGCCCCCTTCTCGCTTATAATTTTCAGATAACAAATCATAGGCCTTAGAAATATCACCATCAGTAATCATCTGATGATATGTTCTAAATGTGTTCATAGCACTGTCAGCGGCCAATGTTTTTGGATCGGATGATTTAGGTTTTACTACCGGTTGTGTTTTAGTTACTGTTTCAGTTGCCGTAGTGGTCACACCATTTGATGTTAACGTGGTCACTTCTTTGGCTGTCGTATTCAGTATTTGCTGATTTCGTTCCTGATAACTTTCATCGGCATAATCAGCCGCTTCCTCCAATACGCTCATCGTATTGGCATAGGACATATACATATTACCAAAAAATAAAAATACCCCCAGTACACAAGCCCCAATAATCTGTCCCTTATCATTGCGTTGATACATGCTAACCTCCTCCTTCTTACAACGATTTCTCTTTAATTTCATCGATTAACCAAACCGGTCCATCTTTGCGCAGCGTCGCTTCACCGGCAAATTCCCTACGCACCGTATCGTTACCTTCATCGACCAACTTATGTAATGTATATTTAATGATAATCGTATCCTCGGTTTGTGAAACTAAATCCATTGAAGATACGACAACTCCTTTGGTTGCGCTAAAGCTGTTAACCCAGGTCTCATAATTACCGGCCACATTCTGTTGGTAATTATCGGAAAGCAATTGATACGCACGGGCATACTTATGCTCCGTAAGAAACAAATGATAATTTACAAACGTGGTCAACGCACTTTCGAGCTCCTTAAGCTCCAGCACATCTTTTGACGTATCCTTGGCTTCGGTTGCAATTTCGCCCTTGGCCGCTGATGTAGTTGTCTCTTTAGTATCGGACTCTAAACCTAATGCTTTTTACCCTGCTCCCAGTAACCAACCCATCTGGTGGCCTGTTCAAATACTTTATCCACACTGTTTGTGGAAACCATTATCGACGCTGACGCCATGATTAAAACTCCGATAATAATTCGCCGTATTAGACCCCAATAATCCATACCATCCTCCCCGATTGACTGTACCCCTAAACCTATTTACTATTCTCCTAAACCTATTTACTATTCCCCTAAACCTTTTGCAAAAAATCCTCATTTCATAAATTGGAGACTTACTCTATAAGTAAAGAGTTCCACACACATTGAAAGTTTCCCTCTTTTAACTTTTAACGACTTCATTTTATAATCACATTTCAAGTATCTTGATAAAATTCATTGAACTTAGCCTCTATATTTATCGTAAAAAGCATGTGGTATAATATAAGCCTAACGATATTTTTTGGTTTTTTTAACCTGAATATTCATCGTTTTTTTAATTGAATTAGGTGTTGGATATGAGGAGGCGTATTACTATGTTAGGTGCAATTGTAGGCGACGTTGTAGGCTCCCGTTTTGAATGGGACAATCTGAAGTCTAAAGAATTTGAACTTTTTAAACCCCCTTGTCATGCTACCGATGATTCCGTGATGACCATAGCCATTGGTAATGCTTTATTAAAGGCTGCTACGGCTCCCCCTGAAAAGCTGGCTCAAACAACCGTAATGTCTATGCGTATTCTGGGACGAGCTTATCATGGTCCTAATTACGACTATGGCGGCATGTTTTACCAATGGCTCTATGAAAAAGACCCAAACCATACAACAGTTTTGGGAACGGTGCGGCCATGCGTGTCAGCGGCTGTGCCTACGCCGGCGACAGCTAGAAGAAGTCCTTAATTTAGCTCACACCGTAACGGCTGTCACTCATAACCACCCAGACGGTATTGCCGGCGCGCAAGCTACGGCCGGTGCCATTTATTTAGCACGTACCGGTGCTTCCAAAGACGAAATTCGCAAGTTTGTCCAAGATAATTATTATGACTTGAATTTCACCATTGACGGAATTCGTCCTACCTACACATTTCAAGGTAGTTGTAAAGGAACGGTACCGCAAGCCGTTGTAGCCTTTCTTGAAGGTAACGACTTTGAAGATACCATTCGCAATGCCATTTCCATCGGCGGCGACAGCGATACCTTGGCAGCCATTGCCGGCTCTATTGCTGAACCGTTCTTCGGAATTTCGCGAGAATCGGTGATACCGCCTTGTCCTACTTAGATACGCCACTCTTAAAATGACTGTTCATGTGAATTTAGAAAAACCTTTATTTTTCCGAAACAGCCGAAAAAGTAGAATAATCCGAACAGCAAATTTTATTTAGAACCAAATTATTCCGGCAACATAATCACAACATACCATCATTTTCATATCGATAATTTGCGATTTACTCCCGATTTGCTATAATTTAAAAAAAACAGCAAGCCCTGTGCTTGTAAACAGCACAATAATCAAGCCAAATAATCAATTGTACCATAATGTTATTTTGTCATTTTTTATGTACATCAAGAAAATTTAAAGTTTTCGTATTAGAAAGGTGTAAAAAATGGATAATTCTCTTTATGAATACAAAGCATTTACTCTTATTGAAGGTTTAGGTGAATTATATACAAAATATCTTTACAGAGTATCAACATCTGACTTAGATAGCGAAACTAAACAGACATTCATAGACAAATAAATCTGAAAAAAGAAATCTTAATTTCAAAACGTTAGATACCGTTTGAAAAACTAGATTTAGCGGAAGCTAATTTTAATCAACTAAAAAACAATTAGATGGCTTAAATATTTCTTTATAAAAAGTAGACATTAAATTATAAACAGTAGGGAGACTTGTAAAATGAAATCTTTTAATTATGTTATTGTTAGCCGGCTTATTTATGTATATTTCCTTCAAAATGATGGTATTTGCATTTAAAGTAGGCTTCATGGTTGTATCCATTCTCTTACTTTGTGGCTTTGTTTATTACCTCTACCGCTCTATCACGTCCAAACGTTCGGAAGAGTAATACTGATACCACATAACCACATACCGCATAAACATACTCCTAACAAAGGGGCTGTAACGAAATACACCCCTAAAACAAGAATGCGGTTTGAAGATACGAAAGTGTCTTCAAGCCGCATTCTTGCTATATTTGTATAAGAAAAAAGGCCCCGAAGGGCCTTCTTTGTTGGTATAATTAATTTATGAACAGAAACCA
>ENA-OPZN01000189-OPZN01000189.1-human-gut-metagenome-genome-assembly--contig:-NODE-189-length-23660-cov-2.181617_pt1 | contig 23660 bp, 31 predicted proteins | sample MGYA00242483_ERZ504503 | MGnify/ENA primary metagenome ERZ504503 (study PRJEB26092, sample SAMD00036285) | human gut metagenome | host: Homo sapiens | study: EMG produced TPA metagenomics assembly of... | reverse complement strand
AACTGTGAATGCATCTGATCATTTCACATTCAGGAAAACATTCAACAATCTTTTGTGCAAAATCCTGTGCTCTTGCAACTGTATTTAAAATGATACCGGCACAGCCTCCATCCTTCAAAGAATTTTTCAGGATCTCCATGCATTCCTCATCTTTAATACGAATGACCTGAACAATCTCTTTCTTACCATCTAAACGCATCTGCTTCTGGCAGACCTGCTTCCCATCTGTCCATGTAAAAAGCGGATATCCTGTTGCATTACACCAGTCTGCACTTGCATTCATGTTCCTCTTATTCAAATAAGCCTGTATTAAATTAAATCTATATTTTTGAGGTAATGTAGCTGACAAAACGATCACTGGTACATGGTACGCTCCCAACCAGTTTAAAATCCGCTCCAAAAATGTCATCATGTACGAATCGTATGAATGTACCTCGTCGATAATGACCACTTTCCCCGCCAATCCCAGATGCCGTAACATTACGTGTCTCTGATTTAATGCGGCCATCAGGAGCTGGTCAATAGTTCCAATCACAAAATCAACTAACAGTGCCACTTTCCTGCCTTCAAACCAGCTGTGAACCACCAGATTGTTTTCTTCATCTTCACCTACTGACAAAGCTGAACCTTTTATCAACTGCTGGTAATCTTCATTTAACGCAACCGCTCCGTGTGCCAGACGTATGCCAAGTTTTACATTTTCTGACTGCTGTTCTGCCCATTTCATCAGTCTTGGAAAAAGTCCGTTTGCCGTAGCCTGTGTAGGAAGCCCGAAGAAAATTCCACCGCTTCCTGCTTTTTGCCCTAGAATTTCCGCCATTGCCAAAGCTGCTTCTGTCTTTCCAACTCCCATCTGGGCTTCCAGAATAAAATCCGGTTCTATGGTGTTTTGCGCTATTTCCATTGCTGTATGCTGCACTTCTCTTGGCAAAATCCGAACCTCTCTTCAAAAAGTGCATCATCCATTCCCCAATCATTTTCCCCTGGGATCCAGAATTCCGGGAAATTCAGTCTTTCAATCGCATTGTTCACTCTTTTGGGATAGTCTGTATCCTTTCCCAGACAGTCAGTCTTTATCAGCGGAAAATAATATGTATTAGAAGCGATCCAGTCCGCCATGATCAAAAGCCCCGTAAGGATCACCTGCGCTTCCATACTGATATCCGGAAGTTCTTCTACACTGGAAAATCCACTTTTTTCAAGTGCTGTATCCAGCCATTCTTTCCATATAGCTTCCCACTTGCCTCTTTGTTGTCCAAAAAATACATCTTTACCATAGTTTTCTATTTTTCTTCTATCTCATCCGAACACTCATCGGGTGTCTTACCATGATGGGAACCAACAATTACCGAAATTCCGATTGGTACCCCATACTTTCTCAAAATGCCTTCTCCACACAAAGAATGAGATATCCTATTAGTCAATTTTTTCGGGTCAATAAGTTTTATTCCTTCCTGGATGATTGCCTCACGGATTATTTTCACTCCCTCAGAGATGTTTGATTGAAATACATACGTCATTTTTAGCCGTATCATGGCAATATGCAAGAAACAGGCATACCTTCAATCCCATCTCTTCCCCCCATGTCTTTACAGATCACTTTTTATAGCGGCTGGCGGAACCCAGTTATGATAAAGGTATTCCATAACGCCAGCCGTATCATAAGAATGCATCCATAACGGAAGCCAAAGTTCATTATCTGTACGGTCTGTCTTTGCGATCATATGATTCAGAATTTTCGTTCTTTCTTTCACTCCTTCCCCCCCCCCTGTCTCTCTTACTATCTGACTCCAATATACCTCTCTTCCACTCAAAAGTCAACGCTCACTTTATTTCAATAGTATTTAATCTATTTATTTTTGTTTCATAAAAAAACAGCAACGCCATACCAATGATCTCTCACCGATACAGCGTCGCTGCTAATATCATCTCACCTTTATCTCATATTAATCCCACATCTAACCATTCATCATTTCTTCTTTTCCCTGCTATACACCAGAACCAAAAGGATAATGATAATGCCCTGTACAACCTGACGGCCTGCATCTGGGATGCTTACAATGGTTAAGAAATCATCCAGGATAGTCATGATAACAGCACCTGCAATGGTTCCCAGGTAGCCGCCTTTTCCACCTGTAATGGCTGTTCCACCGATGACAACTGCTGCAATGGTCTTTGTATTATAGCTGGTTCCTACATCCAGGAAGCTGGTTCCTGTATATCCAACCAGAAGGAAGCCTGATACAGCTGCGATCACCGCAGAGATCAGATAAACAGAGAAAGTAACACGGCCTGTGTTGATACCGGAGAAGCGGGATGCTTCTTCATTGATACCTACAGAATACAGCTTTCTGCCGTAAGGAGTCTTATGTAACAGTACAATGGCGATCACTGCAAGAACTGCCCAGATCAGAACAATACCGGATACGATACCATACATACTCTGTCCGCAGATGGAACGGAGCAATGGTGCTGCATTTCCCTTTGGTGCACCCTTTGTATAGATCAGGAAAATACCCTGTATCACAGTTCCAACACCCAGTGTCATAATAAATGGCGGGATCTTTAACCAGTAAACACCAGTTCCATTGATCAGGCCTACTACGATGCCCATTACGATCACAGCTAAAAGAGCCGGAAGCATGGAACTGTCACGTCCCATCATGATCTGGGCTGCGATCACATTTGCAAAGGTAATGGTATTTGCAATAGACAGGTCAATACCTCCTGTAAGATCGTAAGGTTCTGTCCGATTGCTGCGATCCCCATAAAGGACGCAAGTCTTAAAATACCTGCCATATGGGTGGGATTCAAATATCCCGGAGATAATATCTGAGCCAGTACCAGAAGAAGGATCAGGATCAGGTAAACTACGATCTGACTGTTTTTCTAAATATTTACTGCACAGTTTCTTCACGATTAAACACCTTCCTTTCTTCTGTTAATGTTTCTTATGCATTGCACTTAAGGACAGTGCCAGGATCAGGATCAGACCCTGACATACAAAACTGGTAAGAATGACGATACACCAAAAAGGTTTAGACATATTATTGATAATGGAAATAATAAATACGCCTGCTATGGTTCCCAGAGGATCACCTACTGCACCGGTCATGGCAGTTCCGCTACTACAGTTGCTGTAATAGCATTCATTGCGTAGTTCTTTCCGATCGTCGCGTCTGCAGAGTTCATCTGGGCACTGAGGAAGATACCGGCAGCTGCACAGAGAAGACCTGCCAGACAGTAAGCAATGAATTTTACCTTTTTTACCTTTACACCTGTGGAATAAGCAGCATTTTCACTGCCGCCAATAGCTCTTAAAGCTTTTCCATATGGAGTCTGGTTTGTTAAGGTTCTCACAAGGATCAGGATCACCAGGAATAAGATCAGCGGAACCGCTCCCTTTAAACCTCTTGTAAGAAATTTAGAAAATGCCTTATGTACAGAACCGCCCGGCTTTGGCATAAGAAGCAATGCGCAGCCATCAAAAATTGCTGTTGTTGCAATGGTTACGATAATAGGAGCCAGATTTCCTCTTGTTACCAGCACTCCGTTTAAAGCACCGCAAACCAATCCCAGGACTACTGCTGCGATCAGCGGTAAAATAAATCCAACAGGAGATTCTGTATTCATAGTCATAACACAGACTACATTGGCCAGTGCCACGATACCGCCTAATGACAGGTCAATACCACCTGTTAAAATGATCAGTGTCTGTCCTAATGCTACCATCAAAAGAGGAAAAGAAGTCCTGAGCAGGTTTTTAAAGTTTCCTATAGTGAAAAAAGTCACGGCTGAACACACTTACAAGGAGCATAAGTGCGACCAGGAATACATATATGATCACCACATGTCCATGTTTGTTCCAGAAGTTTTTATTTAGCTTGTTCCTCATCCTTCTGTCTCCTCCTTTGTCCGTTCCTTCTTCATGCCCATGCCAAACTGCATGATCAGCTCTTCTGACAATTCTTCTTTCTGTAATGTACCGGAAATCCTGCCTTCATACATAACAATAACACGGCTGCTCATTCCGATTACTTCCATCATGTCACTGGAATTCATGATCACGGCTACTCCCTGGGCTGCCAGCTCATGCATGATCTGGTAAAATTCACGCTTTGCCTCTACATCAATACCTCTGGTAGGTTCATCAAACAGGATCACCTTCGGTTCTGTTGCCAGTTCTTTTCCAAGTACTACTTTCTGCTGGTTTCCACCGGAAAGGCTGGAAACCGGAAGCTCTAAACCGCCTAATTTAATAGAAAGGCGTTTTACCATATCTTCCGCAAAACTGGTTTCTGCTTTCTGATCGATAAATGGTCCATTCATTCTTTTTTCATACTGGAAACAGCCAGATTGTGACGGTTGGAAAGCTCCAGCATAAGTCCCTGTCTCTTACGGTCTGCAGGAACTAAGGCTACGCCGCACTGGATGGCCTGGCTTGCGCTTTTGATCTTTTCGGTCTTTCCATTGACTATGATCTCTCCCTTAGTCAGCGGATAAAGTCCGCTGATGGCATTTAAAAGCTCCGTCTGACCATGTCCCTGAAGACCTGCAATTCCAAGAACTTCTCCTTTAAATACCTGGAAACTTACATCTTTTAATTTTCCATCGTTATCTGTAAGGTTCTTTGCCTCAAATACTACTTTGCTATAATCCGGCTCACAGACTGGCGGCGGGAAAATATTAGTAAGAGAACGGCCTACCATCATTTTGATCAGCTCATCCTCGTTCATTTCCTTCATATCCCTGGTTCCCACATAATGACCGTCTTTAAATACGGTAATTCGGTCACCCAGTTCAAACAGCTCTTCCAGACGGTGGGAAATGAAAATAATGGTCTTACCGTTATCTAGGAGGTTGTGGATGATCTGATACAGCTGGACAACTTCTTTCTTTGCCAGCGCAGATGTGGGTTCATCTAAGATGATCAGTTCCGGATCTCTTACCAGGATCTTTAAAATCTCTACCATCTGCTGTTTTGCAACAGGAAGTGTGCTGACTAAAGCGTCCGGATCTACATGGATCCCATACTTATCCATTGCTTTTTCGATCTCTTCATGGATCTTCTTTTTGTCTATCATTCCCAGGGCATTTACCGGCTCCTGGTTCAGATATACGTTTTCAGCAACTGTCATCTCTCCTACAAGTGTCAGTTCCTGGAATACCATCGCAATTCCCATTTTCTGGGAGTGCTCCGGGCTTTAATAGTAACCTTTTGCCATGGAAATAAATCTCACCCTCATCTGCCTGGTGGATGCCAGCCAGAATCTTTAATATGGTACTCTTTCCGGCACCATTTTCACCTGCAAGAATGTGTACTTCACCTTTATTACAGGAAAATTCTACCCGGTCCAGAGCGGTGATCCCAGCAAAACGCTTTGTAATATTTGTCATTCTCAGTATCTCTTCTGCCACGATAGACCTCCTCCTCAACATATCCATATGCTCCCAAGATTCCGGGAGGACATATTCTTTAAAGGGCTGCTGCAAGTTTCTTTGCGGCAGCCCCTTGTTTATTTCTTTTATTCCGGATTACTTGTAAAGTTTCTGAAGTGCTTCATCATCCAGCTCTGTTAATACCCAGAAGCTGTCTGGCATATCCGGGCGGTAGTAATCCTCCAGGTTATCCTCAGTAACTGTTTCAATATCCATAACTACGTTCTTTGGAACATCTTCACCATCTAAAGCCTTAATTACAGTACGAAGAGCTTCTGCACTGGTGTAAGTTGGGTTAGAAGGAGCGATGCAGCTTAAGCCGTTATCGCGATTTTCATACCATGCCTTTAATGCACCATTGTTGCCTTCACTGGTCATAGGAACCAGATCACGTCCTGCTGCGATGAAAGCATCAATTGCTCCCTGTGTCATAGCACCGCCCTGTGACCATACACCATCAATCTCAGGATAAGCGGAAAGCATGGACTCAACAGCTGCCTTGCCCTGTGCATAGTCCCAGGATGCATTTGCAGAACCTAAAACTTCAATATCCGGATAGTTCTTAAATACTTCTTCAGCACCGCCCCAACGTAAGGAGTCTGTTGCTGCACCGGCAATACCATTTAATACAATGATCTTGCCCTTGCCATCCAGTTTTTCAGCCAGCCACTCAGCACCAATGCGTCCAAATTCTGTTTCATCAATACCAACAGTTGCTACCTGCTCGTCTGTATCAACTACGTTATCAAAAGATACAACCTTAATACCAGCTTCTGTTGCTTCTTCTACAACAGGTGCCAGAGCAGTTGGAGATGCTGCAGTAATTACAATAGCATCTACCTTCTTTGTGATCAGATCCTGCATATCACTGATCTGCTTGTTAATATCTTCATTAGAGTTGGTGATATAATATTCACTTACAACGCCTTCTGATTTTAATTTTTCTGCTTCAGATACAAATTCCTGCTCCATCTGGGCACGCCATGAGTTTCCGATAGAATAGTTGCAAAGCGCTACTACATATCCTTTACCATCTCCCTTTGCTTCTTCTTTTTTGCTTTCTTCAGAAGATGCAGCCGCAGCTGCTGTAGTTGCCTCTGCTGAGCTTCCTGCTGCTGTAGTTGATGTGGAAGATCCTCCTGAGCTGCAAGCCGCCAGACTCATTGCCATCATTGCTACTACTTTTTTTTCTCATACTGTTACCTCTCCTTTGATGTGATTAATGATTTTATCTCATTCTGCTGCCTGCAGAACCATATCAATCTTAAAAACAGCTTTTAAAAAAACAACCTTCTGGCATTTTCTGCCATGATCTTTTCCTTGGCTGATTCCGGAATATTCTTGCACTCCTCTGTTACCAGACGGATCAGCTGATTTAAAGTTCCTTTCTTTAACATTCCCGGATAATCAGAAGCCCACATCATCTTATCAGCGCCTACCTTCCGGTAACATTCTTCGATAATGTTCACAGATGTTTTCCATGGATACTCTTCCTCATAATAGTCCGGAACTGTAGATGTATCAATATAAACATTTTTCATATTCTTTTACGATCTGAAGGACTTTTTCATAATTTCTCTTTGGCATCCCTGCCCTGAAGCAGATATCTGCTCCCATATGGCATATTACAAATGTAATGATGGGATAGTCTTTGCCAGCAGTTCCAGATCCACAATATCTTCCCTGCGGAACATATGGATGAACATGGGCTGATGATATTGTTCACAACAGTCCCATACAGGTGCAAGTTTTGGATCTGCAAGCCTTGTTCCCGGTGCGCACTGAAACGTACTGTCTACTTCGATCTTCATACCAAAAGGATGCCTTCGTCATAGATCTGAGCCAGTTCCTCTGCTGCCGCCTTACCTTTCATAATATCCACCAGAGCTACGCCCCTTAAGCGGTCCGGATACTTTTTTACACTTTCTTTAAAATAATAATTGTGATAGCCATAAAATGGATTTGGCATAAGCAGCGCTTTTTCAATTCCGCACCAGTCCATATAGGCGATCAGCGCTTCTGCCGTACTGCAGCTGCGTTCAAAGGAAGGGGGAAGAAACTGAATCTCCCTGTTACCGATCGTAACCTTTCCCTGGCTGGTAGATGACATTGGCTGTCCCTGTGTGATACCAGCTACCTTTTCATAAATGTGAGCATGTATGTCGATGACTTTCATAACATTGACCTTTCTTTTCACATCTCTTGTGTTTTTGTACATTTTTTCGTGTTTTCTGATCTGTTCTTAGTATAGCCTGTACATATTTTTCTGTATATGTGATTTCATTTGAAAATATTTTGATTTCATTTGATTTTATTGACGCTCTTATAAAATCATGTTTTAATGTTTACAGATTAAAATACGTGAATAAGCAGGAGGTATTTTTATGTTTAAAATTCTTTCATATCCTATTAAAGACGGAGATCCTACCTGGCCGGGAAACCCAACCTGTTCTCTGGAACCTCATACTTCCATTGCAAAAGGAGATACCGCAAATACGGCTACTATCCATCTTTTTAATCACTACGGTACTCATCTGGACGGCCCTATGCACTTTAATCCAAATGGTATTTCTCTGGACAAAGTTCCCGTGGAACGTTTCTTCTATCAGAAACCTCTTGTGATCGACGTTCCTAAAAAAGCCGGTGAAAAGATCCTGATCGAAGATCTGATGCCTTACAAGGACCAGATCGCACAGGCAGATTTTCTCTTTTTACGCACCGGTTTCTGGAAGAAACGCAAAAGCGATCCTTCTGTTTATGAAAATAACGGACCGGCCGTTGGAAGCGCTGCAGCAACCTATTTACGTGAAAATTTCCCAAATCTGAAAGCCATTGGCCTGGATTTTGTTTCCCTTGCTTCTTACAGTGACGGAAAAGACGGCGATCTGGCCCATCAGATCATGCTTGGCATGTACCAGCCCGGCTACATCTGCATTGTAGAAGATATCAACATGGAAGAACTGCCGGAAGGCTTTTTAAAACAGGCTGCAGCTGTCCCGCTGATCATTGTAGGGATCGACAGCTGTCCTGTCACCATGTGGGCCGAGTTTTAGGGAATAACTCTGGGAGGTTTATTTATGACTTTTCTAAAAAAGAACTGGTGTCTGATGATCATTGCCGTTCTTTTGTTCCTGTTAGTCTACACTATTTACACCAGCTCCATTCCGCTGCCTGATGTGGTGAATCACGTTGACGATCACATAACAGTAGGATTTTCACAGATTGAAACAGATAATCCCTGGCGGACTACCCAGATCAACAGTTTTCGTGAAGCCTTTGGCCCCAGTAATATTGACTTTATCTACCATGAGCCGGAAGAATACACCGCAAAATGGCAGCAGGAAGACATTACAGAACTGATCCGTGAAAAAGTAGACTATCTGGTAATCGTTCCCGCAGATCTGGATGCCCTTGTTCCTGCCCTTCAAAGCGCAAAAGAAGCGGGAATACCGGTCATCCTTATTGAACAGTCCGCCGATACCATTGATCCGGATCTGTATATGTCCCGGATCTCAGCGGATTATCTGCGGGAAGGAGCGATCTGCGCCCAGCTGCTAGCTGAAAAATATGCCGGCCGCTCCTGCAACATTGTAGAGATCTACGGTACGGAAAGCTCTCCCTCTGCCAAAGCCCGCTCCAAAGGCTTTCACCAGGCTTTGAAAAACTATCCGCAGCTGCATATCATTGACACAGAATACGGAAATTTTGACCGTGTAACAGCCCAGAAAGCCATGGAAAATGCCCTGGTAAAAACCAGTGACTCCCACAAAAGCGTCCAGGCAGTTTTCGCTCACAGCGACGAAGACGGCTTGGTGCCCTTCAGGCAATCAAAACAGCCGGTCTGTCTCCCAATGACATTTCTATTGTATCCATCAACGGGATCCAGGATGTGTGCAAGGCGATCATTGCAGGGGAATATTTAGGAACGGTGGAAAGCAATCCAAAATGGGGATTTATTGTAGAAACCCTGATCAATCAGCGGGAACGGGGATACACTCCATTTCCTACGGTGATCATCCCTTACAATATTATTACAGAAGCAAATGCCGTCAGCTATTTTCCTACTGCTTATTAACGGCATATTAAAAGAAAGGCGTTTTCATTATTATGAATGATTTCCACATCAAACTCTCTTTCAGAAAAAAGCTCCTGCTTTCCTTCATTGTCCTTTCCTTTATCCCGGTGCTTCTGATCGGTATCACTACTTACAGGCTCTACAACCGTTTTATTACTGACATGACGGAAAAATCCTCTGTAGAGACCATTGATCTGATCTGTAATGACATTGACAGTCTGCTAAATGATACCTGGCAGCTATGTGATGCGCTGACCCGTGATATTAAGATACAGGAAAATCTGCGTGTGAAATTTAACTCCGTATCCAGCCAGTATTCCCTGGATCTTTCCGGAAGCATGGATATGGCTTCCCTTTCCACCTACCGCAAAGACATTTTCGGAGTATATGTTTTAGGTGAAAATGGCGGCCGCTATAAATCCAACTATTACTCTTTCAAACCGGATGATCCCAGAGACTCCAAATGGTACCAGAAGATTAAAAATTCCCCTGAATCCATCTGGTTTTCCCCGCATGAAGGCAGTTTTATTGTGCGCAGCTCCATTGAAGACCGTTTTATCTCTGTGGGACTTCCTTCTTCTGACAAGGCTACCGGACGGATCAACGGCGTGATCTGTGCGGATATAAAAGAAGATGACCTGACAAAAAAGATACAGGACAGTTTAAACAGCGGTGCTGTCTATCTTTTAGATGCTCAGGGAAATATACTTTTCCAATCTGGAAATAATTCCCATTTTCCAGTTTCCGTATCTGATGAACTAACCGGTCAGATCCTTCAGGCTGCCAAAGACGCAGATACCCGTTCTGTGGTCATACCCAACAGGGAATATCTGGTAGTAGGCCGCACATTAAATCGTTCCGGCTGGTGTATTGCAGGTGTGATCAGCCGCAGATATCTGGCACAAAGTACCAAAGAGCTGACCACGATCCTTTTGCTGGTCCTTTTGATCATTGCATTTTCCGCCCTGTATATTTCCCTGCGTATCTCCCAGTCTGTATACCGCCCCATTCAGACTCTCTGTACTATGATGGAGGCGGTAGAAGCCGGGGATTTTTCCGTTCGTATTCGGAACCTCCCGCAGATGAACTTGGACGGCTGGGTAACAATTTTAACCACATGTTAAATAAGATCCAGGAACTGATCAGCCAGATCTATGAAGAACAGAAAAAACTGCGAAATTCGGAATTTAAGGCATTACAGGCACAGATACAGCCTCATTTTCTCTACAATTCCCTGGACTCTGTAATCTGGTTTCTGCGTATGGGGAAAAATAAAGACGCAGAGAAAATGTTAACGGAGCTGTCCACATTATTTAAGATCTCCCTGAGTAAAGGACGGGAGATCATCACCATCGAAGATGAATTAAAGCATATTGGAAGTTACCTTTTTATCTCCAATATGATCTACAGCAAAAAATTCACTTATTCCATTGAATGTGACCCGTCCCTGTATCAGTACCAGACCCCCAAACTGTTACTGCAGCCTCTGGCAGAAAACGCCATTTTACATGCCGTTCCCCTTCCAGATGAAAAGGTCCATATTCATGTGAGCATCCGTGAAAATGGAGACTGCCTGCTTCTTTCTGTACAGGATATCAGTAAGGGCATGTCCCCCTGAAACGCTGGAAAATACTGCGAAAAGCAAAATAAACGCTCCCCCGTCAGCCGGACAAGCAGGACTCCGGATACGGACTTTACAATGTAAATGAAAGGATCCGCATTTTCTATGGCCCCGATTTCGGTCTGAACATTGATTCCGATCCTGACATAGGCACCGAAATTACACTGAAAATACCAAAACTTGAGAGAGGTGAACCTTATGTTCCAAGCAATCCTGTGTGATGACAATGAAATTATACTGGAAGGACTTTCCAGTCAGATCAAATGGAAGGACTTAGGTATTGAACTGACAGCTACTGCTGCCGATGGAAATGAAGCCTGGGAACTGATCCAGAAAAACCCGCCGGACCTTCTGATCACCGATATCCGTATGCCTTATATGGATGGTCTGGAACTTTCCAAAAAGGCCCGGGAACTAAATCCCAACATAGTGATCCTGATCATCAGCGCTTACGATGATTTCCAGTATGCCCGCACTGCCATGCACCTGCAGGCATTTGACTACATTTTAAAGCCTATTGATGTAGACCAGTTCTGCCGTGTCCTTGAAAATGCAGTTCTTCACTGCAGCCAGCTTCATTATGACAAAACGTCTCATGATCACAGAATACCTGCGAAGCATTGTCACGCAGGATGCTTCTGACCTTCCTGCACCAAGTCCTGACCTGGATCTGGATCCCGGCTCCTACTGCTGTGCTTTACATATTACCATGGACGAAGAAAGCCTGAAAAGACGTTCTAACGACATCCGCTATGAAGAAGAACAGAAATTTTCAGCCTTCAGTACATCATTATGCCAGCCTGGATGTTACCTTTTAGATTCCAGGCACAACAGCTACACTCTGGCACTGTTATCCGGTTCCAAGCTGGAGCTGATCACTTTGAGGAAAATACTCATTGATTCTGTCCGGAAGATCTTTCCTTACGACGGTCAGAACTGTGATGTGATCATTGCCTCCGGAAACCTGTGCCACAATCTTAACCGTTTAAACGAAAGTATGAAAAGCGTGGCAGAAGCATTAAAGCTGCATTTTATCAAAGGCACCAACTCTGATATTTTCTATGAGGAAGTAGTTTCCTATATTGGAAAAGAGGCTGATCCTTCTCCCAAGCTTCCCCTTTCCGGCACCACCCTGATCTCCCTGATCAAAAAACAGGATAAAAAGGGACTGGAACGGGAACTTTTACAGCTGAAAGAAAACCTTCGTCAGTGCGGCAGGGAAAGCTACCTGTATATGACCTTTTCCATCAGCCGTCTGTATACAGACCTTGCAAGTGAACTTGGCTCATCGGGAATTGAACTTCAGGATGTATTTGATAATCCTATGGAAGAATTTAAAAAAGTAGCTTCCAGCACCACCTTAGAGGAAAGTATTGAAAACCTGAAACAGAATCTTTTTAAGATTGTTGACAGTTTAAATGCAAGAAAAAGCAAATACGGCAAGCAGGTGGAACAGGCTATCGACCATATTAAACATCATTATTCCGAGTCTACTCTTTCCATTGAAGATGTAGCCCGGACCGTATGCTTAAGCACTTCCTATTTCAGCACCATCTTTAAAAATGAAACCGGGATCACTTTCACAGATTACCTGATCAAGATCCGCATGGAACGGGCGAAAAACCTGTTGGAAAACACACACATGAAAATGTACGAGATCTCCTCTATGACCGGTTATGAAAATGCCGCTTATTTTAGCGCTGCTTTTAAAAGGTATTTTGGGAAATCACCGTCGGATGTGCAAAATCACCGATGATAGAACAGACATTAAAAAGTGCTGCGACTATGAAAACCGCAGCACTTTTATTATGCACACATTACATTTCTATCTTCTTAAGCACTTCTGCCTTACAAACCTTTCCTGTGGTATTTTTCGGCAGTTCTTCCCAGATATATACTTTCTTTGGTATTTTATAACCGGCGATCTTACCTCTGCAAAAGGTTCGGATCTCTTCCGGTGTCAGTTTGCTGCCCGGTCTTAATACTACAACTGCCTGGACAGATTCACCCCAGTAGTCATCCGGAACTCCAAGAACACAAACTTCCGCAATGTCTTCTCTCATCCGCAGAACATTTTCTACTTCCAGCGGGAAAATATTTTCACCGCCGGATATGATCATATCGCTCTTGCGTCCGCTGATATAAAGATAACCGTTCTCATCCAGATAGCCCATATCACGGGTATGATACCAGCCATCTACCATAACTTCCTTTGTCTCATCCGGCATTTTATAATAATCTTTCATCATGCCAGGACCTGTCACTACAATTTCGCCGGTTTCTCCGGGAGCACATTCAGAACCATCATCTGCGATGATCTTTACTTTATGGTCTTCAATGGGACGTCCTACAGAATTCAGGTATCGCATATTGTCCTTAATATGCTCTTCTTCTGTAAGCATAGTGACAATAGAACCCATTTCTGTCATGCCATAGGACTGCTGGAAGCCGCAGTTAAAATGCTTTAACGCACGTTTGATCAGCTCCGGCGGCATGGGACAGGTGGAATAACTGATGGTATGGATACTGCTCAGGTCATAGCGGTCAAAATCCGGCTGGTTAAGCAAAGCAGTCAGTACAGTAGGAATAGCGCTTAACCTGGTAACATGATGCTTTTCAATGCTCTTTAAATATTCCTGTGGTGAAAACTTCGGGAACAGCACAATGGTTCCGCCGCAGGCAAAAATGGAATAAGGACCAATACTTGCTGAATGGAATAACTGGCTCATCAGTTGGAACACCGTATCTTTGTCAAAGCCAAGGGAATGTACACAGGTAGTCAGTTCCCGCATATACTGTCCCTTTGTATACCGAACAGTCTTTGGCATACCGGTAGTACCGCTTGTATGCAGATGCATTAAAACATCTTCATCCTCACGCTCAATAAACTGTTCTAAAGGCTCTACACCTTCAAGAACCTCTTTGATACAGTCCATATCCACACACTGACACATTTCCTTCGTCAGCTCTCCCATTTCCTTTCGAATACTCTCATCTTTGGAACGGAAAAAGGTCAATTTTACTTCGTTAAACTGCAGAAGGTGGTGCAGCTCCGGAGCAGCAAGGCGCCAGTTGATATTTACTGGCACCCCGCCTGCCATAATGATACCCAGAACAGTCTCAATATAGTCTACATGGTTCTGGGAGATCACTGCCACTTTATCCTGAGGTTTTATCTCTTTTTCCAATACAAAACCGGCAATTCTTTTTGCATTGTCAAAGATCTGGCCATATGTCCTTGTATCTTCTCCCATGATAATGGCGGTCTTTTCCGGATACTGCTCTTTTCCTGTTTTAAAATATATCGATCAAGGAATGAAACTGCCCTTCCATCATTTATCCCCTTCTTTACATTTCCTCATCCAGATGTTTAAACTGGGTGGTATCGATCTGAACAGCTGCCTTCTTTTTCTTCCATGGCCTTGATCTGTTCATCTGTATAACCGATCTCTTTTAAAACCTCTTCTGTGTGCTCGCCTAACATAGGGCCCCGCTTCCAGGTCGGGATACCCATACGGTCACTTCGCATAGCCGGGCGCACCAGAATGGATTTTCCGCCATTTGGACAGGTTACTTCATGGATATATTCATTTTCCCATGCCTGCTCACTGTGCTCCATATCTTTGTAATGAGCCAGCTTATCATTTACAATATCTGCCTCTGTAAGCAGCTTGCACCACTCATCTGCAGTCTTGGTTGCATAGATCTCTTCAAAACGTTTCATCAGATATTTACGCACTTCCGGATCTCTCTGACGCAGGGAGGTGTTATATCTTGGGTCTGTTCCCAGCTCCGGAACACCTAATACATTACACAGCACCGGCCACTGCTCTTCGATCTTTAAAATAGTAGTCATGACCACTGGTTGTCCTTTGTCCTGAAAGGAGCGCCTGTAGGTGCGCTTACCTCTCTGGTCTTTGGATACTGGTATCCATAACGTTCTTCTGTTGCAACTGACATAATATGGAAGCACCAGAGTGCAGTTCCGTAAAGAGAAGAGCTTACACGGTCGCCCTTTCCTGTCTGGGTGCGCTTATAAAGAGCGGCTGTAATGGCATAGCACAGACCCATTGCAGTTACGATATCACCAGGACCAGCAGAACTGTATACAGGATAACTTCCAGGTCCTTCTACCATCATATCTGCGTTAAAACCACTGCTTGCCCAGAATGCAACGGTATCAAATCCAGGATTATCTTTCTTCGGTCCCTTTTCACCAAAACCGGAAATATTCGCCTCGATCAGTCTCGGATATTTATCCTTTAAGGAGTCGTAATCCAGTCCCAGTTTCTTTAATGCTTTTACACGGGTATTGGTCAGGAATACATCTGCCTCAGCTAAAAGGCGATGCATGGCTTCCATGCCCTCCGGTGTCTTTAAATTTAATACAATGCCTCTTTTTCCGGCATTCAGGTTATCAAATAAGGGGTTCTCATCCATAGTGCATGGTACAAGAAATGTTTTTGGGAAATTACGGAACATATCTCCGCTTTCAGCTTCTACTTTAATAACTGTAGCACCCCAGTCTGCTAACATTCTTCCACAGGAGCCTGCTGCCACCATTGTAGAAAGTTCCAGTACTTTAACCCCTTCCAAAGGTCTGTAATTTGTCTCGTCTGCCATTATTATTTTTAGTCCCTTCTGTATTTATTGCCTTCTCTTCTATCCCTTTTGATCATTAATAAATAGAAGCCTTTAATCCGCCGATCACCTCTTCTGCTTCTGCTACCATGTCATCCATTAACTGCTGTACCGGCTTAATATCATCGATCAGGCCCATTGCCGGTCCTAATGCATAAATACCACCGTCAATATCGCCATTCTTATAGCATTTCTTGCTCAGTCTTCCTGCAATAACCGTCATCAGTTCTTCCAGAGTGGTTCCTCTCTTTTCCATTTCCAGAGTCAGCTTTGCTGCCATGTTGTTTGCAACACGGGCTGCATTGTGAATGGATTTCTGGATAATAACTGTATCTTTTTCTGTATGCTCTAACAGCCATTCCTTGTGGTTATCAGAGATCGGGCACTCCGTGGTTGCTACAAAAACGTGTTCCCAGAACAACGCCCTGTGCGCCTAATGCCAGTGCTGCTGCCAGGCCTTTTTCCATCTGCAACGCCGCCTGCTGCCAGCACCGGAACGCCATATTCTGCGCAAACCTTAGCTGCCTTGTTGGCAATAACGAAAGTACCGATTCCATCCATACTTGGATGTCCTGCTACCTCATAACCTGCAATGGTAATCACATCAGCGCCCTTTCTTGCCATGCTGGCTGCCACCTTTGCATTTGGGCTCTTGTGGATGATCTTAATACCTGCTTCTTTGCAGGCCGGCATAAATTCCACAGGGGAAGCACCTGCAAACTCAATAGCTGCAACGCCTTCTTTTGCACATACATCAATATACTTAAAGATCTCTTCGCCCTTTGTCAGATCCGGAACCAGGGAAATATTTACGATGAAAGGCTTATTATTAGTAAATTCTTTCATCTTGATCACATCTTCGTGGAATTCGTCTACACCTGGATAACAGGTAATGTTAATGGTTCCATACCGCCTGCATTGCAGACTAAGGAAGCAAATTCAGCAATTCCTAAATGCTGCATACCGCCCTGGACGATTGGTTTCTCAATTCCAAACATTTCTGTGAATTTTGTTTTGATCATAACGTAACCTCCTGTTATACATGTTCTGTTATCTTTTGCTTTTCCCGGGTTTTCACCCATACTTTTCATTTTCAGCATACAAAAAATACACTGACCGTATGATAATACTTTAACAGATTAAACCTTCTTAATCTATGTAGGAATGCACAAAGAACATTCCCCTTACCACCTGTTATTTTCGTAGGATTATCCATAGTTTGTACCGTGCAATCTGCATGCTTTTGCCTTATACTTAAAGCAGAAATGATTTCTCACTGGACTGATTTGGTTTGCTCTGGTGAAAAATATAACAGGAGGTATTTTTATGTATCAGTATGTTAAAACTTACATCGAAAATGGTGCAGGTTATATCATCCTCAATGACCCCAAAAAGTTAAATGCCTTAAGCCAGCCTATGGCAGCGGAGCTTTCCGAAGTTTTAGAGCAGTTCCGCTTTGACCCACAGATCCGCGTGATCGTGCTCCGGGGCGAAGGCGGCAGGTTCTGTGCAGGCGGTGACATTACTTCTATGAAGAAGCGTGTGGACTGTTATGCAGCCGGTATCCCTGCTCCAACCCAGACTAAGACCAACATGGCTAATTTCAACCACCTAGTCCTTTACATCCGCCAGATTGAAAGCCTGTAGTTGCCTGGATCGAAGGTGCCTGCGCAGGCGGCGGAATGAGCCTTGCCATGGCCTGTGACTTTGCCATTGCAGAGGAAAACACAAAAATGTCCTTTGCCTTTTCTTCTATTGGACTGGCACCGGATATGGGAAGTTCCGTTCTTCTTACCCGCCGCGTTGGTCCTGCAAGAGCTGCCGATCTTTTTATGACAGGCAGACGTTTTTACAGGAAAAGAAGCAGCTGATATGGGCATCATCACCCGTGCTGTACCAGCTGAAGAACTGGAAGAAAATGTAAAAAAACAGATTACTGCCCTGGCAAACGGACCTACTCTTTCCTATGCTGAGATCAAAGGCGGCATCAACCGCATCATGTACCCGGATCTTCACCAATGCATGAGTCTGGAAGCGGATTATGCAGACCGTCTGACCCATTCTGCCGACCATGCAGAAGCGGTAAATGCATTTTTAGAGAAGAGAAAGCCTGTATTCCAAGGGAAATAATGTATCGTAAACTCACGTCTTTGCGTTGGCACACTTATCTGCCTGCTGACGCAGGTGAGACCTTCACCAGCACACTGGACCTGTTCTTTGCAGGTCCCTTTTTATTTGCAAAACCTGAGTTAGCGAAACATAAAAACTCCCGAAAACGCTTTTATCTAGCATTTTCCGGGAGTTTTATATACATGCCGTATGCGGAAGGTACGGCATGTTGTGGGGATTTCATTTTACGTTTCTATGTATCCTTAACCTGTGCTTACAGATAGAAACCTGCGGAGATCATAACAGCTGCGAAGCATGCCATAACGATCGGCAGTACCAGAGACAGGATAAAGTTGTTTATGTAAGCCTGTCTGTGGGTCAGCTTGGTTGTAGACAGCATAGTGATGATACCTGCGCTGTGCGGCAGTGTATCCAGACCAATGGAAGACATTGCAACCAGTCGGTGTAACTGAGGTCCAGGAATTCCTGTTGCGATGAAACGGTCAGCAAAGTTCTGAAGGGCGATGTTCTCACCAGAAGAAGCAGAACCGCAGATACCGGAACAAATATTAACTACTAATACGATCATAAATGGGCTGGTTCCAAAGTTATTTAAGCTGCCAACAATAGTCTGGAATCCAGGAACAGCTGCTACAACACCACCAAAGCCTGATGCACAGCAAACAGTGATCAGAGGCATGATAGCCTGTGGCATAGCGCCGGAGAAGATCTTCTTTAAATCCTGCTTGCGTGGATCATATAACAGCCATGCAACTACGCAGCCGCTGCAAAGAGCGATCACTGCACTCTGCTTTAATACATTTAATACAACGATAACAACGATCATTGGAAGTAAGCACTGCCATAATGGTTTTTCGTTCTCAACGCTTGCTTCTACTAACTGCTCTTTATCGATCAGTTCGCCAGTTGGGAAGAATCCTTCACCCTTCTTGTTAGTACGCTTGCACTGCCACCAGATATACAGGGAACCAATAGCAAATGTAATAATGGAGCTTAAGATACCAAGAACAGGTGCTGACATGGTAGTTGTTCCAAAATATTGCATTGGGATGATGTTCTGAATCTGCGGGGAACCAGGAAGCATACCGATGGTCACTGTGGAAGAACCAAGACAGGAGCAGGAGTACATCCACCAGGGAATGTTCAGATCCTTAAACAGTGAACGGGCAATTGCTACCAAGATGAATACTACTACGAATACGTTAACGCCGCCGTAGGTTAAGATCAGCTGGATCAGCGGAAGTACCATAACTGCCAGCCAACGCTGCATATCCGGATTTTTTGCTTTTTTTGCAATACGTGCAACCTTAACTGCAATAGAAGGTGCTGCACCGGAATCGCCCATGAAACGTGCAAATAATGCACTGAACAGGAAGATCAGGAAATATCCCTGCATGAATCCAACTGTCTTTGGCATAAATGCCTCAGTTAATGCTACGAATGGATTCATTCCTCCAAATACTGCTACTACCATAGCCGAAGCAATGGCAACGATGATCGTGTTGTAACCCATGTAAGCCAACAGGATGAACAACGCAAGTCCGATCACAATACCCAGTAAACTAATCATATCATTACCCCTCTCGTTTATTTATCGTTTCAGGTACCACACCCCCTGTTCTTCCGCATAAAGCAGGTCTTGAAACGATTTATTATGATGTAACTGACTATGACATAATAATAACAAACTCAGATTAAACCATCTATGTCACTACGCACAAAAATCGAAATTTGATTTTCGTTATTTTCTGGTCAAACCAACCTGTTAACCAAATAACAGGTTTATTAACGCAGTAAAGACTTGGCAATAACCACTCTCTGGATCTCGTTGGTTCCCTCAATAATACGGTTTACACGGGAATCACGGTATAACTTGGAGATCAGATATTCATCGCAAAGACCATATCCGCCAAAGATCTGTAAAGCATCATCTGTGATCTTGCCGTATGCTTCCGTTACAAAGCATTTTGCAATAGAAGCCTCTTTGTTGCATGGCTTGCCCTGGTCAAGAAGCATGGTAGCATTGTATACCAGTCCGCGGCCGGCCTGGATCAGCATTTCCATGTTGGCAATCTTTTCCTGGATCATCTGTTTTGCGCAGATTGGTTTTCCAAAAGCAATTCTTTCCTTGGAATACTGGATTGCCAGGTCTCTTGCTAACTGGCATGCGCCAAGGCTGGAAGCCGCAATGATCGGTCTGGAAGCGGTAAGAACCTTCATAGCGTTGGCAAAGCCGCCTTCTTCTGTTCCGATCAGGTTAAATGCAGGGATCTCTACGTTATCAAAAATAACCTCTGCTGTATTGGAAAGACGCATACCGATCTTTTCAATCTTCTTTCCTACGGTAACACCTGGACGGTCTTTTTCTACAATGAATGTAGCCAGTCCTTTAGAGCCTTTGGAAGGATCTAAGGTTGCCACTACCAGGAATACACTTGCTAAAGAAGCATTGGTAATGAACATTTTTGTTCCGTTAATAACGTAACTATCCCCTTTGCGGACAGCCGTGGTACGGACAGCAGCACTGTCAGAACCTGCATCAGGCTCTGTCAGGCAGAAAGAGCTTAAATATCCCTTCTGGAGCAGGCCGGAATAATACTGCTTCTGCTCTTCATTTCCTGCTGCCATAACGATCTTTCCGCCCATGCTGGTTACATTGAACATACCCATAAAGGTACTTTCAACTTTTGCGCCTTCCTCGATCATCATAGCTGTAGTTGTGGTGTCCAGTCCCATGCCGCCGTACTCTTCCGGTACCTGCAGCATGTGCAGTCCCATTTCAATACCCTGTTCTATGATCTCCTGTGGATAATGGCCTTCTTTTTCCCATTCCAGCACATGCGGCTTGATCTCTTTGGTCATAAAGTCACGGATCAGCTCTACCAGGCTCTGCTGCTCTTCTGTTACATTAAATAATCCATTCTGCATATGGTTGATCTCCTTACTTTTAATCTCCGGTGAAAACTATATTTTCACTGTTCTGAAAACTATAAATTCTGGTGTGGCCAGCGCTCTTCCAGCTCTTTGATCTTTTCTTCGCTATAGCCTAATTCCTTGAACAACTCCACATTCTGCTCGCCCAGTAATGGCGCTCTCTTAAACTCAGGCGCTGTCTTTGACATGCTGCAGTTGCCGGTTCTTGTATAGAAGGTCTTCATCTTCATATCCGGCATAGTAGGTGCTTCTGAAATCCAGCCATTTTCACGGAAATCTTCGTTTGACCATGCCTGGTACTCATCCTGAACCTTGCAGCATGGGATACCGGCAGCATCTAAAGCTGCAAGTGCCTCGTCCTGTCCGGAGAAACTGTTGGTCAGCCATTCGTTAAATAATGGGATCAGAACCTTCTGATGACGTGCTCTGTCACCAACCTCCTGATATTCAGGATCTTCCTTCCACTCAGGTCTTCCCATCAGGTCACATAAGCTGTCCCAGATACGCTTTCCGGAAGCTGCCATAACGATATCACCGTCCTTGCAGTGGAATACTCCATATGGACACATAGTAGGATGATGATTTCCCTGACGTTTACTCATGCGCTCTTTGCCCAGATTACAGTGGATCAGAGGTGTGTTCATATATAACAGGGAACGAAGTAAGGATACATCTACATACTGGCCTTCCCCTGTATCTTTCCAGTGATATAAAGCAGTCATGGTGCTTGCAAACATATTTAAAGCACCAACCATATCTCCTAACGGGATGCCGCTTTTCTGGGGTGCTCCGTCTGCTTCACCTGTAACACTCATGATACCGGACATTGCCTGCGCGATAATGTCATATCCTGGCTTGGAAATAAGTCGTCCTGTCTGTCCATAAGTGGTAAGGGAAACATATACCATATCCGGTTTGACCTTGCATACACTTTCATAATCCAGACCAAATTTCTTCATGGTTCCGGGACGGAAATTCTCTAAGATCACCTGTGCAGTAGGGATCAGTTTCTTTACCAGTTCCAGTCCTTCCGGATCCTTCATATCCACTGCCAGTGATTTCTTTCCACGGTTGAACCAGCAGTATGTAAGGCTTTCACCGTCTACCATAGGCGGAAACTTTCTGCCGTCTTCTCCTCTTCCCGGACGTTCAATTTTAATAAACTTCTGCGCCGTAATCAGCTAACATTGCTGCTGCAGTAGGTCCTGCTGCCATTGTTGTAAAATCCAGAACGCGGATTCCTTCCAGTGCTTTTCCCATATTTATCTTCTTCCTTTCCAAATTACTTTCCAGTTATTTTCATAACAGGCTTATTATCTTATAAACCAAGGCTGTTTAAAACGTTTTAAACCTTCCTCTGCCTCTGCCATAATGGAGTCAATGATCTCCTTGCAGCTTTCTACCTCATGGATCAGGCCAGCAGCCGGTCCGACAGCGAACATACCGCCATCTACATTTCCGTCTGCATAAGCGGCTTTGCCAAGTTTTCCTGATATAACAGGCATCAGTTCCTGTAAGGTGGCTCCCTTTGCCTCTAACTCCAGGCACTTTCTTGCTGCTTCATTATTTGCAACGCGGACCATGTTTTTAATAGATTTCTGGCAAAGAACAGTCTGGTTCTCATTTGCATTTACGATCCAGTTTTTATGGTTTTCAGAGATCCAGCATTCCTTACTTGCTACAAAACGTGTTCCCATTACAACACCTTCGCATCCAAGGCTTAATGCTGCCAGTAAGCCTCTGCCATCTGCAATACCGCCTGCTGCCAGTACAGGAACCTTTACTTCTCTTGCTGTGCGGTTTGCCAGTACCATAGTTCCCACACCATCTGTATGAGGATGTCCTGCTACCTCAAAGCCAGCCATGGTAATAAGATCAGCACCCATGCTCTCTGCTTTCTTTGCATGCTTTACACAAGCTGCTTTATGGATCCATTTTACCTGATCCTTATGGGCATTTAATACATCTGCCAGCTCCTGAGGGCTTGCGCCTGCTGTTTCTACTGCTGTGACTCCTTCTTCCAGGATCACCTTAACCTGGTCAAAAAGCTCCTGTCCCGGATGGAGACTTGGGATCAGGGAAATATTTACTGCAAATGGTTTATCTGTTTTTGCCTTTACTTCTTTGATGGCCTTTCTTAATCTTCCGGATCCGATAAATAGTTACATTGATGGTTCCAAGACCGCCTGCTTCTGATACGGCAGCTGCCAGTTCAGGAACTCCCAGATGCTGCATTCCCCCCTGCATGATCGGATATTTAATCCCTAAAAGTTCTGTCATTCTTGTTTTTCATTGATCTGCCTCTCCTTTACTTTATAAAATACACACGGTTTCCCCGCATGAATGCATTGCTTGTTATTAAAATAACATTTGAACCGCTGTAAAGATACAGCGGTCTTCATAACATTTTTTTATAAGTGCTTTCTTAAAAGTAATGGTTATATTAACCAAAAGCTTTTAAGAGTGCTGTTTTACGGCTCCAGCTTCTTTTAAATGAACGATCTCATCCTCTGAACAGCCAAGCTGTTTTAAGATCTCATCTGTGTGTTCTCCTGGCTTTGGCCCCCGTCCCCGGGCCGGTTTCGTCCCACACTTCTCATGTGAACCGGCGGCATGGACATCATAAATGGATGACCGCTTTCATAGATATACTCCTTTACAAAGCCATTTGCCACAGCCTGAGGATCTGTTGCCAGCTCCCTGTAATGGCGCATACGGTCAAAGACGATATCCCTTTCTTTTTAGTCTTGCCGCAATCTCATTATAGTTAAAATGACTAAAGTCTCCAGAGCGGAGTCAAGCTGGGCCCTGTTTTAGAGG
>ENA-OPZN01000188-OPZN01000188.1-human-gut-metagenome-genome-assembly--contig:-NODE-188-length-23688-cov-2.922711_pt1 | contig 23688 bp, 27 predicted proteins | sample MGYA00242483_ERZ504503 | MGnify/ENA primary metagenome ERZ504503 (study PRJEB26092, sample SAMD00036285) | human gut metagenome | host: Homo sapiens | study: EMG produced TPA metagenomics assembly of... | reverse complement strand
TTTTTGAAATATCTATGCATCTGTATATGATGATTTTGTTAGGGGAAAGAAAAAAAAATAAAACTCATCCGGCAACGGGACAAGTTTATTTTGCAGTATTCAAAAGATGTGATGACCATATTTAACAGTACTTGGCCTATTATTATAATCTTAATTTAAAGTACACCCAAATGGCGTTGGCTAAGAATAGCAGACCGCTAGCCCAGAAGAGGGCGGTAAAGCCGAATTGCCCCATGAAGAGCGCACCGCCCACAGAGCCGAGGAAATAACCCAAGAACTGAGTCGTCTGGGTATAGGAAAAGACTTGGCCGGAAACGGTTTTAGGGGCATGAGTGGAAATATACGTGTTGAGTGACGGTAATAAGCCGGCGAGCCCAAGCCCGGTTAAAAAGCGTAAGATACCAAGTTCCAAGGCCGAAGTGACATAGGCCTGCGGAATGGTAACGAGGGCTACATAAATTAACGAACCAATGAGGATAGGCCGCGGACCGATGCAATCTATCCATTTGCCTATATAGGAACTGCTCAACATTTGCGCAAAACCGGTTGAGGCAAAGACGAGTCCTGCCAATAAGGCGAGTTGTGGTGTATCAGGCGGTACAATTTCGCTCAAGTACACCGTAATAATCGGCTGCAAGCTCATCAGAGAGAGTGCATAAATAAAAGTAGAGGCCGCTACAATTAACAGCTCATGGAAGTTCGGTAATTGTTGACGCAACTCTTTAAAATTGTGGCCACCTTGTTTGGATCCGGTGTAAAGGACTCGTGAACAAAGAAAAACACCAGTAAAAAGGCGGCGCCTAAGAAGCAGGCAATGATGAAAAAAGAGAAACGGACGCCAAACATATCGGCTAAGTAACCGCCGATTAAAGGACCGATGAGTGAACCGGCCAAATTGGACGAGGCCAGCACCGACAAGGCCCAACCTGTTTTTCTTCCGGTGTTTCCGACGCCACGAGAATGATGGAAGCGGAGAAAAAGCCGGACACGAGACCGTGTATAAATCGGACTAACACAAGCTGCAATGGCGATTGTACGAAGCACATGAGCAGATTACAGAGCATCATCCCAAAACTGGCTCGCAGTAAGGAAATTTTGCGACCTTTACGGTCGGCTAAGCGGCCCCAATAGGGAGAAACTAATGCGACGACTAAATATGTGATGCCCATCGCCAAGCCTGACCAATAGGCTGTCTCGTTTGTTGTGGTGACGCCCAGTTCGTTCATATAAATCGGTAATAGCGGCGCCAATTGGCTGAGCCCCAAGCCGATAAGAACGCGCCGAAGAAACAAATGTATACAGTGCGTTGCCAAGCAAGCATATAAATCCTCCTTTTGAATTTGTTAGTAGATGTTTTAATTATACACTTTTTTTACAAAAAGTGCATATGAAATGACTTGACAAAATGGAGGTACTTCTCTATACTCTAGCTAAGGTAAAATACCATGCAACTTGCTATGGATATTTTAGTTATAAGAAAATGTTTTATACATATGATAGAATGCGATGACAAAGACGGTTATTTCGGGTAATTCTCAGCGAGCTGACAGATGGTGCGAGGTCAGTGAATGAAGAAATAACGAATCACTTGGGAGCATATGAAGTTTTAACTTTATCGGTGAGCACCGTTATATGCGTGAGTGGCTCTTTATGAGTCAGTAGGGTGGTACCACGGACTATCGCGTTCGTCCCTTCGGGGGATGAGCGCTTTTTTTTATTAGTTGAGAGGAGAGTATTTATGAATTACGGTAAAAACTTTTGCATTTGCCTGCAACGGAATTTTCCTATGCGCGGCAACTTGCCAAAAATGCGAACCTGAGTTAATTTTAAAAATTTTGGGAAGAACAATAAAATCTACGAAAAAACGTTTGGAATTAAGAAAAGGCAATAAGAGCTTTGTCTTGCATGACGGACCTCCGTATGCAAACGGCAAACTTCATATCGGTCATGCCCTTAACAAAACGTTAAAAGATATCATCATGAAATATAAAACCATGCAAGGTTTTTACACTCCATATATTCCGGGCTGGGATACGCATGGTTTGCCAATCGAACATGCCATCATCAAAAACACCGGCCTTAACCGCCATGAAATGAGTCCACTTGATCTTCGCGCTAAATGTAAAGAATACGCTTTGCAGTGCGTGGAAGAACAGAAAAAAGACTTCATCCGTTTCGGCGTACTCGGCCGTTTTGAAGATCCGTATTTGACATTAAAACCTGCGTTTGAAGTTAAACAGCTTGGTATCTTCGGTGAAATGGCTAAACGCGGATACATCTACAAAGGTCTTAAAACTGTTTACTGGTGTACTCACTGCGAAACAGCCTTGGCTGAAGCGGAAATCGAATACCATGAAAAGAAATCCTTCTCTATCTATGTAAAATATGCGTATGTAGATGAAGTAAAACGTACGTTGCCTGAAGGCGTGGATCCGGCTAAAGCCTATGCTGTAATCTGGACAACTACACCTTGGACATTACCTGCATCTCAGGCCATCTCCGTAAACCCTGAACTTGAATATGCATGGGTACAGGTTGGCGATGAATACTACTTGATGGCCGTAGAACTCGTTGACTCCGCTATGAAAGATGCTCAGGTTGAAGACTACAAAGTGGTTAAAACCTTCCCGGGTTCCGACTTGGAATTGGCTACTTTCAGGCATCCGTTCATTGACCGCGAAGTTAGAGTATTATTGGGTGACCATGTAACACTTGAAGCCGGTACCGGCTGCGTTCATACCGCTCCTGCACACGGTGAAGAAGACTTTGGGATTTTCCAAAAATACAATAAAGAAGGCAAAATCAACACGGAAATCCTTTCTTTCGTTAATGCTACCGGTAACTATGTGGCCACTGTAGATAACGATCGTTACGGCGATACGGAAGAACCGTTGGCCGGCAAAGAAATTCACGAAGCCGAAGTGCCTATCTTGAAAATCGTAGCGCATAACGGTGCTTTATTGCATAAAGGTACGTTGCGTCACCAATACGCACACTGCTGGCGTTGTAAAAATCCGGTAATCTACCGTGCCACCGAACAGTGGTTCTCTTCCGTTGACGGTTACCGTAAAGCAGCCCTTGACGTTATCGACAATCAGGTACAGTGGATTCCTAAATGGGGCCATGACCGCATCTATAACATGATTGCGGACCGTGGGGGACTGGGGTAATTTCCCGTCAAACGTGTATGGGGGCGTACCAATCCCTGTATTCTACTGCGATTCTTGCGGTGATTATGTAGTAAATGATGATACTATCAAATCTGTTCAAGCTTGGGTTGCCAAAGAAGGATCCGATGCTTGGTGGAATCATACAGCTAAAGAATTATTACCTGAAGGTTTCACTTGCCCTCATTGCGGTCATGGTGAATTCCACAAAGAAACGGATATCATGGACGTTTGGTTCGACAGCGGTTCTTCTTGGGCCGGCGTTTTGGAAAACGAAGGTCTCGATGTACCATGCGCTATGTACCTTGAAGGTTCCGACCAGCATCGCGGTTGGTTCAACTCTTCCTTGCTTACCAGCGTAGCTACAACCGGTCAAGCACCTTACAACTCCGTATTGACTCACGGGTTCGTAGTTGACGGTGAAGGCCGTAAAATGTCTAAATCCGTAGGTAATACGGTAGCACCTTCCGACATCATCGATGTGTACGGTGCCGACGTAATGCGTCTTTGGGTATCCTCCGCGGATTACCAGGGCGACGTTCGTTTGTCCAAAGACATCGTTAAACAGTTGTCTGAAGTATATCGTAAGATCCGTAACACATTCCGCTTCTTATTGGGGAACTTGGACGACTTCAATCCGAATACAGATAAAGTGGCTTATGAAAACTTGTCTGAAATCGACAAATGGGCTCTTCTTCGCTTGGAAGAAGTTCGCCGCAAAGTTACGGAAGCCTATGAAAACTACGAATTCCATATCTTGTATCATACAATCCACAACTTCTGCACCGTTGATTTGAGTTCCTTCTACTTGGATGTAATGAAAGATACCATGTATGCTGAAAAAGCGACGGCACAGGCTCGTCGCAGTGCTCAGACTGCTATGTATGAAATCGTAGCAACCTTGGTACGTATGGTAGCACCGGTTCTTTCCTTCACCGCTGAAGAAGTATGGCAGTACATGCCGAAAGAAGACGGTATGCGTGAAAGCGTAATGCTTGAAGATTGGCCTACCGGCAAAGAAGTTCATTATGATGCAGCGTTGGCTGAAAAATGGAGTAAGCTCTTGGCTCTTCGTTCCGAACTTACAAAAGCTTTGGAAACGGCTCGTCAGAATAAAGAAATCGGTCACTCCTTGGATGCATCCATCACAGTATATGCTGACGGCGATGTATTCAAACGCTTGAACGAAGTCAAAGACCAGTTGGCCGCTTTACTCATCGTAAGTGAAGCTCATTTGGTTGAAGGTCGCGATTCGGCTCCGGCTGAAGCGGTGGCTACCGAAGAAGGTCACTTGAGCGTGGTTGTAAAACCAAGTGAATTTGAAAAATGCGAACGTTGCTGGATTCATCGTGAAACAGTAGGGCAGAATGCAGAACATCCTACATTGTGCCATCGTTGCGTAGATGTATTAACTAAATAATTTCTGAGCACATCGCTGTTCAGTTTGAAAGAGAGAAGACCCCTTCTTTGCTCCCGGCCTACAGCTTCGCTGATAGGAAAGGTCGCGGCAGAAGGGGTCTTCTTCTCTTTCTATCCAGAGTACGGTGCGCTGCTGCTCGGAAATTATTTAGTCAGGGGGAGGAGGAATGGTTGCTTCGGAAGACATAGTCTCCTTTTCTGCTCAGAGTACGATAGCACCGTAGGCTCGGAAGTTATTTAGGAGCGGGGAGCGAAAGAGGTGGAAGCGCTCCCTGCCTGCAGCTATGCTGCAGGAGCGGTCGCAAGGAAAGAGAGTGTATTCTTTTCTTCGCAGAGTATGTGGCGCTGTTGCGAGGAAGTTATTTAGGCGTAGTCCGCTTTACTTCGCTCGCTACGGATGTGTTTTTTAGAAGTTGAATTTTCTTGAAGTATATAAAATAAATATATATCTGTGAGAAATTTTTATAGTATAATTGAAATGATTATAAGTGATGATATAGCGTGTGGGGAATAGGGGGCGTGGAATGAGATATTTACGTGTTTTCTTAGCTGTAGTTTTATTGCTGGGGATTTTTGCAATCAATAATAGTTTATATGCTGCTGATTGGTATTATGTTGGCAAGAGTGCCAATGAGGATACTTTTTCATCGATAATGAAAGTCTTGAAAAACGAGTTTACAGGCTAAGTTATGGGTTCGCAAAGGTAGTCCTGATGGTACGACTATTTATTATTTGATGGGGATGGATCGAGATTCGCGGACGGTAAAGGTTATTTCGCGTATCATGTACGGGCAAAATGGTGAGGTTCTTGAAGCAGGAGCAATTAATAGTGAGTGGCTTGCTATTGTGCCGGATTCACCGATGGAATGGGTTTATTCGCTATTGTGGTAAATGTTAAGGTGTAAACCGCATGTTGGTTATTATAGTTTTGTGGTAGTTGGGGGAGATTAATAACATGAAATTTATGCGCATTGTTTTTATGGTATTTGCTTTACTAGGTTTATTCGGTATCAATAACACTTCACTAGCTGTTAATTGGGATTATATTGGCAAGAATGTTAAAGGAACGATGCTTTTTGTTGACACGGATAGTGCTGAAATAAATGCTGAACACGCCAGAGTATGGGTTAAGATGGAATATCCGGATGGGGCATCAGATATTTTTCTTGTTGCCATGGCTCGCCGGGCAAAGATTATAAAATACTTCTCCTATGCTGTTTATGATAAAAATGGCGTGATTACCAGTGCCGGCGATTTCTATGACGGGTGGAAACATATCGTGCCGGAGTCGGGCATGGAGGCGGTGTATAAAGCAATTTGGCCGTTTAACTAAATAGCGTCTGAGCCGTTATGGGCTCTGGGGAAAAGAAGCATATATCTCCCTCGCTCTCTGCCTACAGCTTCGCTGATAGGAAAGGTCGCTTCGGAAGATATATGCTTCTTTTTGGTGCCCAGGGTACGATAGCGCTGTTGCTCAGAGGTTATTTAGTGGCACGGGCTAGATGGCTTTATAGGGGAGAAGGGGGAGATTGGAGGTTATTTAGGAGAGAACCGCATTGCTTCGCTCGCTACGGGAGATGTGAGGTTGTATTAGAGTAATGAGCGGAGGTGGCGTGACTCAGAGGTTATTTAGGAGTGCTCCGCATTGCTTCGCTCGCTACGGGGGAATAAATGAATTTTATTTAAGAATTATTTAGTCCGCTGTAATATTAAGATATGCTATAATTAGCATTAAAGGTATTAAATTATAAGGTAGTCAGTGGCAGGGGTTATTTGTTTGCTGAGTGGATATAAACGAAATTAGAGGAGGTTTTGAATGGCAGCGGATATTACAACTTTTGATAAGAAATTTTTAAAAAAGCCGATTAAGTTAATTGTTTCAGATGTTGACGGCACGTTGGTGGATACGGATAAGCACATCAGTGACGTGACGGTACAGGCAATGAAGGAGGCCATGGCAGAAGGTATTGCGGTGGCGGTAGCCAGTGGCCGTGCATTCGGTGAGATGGGCGAGGTTCTTCAGCGTTTGCCAGAAATTGAAGAGTATATTTGTAGTAACGGTGCCGTGGTAGTTGAGCAGAAGCATGGCCAATCTAAGGTGATTTTCCGTCAGTCGTTCAGTAATGAAGAAGGTTTGTGGCTCATGGATCAACTGTTGCCGTTTGATGTATATATTGAAGCGTATGGCGGTAAAGATATTTTTGGCACAGCCGATGAAATGGAGGAGTTTGCCGCTAATTTGTCACCGCATTTGATTCCGCTTATGAAGGCAAGCCGTACGATGGTGCCAAATTTGCGTGATTATATTGTAGAAACTGGTATGGATTTGGAAAAATCCAATTGTTCTACGGTACGGAAGAAAAGAAGCAGGCGATTTTAAAACATTTTGAAGGTGATGACCGTTTTACGATTATTCAATCTAGTGAAGGCAATTTGGAATTCGTACAACCTGGGATCAGTAAAGGCCGTGCTGTAGCAGCGTTGGCTAATGAATTGGGAATCACAGCTGATGAAGTTATGACTATCGGCGACAGCAACAATGATTTAACGATGCTTGCGTATGCAGGCGTATCTTTCGCCATGGCCAATGGTGAGGCTACGACGAAGGCAACGGCTAAATACTTGGCACCAACCAATGATGAAGACGGTGTGGCGCAAGTTGTACGTGCTGTAGTAACAGCTTCCAAAGAGTTGGTGAAATAATGAACGGCAAGGAAGCTGATTCGTCTGGGATTGGAATTTACAAGGGCGATGTTTCAAGCGAAATTAAGCCATGTAAGGATAAGGCGCAGGATAAGGTCGGGGCTATGGCCGGATTACGTTGGCGCTTTGTAGTGAATGGCGAGCGATGCGTCAAGTGTGGTGCCTGTGCCATGGATTGTCCTGTGCAGATTATTGTGGAGCAACCACAACAGTTTTTTATCGGTAATGGTTGTATCGGTTGCGGTGATTGTTATGAAATCTGTCCGGTAGGTGCTATTGAGCGCGTAAAATCAAATGAATAATAAATATGTAAAACGAATAAATAATAAACGTGCAAATCGGACGAATGATGAGTGTAACATGTAGACTTGCACAATAGCAAAAATAGAAAAATCGGGTTCATTTTATATAACATATGAATATAAGCGATTAGTGAGTATGATAATATCGGAAACGGTATTTGAATGCGTGACTAATCGCTTTTTATATTTGAGTCCCATTCTTATAATTGATAAATAGCTCTTAAAAATTCGAAATTTCATACTGATAACTGTTGTCGGAATAGATTTTTATTTAAAATAATAATCAGGTATTCAAGATATGTCATCTTAATTTTTTGTATTACGTTGACAAACTTAATGATAATGAGATGAAGTTGAATTTTAATTCCTGTTTGTTTAGAGGGGAGTTTGAAAATAAGATTATATATAGTGTTTAAAGGAAGTTTTCATGAGTTAGTATTGACAGTTACTATCATTTTATATAAAATAATGTATGCAATAGAAGAATTTTTTCTCAATTCTATAATTTTTAATACATAATAAACGAATGCTAAGTAGCATAGGACAATGTAATATTTGTAGCCAAAAATTTGGCCTCTTTCGACAAGGTTAGCACTGCGCGACGATTTCAGTTGGCTTGAGTAAGCCGATATGTAATAGTACCTCATATTTTCAGGTAAGTGTTATTGGAATCAGGGACGTATACTGTTGACCTGTTTTTATGTCATAACGAAATGAGGGTAGTTGATGAACGATGTCGAATTAATGACACGCCAAGAACGCCTGCAAGAGTTACAGACCGCTACGAAGCATCGAACTGAAACATTGGGCAGTTGGGCCGTACCGGTTCTGACTGCCTTTTTATTATGCGCAATTATAGCCGCAGTAGCCTTGGGCAGTGTAACAATCTCGGCAGAGCAAGTATTGGCGGTATTAAGTGCAAAATTAACGGGGAGCGTGGTGCCTGAGTCGGTGCCACCCGCTATGACGGATATTATATGGGATATTCGCATACCTCGTGTCATATTGGCCGCATTAGTCGGTGCCGGTCTTGCTTTATCCGGCGCTATAATGCAGGCGTCGGTGCAAAATCCGCTGGCGGAACCTTTTATTCTGGGAATTGCGTCCGGAGCTCAGTGGGGGCGGTTGTGGCGATTCTGTTAGGTCATTTGTTAGGAGTCGCTAATGTAGGCGTGCCGCTGTGGGCTTTTGGCGGTGCCATCGTGGCAACCTTGGCAGTACTTGCCTTAGCCGGTATGGGACGACGTATTTCTACGGTTAAGCTCGTCTTGGCCGGTGCAGTTGTGAGTGCCTTATGTACGGCCCTATCTAATTTTATTATCTACATGGCCGGTGATGCGGAAGGCATGCAAAGTGCCGCGTTTTGGACGATGGGCTCCTTAGCGGATGCGAAATGGTCTATGCTTGGTTGGCCGGCACTTGTGGTCGGTTGCATGACGGTGTACTTTTTATCCCAAGTGCGTGCCTTGGACGCCTTACTACTGGGCGAAGAAATGGCGGTTACGCTGGGGATTAATGCGACGCGTAAACGGTACATCTACATGGCCTGTATGGCGCTTTTAACGGGCGTGCTCGTTTCACAGTGCGGTATTATCGGGTTTGTAGGACTCGTTATTCCTCACATGTCGCGCGCCTTTGTAGGTGTCGGTCATAAGCGCTTACTGCCTGTAGTTGTGCTGGGCGGCGCCATTTTCCTTGTGTTGGCCGATTTATTGTCGCGTGTGCTGTTGCCGGCCGGCGATTTGCCAATCGGTATTTTGACAGCCTTAATGGGGGCGCCGCTCTTTATGAAACTTCTCTTTGGTTCGAGTCGGAATTTTGGTGGTTAGGAGGCCGGTATGAAAGAAATTATAGTAAAAAATCTTAACTACCGCGCCGGTAACAATCAAATTCTAAATGATTTATCACTCACCATTCCGGCCGATAAATTTGTAGGCCTTATGGGGCCGAACGGTTGCGGTAAATCGACCCTTTTGAAACATCTGTATCGAGTCCTTCCCATTCAGCAGGGTGAAATAACTTTTGACGGTACGCCGTTGGCGGCGATTCCGCTTCGTGAAGCGGCTCAGCAAATCGGTGTAATGGGACAGTTTCATGCAGTGAACTTTGATTTTACGGTGTGGCAAATTGTAATGATGGGTCGTACGCCGTATAAAAAAGGGTTTGACGATGACACGGAAGAAGACGCACAGCTTGCTATGGAGGCCCTCCGAAAGGTTGGCATGTGGGACCGAGCTAAACGTAGTTTTGCTTCGTTATCCGGTGGGGAGCAGCAACGTGTCATGTTGGCGCGTGTACTTTGCCAACAGCCGTCGTACTTGATCTTAGATGAGCCGACGAACCATCTGGATATAACGTATCAGTTGGAACTGTTGGAAGTAATTAAAGGTCTTGGTGTCGGCGTCATTGCAGCGCTCCATGATTTGAATTTGGCTTCGCTCTTTTGTGATGAGATTTTTTATCATGAAAAAGGTCAAGTGGTAAAACATGGTACTCCTTCAAAGCTCATCAATAAGATTTGATTCGTGATGTATATGCTGTGAAGAGTGTGGTATCGGCTCATGACGACGGTACGCCGATTGTGACGTATCGCAGGCAGGGCCTCAGTGGAAACTCGGGTGAGTCGCCATGATGTCATGGTGGGAACGATGGAGTCGGCGCTTAATCGGCTTGGTTGCGCTTTGTGCCTTAGTATTAGTTGTGTGGTTTGCGTATACTAACGGCCGTTGGCAACCTGTCGGTGAGGTAAGTGCCAATCAAGGCGGTATTGTTATTCAAAACTTTGACAGTGACGGAAATCCAATGAGTTTTGAATATGAAGAACCGCCGAGTCGTGTGATTGTGACCTATCCGGGGGCGACGGAATTACTTATTGATTTGGGCCTCGAGAATCGAATTGTCGGGACGGTAGAACCTTATGGTGAAGAGCCGGAGCGATATCGCGAGATCTATAGTCGATTGCCCTTGGTAACGAATAGTTATGTGCCCAGCCGTGAACAGGTTATGGCGTTGCAGCCGGACTTGCTGATGGGCTGGTCGCATCATTTTACACCGGCCGCATTGGGTGATGTGCGGCAGTGGTATGAACGAAATATCGGTGTATATATTGTGCCGGCTACGATTCGTAAGAATCAGCCGACTGTGGAGAGTACAGTATATCCCTTTATTGATGATACGGGACGGCTTTTTCAGGTCCCGGAGCGGGCAAGTGCCTATAAAGAACAATTACAAAAGCGAGTGCAAAAGGTGACTGAACAAGTAAATCAACGGAACTATAAGCCGAATGTCATTATTTTACAAGCCCATGGGCATAGTACTTACAGCTTATACGGACCGGTTTATCTTGTAGATGACATTGTCAAAAAAGCAGGTGGTCATAATCTGACCGACCGGCAGATTTCAGTTGTGGGGCCGGAACGTGTGTTGGCGTTCGACCCGGATGTAATTGTGTTTGTGACCGTAAGTCAAGGTAATCGTACGCCAAGTGCTGAGGAGGCGATTGCCGAATTGTTAAAAGATCCGAATTTGCGTAATATGCGTGCTATTCGGGAGCGGCGTATTATAGCCGTGCCGTTTGCGGATGTTAACAATGGTAACGGTCGTGTGGTAGATGCCCTGGAGAGAATCGCTCAGGGATTTGAGGAGGAAAAATAATGAAATTGAATCATCGCCATGGTGTAAGTAAAGCTGTTTTGACAGCTTTGGTAATTACCGCTACGAGCGGCAGTGTGTGGGCCGCCGACTACGATGAAAGCAATTTGCAGGATTTAGGGAAAGTTGTGCTCGTAACGGCTAGTCGTTTGTCGGAAGAAAAAGTGGACATTCCGGCGGATACGACAGTTATTACGGCCCAGGAAATTGAAAAGGGTAATTTTAATAGTGTATCGGGCGCGTTGAAAGCGAACAATGTGCCGGTAGTGCAGAAAGGTTTTGCATCCTATCCGGAACTCAACGGTGACACCCGTGTGCTCGTTATGGTGAACGGACGAAGAATGAACTGGGATCATTTGATTGTATCCGGGGACAATAATGCTATCGATATTGACCAGTTCCCGGTTGAAAATATTGAGCGTATCGAAGTGGTTAAAGGTCCTAACTCTGCACTTTACGGTGAACGTGCCGTAGCCGGGGTTATTAACATTATTACTAAAGAAGGCACCATGGGTCAGAAGACTACCGTTAAAGGTGAAGTCGGCAGCTGGGGTTACTGGAAAACCGGTATTACGGCGCAAGGCGGTGATGAAAGTAATGCGTACTTCGTATCCTACAGCAAAACGCGTCAAAAAATTATCACTACAAAGACAGCAACGGTAACTCTCATGAATTCCCGGACAGCTCTATTAACCGCGATAATGTAACGGCTCGTTTTGACCATTACTTCGACGACGACCGCATGACAGTGGACTTCTCCTATAGTCATCGTAAGGACGGCTTCGGTATCTACCTTAGCGATCCGTTAAACGGTGTGGCTTACGGTTCCGGCATGAAGAGTAATACAACCGACATGAGCTATGGCGTGACCTATAACTTCGGTTCCGATTCCGGTACCTTCGTACGTGCTTACCGCAATACTGAAAAAGCGGATGCACCGTTTGCCGGTACCCCGTATGAACATGATTTGGCATTGTTTGGCTTGGAAGGTCAAAAAACTTGGAAGCTTGGTGATCATACTTTAATCAGTGGTGCAAACTTCACAAAAGAAGATATTGATGAAACGAATGATGGCGTTTCCTTTAGTAAAGGTGCTAAAACAAAAGCTGCTTATGTGGAAGATAAATGGGAACTCGGCAATGGCTGGACTGCGAACCTTGGTACTCGTTATGAACATCACAATACCTTCGGCGGTGACTGGGCATCTCATATCGGTTTAAATAAAAAACTCGATGAAAATACCCATGCTTATATCTCTTGGGGCCAGGCCGTTAATAACCCGACTCTCAAGATGTTATACGCTAACTCACCGTACTGGATTGGTAACCCTGATTTGAAACAGGAAAAATCTCATACCGTAACATTAGGGATTGACAGTCAAGTATCCGATCGCTTACTCGTATCGGCCAGCATCTATGAAAGCAAATTGAAAGATGCTCTTGATTGGGTATGGGATACAAGTATTTCCAAAACTGTGTACTACAACGTAAATAAAGAAAAACGCCAAGGCCTTAACTTGAGTGCTACTTATAAATTGGACGATGCTTGGAAACTTCGTGCCTCTTATAACTTCTTGCGTCAGCGTGTTGATACGGGCAGCGGCATGACGAATGATGATAAGAACCGTCATCCAAATTCCTATGGCTTGGAAGTAAGCTATGAAAAGAACCGTTGGTATGTATCCAATAACTTCCGTTATGTAACCGGTCGTTCAACCGCTTATTACACAGATTCCTCTTACTTTAACTGGGATTTGAACGTAAGTTACAAGTTGAGCGATTCTACGAAGATTTATGCTCAGGGCTTGAACTTGACGAATGAATCTTATGAAGTAGAACCTTACAATTACCCGGTTGGTGCGTATGCTATGCCGGAACGTCATTATGTAGTCGGTGTGGAACATAGCTTCTAAGCTTATCCGTATTTTTTGAAAAAAGAAAACTAAGGTTGCAATTAGTGTGTAGTTGTAGCCTGAAGTTTGGCATAAATGGTTACGTCACATTGAGTGTGGAATGTGACGAGCCATTTAAACGCTAATTAGTTGTTTGTATCGATGTGTGATTAGGCATGTGTGTTTAGGAGGAAATGTAATGAAATTGAATCATCGCAATGGTGTAAGTAAAGCTGTTTTGACAGCTTTGGTAATTACCGCTACGAGCGGCAGTGTGTGGGCCGCCGACTACGATGAAAGCAATTTGCAGGATTTAGGGAAAGTTGTGCTCGTGACAGCCAGTCGTTTGTCGGAAGAAAAAGTGGACATTCCGGCAGATACTACGGTTATTACGGCTAAAGAAATAGAAGAAGGCAATTATAATAATGTATCAGATGCGTTAAAAGCCAATAATATTCCGGTGATTCAGAAAGGCTTTGCCGCTTATCCGGAGCTTAACGGCGATACACGCGTACTCGTTATGGTGAACGGCCGTAAGATGAACTGGGACCATTTAGTTGTATCCGGCGCGTCCAATGCGATTGATATTGACCAGATTCCGATGGATAACATCGATCGTATCGAAGTGGTAAAAGGTCCTAACTCGGCACTCTATGGCGAACGTGCTGTGGCCGGGGTTATCAACATTATTACGAAAACGCCGACAATGGGTCAGAAAACAACTGTGCGCGGTGAACTCGGCAGCTGGGGTCATCGTAAAGGCACTGTGATTACGCAAGGCGGCGACGAAACGAACGGTTACTTCGTGTCCTACACGAAAGAACGTCGTGACAATGTACATTACAAGGATTATCAAGGCAACAGTCACGAATTCCCGGATACCTACATTAACCGCGATAAATGGACGGCCCGTTATGACCGTTACATCGGTGACGATCAGTTGAGCGTAGATTTTAGCCGTGTTGAAAAGAAAGACGGCTATGGTATTCGTCTTAAAAATCCGCTTACCGGTACGGTAACCGGTGCCGGTAATGTGAAAGATACAACGGACATGAGTTACGGCGTGACCTATAATTTCGGCACTGATTCCGGTACTTTTGTGAGAGCGTATCGTAATACCGAAACCAGTGATTCCGGCTTCGGCTCCGGTAGTTCGTCCAGCTCTTACAGCCATGACCTTTCTATGGACGGTATTGAAGGACAGAAAACTTGGAAAATCGGCGATCACACTTTAATCAGTGGTGTTACGTACAATCAGGAACATATTAAAGAAGAAAACAACGCAGTTGCCTTTGATAAATCCATGATTAGTAAGGCTGTATACGTTGAAGATAAATGGGAGCTCGGTCAGGGCTGGACGGCCAACTTCGGTACTCGTTATGAGCATCAGGATACGTTTGGCGGTGATTGGGCGTCCCATATCGGCCTCAATAAAAAGTTAAACGATACGACCCATGCGTATATTTCCTGGGGCCAGGCCGTTAATAATCCGACCCTTAAAATGCTCTATGCCAACACGGAGTTCTGGATTGGAAATCCCGATTTGGAGCAGGAAAAATCACAGACCGTAACGCTTGGTATCGATAGTGACGTGAGCGACCGCTTAAGCGTATCGGCCCAGCGTGTTTGCCAGCCGTTTGAAAAAACGCCTTGTCGTGGGTAAACGGTTATTATGATTCAAACGATAATTACGTACAAGGTTATTATGAAAATGTTAACCGTGAAAAACGCCGTGGTCTGAACCTGAGCGCTACTTATAAAATAGATGATGCTTGGTTCGCTCGTGCCGGTTATAACTATGTGAAAATTCAGCAGGATACCGGCAGCGGCTATGTAAGCTCAACCGATAACCGCAATCCGAACCGTTACAGCTTGGAACTCATGTATGAAAAAAATCGTTGGTCCGTTAACAACATGTTCCAATACGTAACCGGACGCTCTACGGCGAAATATTCCGATTCGTCCTACTTCGTATGGGATGTGAATGTAAACTATAAATTGAACGAGAATACGAAGGTTTACGCCCAAGCATTCAACTTAACCAATGAATCCTATGAAGTGGAGCCATCCACAACTATCGGCTCCTACGCTATGCCGGAACGTCACTATGTAGTCGGCGTGGAACATAGCTTCTAAGCTGATTTTCAGAAGATTAAAACGTTGTCGGCGTTCAAACTTTAATAATTGATTATTAGTCAAATAGTAGTATATGCAATTTTTAAAACGTTAAATGACCGACTTTAAGGCGGTGATTAATAGATTATTTTATTTAAACAAAGGAGTATCTCATGGAACTATTAGAATTATTTCACCAAGGCGGATTAGTAATGTATCCGTTGTTACTTTGCTCGATTATAGCTATCGCTATCTTGGTAGAACGGGTGCGTACCTATCGTGCGGCTCAATCCAATATGAACCGCTTGCGCGAAGAAGTGCCGGTGTTGGCGGCTGCTAATAATCAAAAAGGCTTGGAAGCTTTATGTGCCGAAGATGGCGGTGTAGCTGCTGAAATGCTTACATCGGCCATTTACCGCGACACCGTTAAATCTAAAAATGCTGCATTACAGGGCGCAGCCGGAGCCATTGCGGGTCGCTTGCGTGCTCGTTTAAGTTATTTGGAACTATCGTTACTTTGGCCCCGCTCCTCGGTTTGCTCGGTACCGTAACCGGTATGATTAGCTCTTTTAGTGTTTTATCCGTGTCCGACGGTCAGCCTTTTGCCATTACCGGCGGCGTGGGTGAAGCGTTGATTGCGACGGCTACCGGCCTTGTTGTGGCTATCGTAGCCCTCGTTATCCATTCCTATTTGGTGCATAAACAAGACGGTCTTATTACCGATATGGAAGAAATCGGTAATGTGTATATGAATGCGGCCGTTGATGTTGTAGCGAAAGAGGCTTAATGTGAATATCAGAAGTCTTCGTACAACCAATAAACCAAAGCTCATGATCATCCCTATGATTGACATTATATTCTTCCTATTAGTGTTTTTCATGATGAGTATGTTATCCATGGTGGTTCAAAAATCCATGCCTGTGAATTTACCGACAGCCACGGCCAGTTCGGTCGATTTGCAGCGTAAGATTCCGATTACCATCACGGCGGATGGCAAAATTTATGTAGAGCAGGATGCGTACGATTTGAACGGTATGGCCAAACGTCTTGAAGCTGAAAAAGCTAAAGGCGGTGATTTAACGATTATTCTCAGAGCCGACCAACGTGCGCAGTACGGTGAATTTGTTCAAGTTCTGGATACGCTAAAAAATATGCAGCTCAATAAGATTGCCGTAGCTACCGAAAGTAAGTAGGTGATAGTATGAGTGAAAACGTACAAGAGGTAACGCAAAAAACGTCGCAGTTTGCTCATATTTATAAAAATCGTTGGCGCATGGCGATTACCACATCCGTCATTATCAATGTGGCGTTGATGAGCGGTATGGTATGGTCGTTTTGCAAAACCGGAACTCGTGCCTGATAAAACCCCGATTACCATCAGTGTAGTCGGTGATGCGGGTCCTTCGGCGGGGCCGGCTGTAGCAGCGCCGCAAAAGTCGACGGTACAACCGCCGGCACCGTTAACCGAAGAGCAGATTGCGGATATTAAAAACGGCGTGCCCGTAGAACAGGTGATTAAAAAAGATACACCGCAGACGCCAACAGCACCGGTAGCACAGGCTGCAACCGGTTCGTATGCCGGTGAAGGAACCGGCAGTGGCGGCGGCAGCGGTCAAGGCGGCGTTGCCGGCGGCGAAGGTACTGAACCGGCCGGAGATATCGTCATTGATGCGGAATATTTAGGACCCCGTTCATTACCGGGTAAAGGTAATGTTGTTGTGTATGTACTGATTAATGAAGCGGGCCGAGCTGTGGATGTAGATATTATCAGCAGCAGCGGTAACGGCTCGTTAGATCGCTGGGCGTTGCAACAGGCGCGCAGCAGTGCGTACCGTCCTAAAACGGTCAACGGAGAGCCGGTTGTTTCCGAAGGGAAAATTGAGTTTGGCAGTTAATTAAAATCTAATGGGCAACTGAATTAGTTTGGTAGGATGGTTTTAAGACAGTTGCCGCTAAGATGAGCCGTAACAGGAGGGCAGGTAGGTCGCTCTCCTGTTTTCCGTTCTTATACTGTAAAGTTGAATTTCAAGTTGCGAATATGAAATTGTAATAGCAATTAGTAATGCTAAGTTATATTGATTGCCAAAGGGCGATTGTGGTTTTGTGTGCAGTATAGTTATACGGTGTTGTATAGCTTGAGTTTTGAGAGAGGAGACCTCGTTAATGAAAACAAATGGTGTGCGTGTGAAAAAAGGCCAAGCCGTGCTGGCCGGTCGTGTATTGGGCGCTTTAGTGTTAGGCGGTTTATGGACTGTTACGGCCGGTAATCAGGTAGAGGCGGCCCGTGATTACAGTAACTTGCAAGACTTGGGTAAAGTTACGCTAGTGGAAGAAAAGAAAGAGCCGGTAGTAGTGCAGGCGGAGCCGGAAACAGCGGCTGAAGACACGTATGCCGGCGGTCAGGTATCTCGTAAGAGCAGCATCGGTGTTCTTGGCAAAAAAGACTTCATGGAAGTGCCGTTTAATGTCATTTCTATTTCCGAAGAAACGATGCAGAACCAGCAGGCTAGCAATATTATCGACGTAGTGGCGAATGATTCGTCGGTTACGGATTTGACCTTGTCCGGCGCGTCTAACGCATGGAGTATCCGCGGCTTTAAAACGACCCAGCAGGATGTGCAGTTGAATGGCATTTACGGCGTTGCTCCGCGTTACTACACGGGCATTGAGTACCTTGAAACGTTGAAATTCTAAAGGGGCCGAGTGCCATGCTCAGCGGTATGGCGCCGAATGATACGGTAGGCGGCGTTATTAACTATGTAACGAAGCATGCCGGCGACGAAGATAAAAATACGGTGACCCTAACTTATGGTGAAGGCCATCAGTTCACGCAACAACTCGATATGAGTCGCCGTTTTAACGACGGTAAATACGGTGTTCGTCTCAATGTACTAAACCGTGGCAGCCAGGAAGATGCGTACAAGAATGAATCCAACAGTGCCAACACCGTGTTCATGGGTTTTGACGCCAAAGGGGAACGTTGGCGTACGTCCCTCGACATAGGCTACATCTATAACGATATTGAAAACCCACAGTACCAGGTAACCATGTCGCAGGCTACGGCAAATAAGCTTACAGCCTTGCCGAGTGTGAGCGATGATGCTACCTTCGGAGCACCGGATACCTATCGCCGCGTGACTGAGAAATTTGCCTTGTGGAAAGGGGAATACGACCTTAACGACGATTGGACTGCTTGGGCTGCTTTTGGTATGCGTAATACCTCTCAGGACGGCTTATCTAACCGTTTCTTATTGAATAATGTAAACGGCAACGCCAGAGTCAGCTATGTACATAATCGTCAGATTAATAAGGCCATTTCCAGCGAATTCGGTGTTCGCGGTCATTTGCAAACAGGCTCCTTGTCTCATGAAGTAAGCATTGCAGCCTCTCAGGTTCGTTACAAAGTATACGAAGATAAACCGACCGTAACGCCAACGTATACAACCAGCGTGTATAGTCCTTCTTGGCAAACCTATACCGACGGCAGTTACGGTCCGTACTTGATTCGTGATAATCGGGTGCAGCAAAGTGTGGGTATTAACGATATTATCTCCACGGCGGATAATCGCTGGAACTTTATTCTCGGCGGTCGTATTCAGCAGGTAAAAGACACCTCTTACAGCTACAGCGGCAGCACGTTAAAGAGCACGACGCGCTATGACGAAACGGCCTTTACACCAACTTTTGGCATCGTTCATAAAGTGAACGACCGTATGTCCCTCTACGCCAACTATGCGCAAGGTTTATCCTTAGGTGAAACGGCGCCGGATGGCACGGAAAATGCGGGCCAAACTTTTGCACCGTATAAAACGACTCAGTATGAAGTGGGCGCTAAATTTGATTTTGGCAAAATTGCCACTACAATCAGTGCCTTTACTATGAAAAATCCAAGCTTTATCACCACGGATGACAACTACTATGCCTTAGCCGGTGAACAGCGTAACCGCGGTATTGAGTTTAGTGTATTCGGTGAGCCCCGTGAAGGTACCCGTATTTTGGGCGGTATTACCTTCATGGATGCTAAATACATTACCTTGGCTTCTTCCTATGCCGGCTACGAAGGCAATCAGGCTACCGGGGTACCGCGTTGGAGCGGCGTAATCGGGGTTGAGCAAGACATTAAGAGCGTGGAAGGTTTGTCCGTTAATACGCGTTTGACCTATAACGGCAAGGCCTATGTAAATATGGCCAATACCCTTAGCACGAGCCCATGGGTTCGTTGGGACTTGGGTGCCCGTTATAAATTCACTTGGGACAAAACTCCGTTAACTGTACGCGCCAATGTGTACAACGTACTCGATACCGTAAAATGGCATGCCCTTCAAGGCAGCACCACGAATGCTATCTACTTAGGCAAAGGCCGTACCTTTACCTTATCCGTTTCTGCTGATTTCTAATCGAGGTAATACATGAATTGGAATCGAAGACCCTGGCTATTGGGCCTCTTATTGCTAATCGGACTCCTGCTGTTGGCGAGTTATTCGCTCACCGTGGGAGCACGCCATATTCCCTTGCCGACGATATGGAAGGCGCTGGTAAACTATGACCCTTCGCAGGTAGACGAGTTATTGGTGCAAACGTTTGCGCGTACCGCGACTCCTGTTGGCCGTGGCCTGTGGTATCAGTTTTTGGCGTAGCCGGGGCTTTTGATGCAGGGGATAACGAATAATCCCATGGCCAGTCCGTCCATAATGGGGGTTAACTCCGGGGCTGCCTTAGGGTTGGCGGTGGCTATGATTTTCTTACCGGATAGCAGCTTAAATGTGGCCGTATTATTTGCCTTTGGCGGGGCCGCGTTGGCGACGGTTATCATTATGGCGTTGGCCAATCGCAACGGTAGTCGTATGTCACCGGTTTTTCTCGCCTTAGCGGGAACGGCGGTGAGTGCCGTATTATTAGCCATAACTCAGGCGCTGGTCGTCTTTTTTTGATGTGGCGCAGGACTTGAGCTATTGGACGGCCGGCGGCATCAGCGGCGTGCGCATGCCGCAAGTTCTCTTGTTATGGCCGTGGACATTGGTGGGGATAATCATGGCGATTGGTTTGTCTAAATCGGTAACTCTTTTGAGTTTCGGCGAGGAGATGGCCATCGGCCTGGGCGGTCATATGGGCCGTATTCGGTTCTTGGCGGGTCTGGCCGTATTGATTCTTTGCGGTTCCGCCGTAGCTATTGCGGGGCCTATCGGCTTCGTCGGCCTTGTGACACCACATATGGCTCGCCAATTGGTCGGTATCGATTACCGCAAGGTAATTCCTATTACAGCTTTATTGGGAGCCATCTTACTGGTTGGTGCCGATTTGGTAGCGCGCAGTGTGGCCGCTCCCTTTGAAATACCGTTAGGTGCCATTACAGCGCTTATCGGCGTACCGTTCTTCCTTTATTTAGCGAATCGAAAGGGGGCCCGGTAATGACACTTCGTCAAAAACAGTTCGCAGTATATAGCACCGTATTTCTGGCGCTCTTATTGCTGTTCTTCTTTCTCCATGTGAGTACCGGCTTTACCTATTATTCGCACAGCCATTTATTGGCTATTTTATTAGGGGGCGGCACGGCGGAAGAAAATACCGTAGTCTTCGACTTTCGCTTGGTACGGGCGGTACTGGCCGTGTTAATCGGCATGGGCTTGGCCTTATCGGGCGCTGTATTTCAGCAGCTCACCCGTAATGAATTGGCCGGTCCGGGCCTTTTGGGCGTCAATGCCGGTGCCGGTCTGGGCGTTATGATTTTAATCTTTCTGCACCCGTGGATCAGGGCCTTCCCATTTGGTCGCTGCCTATTGTAGCGGTTGTGGGAGCGCTCATCGCGGCGGGGAGTATTTTTGCGCTGGCTATGCGTAAAAATGAAGCGGGCGGTACCTATGCGTTGGTACTCAGCGGCATTACCTTGACGGCCGGTATTCATGCCTTGCAGACTCTTTTAATAGTTCTTTTATCGCCTGAAAAGTTTAATCAGGTCAACACCTGGATTATCGGGAATATTGCAGGCAACACCTGGGCTCATGTGTTAATTTTGGGTGCGGTGGTTATCGTATTGGCACTCATACTGTATGCCAATCGGACGACCCTCAATATTCTTACGCTTCGCGATGAAACGGCTATCGGTCTTGGCGTATCGCTTAAGCGCAGTCGTCTGGGCTTCTTAATTTTGGCTGTTATTTTGGCCGCCTACCTGCGTGGCCATCCGGCGGCAGCATCGGCTTTATCGGGCTCGTGGCACCACATATTGCCAGACGCTTAATAGGAGCCGACTGCACCTATGTATTACCGCTTACGGCGTTAATCGGAGGGTGGCTTTTGGTAACGGCCGACTGGGTTGGTCGCGTTATTATCGCACCGGACGAAATGCTGGTGGGCATTGTGGTAGCCTCATCGGGGCACCGTATTTTCTATTTATTTTGGCACGGAAACGGGGGTAAGTCATGGATCATTCTAACAAAACAGACATTCGGATAGAAGGCTTGCGTACAGGTTATGATAAAACGGTCATTATCGATAACTTGAATCTTACCATTCCACGTGGCAAAGTAACGGCCTTAATCGGCTCCAACGGTTGCGGCAAGTCGACACTTCTGAAAACGATTTGTCGTATTATTACCCCTATGAGCGGCACGGTGTATTTAGACGGTCAGGATATTCATAAAGAAAACACGAAAGTGTTGGCTAAAAAAATTGCTATTTTGCCGCAACATCCGACGGCACCGGAAGGGCTTACCATTCGTGAACTTATCGCTTATGGACGAGCGCCGTATAAGAACGGTGTTTTCACCCGTATGAAGCGGGAGGACCGTGATATTATCAACTGGGCTCTTAAAGTTACGCATCTGGAAGATTTGGCGGACAGACCGATTCATCGCCTGTCCGGCGGTCAACGGCAACGGGCCTGGATTGCCATGGCCATCGCGCAGGATACGGAAATCCTCTTCTTAGATGAGCCGACCAGCTTTCTAGATATTGCCCATCAATTGGAAGTGTTGCAATTAGTGGCTGAGCTTAATAAGACGTATGGCAAAACCATTATCATGGTGCTTCATGAACTGAATCAGGCAGCTCGCTTTGCGGATCATATTATTGCCATGAAAGACGGAGCGGTTCGGTTTGAAGGCTCGCCGGAAACAGTGTTTACGGCTGAAATGTTGGCCGATGTGTTCGGCATAACCGCCATGATTATGAAGGACCCGCTTACGCGCTTGCCGTTTTGCATTCCCCAAAACGTGGGAGGCTCTTTATGAGAAGTCTAAAAGCCGGGGGAAAGGCTGTGGTAAAAACTGCAGTAAAACCTGTAGTAGAATCTGCAGTAAAAGCTGTAGTAAAACCTGTGGTAGAAATTGCAGTAAAAGCTGTGGTAAAAGCTATGACGCTAAGAAAAACGGCGATGACACTGGCTTTTTTACCTATATTGCTTGTGGCCGGATGCAGTTTTGAGGATATGAATTGGTCCATCAAACCGAGTTTGACGGCGGTAACGGCGAAGGCGAAGCCTTTATTCGACCCGAATGAGCTTAGAAGTGATGCACCGGCGGCGATTGATGCGGAACTGGCGAAGCGAAAAGTGCAAGTTCAAAAGAAAGCGGACGCTCTTTTCACAGAACAGGACGGACAGCTCATCTTAAAACACAAATACGGTACCACCGTAATCCCTAAAGAGGCCAAACGGGTTGTGGTTATTCGCTTAGAAGATCCTATGGCGGCCTTGGGGGCGCCTATGGTGGGGGCATACAACCCGCCGACTTTTTACCTTCATGATGAATTGACGGCTGAGGGTGTGGAACCTATCAGCATTAATGAAAACATTAAGGCCATCAACATGGAACAGGTGCAGGCCTTGAAGCCGGATTTGATTCTGTTGCGCGATTCTTTTGACCGCAATACCTATGTGGCACTCAGTAAAATTGCGCCTGTAGCGGCATTAAGACTGCAAGATACGGAGGTTACGTTGCTTGCGCTGGGTCGTATTCTTCAGCGTGAAAAACAGGCAGAAGACCGTTTGCAGCTCTATTATGACCGTGTTAAGGAAGCGCGCATGGAAATCAAGGCTCATATCGGGAATGCACCGGTAGCCTTGCTGCGCGTTATGCGCAAAGAAGTGCGCCTTTATCCGTATTCGACGAACGATATTAATCGCTTCATGTATGAACTCTTGAATTTGCGACCAGACCCGATGTCGGTGGCGCAGGATTCGGGGGATACGAATGTGGTGTCGCTCGAAATGCTGCCGGAGCTTAAGGCGGAGTATTTAATTGTAGCCAGCGGCTATGGTCCAAGCAGTAGCGGTAATGCGGGAGCTGCTCAAAATATTATGAAGAGCTGCAAGCCGACCCTTTGTGGCAGACCATTCCGGCCGTCAAAGACGGTCATATTCTCAACGTCAACCCCCCGTACTTTTGGAAATGCCCCAACGGGCAATTTATTTGCCCAAAAAGAAACGGGGCCCATTTGAAGA
>ENA-OPZN01000186-OPZN01000186.1-human-gut-metagenome-genome-assembly--contig:-NODE-186-length-23861-cov-2.811199_pt1 | contig 23861 bp, 28 predicted proteins | sample MGYA00242483_ERZ504503 | MGnify/ENA primary metagenome ERZ504503 (study PRJEB26092, sample SAMD00036285) | human gut metagenome | host: Homo sapiens | study: EMG produced TPA metagenomics assembly of... | reverse complement strand
CTCCAAATCACTGTTTATCTTGAACATGGCCAGCACAAAACGCAGGTCAATGGCTACCGGATTGTATAGAGCGATAGTGTCCTCTACATCACTGTCTATTTTCAACTCGAACGCATTCACCCTTTTCTCACGGACAATGACTTGCTGTGCCTGGTCACGGTTAAAGGTCAGCACAGCCTCTCCTGCCCTGTCCAGCTGATTGTAAACCAATGTCCACATCTCGTTCACTTCCTTCTTCAGTGATACAAGTTCTGATTCTATAAATTTCACCATATTCTTAATTCTTGTTTTGTTTATCATTATTTCTTTCACCGCAGATTGCGCAGATTCACACTGATTTTAATTTTCCGGACAGAAGAATAAAAAGACAAATCCGTACCATTAGATCTGAAAAGCAAGCAAGCCCGCATCGGGCTGTGGCACATCAGTTCCAGCTTTATCTTATCTCCCATCTGTGCAACGCTGTGATGAATGCTTTACCCGAAACGCCCTGTAATATAATTCTGGGTCGCTTCCTTGCCCGGATTCGTAAATATTTTCTTCGTATCATCATATTCCACCATATTGCCCATATAGAAGAAGGCTGTCTTGTCACTGACACGCGCGGCCTGCTGCATGTTGTGGGTGACAATAACGATGGTATATTCTTTCTTCAGCTCATGAATCAACTCTTCTACCTTGGCTGTAGAGATAGGGTCCAGTGCCGAAGCCGGTTCATCCATAAGCAGAACCGAAGGAGATACGGCCATGGCACGGGCTATGCACAACCGCTGCTGCTGACCACCGGACAGGGCAAACGCAGACTCTTTCAACTTATTCTTCACCTCATCCCACAATGCGGCTCCTTTCAAGGTTTCCTCCACCCTGTGGCGGATAAACTCATTATCTTTCACCCCATTTACCCGAAGACCGTAGGCCACATTCTCGAAAATGCTTTTCGGAAACGGGTTGGGACGCTGAAAGACCATCCCTACGCTCTTGCGCAACTCGTCCACCTGCACGGACTTGTCGTATATATTTCTCCCGTCAATCAAAATCTCCCCCTCCAGACGAGAGCCGGGAATGAGGTCGTTCATGCGGTTGAACAGACGGAGGAAGGTGGACTTGCCACAACCGGACGGGCCTATGAAAGCCACCACCGATTTCTCTTCAATCGTCATGCTTATATCTTTCAGTGCCTGAAAATCACCATAGAAAAAATTTACATGTTTTGCATCTATCTTATTCATATTCTTAATGTTTTAATAATTTGCTGATTTGTCTATGTGCTAATGTACCAATGTCCGTGCGGTACACAGCGCAACCCATCGGCACACCGACAAATTATTAATTCGTTTTTACTTTGTTGGAAAAATACCGGCGGAGTGCATTTGCCAACAGGTTTATAATTAAAATAATAAGGATCAGTACCAACGCCGTACCGTATGCCAAAGGAAGCTGTGACTCCATATCCGTTCCGCTGGTAGAAATCACATAAAGGTGATAAGGCAATGCCATGCATTGGTCCAGAATGCTATGCGGCAGTTGCGGCAGGAAGTAAGCGGCACACGTAAACAAGATGGGCGCCGTTTCACCCGATACACGTCCCAAAGCCAGAATCAGTCCGGTAATGATGTTGGGCATCCCCATAGGCAGAATCACATGCCAGATGGTTTGCAGCTTGGTCGCGCCCAAAGCCAGACTCCCTTCACGGAAGCTGTCGGGAATCGCCTTCAAGGCTTCTTCGGTGGTGCGTATCACCAAAGGTACACAAAGCAATCCCAACGTCAAAGAACCGGCCAGGATGCTGTCGCCGAACCCCATGTATTTCACAAACAGTGCCATACCAAACAAACCGAACACAATGGACGGAATACCGCTCAGGTTATTGGTCATCATCCGGATAAAGCGGACCAGCTTGCCTTTCGGCGCATACTCGTTCATATAAATGCCACTCATCACTCCCACCGGAAAAGCGAACAGCGCACTGCCCGCCATCAGATAAAAAGTACCTACAATGGCCGGCCATATACCGCCACCCGTCATGCCGTCACTGGGCGCCGTGGTCAGAAACTCCCAGCTGATTACTCCTATACCTTTATATATAATAAAACCGAGAATGGCGAACAGAATGAGGACAATGCTATAACTCAACAGTTTGAAAATGCCGAATGCCAGCCATTGCGAACGTCTTTTACGCGCCCCTTGCCCGACAGGGAAAACATCTTGCTTCATATTTTAAATACTTAATTAATCATTTGTCAATCTATCCATATACCCATTGGCTACGCTGTGTGCCGCATGATCATTAGCACACCGGCAAATCAGTACATTATTTATTTGTTCTTGATGAAATATATTCTACACTAAAGTTGATAAGCATCGTGATGAAAAACAACACTACTCCCAACAGGAACAGGGCTTCATAGTGCGCGCCGCCGGCTGGAGCCTCTCCCAGTTCCGCTGCAATAGTCGCCGGAATGGTACGGAGCGGTTCCAGAATAGTGGTGGGTATCACGGCCGCATTTCCTGTAACCATCAGCACCGCCATCGTCTCGCCTATGGCACGTCCGATGCCCAGGACACGCCCGAAGTGATTCCCGAAACAGAGAAAGGTATTACCACCTTATATATAGTCTGCCAACGGGTAGCGCCCAATGCCAGACTGGCTTCGCGCATGGCACGGGGACAATTCCGCATCGCATCCTCGCTTACGGTAATGATAGTGGGGAGTGCCATGATCGCCAAAACAATACTTCCGGCCAATCCGGTCTCGCCCACAGGCAGATTAAAGACTTTCTGAATAAGCGGTACGATGACTATCAACCCAAAGAAACCGTAGACCACGGACGGAATACCACTGAGCAATTCAATAACCGGCTTCAGAAAACTACGGGTCCGATGGTCGGCCACCTCGGACATATACACCGCCACCGACAAGCCGAAAGGCAAAGCGAACAGGATGGCAAAGAAACTCACCCAAAGCGTACCCGTAATCAAAGGAAGAAATCCGAACTGAGGGGCGGGAGTAGCCGTAGGGAACCATTCCTTTCCAGCAAAAACCTCGTCAAAAGAAATAGACTCGTCTTTCAGCAGGTGGCCCGGAAAATCCTTCTCTATAAACTTGGAGGGAACAAAGGCGATGATGCCTGGATTACCGGCAACGATCTCGCCGATGCACCGGGGGGCTTTCTCGTATTCGGCTCCCAGCTCTTCCTCCGAGAAATAGGAAGTGATATCCTCCAACCGGAAAACTTTAACCTCCGCGTCCGGTCCTCCCAACTCTTTCCAGTTGGTAATCTCTTCGTCAAAAACGTCTTTTATTTGTGCCGCACTCAGTTCCTGCACCGGATTGGCTTTATTCACCGCCAGCACATATCCCTCTTCTATGACTTTTTTATTAAAAAGTCCCAAAGCTTCCGCAAACAAGAATACGACAATCAGCAAAATAGTAATGCTCGTTACAAAACCGCTGCAAGTCAATATCCCTTCTACAATCTTTTCCCAAACTCGTTTCATACAGTTTTAGTCTTCTATTTTAATAACCGATGCAAAAAAAGCCTCTTTATATTAAGGTGATATGAAAGAAGCTTGAAGTATTTGCTACAATTATATTACAAACTTGTTACAAGCAAAGACAATCCTGATCTTATTGCCATTTTCCCGCAAGGACGGATTCAATCCACCCTTGCCGGCGAATATTGCCCGTAACAGAATCGTAACACACCAGTAAAACAAATGACACAAGAAAAAACGTTTCTTTTGCACACGAAATTAATATAAGAACTTATGAATCAATTAAAAGCTCTATTTCTTTTTATTCTATTGGCTTGTAGTCTGAATATTACCGCACAACGCATAAAAGGCAGTGACACGGTGTTGCCTGTGTCACAGGAAACAGCCGAGATTTTCATGAAAGATGATCCCGACCGGCGGGTAACCGTCACCGGCGGAGGAACCGGAGTGGGAATTTCCGCCCTGATGGACAACACGACAGATATCGCTATGGCTTCCCGTCCCATCAAATTCAGCGAAAAGATGAAACTGAAAGCCGCCAAACAGGAAGTGGAGGAAGTAATCATAGCGTATGATGCCCTGGCCGTCATTGTAAACCCGTCCAACCCTGTCAGCCAACTGACACGCCAGCAACTAGAAGCCATATTCCGCGGCAAGATAACCAATTGGAAGCAACTGGGAGGACCCGATATGAAAATTATTGTCTATTCCCGCGAAACCTCTTCGGGAACTTACGAATTTTTCAAAGAAAGCGCCCTGAAGAACAAGAACTACATGAGCAGCAGCTTGTCCATGCCCGCCACCGGAGCCGTGATCCAGTCTGTAAGCCAGACCAAAGGCGCTATCGGCTATGTGGGACTGGCCTACTTGTCCCCCCGGGTGAAAGCCATCGCCGTTTCCTACGACGACGGCAAGCACTATGTACTGCCCAGCCTTGAAAACGGAAAGAAGAAACTTTACCCCGTAGTACGCCCTCTTTACTACTATTACAACGTAGCCAATAAGGAAAAAGTAACCCCGTTCATCGACTATATCCTGTCGCCCCAGGGGGACAAAATATTAATAAAAAACGGTGGATATATTCCTGTAGAAAATAAAGGAATATCCCAAAAAGAATGCGTACTTTTGCAGCAAAAGTGTAAAAATTGATATCACAATGACTGAAATGAACGCTACAGAAGCTACAGAGAAGAAAAGTCTGAACTTCATTGAACAGGCAGTTGAGAACGACCTGAGAGAAGGTAAAAACGGAGGGAAAGTACAAACCCGCTTTCCGCCCGAGCCGAACGGCTACCTGCACATCGGTCATGCCAAAGCCATCTGTCTGGATTTCGGGATAGCTGCACGCTATGGTGGCGTATGTAACCTGCGTTTTGACGACACAACCCGACCAAAGAAGATATGGAATACGTGGAAGCCATCAAGGAGGACATCCAATGGCTCGGATTCCAGTGGGGAAACGAATATTATGCATCCGACTACTTCCAGCAATTATGGGATTTCGCCGTCAATCTGATAAAGGAAGGAAAGGCTTATATAGACGAACAGAACTCCGAACAAATCGCGGCACAAAAAGGCACTCCCACCCAACCCGGAACCGAGAGTCCTTACCGCAACCGTCCCATCGAGGAAAGCCTGGAACTGTTCAACAAAATGAACAGCGGTGAAATAGAAGAAGGCAAAATGGTGCTCCGTGCCAAAATAGACATGGCAAGCCCCAACATGCACTTCCGCGACCCTATTATTTATCGTGTGGTAAAGACTCCGCACCACCGTACAGGCGAAACCTGGAAAGCATACCCCATGTATGACTTTGCACACGGACAGAGCGACTATTTTGAAGGAGTGACCCATTCGCTGTGTACCCTGGAGTTCGTACCCCACCGTCCGTTGTACGACCTGTTCGTGGACTGGGTAAAAGAGGGTAAAGATCTGGACGACAACCGTCCTCATCAGTATGAGTTCAACAAACTGAACCTGAACTACACCTTGATGAGCAAGCGTAACCTGCTGATTCTGGTAAAAGAACATCTGGTAAACGGTTGGGACGACCCCCGTATGCCGACTCTCTGCGGTTTCCGCCGTCGCGGCTACTCGCCTGAGTCCATCCGCAAATTTGTAGACAAGATAGGTTATACCACTTACGATGCCCTGAATGACTTCGCCCTGCTGGAAAGTGCTGTCCGCGAAGACTTGAACAGCCGTGCCACCCGTGTATCGGCAGTCATCAATCCGGTGAAACTGATCATTACCAACTATCCCGAGGCAGGTGGAGGAAATGGAAGCTGTCAACAACCCGGAAGATCCGTCGGCAGGCACACACACCATCGAATTCAGCCGCGAACTGTGGATAGAACGCGACGACTTCATGGAAGACGCCCCGAAGAAATATTTCCGTATGACTCCGGGACAGGAAGTGCGTCTGAAAAGCGGATACATCGTGAAATGCACAGGCTGCAAGAAAGACGACAACGGCAACGTGGTGGAGGTATACTGCGAATACGATCCCGACAGCAAAACAGGTATGCCGGGCAGCAACCGCAAATCAAAGGTACCATCCACTGGGTAGCTGCGCACACTGTCTGCCTGCCGAAGTACGCCTGTACGACCGCCTGTGGAAAGTGGAGAACCCGCGTGATGAGATGGCCGCCATCCGCGAAGCAAAGAACTGCGACGCACTGGAAGCCATGAAAGAAATGATCAACCCCGATTCGTTGAATGTATTAACCAACTGCTATGTAGAGAAATATCTGGCCGATGCCAAACCGCTGGATTACTTGCAGTTCCAACGCATCGGTTATTTCAATGTAGACAAAGACTCTACACCGGAACATCTGGTGTTCAACCGCACCGTATCTTTAAAAGATACCTGGAGCAAAATCAATAAATAAAAACAAGCTTATGAACTACGACATGTCTTCTTACTTTGAAGACCCGGAATTTAAAGAAGCATTGGCAAAATACGAGGGTATGGTGGAGAACCATACCCCCGCTTATTTTGAAGCTGATGAACTGATCGATATCGCCGAATACTACACTTTAAAAGGAAGACATAAAGATGCAGACAAGGCCATAGACCTCACTCTCCAATTACATCCCGAAAACACAGACGCCCTGGTTTTCCGGATACGCTCCCTGATGCTGCAAAACAAAAAGGAAGAAGCCAAAGTGGTAGCGCAACTCATCGCCAACAGCACCGACCGTGAATGCAGGTTCCTGCAAGCTGACATGCTGATGGAGGAGGACCGCATAGAAGAGGCCGAGGAGATATTCAAACAACTGGTCATGGACGAGGAGTACGAAGTGGATACGCTGCTGGATATCATCCAGGACTATACCAACGCCAATCAGGAAGAATATGCCGGACAATGGGTAGACTGCCTGTTTGCTCATTCCGACATGCAAACCCTGCCCAAAACCAACCAACGCCTCCGCGATGTGCTGTGCGATTATTACAGCACGTTCAACAAGCCCGACTTGGCCATCCCCTACCTGAACATGACCCTGAACGAGTATCCCTATTCCATCGAGCATTGGAACGAACTGGGGAAATGCCATCTGCAACAATGCCAATACGAAGAGGCGAACGAAGCCTTGGATTTCGCATTAGCCATTGATGATGAAAATACAGATTCATTGACTTTGAAAGCATTTGGTTACCACCAGGCAGGCAATTTAAAGGAATCCTGCGACTACTATCTCCGTCTGGCCAATGTGAGCAAGAACAAGACGAAAGCCTATCTGGCACTGGCACAAATCTATCTGGAGATGCGGGATCATGCTTCGGCCATCAGCTATATAGAAAAGCTGATAAACCGGAAATCGGGCCTGACCGACTACGAATTGGCCGAGTTATATTCTGACACGGCGCTCTGTCATGCCTATCTGGGGCATACCGAAAACGGATACAAATATATCAACCAAGCATTGGAGCTGAACGAACATGATGCCGAAATACGTATCGCAGCCGGACGCTTCTTTACAATAGAAGCTCAAAAAAAGCGATATCAGCGAAGAGGAACAAGAAAACAACCTCCGCAATGCGGAACATCAATTCACACGTGCATTGGAGTTTACTCCGAAGGAGGAACGGTTTGATGTGCTGTTCAAAATCGGCTCTCTATATTTTGACGAACATAATTTTGAATATGCCAACCAGTACTTCGAACTAATAAACAAAGAATTTCCGGAGGATGCCGATGCCACTTACTTTTTCTGGCTTACGGTTATTACCACCAGCAGGAATCCGCTTCGTTCATGCACTATCTGGCTAAAATCAGAAAAGAAATTCCGGATATGTACGCCACCATGGGAACCGGCGATACCATACTGATGACCGACACCTACTTCAATGAAGCGCTGCGTGCCATTAAAGAAGATGTCAGCACAGGCAAGATTAACTTAAAACAAATATTTATAATAATTTTATGGAATCAGTTGCATTTATCCAGTGGTGTCTGGACCACCTGAATTATTGGACAATTACGTTATTAATGGCCATCGAGAGCTCTTTTATCCCCTTCCCCTCGGAAGTGGTAGTGCCTCCTGCCGCTTACAAGGCAGCCGGAGGCAACAGTGACCTGAATGTATTTCTGGTAGTTATATTTGCGACCATCGGAGCCAATATCGGCGCCATCATCAATTATTACATAGCCTATTTCGTAGGCCGTCCGCTGGTTTATAAATTCGCGAACAGCCGCTTCGGGCACATGTGTCTGATTGATGAAGCAAGGTTCAGAAACGCGGAACACTACTTTGACAAGCACGGGGCACTCTCCACCTTTATCGGACGTCTTATTCCTGCCGTCCGCCAGCTTATCTCCATTCCTGCCGGTCTGGCCAAGATGAAATTATCCACTTTCCTGCTGTACACAACGCTGGGAGCAGGTATCTGGAATGCCATTCTGGCGGCTATCGGTTACTATCTGCAATCAGTGGTTCCCGAAGAGCAGTTATTGAGTACCGTAACCGAATACAGTCACGAGTTAGGATATTGCTTCATTGCTATCGGTGTTTTAGTGGTAGGGTTCCTGATTTATAAAGGAAGAAAATAAAAAAGAATGAACTTTTTTCCATTTAAATTTGTTATCATTACAGTATCGAACTAAAATATAATAAAATTATGGCAAAAACAGCATTTAAAGGAGCACCGGTAACACTAGCCGGAGAATTTGTAAAAGCAGGAACTTCAGCTCCGGAATTTACATTGGTAAAAGGAGACTTGAGCAATTATACATTAAAAGACGGGAAAGGCAAATATCTGATTCTGAACATTTTCCCCAGTATGGATACCGGTGTATGCGCTACTTCCGTACGCAAGTTCAACCAGCTGGCTGCAAACCAGCCCAATACGGTGGTGTTGGCAATCTCTAAAGACCTGCCATTCGCCCAGGGACGCTTCTGCACTACTGAAGGCATCACCAACGTTATTCCTTTGTCTGATTATCGCTATACTTCCGATTTCGCTGAAAAATATGGTGTATTGATGACTGATGGTCCTTTGGCAGGATTATTGGCACGCTCGGTTGTAGTGATTGATCCGGAAGGAAAAGTGATTTATACCGAACTTGTTCCCGAAATAACCCAGGAACCGAATTATGAGGCTGCACTGAAAGCGGTAAAATAAAAAGTACTTTCCGAAAGAACTAAGAAAACGGCAGAAGATTTTTACAATCTATCCGCATAGTTTTGGGGGTAGTTTCCGGCTATAACTTCTTGAAAGTTATGCCGGAAATCTTTATATGTCATGCTTGAAGATCTATAATCTTGCATGTGAAAGATTTATAATCTTATGCCCGAAAGATCTATAATCTTACATCTTCATCCTTTAGACAAGTACCATTGGTACATTCTGTGTACCCCTTCTTCTATATCAATCTTATGCTGCCATCCCAGCCGGTGCAATTTGCTTACATCCGTCAGCTTACGCATAGTACCGTCCGGTTTCGTAGCGTCAAAAGTCAGTTTGCCTTGATAACCCACTTCCTTGACAATCTTGTCCGCCAGTTGGGCAATGGTGATTTCTTTCCCCGTACCGATATTGATATGACAGTTGCGGATATCCTTGGAGCCGGCAGCATAGGTATCCTTAAAATCCACATGCTCCATGATATAGACACTGGCATCAGCCATCTCCTCACTCCATAAGAACTCACGCAACGGCTTGCCTGTTCCCCACAAAGTTACTTCCTGCCCGGTTATGCCATACTTTTTCAGAATGGAGAGAATCTCCTCATCCGTATGCGAACCGTCTATCCCCTCTACGGGACGAAGATTCATATCTTTACGCACCGCGTCCCAGTCCCCTTCATTCAGGCATTTTCCCAAATGAATCTTACGAATCATGGCAGGCAGCACATGGCTGTTCTCCAAATGGAAATTATCATTGGGACCGTAAAGGTTCGTAGGCATCACGGCTATGTAATTGGTTCCATATTGCAAGTTAAAGCTTTCGCACATCTTCAACCCGGCAATCTTCGCAATAGCATACGGTTCGTTGGTATATTCCAAGGGAGAAGTCAGTAACACATCTTCCTTCATGGGTTGTACGGCATCACGAGGATAAATGCAAGTGCTTCCCAAAAACAAGAGTTTCTTTACATCATGGCGGAAACTCTCCCCTATCACATTCTGCTGAATCTGCAAGTTCTGATAAATAAAATCGGCACGGTAAAGACTGTTCGCCATGATGCCGCCCACATGTGCCGCTGCCAGAATGACATACTGGGGCTGCTCTTCATCAAAAACTTCTTCACAGCCTGCCCGTCCAGCAAATCCAGTTCTTTGTGAGAACGGCCTACCAGATTGGTATATCCCTTTTGCTGCAAATTATTCCATATAGCAGACCCCACCAGTCCGTGGTGGCCTGCTACATATATCTTGGCTGTTTTTTCCATTATTCTGCTATTTGAGCCTTTAAATACAGTTTCTTCACGAACTTCATATCATGCTTCACCATGATTTTCACCAGTTCGGGGAAAGAAGTCTTACGGGGATTCCAGCCCAGCAACGTTTTGGCTTTAGTGGGATCACCCAACAACTGCTCCACTTCGGCGGGACGGAAATACTTAGGATCGACGGCAACCAGTTCCTTGCCTGTCGCCACATCGATACCTCTTTCATCCACCCCTTTGCCTTCCCAGCGCAATTCAATGCCCACTTCCTTGAAGGCCAAGGTACAGAACTCGCGCACCGTATGGTATTCGCCGGTCGCAATGACAAATCTTCGGAGGTATCATGCTGAAGAATCATCCACATACACTCCACATAATCCTTGGCATAGCCCCAGTCGCGCAAAGAATCCAGATTTCCCAGATACAGCTTGTCCTGATATCCCTGGGCTATACGTGCGGCAGCCAAAGTAATCTTGCGTGTTACAAAGTTTTCACCACGGCGTTCGCTCTCATGGTTGAACAGGATGCCGTTCACGGCAAACATACCGTAACTTTCACGATAGTTCTTGGTAATCCAAAAACCATACTGCTTGGCCACCCCATACGGAGAACGGGGATAGAAGGGAGTCGTTTCCTTCTGAGGCACTTCCTGTACCAGTCCGAACAATTCGGAAGTCGATGCCTGATAAATCTTGGTCTTCTTTTCCAGGCCCAGAATACGGACCGCTTCCAACATACGCAGCGTGCCTACCGCATCCGCTTCCGCAGTGTACTCGGGTACATCGAAACTTACTTTCACATGGCTCTGAGCAGCCAGATTATAGATTTCATCGGGCTGTACAGCCTGAATGATACGTATCAGCGAACTACTGTCGGTCATATCCCCCCAATGCAGATTCACCAGACGGGTCTTTTGCATATCACGAACCCACTCGTCCAGATAAAGATGTTCGATACGAACCGGTATTGAATGAAGAAGAACGGCGCAGAATAACCGTGAACCTCATATCCCTTTTCAACCAAAAACTCTGCCAGGAATGAACCGTCCTGACCTGTAATACCTGAAATTAAAGCTACTTTTTTCATTTCGTTTATTGTAAAATGGCCTTATGCAAGCCCTCTTGGTTATTTCATATCACATAGCTATCTACTGCTATCTGCCTTTCGGCATGGCAAAGGGCGGAATGACCAAACAGAACGGCAGATGACAGACAGCATACACTCCATGTATGCAGAAATAAAATATATACAAGAAAGAATATTTACTCCGCCGAAAATTCTTTGATGCGCTGTTCCTCGCTCAACCGGCAGATCAGCAATGTGTTATTCTTCTCAGCAACGATATATCCGTCCAGTCCCTGTACCACCACCCTCTTTTCCTGTGTAGTGTGAATCACACAGTTACGGGTTTCATACAACTTTATATTCTCACCTATCTGCGTATTATTATGGGCATCTTTCGGCAAATTCTCGTGCAATGATCCCCAAGTACCCAGATCACTCCACCCAAAGCTGGCAGGAAGGACAAAATCTCATCCGCCTTCTCCATAATGGCATAATCCACCGAAATGTTCTCGCACAAAGGAAAATTCCGGTCAATCATTTCCTGCTCCTTGTCCGTATAATAATAAGGAAGCAAACGCTCGAACACCTTCGAAATGGCAGGCTGATATACGCGCAGGGCGTTCACCACCGTATTTACATTCCACACAAAAATACCGGCATTCCAGAAGAAATTATTTTTTTGAATATAGCGCCTGGCTGTTTCCAGATCGGGTTTCTCTTTAAAAGAATACACCCGGAATACCTCCTTATTGGCGGTAGAAGGTACACTGAGATCAGCTTCAATGTAACCGTAGCCCGTCTCAGGACGGGTAGGTTTCATGCCCAGGGTAAGGATAGCGTCCGAATCGGCCGTAAAATTCATCGCCGAATTAATCACCCGCTGAAACTCCGCGATATTCATCACAATGTGGTCGCTGGGGGTCACCACCATATTGGCCTTAGGATTACGTGCCTTTATTTTCCAACTGACGTATGCTATACAAGGAGCCGTATTGCGACGGCAAGGCTCACGCAGGATATGATCATCAGCAATATCGGGCAACTGCTCCTTTACAGTATCCGCATACTTCTCTGATGTCACCACCCAAATATTTTCCGGAGGACAGATCCCCTGAAAACGGTCAGCCGTAAGTTGGATCAATGTACGGCCGCAACCCAGTACATCAATAAATTGCTTAGGATAATCAGGAGTACTCATCGGCCAGAAACGGCTTCCAACACCTCCGGCCATTATAACGAGGTGATTATTCTTGATGTTCATATGATTCATTTTTTACGTTGTATGACCGCAAAGATAAGTATTATTTTTTAAAAAAAGTATTGCGTTTTAATTTATATGTCCTATATTTGCATACGACTAACATTTTTTTTTGTCATGAAACAACCGACAACTGAAAACTCTGATATAATTAAACTAGTAGCGATATTAGGTGATTTTGCCTTGTTGAACCTTTCTATGATACTTGTGTTTTTTATTCTGAAAGGAATAGATTCACAGGCCATAGCCCATATTTCATTGAAAACCTACCTGCTGACTTCCAACCTGTGCTATATTCCCTGCATATCCATCTTTGGGGTCATACTGCACAACCGCATAGTGCGTCCGGAACAGATTGTAGGCCGCCTGTTAGGAACAATCAGCTTGCATGTAGTCATCTTCCTCACGGTGCTGGCCATTATTAAGGTAGATAACTTCTCACGCATCTATCTGCTTGCTTTCTATCTGTCTTTCATACCTTTAGCTATAGGATGGCGACTGACATTGCGGTTCTTTGTGAAAATGTTCCGCCGCAGTGGCAGGAACCTGCACACCACTGTACTGATAGGCGACGGGGACAATATGGTGGAGCTGTACCATACGTTGAACGATTTGACTTACGGATACAGGGTTTTTAGGCATTTTTCTATGATGAGAAGGACTCTAATTACCCCGAAGGAATTCCCTTTAAAGGTCCTGTAAGCCAAGTATTTGAATGGTTATCACAGAACACGGTGCACGAGTTGTACTGCGGCTTGCCATCCAGCAGAAAGGATGATATTCTGGCCATCATGAACTATTGCGAGAACAATCTGATCCGCTTCTATAGCGTACCTCATGTACGTAATTACATAAAGCGTCAGCTGCAACTGGAATTATTGGGTGAAGTTCCTGTATTGTCCATCCGTACCGAGCCGTTGCAGAACCCGGTAAACAGACTGGCAAAACGGTTATTTGATTTGACATTTTCCTCTCTGTTTTTACTTACAATTTTTCCATTTATGTACCTAATTGTAGGTCTTATTATTAAAATTACCTCACCTGGTCCCATATTCTTCAAACAGGAGAGAAACGGGGAAAACGGGAAAATCTTTAAATGCTATAAAGTTCCGTTCCATGAAAGTGAACGCATTGTCCGATTCATTGCAGGCTACCAAGAATGATCCCCGCAAGACCAAGTTCGGCAACTTCTTGCGTAAAAGCAATCTGGACGAACTGCCGCAATTCATTAATGTATTCAAAGGAGAGATGTCCATTGTAGGTCCCAGACCCCCATATGCTGAAACATACAGAGGAATATTCCCAACTGATTAACAAATACATGATGCGCCACCTTGTCAAACCCGGAATTACCGGATGGGCGCAAGTCACCGGCTACCGGGGAGAAACCAAAGAACTTTCCCAAATGGAAGGCAGGGTAAGAAGAGACTTGTGGTATATTGAGAACTGGACTTTCCTGCTCGACATCCGCATCATGATAAAACAGTAACCAACATGTTCCGGGGCGAGAAAAAACGCCTATTAATCCAAATCGTAGGGACATATAAAAAATAAAAAGATATGAAAGGTATTGTACTAGCCGGAGGTTCGGGCACGCGCCTCTATCCTATTACCAAAGGAGTATCCAAACAGTTGCTCCCTGTCTTCGACAAACCCATGATTTATTATCCTATATCGGTACTTATGCTGGCCGGCATACGGGAAATACTCATTATCTCCACCCCATACGACTTACCGAGCTTCAAAAGACTGTTAGGAGACGGAAGCGATTTCGGAGTACGCTTTGAATATGCGGAACAGCCTTCGCCCGACGGACTGGCTCAGGCTTTCATCATCGGCGAGAAATTCATCGGGAATGATTCCGTCTGCCTTGTACTGGGTGATAACATATTCCACGGCAACGGCCTGTCCGCCATGTTGAGAGAATCCGTACGTGCTGCCGAAGAGGACAAGAAAGCAACGGTATTCGGTTATTGGGTCAGTGACCCCGAAAGATATGGCGTAGCGGAATTCGACAAGGAAGGCAACTGCCTCTCTATTGAAGAAAAACCTGCCCAACCTAAGTCCAACTATGCCGTGGTGGGACTCTATTTCTATCCCAACAAGGTGGTGGAAGTAGCCAAGAATATCAAGCCTTCGGCACGGGGAGAACTGGAAATCACCACCGTAAACCAGCAATTTCTTCAGGACAAGGAGTTGAAAGTACAGACATTGGGCAGAGGTTTCGCATGGCTGGATACCGGTACTCACGACTCGCTGGCCGAGGCAAGCACCTACATCGAAGTCATTGAAAAGCGCCAGGGGCTGAAAGTGGCGTGCCTTGAGGGCATAGCTTTGAGAAAAGGCTGGATTACTCCGGAAAAGATGCAGGAACTGGCCCAGCCGATGCTTAAAACCAATACGGACAATATTTACTGAAAGTTATAAAAGAACTGGGATTAGAATAATGGAAGTTATAAAAACAGCAATAGACGGGGTTTTCATTTTGGAACCCCGTATTTTTAATGATGCAAGAGGGTATTTCTTTGAAAGCTTCTCGGGACGTGAATTTGAAGAAAAAGTATGCAGGACTACATTTGTACAGGATAATGAGAGTTTCTCTACTTACGGTGTATTACGCGGCCTGCATTTCCAGAAACCTCCTTTCACACAAAGCAAACTGGTGCGTGTGATCAAGGGAGCGGTACTGGATGTGGCTGTAGATATCCGGAAAGATTCTCCTACTTTCGGAAAGCATGTGGCTGTAGAATTGACCGGAGAGAATCACCGGCAGTTTTTTATTCCCCGCGGATTCGCACACGGCTTTGCGGTACTAAGTGACGAGGTGTTGTTCCAATACAAGTGTGACCATTATTATGCTCCGCAAAGCGAAGGAGGAATCGCATGGGACGACCCCGATCTAGGCATAGACTGGCGACTTCCGGCCGACAAGGTTATTTTGTCCGACAAGGACAAGAAACATCCGAGATTGAAAGACTATCAAACGGATTTCGACTTTAATCAAAGTTTATATTAAAGGCTGTTTTGATTCTGCGTTTGTCCGGTTTTTGCCAGTGAAATTAAAGAAACCGAAAACTGCACACCGGACTATCGTAACGTTCAGGACAACATTTCCGAAGATTGACCTATAAAAACAGGGTGCACCTCCTACGAAAGAGATGCACCCTGTTTTTATAGGTCAATATCTTTATATCACTTCTTCTCCATCCCCTCCTGAGGAGCATTAAGTCCTGCCTTCAGATTTTCAAAGAATTCACGTCCGAACAAGATCCATGCGGAAGCACCCGCCACTGCCAGGAAAATAAATCCGACAAGAATCACCTTCTTGCTGGTTCCCGAAGGCAGCAACGGCACACTGGCAGGTTCCACAACGGCAAATACAGGTTTGGCCTCCTGTACTTTAGCCCGTGCCACCTGCAATTGGGTAGCCACCTGGCTATACACCTGATATGCCAGATTCATATCATTCTGCAACCGTTCTCTCTCCGTCAAAGCACTTTGAAGGACAACCCCCTTGTTGGCATCCATGTAATTGGCATAATTCTGCTGGGCTACATAATACTCCTGCTGGCGTTCCTTATACAATTGTTCCAGATAAGCACAATCCTGCTGGGCTTTGGAAACCCTGTACGCTGTGATATACTCCTGAAGCTTCACCACTACCGTGTCTGTAATGGCGGCCGTAACCATCGGGTCCTGCAAAGTCACCGTCACTGTGGTGATGCCGGTTTTCTTATCCACATCAGCAGTAATCGCCTTACGCATGGCTTCCACTTTCTTCGCCTGATCTTCTGTCAGGTGGAAAGGATCCAGCCTGTTCCCTTCTTCCTCTTCCCTATCGGAGAAGAGACGATTTCACCCCGCCTATAGCCGCCCCGGGCAATCCCCATAACAGCACCCCACCACGGAGCTTTCTGCTCATCGAGATAAGCTACAAAAGTAGTATCCACCTCACCGTCCAACGTAGTGACATGTGCATTAAACAGTTCCAGAATGAAAGGAGTAGACGCTACTATATCCGGGAAAAGAGATACGTTCAACGCATCCGCCTCACTGCCCAGACTCATGCCTCCGATCCCCAGCATGGCAGCCATTCCCGACAGGCTCCCCCCTCCGCTTTTACCGATTCGGGAGACAATGTCACTTCCACCGTATATTGCTTGGGAATACTCAGAGCGATAATCACCCCTACAATAGCACCTATTCCGGCAACCTTCAGCAGCATCTTTCGGGCAGCCACAACTTACGGACATACTCCATCAAATCAATTTCCAACTCCTCGTCTTCCCGTGGTCTTTCCGTATTATTCGTATAATTCTTATCTTCCGCCATACTGTTTCTATTTTTAAGATATTAGCAATAGATGCAATCATAGTAGCCAACGACGCACTGGTGGTTGCTATGGACAAGGTGTTCTGCAAAGACCAGTTGCTCTTTTCCTTCACCGGAACAATCACCTCACAGCCCGGCTGGATCAGCTCACGGCTACCTTTCTTCGCTCTCTTCACCTGACCGTTCATATATACAATATACACCTTGCTCTTCTTCGCACGGAAACCGTAACCTCCGGCCTGCTCTATATAATATTTCAACGTCTTGCCATCTTCAAATGAAACGGTATTGGGATACATCACAGCCCCGCTGATACGTACCGTGTTGTTGTATTCGGGAATTTCAATCACATCCCCCTCACGCAATACGATATCCGCACTGGAGCCGGGTTTAAGCATCGCTTTTTCCAAATCGATACCCACATAATAGATATCTCCCAAATCCAGCCGGTTGACATCAATGGAGTCCTTTCCAGTCTTGGCCATGTCCAGAACCGTTTCCATACGTTTGCGTTCATCGGCATTGATACGACGGCTTAAACGGGCCCCTTTGATATAAGCAAACGGAGTCACTCCACCTGCCTTCTTGATCAAATCGGAAAGACGTTCGCTCTTCTCTGTCAGCGCATAATCACCTTCATACAAAACCTCACCGGTCACCTGCACATTCACCTGTTCCTGATAAGCAGGGCTCTTACGCACATATACCTGATCGTATGGCTGCAACACAAAACCCGGTTCTCCGTCTATCACAAAACCGTCTTTCAGAGAAAACGAGTACATTTGTCCTATGGTGGAAACCGCTTCCGTACCTTTGCTATCCTTGATACGGCGGGAAACATCCACACGGACGGTAGAAGCCGATTCCATCAATCCGCCAGCCTGGATTATAATATCCTCCAAAGTCGTATTGTCGGCAAAAGCGAACTCACCCGGACGGGCAACCTCACCATACACCATGATGCTTCCCACATCCTCCAAGTCATGAATACTGGGAATATAAAGCACATCATTACGCTGCAAAGGCACATCGGGTGCAGTACCGTCCATGATGCCTTTTATATCTACTTGAATAACCTCTTTCTTCAGATTCTCGCGCTCGCGATGCAACACCGCACGTCCTGTAAAGGCATCACCCATAAGGCCTTCAGCCTTTTCCACCAGTTGGCGGACTGTATTCAAGGTTCCTCCGAACTGATAAATGCCCGGACGATAGACAGCCCCCTTGATTTCAAGCTTGTTCTCAAAACGGTCCAGAATAGCTTCAGCAGTCAGCGCATCACCATCTTTTACCTGGAATACGGAATAATCAATATCATCAATCGTATAAATCTGATACTCCTTTCCGTTTTGACGAATCATGCGGAGAGAACGGGTATAGGCATCCCCCGAAAATCCACCGGCATACTTCAACAACGTGGCAACACTTTCGTTGTTTTTCATCTCGTATTTCATGGGGCGTTTCACATTACCCTCTATGCTAACCAACGCCTCGTATGGAGGAACGATGATCACATCGCCTTCCTGCAAGCGGATATCATCATTGATTTTACCTTTCATAATAAAATCGTACACATCTACGGTAGCGATTTTCTGTCCTCCGCGCACTACTTGTATATTGCGCAAGCTACCGATATCGCTCACGCCACCGGCACGGTACAGTGCATGAAACACGGTAGAGAAAGAAGACAATGCATAAGTTCCCGGTTGGAACACTTCCCCCATCACGTTCACCTGGATCGTCCGGCTGTTTCCCAAAGTAACCTTGATTTGTGAGGACGGGTTCTGTTCATTATCAAGCCCTGCATAAATCTTATTCAGTTCTTTACGCAAATATTGGTTGGCTTCGGCAATAGTCATGCCGTTCAGATAAATCAATCCCAAATCGGGGATCGTGATAGATCCGTCCGGAGATACATTATCGCGGATGGTGGCCTGGTTTGTACCCCAGATGTCAATGATTACCTCATCACCCGGCCCCAGACGGTAATTAGGAGGAGTAGCCAGATTCACACTCGGCTCGAATGTAAGGTTTCTGGTTTCAAAAATGTCCCGTCCGTACACCTTATCCTTCTGCATTTCTTCCATATCGCCCATGCCATCCCCTCGTAATAGCGATTGGCAGAAACACTGTCCGACAAGTTCTTCCCTACCACTCTGCCCGCAGCCGGACGTTGGTCGAAAGTAAAATTCTCTGTTACATAGATATCTTCCTGCGTCTTTGTCTTTTCACGCAAACGGTTCCGATTTTGCATCGTTTGCATTTGCGTCTTTATCAGCAGATCCATTTTGCTGTTCATAAAGTTTCTTTACACGCTTAGCCTGTTCTTGTGTCACTCCTCTACGGGCTAACTCTGTAGCAATCTGACGTTGGTCTTTTCCTTGTTGCATGCCCGTCTTCACATATTCCAACACCTGTTGGTCACTCATAGATTGCTGTGCAAGCACAGAACCCGAGAGGGCAAAAACTAAGACCAGTACGGATAATAGTTTTTTATCATATAAATTCAATAAACTTAGTAATTTAGCAGCCGCAAAGGTAGATATTATTTTCGATATAGGCGAGTATTATTTCATAAATATCCCTCTAACAATATAAAAACGGCTGCCACCTGACGGTGTACAGCCGTTTATTCTTTAATAATCCGTTAGCAGAATTCATTCAGACTTCATTGCACAGCCCTCCTTCTTAAAAAAGGTCTGCAAGGGTAAAACTTGTGCAATACCATTCCGGCCGGATCAACAATACATATTTACGATGGCTTCGTACAATTCTTGCTTACCGCTTACTTGCTTGGGCTCACCATTCTGCTTAGCATAAGCCACTACGTCTTCCAATGTCAGCTTGCCTTCTTCAAATTCTTTGCCTTTGCCACTGTCGAATGAAGCATAGCGGTCTGACAACATCTTGCAGTAAGGAGATTCATTAAGCAAAGCAGCAGCACTTTCCAATGCACGCGCCATAGCGTCCATACCTGCAATATGGGCGATAAAGATATCTTCCAGATCAGTAGAGTTACGACGTGTCTTGGCATCAAAGTTGGTACCGCCATTACCCAAACCGCCGTTGCGGATAATCTGCATCATGGCCTGGGTCAGTTCGTAATTGTCGATAGGGAACTGGTCTGTATCCCATCCGTTCTGATAATCGCCACGGTTAGCGTCAATAGATCCCAACATTCCGTTATCTACCGCAACAGCCAGTTCATGTTCAAATGTATGACCAGCCAACGTAGCATGATTCACTTCAATGTTCACCTTGAAATCCTTGTCCAGTCCGTGAGTTTTCAAGAACCCTACCACAGTTTCGGTATCCACATCATATTGATGCTTAGTCGGCTCCATCGGTTTGGGTTCAATCAGGAAAGTACCTGTAAACCCTTTGCTCCGGGCATAATCGCGGGCGATGGTCAACATCTGAGCCAGATGTTCTTTCTCACGCTTCTGATCTGTATTCAATAAAGACATATACCCTTCACGTCCACCCCAGAACACGTAATTGGAGCCACCCAGTTCGATGGTAGCGTCAATAGCGTTCTTTATCTGGACAGCAGCGCGGGCAACCACATCAAATTCGGGGTTTGTAGCAGCCCCGTTCATATAGCGTGCATGACCAAAAACATTTGCCGTACCCCATAACAATTTGATTCCGGTTTCAGCCTGTTTCTGTTTGGCATAAGCAACTATCTCTTTCAGATTCGCTTCATATTCCTCGATTGTATCGGCTTCCTCACACAAGTCCACATCATGGAAACAATAATATTCGATTCCCATTTCTGCATGAATTCAAAGCCGGCATCCATCTTATTCTTGGCAGCCTGCACCTTATCGGCATCACCGTTCCAAGGGAATTTCTTTGTTCCGCCGCCAAACTGGTCTACCGCCCTCGGCACACAACGTCATGCCACCATGCCATAGCAAACTTCAACCAGTCTTTCATCTTCTTTCCGTTAATTACCTTTTCAGCATCATAATAACGGAACGCCATCGGGTTCTTACTTTCCTTACCTTCAAATTTAATCTTTCCTATACCGGGAAAATACTCTTTTGTAGCCATAATTCTTTACTTATTTTAATAACTTGTTCTAATTTATCTACTATCTTTTTTCAACACGCAGGCGGATAGCCATTTCTTTATCCGAAGGTCCTTAAAAGGCAGCCATCGCTCTCTCCAGATTGGATTTCCAGCGGGCGTACGCATCATCGTAAGCAGTGCGCTGTGCCACATCAGGCTCTATCACCTCCAGTTTTTCCAATGTGGCAAATGCCTCGTTGTTATCTTTATAAACACCCGCGCCTATGCCGGCCCCCTTGGCGGCGCCCACCGATCCATCCGTGTCATACAGTTCGATTACAGCCCCTGTCACTCCCGCCAATGTTTCGCGGAAGATAGGACTGAGAAACATATTGGCATGTCCGGCATGAATCTTCTGTACAGGGATACCCATCTGCTCCATGATATCAATGCCGTATTTAAACGAGAACACGATCCCTTCCTGTGCGGCACGAACAATATGCTGCTTTCCATGCAGGTTAAAATTAACTCCACATATAGAGCATCCTGTCTCTTTATTTTCCAGCATACGCTCCGCCCCGTTGCCAAAAGGAAGAATACTTACTCCGGCACTGCCGACAGGAGCCTGTGCCGCCAGCCTGTTCATATCACTGTAAGAAATACCTTCGGGAGCCACATTACGTTTCACCCACGAATTCAATATACCGGTACCATTGATACACAACAACACTCCCAGACGGGTCTGCTCGGCAGTATGATTTACATGGGCAAAAGTATTCACCCGGGATTTCGGATCATAATTCACCTCACCGTTCACGCCATATACCACTCCCGATGTTCCTGCCGTAGAAGCAATCTCTCCCGGATTGAACACATTGAGCGACAAAGCATTATTAGGCTGGTCTCCGGCGCGATAGGTTACAGGAATTCCCTCTTTCAGGCCCAATTCTTTGGCAGCCCATGCATTTACACGTCCCTGCTCGCCAAAAGTCGGTTTGATATCAGCTATCAGCGAACGGTCGAATCCATAATAATCCATCAGGAGCCCGCGACATCATTTGCCTGAAAATCCCAGAACATCCCTTCGGACAAACCGGACACCGTGGTACAAATATCCCCCGTCAGTTTCATAGCGATATAATCGCCGGGCAGCATTATTTTATAAATACGTTCGTACACAGCAGGCTCATTCTCTTTAATCCATGCCAGTTTGGAAGCGGTAAAATTCCCCGGAGAGTTCAGCAGATGAGAAAGACATTGCGTTTCCCCCAATGCCTCAAACGCTTTCTGCCCGTATGGAACCGCCCGTGAGTCACACCATATAATAGCCGGACGTAATACATTTTGCCCTTTATCCACACAAACCAGTCCGTGCATCTGATAAGAGATACCGATAGCGGCAATTCCATCCGGACCGATCCCACTCCCGGCCATGACAGCCTGAGTTGACAATTTCAGATTTTCCCACCAATTTTGCGGATCCTGCTCAGCCCATCCGGGGCGGGCAGCCATAATAGCAGCCTCTGTTTTAGGGAAGAATGCAGAAGAAACACACTTTCCGGTCTCTGCATTTACCAAACTCGCCTTTACCGACGAACTGCCAATATCATAACCTAATAGGTACATTTAATTGAAAATTAAGAATTTTAAAATAATAGTCTCTGTCCCGATGCTTATCAGCATTATCCTTCCAAGGAAAGGCCGGTGAAGAATCCCAAAACATATACCGATTCCCCGAAACGACCAGGCGGAGTATTCTCACAGCAATCACAACAAGGCTAAAGTTATCTGTCTGTTATCACTTCGTTCCCGACTTATTATATATTGAACGGTCGAACTTATAGAAGCGTGCCGCCCTGTGGCATACACCTACCTGTTTTTCTTCCAAAGGTACTACATATGGCATCAACGCTATCTTCTTATGGAAGTTCCTTACGTCAAACACCTTATCATAAATCAACTGATAGACAGTCCGCAACTGGGCCGCCGTAAACTTCCGGGGAAGCAAGTCGAACATTGCGGAAGGAGCATATTCCACATAATGGCGTATATGCACCAATGCATCCTGCAAAATCTGGAAATGGTCGAACGCCAGGCTTTTCACCTCCGTCACAGGTGTCCAGCAAGCATCGTATTTATCAGACAGCTGTTCGAACCGTCTGTCAATCTTCACCAGTGTCAGGTAAGCGATAGTCACAATGCGGTCTATTTTCTTCTCGTCCAAACGATGAAAACGTTCCAGCCACAGCACATCCTTAGGGTTACGGGTACGGTCTTTCGATCCATACGCCTTAAACTGGGTAAGCTTCACATTCTTCAGACCCGTCAACTCATTCAACACCCGCTTGGCCGCCTCATCCAGATCCTCATCGTCATAGATAAGGCTGCCCGGCAACTTCATGTTATTATATCCGTCCTCGGACTGTTTCCCCACCTGCCTTACCAACAGGACACGGAACTGCTCTCCATCAAACCCAATCAGCACACAGTCCACAGATACATGTAAATTAATCGTCTGGTTTATTTCCGACATAGTAATATGGCTTTTATCATTTCCGGCAGCAAAGATAAATACTATTTTTTGAATTATACAAACAATATATTTATTTTTATTATGTTCTAAAACACTATTTTTCAATATAATAAATATCATCTATTATACAATATGATATCTTAACCTTATCATATACACTAACAATATATAATATACAGGAATTGTCTCGTCTTCTTTTTTTCCTTTTCCAAAGGACTTTTATTCCATTTCTAATCCCCATATTTCAGACGTTGGTTAAAAAAGCAATCCT
>ENA-OPZN01000185-OPZN01000185.1-human-gut-metagenome-genome-assembly--contig:-NODE-185-length-23920-cov-2.474341_pt1 | contig 23920 bp, 43 predicted proteins | sample MGYA00242483_ERZ504503 | MGnify/ENA primary metagenome ERZ504503 (study PRJEB26092, sample SAMD00036285) | human gut metagenome | host: Homo sapiens | study: EMG produced TPA metagenomics assembly of... | reverse complement strand
TGACATGCCTAAAAACTACTGTATAATGCAGATATGGGCAGAATCCGGAAAATCGGCTCTGCCCATTGTAACTATTCACAAATCTTATATCAGTTTTTAACGTTTACACAAAACTTGAAACGGTCTCTGCCGCTCTTTTTTTGTTGTCACTCTACATACCACACTTCTTGTGCGCCGCTCCCTTACTTCTCCAGCAAGCCCCTTCATATGGTCCATTCGGCGTGGGATCGAAATAGTACCAATCTCCTCCCCCATCTTCCGGATCGCAGACTGAGCCATTCCATCGGTGCCAGCTGGTGCAGGCATAGCCATCTTTATTAAAGAGGTACCAGTGATGATTTATCAATTTCCATTTGTTTTTGGATATGTGCCATTTTCTTCTTGATACCACCAGCCATTGCTGTCATGGATCCAGCCCACTTGCTTTTGCTCTTTTATCCATGTCTTCATAAAATCTTCCGGCGTGACATACTGCTTTTTAATTCCTGCTGTACCACTGCCCCAGTCTGGGAGTTGAAAATGTGGTTTGTCTACAATGCTATGCCAGTTTCCGCCCCATTCTAAGCCAATTTGCACACCGATAGCGCCAACTTTTTCAAAAAACCAATCTTTGTCATAATACGCGCCTTTTCCGTCAGCTCTGTAGATATCAAAAGCAGTTCCCCACTGATGATAAGAGCTGTAGTTGGATCCTGGTGCGTTTGTCACGATGCTACCCGGTTTGGTTCGGCCCTGGGCATAAAGTTCATCCTGTTCCGCTTTGGTCCGGAAGGTTTCTCCAATTTTGATTTTTAGCCCTGCTTTTTCGCAGTTTTCTATCAGTTTTTTTGCCAACTCTTGTAATCTTGGGTGGCACAGTGTAATATCTCTCATACGATCCTCCTGTTATACAAAGCCCCAGGAAAATCCTGAGGCTTTGTTGTACCGGTGCAACTTTATTTTTCTGTTTCTGCAGTTCCTTCCAGGCAGTTTCCCTCTTCAATGCCTGCATTGGATGCATCTGTCAGGCCCTCTCCGATGATATAAGCAACCACAGACGCTCCAGCCATGATCAGCGCTGTGACCTGCGTTGCTACGTTTTCTGTGCCTCCTGTAGCCACGATCATCATAGATACAAAGCTTGCTACAGCAGTCCAAAGCTTTCTGCTAGTCAGTTTTCTTACCCAGTCAATTTTCTTCATGTACTACCTCCTTAAAAGTCTATTGTGTCATGCTTGGCCAAAATTCTTTGATCTAACTCTTTCTTTTCGTTTTCAGCATCTTGCAGGTCTTTAAAGGCGCTTTCCAAGTCCCCGTTGTGGTGGCCGTCCACAATCGCCTTATAAATCCAGAAAAAGCAGCGTCCCTGCCTGTGCTGTATCTTATCATTGATCCTTAAACGCTCTTCTTTTTCTTTCTGTCGCTCCTGGTCTTCTAGCTCCTTCTGAGTCAGTCGCTTGTCCAAATACCGATAAGCGACCTTAAACATAATGCCAACAACTCCACCGGACCCCAGAACAGCTATTAAAAGGGTCTCTAAAATCTGTTCAGTTGTCATACGTCAGTACCTTTACGATCCTTTCCAGGGTATCCCCCATTAACCACATCAACAGCTTTTTCATTCGGCATCTCCTCTCATATGTTCCTTGCTTCCAGCTCCGTTTCATCCAGGATAGCATCCATAGAGGTAAGCTGTCGGTCCAGTTCTGGATCATCTATCTGGATACCATGCTGCTCGATCACAGCTTGCTGCTTCCGGACGATATCGGCCATGATCGATGTGACTTCGCATAACATATCGATTAACTTGAAAACGTTCATTCTTCCCCTACGATTTCTTTGTACTCTTTTGCGGTGATCTTTCCTTTTTTTACTGCATTTTTGACCATGGCTTTGGTCCAAAAACCACTTTTATACCATTCGTTGATTTTTTCATACATTGTGCTATGCTCCATAATCTTCTGTCTCCTTTTCTTCTGTTGGCAGGTCTACGTCTGCCATCATTGCTACATACTCTGTCAGAGCTTTCTGCTTTTCCAGATCGGCTGCTAATGCCTCCTGTTTCCGTTCTTCCTGGATCGATGTTTTTACTTTTTTAAACTCCATCTTCTTCCCTCCATAAATTTTTATAAAATTTGTCCATGTTTTGTAACATCTTAAAAGAGTTACCAAAGCTTGCATGTACTTTCCATGACTCATAATGTCCATCTACACTTTTCCGAGTTTTTAAGCCTTTCTTAACCAGCCCTGCCATCCTTCTTAACTTTTTTCTCTCATGCTTGACCTTTTTAGGGTCCATCATATGATCACTTTCCCTGTATCGGTTAGCTTATAGTAAAAGCCCAGGAACTTTACGCCTTCAGTCAACGAAAATATTCCTGTTTCTCCATATTCAGTTCCATGTGAAACTCTTTAAGCAGAAGCTTGATTTTTTCAAGGCATTCCTGCAGGTATTCTTTGTCTTTATGGATCAGTAAAAAGTCATCCATATATCTTGTATACCCTTTTATATGTAACTTTTCTTTGATGTAGTGGTCTAGTGGATTAAGAATCGAAATACCTATAATTTGAATGATTTGGCTTCCCGGATTAAATCCAATATCTCCCGGAAATGTATCTAAAATTCCGGCTGTCATTTTATATACTTCTGGATCCAGCAGTGCTTTTAATCTTTCTTTCACAATCGCACGATCCATGTTTGGATAGTACCCTTTAATATCGCATTTTAGGATAGCTCCTTGGGTCCCATGTTTTCTGTAGTGTCGCTGCAGAAAGCATTTAAAACGCGCTCTTGCTTTGTCTGTTCCCTTTCCCATCTGGCACGCATGGTTATCATAAATGCAACCTTTTGTCAGTATCGGATATAATGCCATATCGTTTAAGCTTCTCTGATATATGCGGTCGCGAAAAGCGATACTCATAATCTCTCTGGTCTTCGGTTCTGTCACTGTAAAGAATTTAGGTTTTCTTTCTCTATACATCCCGCTTTTCAGTTCTTTTTCTAATCTTAATATTTCTCTGATCCAGTTATGGTAGAAGAAGGCAACGCTGTCTTTCCACAGAACGCCCTTAATACATTTTTCATGGACTTATGCAATGCTTCAAAACCTATGATTTTTTCTTTATCCATTTTTCTTTTGTAGTCTGTGATGTATATAGCAGTTCCATCCAGATGGATGACTGCATCACCCCAGTATTGTTTGCCTTTCGGTCAGGATTTCGGCTCCTTGCACACTCCGTTTTCAATCATCCTCGCTATGCTAAGGTTTTAGATCGTCTAAAGTGTCCAATCGGGGGCGCAGCGGTTAGCCCAGTTCGCGTTGTTGTTGTTGACGTAGCCGCTCGCATTGACGTTCCATGTGTTGCAAGCGTTGCCACGATTAGCCGAGCGCAGGCGCACGTTCTGCGGTTTAACAGCCTACATCCCTAATTTTATGCTTAATGCTTCTTTCGGAAGCAATCTGCATCTGACTCCCGCCATTTTCTCAAATGGTTTTTGAGTTCTTCCACCATTTCTCCCCAATATTTAACTCTTTTTAGCCGGAGATGGAAGACTCTTTTGGCTATCTGGATAGCTGTAAGCAGTTGATCACATTCGGCAATTGCCTGATTTTGAAGCTTCCGCCGTTCCATAAGGTCATCCGCGTTTTCTACGCGAATGTCATTTGCGATCCTTGCTCTATGGTATATGCTCCAGGCCAAGCTCACGATCCTTTCTGTAGTTTTTTCGTGATCTGGTGTGAATACCTTTTTGTTATCTGTGATATCCGTTGTATAAGAAGCAAGTCGCAATGCTTTTGTAAGCGTGTCAAACTTTCCTTCTCCTCTATCTTCTTTTCTTACCATTTTGCTTTACCTCTCCCGGGTGAAGGTGTTCACCCCGGGATTACTGATTATCCGATGATGCAAGCGGGGGGCGCAGCGGGTAGCCCAGGTCGCGCTGTAGTTGTAGACGCAGCCGCTCGCATAGACGCCCCATGCGCTGCAAGCGACGCCACGATGAGCCGAGCGCAGGCGCACGTACTGCGGAGATGTATGGTTCTCAACTGCAAATGTTCTCATTTGCGGATAGGTCCCTTTCTGTGCCAATGGTGTGTCAGACTCAGAAGCCCTCTTCCAGTATTCATGTACATCCCCCTCGCCTTTGATCTGAGGCTGTACATGAATTTCTTCCAGTGACGGAACAAAAAATAAATCGTATGTAACATCCGCTTCACCGCCGTCCTGCACGGTGTTGGTGTAGGTTGTGATTTTCGTCTTTTTGATCACTGCAAGCAGCTCAGCTGGAACTCCGGTTAAAAATCCCGGTTTTGTCTTGAGCTGATCCGGAGCAATATCCCACTGGTCCTGTGCCGTCCACCACTCGCCTGCCGCAGCATCGCTGTTAAGATACTGACGCAGCGCAGAGGTTTCCACCGGTTCCAACCATATGCCATCTCCTGCACGCTGTTGAAATTTCCCGATCTTGCATTATGTTTCATAACGCCAAGATTAGTGCCTGCCGCTTCAAATGTCGGTGTGACTGTTTCTAAGATATTTTTCCCGTCCGCTGAATAGCTGTAAATTTTCCATGTGGATTTAGCTACATCTGGTGCGCGGAAGCAGCCAGCCACGCGGCCGCCTGCAGGTACATCCTGTGTCAAAGTGAAGCATATGATATCACCATTAACCACATTTTCTCCCCAGTTCTGATCAACAGAAAAATAATACGTGCCTGCTGCCAGTCCATCCGGGCATGCTAAAAAAGCTCTCTGTGAGAACTGCACTCCAAACGGATGTGCATAGTGTGCCTGGATATACATGCCGTCAATCCGTTCTCCGTCTTGCAGCTCCACTTTTCCAAAATGGTTTACCTGCCATGGATAATCGTACTCCTTTGAGTCTGCTGTATCTTTCCACTTGTCTAAGAACTGATCGCCAAAATCAAATACCGCTGCTGCGGATCCGGCGCGCACAATCCTCTGCACACTCCCCCAGTCATCTGTAAGGGTTTTAATCGAGTCTTTAGCCAGGATCTGCAGCAATGCATTCTGCTTCGCCATTTCCTGGACCATATTTTTCCCTGTCTCATCCAAAATAATCGGTTTTTTTACGCTCATTTTATCCTCCTTCTATTCATCTATTACAGCGCACAGCTGTCCATCTACGATCTGCAGACCTAAACTGTCCTGCAAAACTGTTGGATTGCTTTCAAGATACTCTGATGAACAACTTTTTCAATGCCGTCTCCCTTGCATTTCTTTGATTTTTTTTATTTAATGCTGCATATGTTTTTCGATCCATAGGCGCCTCCTACTTGATCCATGTTCTTTTTTCTCCGTCAAACCAGTACACATCTCCGCTGTCCATCTCAAAAAGAGGACCCATTGATAATTGGATAGTCATTCATTCGTGTTCGTTAGTCCGTGCTTTTCCCTGTCAACTCCAACGGTGCAATAACTGCATCGTTTCTTTTCGTTACTGTAATCATTCCTGCACCTCCCTTCTATTCGTCCAGTTCTACGCAAAGCAGGCCGTCTTCAATCACAATTCCATCTAAGCCCAATACCTTACGTGCCTGCCTGCCTTTTGTCCGGCAAAAACGGCCATCATGCTCTGTGTAAAGACTTGGTTCTACAGCTTCATCTACAGTTTCAATGATCGGTACATCTTCCGTGATTTTCTTAATTTCAGCCATCTTTTCTCCCTTCATCAAACATTTTGCACGCCCCACCGTATTACTCCGGTCCCTTGCTTAATAAAGATCAGTAGCAGTTTTCCAGGCAGTGATGCGTCATAAGCATAATCAAATCTTACATAGTTATTTGACTCGGTTAAAAAAGTTTTAAGTAAACGCTGGCTTCCGTCTGAGTAAACCACGTAAATTGAAACACCGGCATTTGTGGCCCAGCCTGATTTCGCCATTTCTACAAAGAGCCTGTTGTAGCGCCGTAAATTAATCTCTTTTGGAGTGATTAATGTATTCCCGTTGGCGTTGTTATCGTTTGAATACACTTGTCCCCACTGTCCAAATCCCAGACTTCCAGTTCCAATCACACCACCTACATTGCCAGCGTTCCAAAAATATTCTGTTGCCGGTGTGTACCCGTTCCATTTTCCGGTAACTGATTGATTGTATATCGAAACTGTAGCCCCTTCCTTTATCACATCTGCAGAAGGCATTTTAAAGCCTGGGACGACAACATTTCCAGCCATATACTTTTTAGCGCATTCAAATGTCTGCTGCTTTGCAGAGGGTGTAATGGTTACTCCTCCTAATGTTTTTATATTTCCAGCCACTTTTTTGTGTGCATCAACATTGTAAAAGGTTTTGTCTTCCAGTACATGATCCGCTGTAGCATTTCCCGTCAACTCCAGGCTGCCGGCCCTGATACTGTCATCTGATCCATTAAAAAGAGCTGTCTTACCTTTCAAAACATCATCACTGGTAGCAGTGCAATCATCTGAGTATATCGGGTTCCCTTGCCCCATGATCAATCCATGTCCCACTTGTTACACCCCCTTAATGCATACATTTAGGTTAATGTTCGGTCGGTCTCCGTAGCAGTAGAATGTGATTTTCCCATCCTCTGTCACGAAATCATCAATTAAGCTATATGCTTTTTTCATAGCCTTGATGCTAGCTGCATTAACCGTATCCGGCATCCTATAGCTCATAATTGGTTCACATTCTTTCGTTATGTCTTCCATTGCCACTGTCTGTGTATACGGTACAGAGTAGGACCAGGCAGAGGCCAGCAAAGTGATGTTCCGTGTCTTCACCAGATCTGAGCCATAAATTGTACTTGCCCCAGTGCCTCCGCGTTCTACAGGGAGCACACCCGTTTCAATGTCTGATGCATCATGCTTATGTTCTGCTTTAGCGTAGGCATCTCCTTCTATCAGTACGGCCGTTACATTTTGAGCGTTCCCGATCTGGATCACGATAGACATCGTTAGCTCCAAAGTCCTTCCTGAGCTGGCCGAAGGATAGTAGTCCACGTCAGACTTGCTGTATCTATATGCATACAGCTTTTCCTCTCCATCTGATCCCTTGGCATATACTCCAAGTTCATATCCATAAAAGCTAACCGGCACATCTCTTGATGTGATGTTGCCTGTCAAAAGCATATAATTTTCTTTTGGCTCTGCTGCTGACAGTCCGAATTCAAGCACTTTGTGGGTTAGATCAGTCACGTTTTCCAGATTTGTGGGGTTTCCGTCTCCTATCGCAATTTTTGTAAAGGTAATGCTGTCACCATATAAAGTCCTGATGATCATGTTTATACCCGCCCGGGTGGTTTTAATGTTAAGTAATCTTCCATTTTACTCACCTTCTTTCTCTGCAAGAGCACTTCCATTTTCATCTACTAAAAGATCACTGTCATCCGTGTACCATGACCAGTTTTCTGCTGGATTTCCACCTGTCATCGTATCCGGTGTTAATGTTTTTTATCTGCTTTATCGCATGCCCTACATATATATCATCCGTCTGCTTGTAGTGAATGCAGATCCTGACAACCATATTGCTTGGACGCATTTTGTATACAATATCTTGCACATTGGCAACTGTTGATGGAGTATTTATAGTTAAGTCAATCTTAATCTCATAGATTGACTGGGTAACTTTCAGCGTAACAGCTTCTGGTCCTGCAAGCTTTCCAAGTACCTCTCTTAGCTTGTTTTCTGTATAAGGTAGATCGCCAGTAAAATAGCTTTTTATGGCCTGTCTGCGGTCTTCTATGCTCTCCCCTTCTTCTGTTGCAATCCCCAAAACGAACGTTCCCATATCAAGCAGCCTATGTCTGTAAGACTATCCATAAATTGATTGGTATAGATTTCATCCAGTTCTTTAAATGCCTTATCCAAAAGATAGTCATATGCCGTGCATATCTCCTGCCACTCTGTCATTTCTGCAAGGTGCTGCGGAAGCCATTGGATTGTATTAAATGTCATTTTGCTACCTCCACAGTCCCCATAACTGGGATAGCATCCCAGCTTAGTGCCAGATTGGAGGCATTTCCGTTTATGGTCGTATCGCCTATGTCAAGCACACCACTGCATGTTAGGATTGCACTTTCAATGCGGCTTACATATATCGTTATATAAGTATTTTCATCCCCATTAGCCCATGATTTTCTTTGATCAGTGATATATCCGCCGACAGCCGCAACAATTTCATTTTTGCAGTTGTCCCACGTACTTCCAGTTGCAAATGTTATTTTACTTTTTATATTTACAGTCAGCTCTTTTACAGATACCACAGTCATATCGTGTCCTATAGCCGCTATTCCATATCCCGTTTTAGGTGTTGGACACATTTTTTCCTGTATATCTTTAACCAGGTATTCTGATATCGTTCCATAGTCAGACGATATCAGCACAGCTTTAACTGTGCCTCCGCCATTCCATACCGGATAAATTTTGCACCCTCCGATGCCTTCCATGGCATTTAGTTTTGTTTGTACTCAGCAACATTGCCACCAAATGAAGAGCTGTCAAAGCTGCTTTTATACTCAGCAAGTAAATCTTCTTTTGTACTTGCGTCTGTGCCTTTTACCAGTATTTCTGTGATTTTAGCCTCAGAGAGGTCCTGAACATAAGTTATAGGTGTGGCTGCCCCAGTCAACTCGTTCGGTGCTGATCCGCTTGTTTCGCATCTTGCAAGACATTCATATTTTGAGATTTTCCCAATGACGATGTAATTGTAGGCGCCCATGTTAAATCTGGCCCCTATTGGTATTTCAACATCTCCTACCAGCTTAGCTTCTGCGTATGTGGCACTTTTGGGATAAATACCACGCTGGGCGCATAATTTTACAAGATTGTCATAGTCCGCTGTTGCAGGGTTCAGCTGTTCCAGCAGATAGTCCGCCTGGATGTAAAACTTTTCAAGTTCATACGCCAGAGCGCTCAAAGCATTGTGTACGAGTGATCCCTCACTTTTCAAAATATTATCGCTTATCTGTGCTTTTCCTTCTGCTAAAAGCGCTTGATATGTCCTGTCCTCATACATTTTTACACCTCCAAGCTATATGTTTCTTTAAGTGATCCGAGTGTCGTTTGTACCGTAAACTGGATCTGTACTTTGGATCCTGTTTGTATACAGCTGTAGTCTTCTATGCCGGTAATGTATCCATTTACTCGCAACGCCTCTTCGATCTCATCCTTAAGGTCTGTTTCCAGATACTCTATCGTTAACCCTTGACCTATATACTGTTCCATATCAGTGCCATAACTCCATGAGTATATAGGATATCTAAAGCGTTGTGTGCGCAGACAAAGCCAGACCCATACTTTGATAGCCTCTATACCTTCTACAATCCTTCCAGTCAGCTGACCTGTATTAAAGTCAATACCATATTCTTTGGGAATTATGATCGCATTGGCTGTCTGTGTGCGTTCCGCAATTTGTGTCTGCATAAAACTTGGTAATATACTCATTCCCCGTTCACCACCCTCTGCAATATGGCATATTTAGCTGAAGATAGCTGATAAACAACAACCATATCACCAGCTTTAAGCGGAGCCGAATAGGAACTGGCATCTTTATTAAGTGCAGGCACTTTTACCCCTGTGCACGCCTGGGATAACAGCCGATCTGGTATATAGAGATCTTCACCTGACAACATCAGCGTTCCAATTTTACAGCTGTTGGCTCCGGTCATGACTGCCAGCTGGATAGAAGGGCCACTATTTGCAGCACCCTGATCGCGCATCAGACCAACTATTTCTGCATATGTATCAGCCATTCTTCTTCTCCTTTTCCGTCTCAATCTCTTTTTCGTCCATAAGCTGTTCAAATGACAGATCCAATTCCATCATATAAGTATCATTTTCCAGGTATGCTTATCACTCTTGATCCAGTATTTACCGGACAGCCCCGTAGCCGCGTCCTTAACCATGACAGAGTAGCCTGACAGGCAGTTAAGATCACCAGCGGCAGTTATTGATATGGTTTGTGTCGGTGTCACTTTCAACTTGCTTTTAGCTCCTGCTGTAGGATCTACGCCCTTCTCTACATCGTAAACATCCGCAAAAATGCCAAATGTGTACGTGCTGGGTTCATCTGCCACTTCTCCCACCTGGTTGCCCTTGTCATCATAGATTCTTATTACATTTTTGATATCATCCATGCTCTCTGACAGTGATGCTGCTACGATATTGGAGTCATCTGACAGGGTAAAATTGCCTACCGTATAAACAGCCGGCCACACACCAAATTCCCTCTGCCAGATCATCGGAAGATACCGATTGCCAGTCATACGGTACGCCTGCGTATATGCACCCATAATGATGTCGTAATAGGATACAGAATCACACAGCATAGATTTGATATTAACTCCTGTCGGTTCCAGATGATTATAAGGCACTTCTATGTCTGCCAACACCTGGGCCGCTATGGCTTCCGGAGTAACATTTTTTAAAGTTATAGCGGCCGTTTTGATTCCAGCAGATTCTTCATCATGTCGTAAGCAGTGTATGTGATTGTTCCAATGGCCGTAGATCTTTCAATTCCAAAAATCTGACCGAAAAACAACTCACCAGTATCCATCGACAGTGATATATAGTCACCAGTGCAAATATCCGGAAGCTGCAGCCCAGGGTCATACGGATTATTCAGTATGGCAAACTCCACAGACCTCGCCGCGCTAAGCACACTTCCAGACCAGGATACACTTTCAATCACTTCCGAAATATCATAGATCTGGTTTTTGCTGCATCTTTATTAACTCTAACTTCATGCCTTCGCCCCCGGTATTGTCAGCACCTGTCCTGGTTTGATCATGTTTGGATTGCTACCGATCACGCCTTTATTCTGCTCATAAATAGCACGCCAGTTTGTTGATCCTGTAAGTTTTCGTGCGATCCCACTGAGTGTATCACCGGATTTAACCGTATAACTTTGTGTACTGGTTGTCTCCGGCTGATCTCTTCCGGATGTTCCGCTATCACTGCCGCCCTGATCTGGCTGGGTTGGAGATTCTTTTACCAGTGTTGACGCCGGTATACTGACTGTCCGATATTCTTTCATGGTCAGTGTGTACGCAATGTCTCCCGTTCCATCGTTTTCTCCCCATTCAAAGCTCTCAATGGTAACCTTCATGGAAATGACACCCGTTATGATTAACTTCACACTGCCAGCCTGTTTCATTGCCTCAATTTTCTTAACCAGACTAACCGGTGACTTTGAACGTATGTCACAATAGCTTGGATCATAACGCTTTGGGAAAAAGCTTGAAAAACTTACCTGTCTAAGCTTCTGCTTTCCCCGCAGCGTTATTTCTCCGAGATTACATACTGTTACTGATGTATTATCCTGTTCAGATGATACGCTGTATTCAGAAGGCAGAACCGGGATTCTTATCCGGTTGCCTCCACCTTTAAGCCATATTTGCAACTGGAACACCTCCCATATTTCCTGCAGCGGCTTTCAGCTTCCGTGCGATTGCTTCTGCAATGCGGTCAATATCTGCATCTTCCCGCACTACGATCGTGTCTGCCAGCTTTGCAATGGATATTCCGCCGCCTACCGGTGTATTTCTACTTGCGTCATGCGGGATGATCTGAGTCCCATTTGGTAGGTTCATTATCTCTCCACCCTTTTCGTTTACATGGGTCCATCCACCGCTCCAATTCGGAGTGCCTGCAGCATTATGAGGCAGATCACCACCACTGCTGCCTTTTCCTGTGACAAAGCTTCCTACCTTGTCTACAGTTCCTCCAATTGCACCAACTAAACCAGTCAACGTTCCGATAACCGTTTCAAGAGCACCTGTGATCATTTCAAGAGCACCTTTTGCAACATTCTTCAATGCATCCCATGCTGCAGCCCAATCACCATTTGCAATGGCTGTCACAAAATCAACTACGCTTTGGACTGTATCGGAAATTCCCTGAATAATAAGGGTTATTCCGTCAATTGCAACTCCAATTCCAAAAGAAGCCCCTTCAAATGCACCAACCAGTGTATTAGCCAAAAGATCACTGATAGTTGAAATAATCGGGCCTACCGTATCCAAGAAGCCACTAAAAGCCGCCTTTAGCCCTTCTATATGCGGTCCAACAGAAGCAGCTACATTACTGGCCGCTCCTTAAACATGTCAAAGTGTGTAATAACTACCGCAATGATTGCCACAATTGCAAGGCAGGCAGCCACAACAAGCCCGATAGCCGGTCATTGCCGCAATTGCAAATTTTACTGCACCACCTGCTGCCTGCACTCCCTGGAATATTCCACGTACTTTTGCAAACACGCCCAGAATTTTAGACCCAAATACGATCATTTTTCCAAATCCAAGGATAAGAGGCCCTGCGGCAGCAGCCATCAAGGCAAATTTTACTATGTTCTGTTTCTGGGTATCGTCCAGACTATTGAACTTGTCTGCCATTTTCTGGATGTAATCTACGCCTTCCTTCACATACGGAAGCAGGATATTGCCAAAACTAATAGACAAGCCTTCGATTGAAGATTTCAAAATTGTGATCTGGCCATCTAAGTTATCCAACTGTGTAGCAGCCATTCCGGCAGCAGCTCCCTGACCATCATACATATCTGATGCTCCGGAAATTGTATCCCGCAGCTGGTTCCACCTGTCATCTGCATTACCAAGAAGAGCTGATGCAGCAGCAATCGTTCTGGTATCAAAGATCTGCGCCATGGTCGTAGAAATTTGGGAATCATTCATATTTGCCATGGCACCGTTTAACTGCTGGAGAACGTCCTGCATGGAAAGGAGGTTGCCCTGGGAATCGCTGGTCTGAATACCAAGCTTTTTCAGAACTTTACCAGCCTTTTCTGTAGGCTGATATAGGTTTTTAAGTGTATTTCTTAAAGCAGTACCGCCTTCTGCTCCCTGAATACCAGCATCTCCTAATATTCCAAGTGCAGCAAAAGTATCTTCCATGCTCTGACCGCAGACAGAAGCCTGTCCACCAGCTACCAGAAGTCCTTCACCGAAGTCAGCAACCGATCCATAAGCATTGGAAGCCGTCACTGCCATTTGATCTGCCATCTGCTGGGCGCTCTTACAGTTATCTCCCATTACAGCCATACCATTGGCTACCAGCTGTGTAGCATAGTCAAGATCAAGCGATCCTGCAGATGCCAGGCTTAATACTGTCGGAAGAGTATCGTACGTTTTCTGTACGTTATAGCCAGCCATTGCCATATTATTAATAGCTGCAGCTGCCTCTGTAGCAGAAAACTTTGTGGTCTTGCCCATTTCTTTTGCCAGACTGCTTAAAGCATCCATCGTATTGACTGTCTGCCCATTTAATTCTGTAGTGGCATCTTTAGTGATTCCCATGGTGGCCTGAACCTGAGACATACCGGATTCAAAATCAGAAGCCACTTTAATGCAGGCTGCTCCCGCGCCTATAATAGGGACTGTTACTGCGACCGTCATCTTACTTCCGACATCAGCTATTCCATTTCCAAATTTTTCAATGGATTTTCTGGTCTTTTCCCCGGCCTTTGATGCACTAGTCATAAGGTTTATGGACTTTTTTAAAGGTTCGGAGAACTCATCTCGAAGTCGCAATATCGCATCTATTACTCTACTCATTTACCGCTCCTTCTCAGTTTTTCTATTCTCTCCAGTTCTTCTGATCTTTCTGCAGAATACTTAGCCAGGAAGGCCCGAACTATGATCTTTTCCCCTTCGTCCAAGAAATAATAATCTGACGGCTTCCAATGCAGATCACGAAGAGGATATACATATTCGTCAATTCCTCTTCCGTGTAGATCAGTTTTTTATTTCTTCAACTGTATTTTCAGAAAATCCGGAAAGCTCTGTAATGGCATCTGCAATAGCCCCAATCTCTCCACCTTTAAAGATCTTCTCAATCAGCTGCATCGGTGTAGAGCAGTTAAACTTTTCCATTAAGTCCTTATCTTTCATGGATGGATCAGCCATTCCTGCCAGCGCGATCTTTACGTTTGCCTCATACGCTTTCGATGTCTCAACTTCTCCGTTCTTTTTCCGAATGCCTGATATCAATTCCGTAAAACGCTTTGCCGGGATTGCTTTTACCGTCACGGTAAACTCAACACCTGTAAGTTTTGAAAGTCTTGGAACCTTTAACTCCTTTGTAGGAACCTCTGCCAGCTTATTTGCATCTAACCCCATAAGAATATCTACTTTTGTCATGTCTTTTTACCTCGCAATATAAAAAAGCACAGCCGATCTATCAGCTGTGCCCGATTATTTTATGATCTATAATGCCGTCTGTTTAATCTCAAAATCAGAAAAGCTGAAACTGTAGGATTCTTCCCCTAGCTTCTTGTGCTCCCAGTCTGCAAGTGTGATCTTCTCAAATTTTACATGTTTAACTGCGATACGTTCCTCTCCTATGCCACCGGGGTCCTGCATAGAAGATTCAATCGTAATATCCGGAATAATTCCCTTTTTGATATTCGCTGCAACTTTGTCCATGATAAAAGAACTTACCTTATGAAGCGTGATCTCTCCCTCGCCTTCAATACCTGTAAGCTTTTTACCGTTCATAAGATTTCTGGCCCGTGTCACATCTTCATAGCTCAAATTCACCTCTGCCCTGAATGCTGTTGCCTCAGACAGCAGTTCTCCGTCTACCCAGACCTGCCCCCAGGTACCGACCCAGACCTGGTTATCATCATATCCAGTCATATGCAACCTCCTTATCCAATGTAAATGTTAATATCAATGTCTTCCAGAGCATCCAGCATACTGATCGTACACTTCAGAAAGACCTGAGAACCTGTGTTTGCCTGATTGATCTGAAGTTCTGTAGCATCCTCCAGATTAATTGTTTCCCCGTCAATAACAAATTTTCCACCCTTTTCTTTCAGGTATGCTTTCTGCGCCACTGTATCGATCTCACAGTTTCCAGAAGCAAGGATTCCGTCACGGACAAGCGTATCAAAATATCCGTTGATTGCAGTTGTAAGCAGGCTCTTATTGTCATAGCTGTTCGCGTATTTTCCAATATAGCTGTCCTGCGCAGTTTTACGGATATCATGCTGGATCAAATCCATAGTCTCCACAAGCTTGATCTTTTTAAAAGCTGTCACCTTTATCTTGGGTTGTAGTCTTAAAGGAGTTTACTCCACGAACGATCTTTACTTTTTCCCCGTCCCACATAAGGACCAGTTCTCCGTTGTCAACAGCTGTATCAATTTCTTCCTGCGACTTGGCCGGACAGGTCAATGCTTCCGGAAGTGGTGCGTAAGTACAGCTGATTGTCATTGGCGTGCCTGCAACAATGCCTGCAATCCGGGCACACGCCTGTTCTGCTGTAAGAGCTGTTCCTGCTGCATTTGTATATCCACCAGACACATTGATCACGCCTTCAAAATCTGCTGCCTCTTCCGGAAGAACTGCTTTAAAGATCTTATGGTTCGCTGTACGCTGGGTCTTGATCCATGTAACAATTTCAGATACCTTACTGTCCGTCTTTGCGGTAGGGCATACAAGGTAATCCCAGTCTAATGTCTCCAGCGTATCCAGTGCGGAACTATAGCTTTCCGCAGACGGAATAGCCACCACATAAATTTTCTTTGGTGCATTCTGATAGCCAATCAGTGCATATCCAATCTGCTCTTTACTTGCTGCTCCCAAAGTTTCTGGAATATCTGTACTGTCAAGGATCGTATAGGAAGTCAACGCTTTGACACCGGTATCCACTAAGAGCATAGCAAGCACGCCTTTATCCCCCTCTCTGGATAGACGATACTGCCTGCTCATAAAAAGCAATGGTAATATTAGGTGCTCCCATAAATAATTAGCCTCTCTTTCATAATTAACGTTTAGCTCCTGCATCTGTTCTTCCTTTTCGGTATATCCTCCAAGTTCGATCAAATCCAAAAAGCTGATTACAACCTGTAACTTATCTGCATTTTCATCAATCCAGGAATAATCAATGCTGTTTACGATCAAACGTACACGTCCCTTTACCTTAATAGTCGGTTCAAAAGCTTTGCAGATCTTTTCATACACTTCAAGGCAACGCGCTTCATCATGCGTTTCCTCAAAATAAGTGATCCGAAAAGTAAATCCGATTTGTGTCAGATATGGACTGCCCTTTTTGTCTGCCATGAGATAAAACTTCCGTAAAAAAAGACGGTCTAGTATAGCCGTCTAACGTATCATTCCCATATATTTTGATTGCATCATTTGCAAAAGCATTACGTAAAGCCGCATTACAGGCCACTTTCACATCTTGTATTGTATAGATCATAATTTGTGCCTCTTGATCATTTTTTTAAGGAATTGATCAATATGCTCTGCAAACTGACCATTTTCCCATTCATCGCGCGTTTTTTGGCAGTATCCAAGCCCTGGGGCCCAGCCATTTTCTGCAGCTTTGGGTTTTTACTCCTACTTTTTGCAGTTCTCTTACTCTTTGAATGGTCCAGCCTGCCACCCCTATATGCTGCGTACATGGCCGGATCTGCTTTTACTTCATGGCCATTTTCCACAAGATGCCAGTGCGGAGCTGTGTTTTCCACTTCGATATCCACAGTATATCCGCCAAAAGTGGATTGCGCTCTGGTTCGATGCCAGCTGTCTGGAATTGGACGTTTTCCAGAACTATACTCTGTTGGCATTTTTCGTATTTACATCTTTCGCAAAAACACCGCCTAACCGAAAAACCTCTTTTTCGCTTTCGTCCGGGTACTCCTTAAGCATTTTTTGAAAATCCTTTTGCAGATCTTCCATTCCATCTAGCTCAAAGCTGTGTGATTCACTCATAAAGCACCTTCTTGTCTTTGGATTCAGTACAGTAAACTTCCATATATGTGTTGGCATCCATAATATTAATAATGGCATTAATTTCAAACTGGCGGCCAGAATACACTAAAAACATCCTTTTCTGTCAAATCTTTTCTCCAACGCATCGTAATCTTATACTGCAAGGCATTCGTTTCCCGATAATATTCCAAAAATTCATTTCCTCTTACCGGTCTGAGTTCCGCCCATACAGTAGCTTTCTTTTTTAAACACGTTTTTACAGAACCTAGAGTTGTTTCTATTTCCGTATAGAGGTAAACATCAATTCTCTTATTTAGGCGCCCCGCATTTATGCTTTTAACAAATTGAACCAGATCACTCACCGCCTTCCAATTGTAGCTGTAAAATCAAACTTCCATACGTGTATTCCATACGTTTACGTTGCTGAACATCCATCTGCATCAGTTCCCGATTTTCATAAAAATTTTGGGTTAATGCAAATAACAGAATCTCTGCCGCCCGATTTTCTTCCGGATATCTTCCAACTGCTCCAATGATATATTGAATAGCTGCTTTCACGCATGTGATCAGGACCGCATTGTCATCATCTCCGTCAATTTTCAAGTACTCTTTTACTGCGCTCAGTTCTTCAGACTTGACAATATCGGAAGGCGAAGCTGTAAGTATTTCATTCCACTTCATTTTATCGATCCTCCGTCAACCGAATAAGCTGTCCGCCAAATACTTTTAAGTACCTGGCGGACAGCTTGGCTTTATGAACCTGTTACAGTAGCATCATCCACGGTAATTACGCCTCTTACAAGCGCTTTCGCATCCTTAGCCTTAACATCCAGTCTCAGGATACCTCTGAACAAGGTCATGTCCTGCTCATAAGCATTAAATCCGGTTACAGACGCGGTATTTGATGCCAGAATGGAGATTTTCTGACGATCAAAGGCTTTTACGCCTTCTTTTACATCACCGCAGAGCATTGGAATGCCTCTCTTTTTTGCAGTTGTTACATCAGACTGCAGAACGATATTAGGCACAACAACAATAGGTACATTTGTGGCACCTACTGCCAACTGATATCTAATTGGAGAAGTCTGGTCTAAGTTCGGCTTAATAAATAACGCCCCATTGTATCTTTTAAGCTATCCAGCCAATTTAATCCATCGTCGTTTGTGACGATTTTTGAAGTATTAGCAAACGCAGATCCCAGTGTCACCGTAATGGCTTTCTTAATATCGTCTAGGGTCTTCATATCTGTTTTTGTTTTTCGCCTGCAATACTTCAATGATGAGTCGATTTCTAGTTGCAATATCTTCTTCTCCTAACCACTGAATAAGGGTATTGGTAATATTTGCATCAGAATCAGCTAACAACTCATTTGTTACTGGCATCCAGCCCGCATATTTTTTAATGGCGTAATTGATCACTTCAAAAGTTGGTCCTGCTACATTTCCAATCTTACCGCCCTCTGCTACCTGCGCAAATCCGGCATGGCTTGCGCGAGACTGATATGTCCTACGTCCGCTGTCAGTGGTTACTGGTTCGGTATCTGCCAGAGACTCCAGAGAGAAGTGCGCCTCTCTGTATCGGTTAATCTCTGTCCTGATATCATCTGGCACAGTATAGCCACCGTCTGCGTCTGTCCCTTCCGTATTCGCCTTTGCATTTTTAAAATAATGGCGTGCTGCATCTGCGAATTCGTGCACTGCATGGTTAAAATTGATATTAACCGTATGCACACCATTAGAAGTCATATTATTAGTTGGTTCTGGTTCCGGATCATCTGGATCTTCCACATCTTTTAACAGGTCAAATTTATCCTGCATTTTCTGTAGCTCTGTCTTGGCCACCTTTGCTTCTTCAAATTTTCCTTCATTTGCAAGGTCGATCACCTTCTGTTTCTGTGCATTGATCTGATTTAACAGTTCCAGCAATCTTTTATTCATGTTTTTCTCCTTTCACACTCCATATTTATCAAGGTCTTTCAACAGATTATCTTTTTCTTCTTCCAGAGCCTTTTCTTTTGTCTTTGCCGTCTGGAACTCTTTTACCATTTCCGGTGTAACCGATAACATTCCTGCAGCATTGGTAAAGGCTGGTGCATCTTCTGAAATAGCATCTACAAATCCCAATTCCAATGCCCTGCTGGCTGTCAGCCAGGTTCTTCATTCATAAGCTGTAAGATTTCATCTTTTGGGCGGCCTGTCTTCATTACATAGGCATTTGCAAGCGCCTCATCATATGTCCGCAACGTATCAGCCATTTTCTCCATGTCCTGATGATTTCCGGATACTCTGCTGGTAGATACGCAGTGGATCATCAGCATTCCAATCGGTGAAATGATACAGTGTCCCGCCATTGCAATCACAGAAGCTGCTGACGCTGCCATTGATTCCACTTCAATATCAAACGTCATTGCGGCATCGCAGCATAGCATACATTTCCTGACCCGCCATAACATCCCCGCCGCAGGAGTTGATCTTCACCTGCAGTCGATCGCCTTTAGGCAGCTCTGTAAGAGCTTTCTGAACGTCTCCAGGTGTAGCACACTCAATTCCAAACCAGTCATAAATGTCTTTCCAGTCATTACTCACAATATCGCCATTGATTTTAAGATCATGAACCTTTCCTCCTCCCTTACTTACTCCATACGCAGCACCAGCAGACGTAAGTGGAACATAGTTGCCATTGACAATCAAGTTGTCTCCACCTTCCTTTGATGGAAGATCCAGAAAATGTCTTGCCTCATTTGGAGTATAAACGCCATTCTGAACAGCTGATGTGATCGTCTTCATCTGCGTTTCCGCGTTTGCTCTGAGCAATACGCGCTCATTAAATTTGTATAGATATCCCTCTGCCCGCTGCTTATCCGTCAAGCACTTGTAATTGATCTCCTGTTCGTACATAGTCAATCGAAACAGCATAGTATCCACTAAAAAAGCCAGCTGCTGCGTTTCCGAGTTTGCATAGCTGGACTTTTCATAATCATTGATCTGATTTGGTTTTACTCCGAATGCCGCTGCGATCTGCAGCGCCGTGTATTTTCGAAGTTCATAATACTGCGCATCCGTCAGTTTATATGCAAGTGGCTGCAACGTCATTCCCACAGGAATCGCTACAACCTTACCTGCATTCTGGCACCGGTCAAAAGGTCATTATATTCTTTTTGCAATTTGAGCCGTAATTTCTGATCCAGATCGCCCGTATACTGCAGCGCACTGGAAGCAGTCAAGCCACCTTCATACAGTTTATTAAGATATGACTGGGAATAACCAGCTCCTTCTACGGTTTCTTTCAGGATATCGCGTACTGATTTTCCCATAATGCCGTCCCAGGTATGCCAGGTCTTAAAATGTAGTACACTGTCCTGCCGGAATGTATAGGTCTTTCCTGTTTTCGGATCAGATACCGGTAATATAACTGCCCTTTGGCGCCAAAAACACCGGTATCATCCATCAATACATCCACGCAGTCCGACTGCATGGGCCAGAATCCTTTTACAATATATTTCCCGCCATATTTACTGCCTTTTTGCACAAACTGTGTCTGGATCCACACATAAGCATTTCCATAATGTTCACAGTTTGTTTCTATTGTAGACCAGAACGTGGACGGCGTCATGATCGGGTTTGGTCTGTACATAAGCAGATCAGCAGTTTCGTCAGTCGGTGCTCTCACCCGCCCGCCGCTCTCATCTTCCTGGTATAACTTAAGTGGCATCTTTCCCATTGTTTCTGCCAGAACCTTTAAAACAAGTATAATAGGTAGTCTGTGCAATGGCCTCAGGCTTATCCTTGTCTATACCCCACCATTCCAGTAGCTTATCCAATCCATTATCAACAGAAACATCTGCCGAGATCTCATTTCTTGCAATAAGCTCTCTTGCTTCGCTAAAACCCATTATCCTATCTCCTCCAAAACCTTGCAACATAGTCATTCATGCTCTCCGCTTCAAAATCGTGGTACAATGCCAGTTTAAAACGCTGCCAGCGTAGCATCAACCGGGTCAATTCTCTTTGTCGTTGCATCCTTATCAATCTTGATCAAACCATTATTCGTTCTTACAACCGCATTGCTCATGGAATAATTTAAAAGTGGATTATGCGTATACGCCACATTTCCGGCAAAAACCTGTTCTCTAAATCCCTGCGTTGATTCATTTAATGATTTATGACTTTGGAATACTTCCTCCACCGTATATCCCTGATCTGACAGGTCCATCATGATCTTAGATGCATTGGCTGGGTCAAAGCATAAGCACTGTATATCCAGGTTGTACTTCTCGCATTCATCCAGAACATACTTCATAACAAAGTTTTGATCCACAATAGGCGTATTGGTCAACGTCAGGTATCCCAATCGTTCCCAGGCATCATATGGCATTTTGTCCTTTATAATATGCTCCCGCAGCTTATCTGCAGTTGGTATAAAGGAATGGGTCCAGAGAATGTAACGGACTACCGGTTTACCCTGGACATCCCGCAGTTCAGATTTATATGGAATAACAAAAGCAACTGATGTAAGATCAATCTTAGAGGACATGTCAAAACCTGCATATACCGGTCTGTTACGGATATCTATAGGCAGTTCCTTTACCTCACAAGCTTTCCACTTTGCCATGTCCATGTAGCCGTTATCTTTTGCCTGTACCCACATGTTCAGCACTTTGGTCATAAAGGCAATCAGTTTTTCCGGTATCTGTTTTGCAACTTCATAATCTTCCCGGATTTTCTGTAGACCTTCCGGGTAATAAGCTCTGATAGGGTTTGCCTTCTTCCAAGTATCCTCTGAGCCAATATCATCTTCCGGATCTGCCTCACAGATATCAACAAAATATTCATCATTGTTTACATCCACGTTAGAGTCCAATAGTTTGCTGCAGTAATCGTACTCTTGGGTATAGCACGGATACGTCAGGTCTTTTCCTGCAGTAGTGATGATCGATGTAAGAGGTTCTTTTGTGTTAGAGCCAAGAGCCAGATCATAAAAATCAGTTGTAGGATGCTGATGGTATTCATCAATTATAAGGAAAGCTGGATTTGTTCCATCTCCCGACTTTCCATCTTCCTTTGACAGTGCCTTCATAAAAGACCCTGTTTTTATATGCTCGATACAGTCTCTCTTGAAGTTGAACTTTGACCGAATTAATGTGCCTCTAGTCATCAGGTCGCTTTCGTTGAATACAATCTTTGACTGGTCTCTTTTCACTCCGGCGGTATATATTTCATTCACTTCATGGTTCTGCATTGACGTGATAGCCAACTCATACAGCGCTTCTCCTGCTTCCATTTGAGATTTGGCATTTTTACGTCCTACTTCTGTAAACGCCTTTCGGAAACGCCTTCTGCCGGTCTCCCTATGGATCCAGCCGTATATCTGACACTCCCTGAACTTCTGCCAGGAAGTAAGCTCAATCGGTTTTCCTGAAAGTGCGCCCTTAGAATGCTTAAGCAGTGCAAACCATTTGACAATCTTTTCTGCCCTTTGTTCGTCCCAGATGTAGGGAAAATCCATGGTTCCGACCCGTTCAAGGTCGTGAACGAAACGTTCACAGGCCCATATATGCTTCTTTCCGGAAGGAATGACACCTGAAATGCAATCATGACAATACTGGATAATTTCTTCTTTGTTGGTCATCAAAACTCACCAAAGACCATTTTAAGATCCTCTTCCTCTTTATTAACCTTGGCTTTTGCAGCTTTCAGCTGCCCATCTAGCGTCATCCCCAGGCGTCTGGAGGACTCTGCCATATCGCGTCTGGCTTCATCCATCATCTTTACCAGAGGATTAGGTTTGGTCCCTTTTGAAGTTTCGACAACATAGGTGAAACCTTTCTTTTTAGTCTCCTTCACAAGATCCATGTAACGGCCGTATGAGTTTGCATAGTTTATGAGATCCGATTTATTTAGATTGCCAATAATTCCAATTTCTTCCCGTAGGCGCTTAAGTGCTCTGTTGTATTCCCTTCTGGCGGTTGTATTCACAAATTGAGATGGCGTCACATCATCCAGATCTACTCCATCAGACTGTATCAGTGACTCTTCATACTCTCTGCGGGCCTTTTCCGCCTTTGATCTGTGCTTTGTGCTGAGAGACAGCACTTTCATGTTGTTGGCCATATATATCATCACCTCCAAGCTGACCCCCAAAAGGGCATTTTGTGTAAAGAAAAGAACTTGTGCGGTCTTGCCTAAAATACGGTATACTTTTCTTTATCCCCCTACCTCTGGCATACTCTCACAACACTGAAGCATTAGTTCTCACAAGCGAAGCAAGCTGTTGTTGAACCCTATCAGCCTCCTGCGTCCCTGCCCGGTATGCTTCATGGACTTCATTGTGGCTGTGCCTACTAAGAGGAATTAGGTTGTCCGGGTTCCAGAATTGATCCGGATATTCTTCAGCAGGAAGGATGTGATGTACTACCTCTGCATACTCTATGCGCTTATGTTCGTTCAAAGCATAGAAATCCAAGCCATTGTATCTTTGCATAATGGTACGTTGAAGTTTAGTCCACCTCCCCGTATGATAAAGCTTCCTGGTTCCGGTCGGTGCAGTATACTCCCGTTTAAAATTGCACCCGCATTTTTCTCCTTTAGCCACACGTTTGCCGCAATGACTGCATCTGTAATAAATCATCTTTTCCTCCATGCAAAAAGGCGTTCGGAGATCCGAATGCCTTTTCATGCTATTATTATAGCACCCTTTCAAAAAAATTTTTCCATCTCTTTTCCCGTACTTTCCACTTTTTACGATTTTTCACACTTTAACTCCAGGATTTCCGGGTGAACACGTTCAAATTCTACCAGCGCCTCACCGTGCTTATTGATCACATACTTGTAAGAATACCCCATTGAGAAGGCCAACTTTGTAAAATCCCTTTCCTGCTTGACGTACCTCCTATAAAGAATATCTATATAGATGCTGTCATGAAGGTCATGAATCTGGTCTATAATCTTATGACACTCTTCCATATACTCCACAATCTGTTCGCCGATCTCCGTTTCCAGACTCATCAACCGCATGGCCTGGCTCTCTGTTCGGTTACCCTCTGCCGCTCCAGCAAAGGAAGTCTGGACCCGCTCACCCGTTTCTCCTTTTTACAGATATTCCAAGATTTAATTTTCATCTCTTAACTCCTGCTTTTATGTCTTATTCTCTGGCTCAGCAGCTCCAGCCGGCTTAAATACTCCTTTGCTGTCATATCTTCTCCTACTCTCTTTAATCCTTCCTCACAA
>ENA-OPZN01000184-OPZN01000184.1-human-gut-metagenome-genome-assembly--contig:-NODE-184-length-23988-cov-3.426847_pt1 | contig 23988 bp, 27 predicted proteins | sample MGYA00242483_ERZ504503 | MGnify/ENA primary metagenome ERZ504503 (study PRJEB26092, sample SAMD00036285) | human gut metagenome | host: Homo sapiens | study: EMG produced TPA metagenomics assembly of... | reverse complement strand
TTAAATTTATAAATTTAAAGTTTTTCTATTATGAACAAAAAGTTTTTAAGTGCAATCCTGTTTGGTTGCCTTGATGGTTACCTCGACAGGAACATTTGTATCTTGTAAGGACTATGATGATGACATCGACAGCTTGAACGAGAAAGTGGACAAGCTGACTAAGATTTGTCTGAATTACAGGCCGCAGCTGGAAAATATGTCACAGCTGTCAAGTATGATGCGGCAACAGGTAAGTTGACTGTTACCGGCGGTAACGGTGAAACTTTCCAACTTCCGATGCCTGCTGAACTTCCCACTTACTCTTTGAAAGTTGTAGATGGTAAGATACAGTTGTTAGATGGTGACAAGGTCGTTTCTGAAGCACCCCTGCCTACAACTGATGCTCCTGCGGCATTTGATCCTACTTGTTGAAGTGGAACAATGGCTATCTGTATTATGGAGATGTAAAAATCTCAGGTGTAGAGAAACCTCAAAGCGTTGGCTCTATTACAGAAGTGAAAGATGAAGAAACTGGTGAGGTGATTGGCTATGTCATTGAACTAGATGGAAAATCTGCTACATTCTCTTTGGTTGCTGATTTGAAGGCGTTAGTATTCCAACCTGCATTCTATTATCAGGGTATTGAAGCAATGGAAGCTATTGGTCTTAATTATAAAACCTTGACAGTAGCTAAAGTAGATGCAGATGGAAATTATGATAAGGATGCTCCTGTTGTAGGTGAAGCAACTACAATGATTCCGGACTTGGTAGCTGATTATCATGTAAATCCTACCGTAGCGAAAGTTCCAGGTGATGTAAAAGCATATACTTTCTTGCGTTATGACAAGAATTATACTCGTTCTGCTGCGACAGCTCCGAAAGTAGTAAAAACTAATGTTACAAACGGTAAGGCCCCCAAGGGTATATTGACTGTAAATGCTCATTTTACAGATGCTGATATTAAGAACATTGAAAATGATGAGCAAGTAACTGTATTAGCTTTGCAAGTAAGTAAGGGGGATACCGTTGTTACTTCTGATTATGCTGCTGTTAAGGCTGCTTATTACAAGGACTTGGTATTGGCAGCTGTAGATAGTATTCATGCAAATGACCGCCACTTGTTTACAACTGCTGCTGAAGCTATTGCTGATAATGAACATGTTTGCAAGATTGTCTGGAACAGCAATGGTATCGATATTGCTCGTTTGGTCAATACTCACAGAACTAATATAGATAAAGAAGGTACACATTCAAATGGGATGTTCGTGCCGCTGATGGTACTGTAGAAAATATGGTTTCAAATATTCTTACGAATTAGTTGGTTATCATAAAGGTAATAACGAAACTTCAGAAAGTGCTCATGCTGCATTGAAGGGTTCTGTTATTCGTCCTCAGATGACAAGTGGTGGTAAGCAGCAACCTTGGGGATTTACTCAGAATAAAGCTACAAAAGATCGTGAACCGTTGGTTCGTGTTATCTTGACTGATACTATTAGCGGAAAAATAGCTTCTGTTGGTTATTTAAAATTCAAGATTACCGATACTGCTAATCAGAATGAAGTTGTATTGACCCCGAATTTCCCATTTGCCAATGGTTATACTGTTGATTGTACAGAAACAGAGACTAAACTTGGTTTGTCATGGCATCAAGTTGAAGAACAGATTCTGGCTCAATTGGAAGAAATTGGTATTTCTAAGGATGAATTCCATAAGAATTTCAAATTGGATGGTGCTGTAGAAGACGTAGAGCAACAAGCTTTGGTAAATGCTACTCAGTATGATGGAATTACTGTTGATTCTAAGGCTGTTACTACTCCGGTTGGTGTGGTTTCACAGACTAATTGGGATCCGGCGGATGAAATGACTGAAGTTTTGACTTGGGTAGTTAAGAATAATCAGGCATATCACATCTTTAAGGCTGGTGCTAAGAGTATTGCAGTAAATGTACGTTATAGCTATGAAGTATCTGAAGGTGTATATCAATATGTATATGTTACTTTCACTTGGACTCCTAGTCCTTTGAACTTTACTCCTAATGGTACCATTGAAAACTCTGCTAAGATTGATAAATATTGGTATGAAAAGAACGGTGCTGTAGCAGGTTCTGGTTATTCAGATATCCATGCTAATGTTCATCAAGTTGTTAGCGATAACTCTAATGATTGTACATTTGATAGCGAAATCTTGAATACTTTCACTGGTAATGTGATTACCGTGACAAGTGACGCTACTTATCCTGCATTTGCTAATGATAAGTTGACTAAGGAAGTTGTATTTGCTAACCCTCAAGATCATTTGACTAAGAAGGGAACTGCTTATGTCGTGAATGGTGCTTCTGGTGCTCAATATGATATCACTGTATCTGCTGATGGAAAAACTCTACAAGCTACTAATAACGCTGTAACAAAAGCAGTTGTTGTTCTTGCTGGAACAGTGATGGAATATCAAGAAAATGATTTTGCAAAAGATATTTTGAACAATGCAGATCACAACTTGCTGGGACAAGACCAGACATTTACTGCTAAATTGCAAATTAATGCTGCTAACTGCGATTATGTAGATTATGCTTGGGTAACAACGTATTCTATGCTAAATATTTGCGTCCTGTATCAGTAGATCCGTCAGATGTAGATGAATTAATTGATGCTACTAATGGTGCTTCTATTGCAGGCTTGACCTTGAATCTGATTGATTGGAGAGACAAGTATTTTGATAAAGCAGAAGATACTACTGGTGATGATGGTAAGAAATATAATTTCTATGGATTTTATGGCGTAACTAAAGTTGCTGCTGATATTGAAAACGCTACAACAACTTTGAATGGTGGAACATTAGGTTCTACTAAATTATCTTCTGTAACGAAGAATGTAAAATTGTATTTCGGTGAAGATAAATCTACAACCAAATGTATTTACTGCTCTGAAGGTTGGCGATAATGGTAAATTCTATTATTACAATAATGGTACTACTTTAGGTAAGTTTACAATCCGCGTTCCGCTGGAAGTTACTTATAAGTGGGGTACTATCTATACCGAAGTTGATTTGAATATCAATAAGACTATTCAGAACTAATATTGTAATAACTTTGAGTTTAATTTAAATAAGGGCCGGCCATTCATAGTGGCTGGCCTTTTTTAATAGGAGGAAAGAATGAAATGAAAAAACTGAAATTTATTTTATTGTTGACTGTTTTATTAACAACCTTTTCTTGTCAATCAGGAAAACAGAAGGTGCAAAGCAAAGAAGAGAAGAGTATTAATGAATTTGTAGCTCATCTAACGGAAGTTGATACGGTTTTGATAACAAACCTAATAAATCAATTTATGGAATATGCGAAAAATGGTCAGCTGGAATCTGCCGCAGCTATGCTTTATAAAGCCGATTCGGCAGATGTTTGGAATGAACCTATTCAATTGGATAACAATGAATTGCATCAAGTCGCAAAAATGATGGAATCTTTTCCTGTATTAAGTTATAAGATAGATTATATAAAGTTCTATACTCCTGTTAAAAACGAGGTGAAGTGCACGATTGTTATGCAGAAAGGAGAAAGTGGAACACCTATTGCAACTAGTAGTTGGTATTTTAAGCTGATGAATTATTTGGGTGGATGGCGGCTTTGTATGATGAATTAGCTAATGATCGATTTATATAAGCAGTCGTGGGAAAAAGTGTCATTTAAAAATTATTGAAGGGGTGTTTGTTTAGGATATTTATGTGATTTTCAATACAAAAGATTATAGTTATAAATTGTAGCAGGGTCAAAAGAGAACGGTTTCTCAGGCTTGTAGTCGAAAAGTTGACAGTTCAACCAGATAATCCGGACTGTCAGCTTCTTTTTTTGTGTCCGGAGAGATTTCTTCTGTCCGGTAAGTTCCCTATGGATCCAGATAGCAGTGCATTTACCCATAGCAAGGATAACAGCATTACGATAATCTGTGAAAGTATTTCTTTCTTAATCATATTATACCTGTTCCTTTTCAAAAGTTACGAAAGAGTGATCGCATGAGTAAGAAAAATCTTACTCTGCTGTTTTGTAAGCCTTGTCCATGCTTTGTATCCGTCGTCTTGCACCGAATATCTTGTAACAGGAATGAAACTCCTTTGTCACGAAACCTTTAATAGAGTGTAACTCTCAAGAAACCTGACCCATCTACTTTTGCAGCAGATTTATAACGCATAAAAAAGTATATGAAAAAAGGTTGTTAGAGCTGTGTCTCTTATGCTGCTGATGGCAGGTGTTTGTGGAAATGCATTTGCCGAGGAAAATGAAAACATTGTCCGGCAAGGCGCTATCCGCGGACGTGTGATAGACAATGGAAAACAAATTCTGCCGGGTGCTCCATCTTTGTTGAAAATCTGAAAACCGGAGTAATCAGTGATGTGAACGGTTTTTATACGCTGCCCAATCTGAAACCCGGAACTTACACAGTTAAAGTAACCTACGTAGGTTATAGCCCCATTGAAATGAAAGTTACCGTCCCCGAAGGCAAGACTTTAGAAAAAGATATAGTGATGAATGAAGGGGTGGAACTGCAGGAAGTGCAGGTAAAGGGAGCTTTTCAAGGACAGAAGAAAGCAATCAATACACAAAAGAATAATCTGGGTATCACTAATGTTGTATCTGCCGACCAGGTAGGGAAATTTCCCGACTCAAACATAGGTGATGCATTGAAACGTATCAGTGGCATCAATGTGCAATACGATCAAGGCGAGGCCCGTTTCGGACAGGTCCGCGGCACTAGTGCCGATTTAAGCTCCGTCACCATTAACGGCAACCGTGTCCCATCTGCTGAAGGGGATACCCGTAACGTGCAGTTGGACTTGATTCCTGCCGATATGATTCAGACCATCGAAGTAAGCAAAGTCGTTACACCCGATATGGACGGCGATGCTATCGGTGGTTCCATCAATCTGGTAACCAAAAATTCTCCTTATAAACGCACTATCAATGCTACAGCGGGAAGTGGTTACAACTGGATCAGCGAGAAAGCCCAGTTGAACTTAGGTTTCACTTACGGCGATCGTTTCTTCAATGACAGACTGGGCATGCTGCTCTCCGCTTCTTATCAGAATGCTCCTTCCGGTTCTATGATACTGAATTCATGTGGGAACAAAATGAAGATGGCAAAGTATATGTCAGCGATTATCAGATGCGCCAGTACTTTGTCACCCGTGAACGTCAAAGTTATTCGGCGGCTTTTGATTTTGATATCAATGAAAACCATAAATTGACTTTCAAAGGGATCTTCAACAACCGTAACGATTGGGAAAACCGTTACCGTACCAATATCAAGGATTTGGATGAGAACGGAAAAGGCACAGTCCGCATCCAGACCAAAGCAGGTACTCCCGATAATCGCAATGCCCGTCTGGAGCGTCAGCGTACCATGGATTTCGCTTTGGGCGGAGAACACTTATGGGGGGCAATCGGTATGGATTGGAATGCCAGTTATGCAAAAGCTACGGAAGAACGCCCTAATGAACGTTATCTTGACTTCCAACTGAAAAAGCAGGAATTTGATATGGACTTGAGTGATGAACGCCAGCCGTTGGCAACACCTGGAACAGGTTCTACTTTGACACTGAGTGATAAGTTCAGCTTGAAGGAACTGACGGAACAACAGGAGGACATCAAAGAAGAAGATATGAAATTCTCGGCCAATTTCAAGGCCAGTTTAAATAATGGAGCTAAACTGAAGTTCGGTGCGAAGGTAGTACGTAAAACAAAAGAGAAAGAAATAGACTTCTACGAATATACTCCGAAAGACGAGGATGCCTTCATGACCAACAGCCTGAAAATACGGTAGACCAGAGTACGGATAAGTTTATGCCGAGCGACAAATATCAGGTAGGAACATTTGCCAGTAAAGAATATGTGGGTGGATTGAATTTAAATGATGCTTCCCAGTTCGATAAAGAACAGGTACAAGCCGAATTGGCTGAGAACTTTGAGGCTCGTGAAACTGTAAGTTCCGGGTATGTGCGGTTTGATCATAAATTCGCTTCCGATATAAACCTGATGGCGGGACTCCGTATGGAACATACTTCCCTTCGTTATACCGGCCGTAACTATGATGATGAGACAGATAAGACCACCAAGACCGGCCGCATGACCAACAGTTATGTGAATTTCCTTCCTTCTATTTTGGTGAAATGGGATGTAAATGATGATTTCAAGATACGCGGTTCTTACACGCAGACCTTGAGCCGGCCCAAATATTCAGCTTTGGTTCCCAGTGTGAATATCAACCGTGGTGATAATGAAATAAAGATTGGTAATTCTGACTTGAAACCGACTATTTCTTATAACTTTGATTTGAGTGCCGATTATTATTTCAAGAGTGTAGGTTTTAGTGAGCGCAGGTTTTTTCTATAAGAAAATAGACGATTTCATCGTAGATCAGGTACTGACCAACTATGAATACCAAGGAACAGAATATACCCGTTTCACTCAGCCCAAGAATGCAGGAAATGCTAATCTGTGGGGATTGGAATTTTCTTATCAGCGTGATTTCGGCTTCATTGCTCCGGCCTTGAAGTATGTGGGTTTCTATGGAACCTATACTTATACGCACTCACGCGTGGAGGACTTTAACTTCGAAGGACGTGAGAACGAGAGCGGGTTGAGTTTGCCGGGGTCTCCCGAGCATACGGCGAATGCCTCTCTTTACTTTGAAAAAGGAGGCTTGAATGTGCGCCTGAGCTATAACTTTGCATCTGATTTTATCGATGAAATGGGCCCAAGTACATTTTATGACAGATATTATGATGCTGTGAACTATATGGATGTGAACGCCAGTTATACCTTTGGCAAGAAGGTGAAAATGACCTTTTATGCTGAGGCGAACAATCTGCTGAACCAGCCGCTCCGTTATTACCAGGGAACGAAGGATCGTACTATGCAGGCAGAATATTATGGCGTGAGAATGAATGCAGGTTTAAAAATAAGTTTCTAAAATAAGTATATGAAAACGTTGATGATGATTAGAAGAATGAAAGAAGTATTGACATGGGTATGGATTGCCGTCATTGGTACGGCTATCTGCCTGAATGTGTGTGCCCAGACTCCGCAAGATTGAGGAAGACTGGAGAAACAACTGAATTTTTATATGGCCAACGATTTGGGACGTAACGGTTATTATGACCAGAAGCCCATAGCCGAGTTGATGGGAGAAATGGCGGATGTTATTGGTCCCGAGTGTGTATTTGCAGCCGGAGACGTGCACCATTTTGAAGGTGTGCGCAGCGTTAACGATCCGCTCTGGATGACCAACTACGAGTTGATTTACAGTCATCCCGAGTTGATGATAGACTGGTTTCCGATCTTGGGAAATCATGAATACCGGGGTAATACGCAGGCTGTGTTGGATTATACCAATGTGAGTCGTCGCTGGTCGATGCCTGGTCGTTATTATACCAAAGTCTTTGAGAAGAAAGGAACTGCCATCCGTTTTGTGATGATAGATACCGCTCCTCTGATTGACAAATACCGTAACGAGAGCGAAACTTATCCGGATGCCTGTAAACAAGATATGGATCAGCAATTGGCATGGATAGATTCTGTACTGACTGTTGCCAAAGAAGATTGGGTAGTCGTAATCGGACATCATCCCATTTATGCTGAAACGTCGAAAGACGACAGTGAACGCAGCGATATGCAGAAGCGTCTGGATCCTATCCTCCGTAAACATAAGGTGGATATCTATGCATGCGGACACATTCATAACTTCCAGCACCTTCGTGTGCCGGGCAGTGATATCGACTATGTGGTAAATTCGGCTGGTTCGTTGAGCCGTAAGGTAAAACCAGTGGAAGGCACTCTGTTCTGTAGTCCCGAACCGGGCTTTTCTATCTTTACGGCAGACAAGAAAGAACTGGATATGCACATGATTGATAAGAAAGGAAAAGTAATCTATACTGTAAAACGCACCAAATAGGAATAGTTATTTTAGGGAAAAAGAGTACATTTGCGGTATAAAACTGTAAATGTACTTTTTGTTATGTTGAATACACTCCTTTTGATTGGTGGTCTGGCTCTCATTTTAGCTGGCGCGAATGGCTTGACGGATGGTTCTGCAGCGGTTGCCAAACGTTTCCGTATTTCTGATTTGGTAATCGGGCTTACCATTGTAGCTTTCGGCACTTCGGCTCCCGAATTGGTTATCAGTGTGCTTTCTGCATTGAATGGCAGTGCTGAAATGGCTATTGGTAATGTGGTGGGTAGTAATATATTCAATGCTTTGATGATTATAGGTTGTACTGCCTTGGTACTCCCCATAAAAGTAGGTGAGGGGACGATGAGTAAAGAGATTCCGTTAGTCATTCTTTCTTCGTTGGTACTTTTTGTCTGTGCCAATGACATGATGCTGGACAGGGAAGCGGTCAATGTTATCAGCCGTTCCGATGGGTTTGTTCTGCTGGCTTTCTTCCTTATATTTATGCGTTATACATTTGCCATCGCCCGTAATGGGGCAGATGAGGCAGGAGAGGAGCAGAAGATAAAGGAAATGCCTGTATGGAAATCGGTGTTGTATATTGCAGGAGGGCTGGCCGGACTCATATTCGGCGGACAGCTTTTTGTCGACGGGGCAAGCGGGCTTGCCCGTTCATGGGGTGTCAGTGAATCGGTAATCGGACTGACATTGGTAGCCGGAGGTACTTCCTTGCCGGAGCTTGCCACATCTGTTACGGCGGCTTTAAAGAAGAATCCGGGAATTGCTATCGGCAATGTCATCGGTAGTAATCTGTTCAATATATTCTTTGTTCTGGGGTGCAGCGCTACGGTGTCACCGCTTCCGATGGGGAATATAAATAACCTCGATTTAAGTGTACTGATTGCTTCCTCCCTGTTGTTGTGGCTGGTAGGCTGGTTTTTCCGCAAACGTACCATAACCCGGCTTGAAGGCGCATTGATGGTTGGCTGTTATGTCGTTTATACCGCCTATCTTATTGCCCAACAGTGAAAAAGCCATAAAAAGAATAAGTTTTCTGCAAAAAAACTTCTATCTTTACACCCCGAATTTTATAAAAATACAGCATGGCTATTACCATTAAAAAAGTCAGTTCAAAGAAAGAACTAAAGACGTTTTATACGGTTCAACTACGAGTTATACAAAGAGAATCCCTATTCCGTACCCGATTTGTACGATGATATGCTGAATACGTTCAGCCCGAAGAAGAATGCCGCTTTCGAGTTTTGTGAGGCGGAGTATTTTCTGGCATATAAGGATAACAAGGTGGTAGGACGTATTGCAGGGATTATAAATAAACGCGCAAACGAGACTTGGAATAAAAAAGAAGTTCGTTTCGGATGGATCGATTTTCTGGATGATATCGAAATATCACGTGCCTTGTTGGATGCAGTAGCCCAATGGGGTAAATCAAAAGGTATGGATACCATTCAGGGGCCTTTAGGCTTTACCGACTTTGATGCGGAGGGTATGCTGGTAGAAGGATTCGACCAGTTGAGCACCATGGCGACTATCTATAATTATCCTTATTACCCACAGCATATGGAGAAGTTGGGATTCGAGAAGGATGCCGATTGGGTGGAATATAAAATTTATATTCCGGATGCAATTCCTGATAAGCATAAGCGTATCAGTGACTTGATTCAACGTAAGTTTAACCTGAAGGTGAAGAAATATACATCGGGTAAGAAAATTGCGGCCGAATATGGACAGGCTATATTCGAGTTGATGAATGAGGCTTATGCTCCGCTTTATGGTTTCTCGGCTTTGTCGCAAGGACAGATCAACCAGTATATAAAGATGTATTTGCCTATTGTAGATTTGCGTATGGTAACCTTGGTGACCGATGCCGAAGATAAACTGGTGGCAGTGGGGATTTCAATGCCTTCTCTGTCCGAAGCGTTACAAAAAGCGAAGGGACGTTTGCTGCCTATGGGATGGTATCACCTGTTGAAAGTGTTGTTCCTGCATAAGTATCCTCCTATGTTGGATTTGTTGCTGGTTGCTGTAAAACCTGAGTATCAGAACAAAGGTGTCAATGCTTTGTTATTCTCGGACTTGATCCCCGTATATCAGCAACTGGGATTCAAGTATGCCGAAAGTAATCCGGAACTGGAACTGAACGGAAAGGTGCAGGCCCAGTGGGAATATTTCAAGACCGAGCAGCATAAACGCCGTCGTGCTTATAAAAAGAGTATTCTGTAACAACGATATATAAAAATGTGATAAGTCAATATGGAAGAAAACAACGAACTGATAAACAATCCCGCCGTAGAATATACCGACGATAATATCCGCCACCTCAGTGACATGGAGCATGTGCGTACCCGTCCCGGTATGTATATTGGAAAGTTGGGTGACGGATCACATGCCGAGGACGGTATCTACGTTCTTTTGAAAGAAATTATCGATAACAGTATCGATGAATTTAAAATGCAGGCGGGTAAAAAGATTGAGATTATTATTGAAGAAAATCTCCGTGTCAGCGTGCGTGATTATGGCCGGGGTATTCCGCAGGGAAAACTCATTGAAGCTGTTAGTGTGTTGAATACGGGAGGTAAATATGACAGCAAGGCGTTCAAGAAGAGCGTCGGACTGAATGGGGTCGGTGTGAAAGCCGTCAATGCATTGAGCTCACGTTTCGAGGTGCGCAGCTATCGTGATGGAAAGGTGCGTATCGCTACCTTTGCCAAGGGAGACTTGTTGACGGATACCACACAAGATACAACAGAAGAGAACGGTACTTATATTTTCTTTGAACCGGATAACCTGTTGTTTGAGAACTACAGTTTCCGTCCGGAGTTCGTGGAAACCATGCTCCGCAACTATACCTATCTGAATACAGGACTGGCCATTATCTATAACGGTCAGCGTATCCTGTCCCGTAACGTTGGTGGACTTGCTTAACGACAACATGACGGCTGTGGGATTATATCCCATCATCCACTTGAAAGGAGAAGATATCGAGATCGCTTTTACGCATACCGGCCAGTATGGTGAGGAGTATTACTCTTTTGTCAACGGACAGCACACCACGCAGGGAGGTACGCATCAAAGTGCTTTCAAAGAGCATATGGCCCGTACCATCAAGGAATATTTCAACAAGAATATGGACTATGCCGATATCCGTAACGGATTGGTAGCTGCCATTGCCGTTAATGTGGAGGAACCGTTGTTCGAAAGTCAGACTAAAATCAAGCTGGGCTCTACCAATATGGCTCCCGGTGGTCCTACCGTTAATAAGTTTGTAGGTGATTTTGTAAAGACTGAGGTCGATAACTATCTGCACAAACATACGGATGTGGCCGATGTGATGTTGCAGAAGATTCAAGAATCGGAGAAAGAGCGTAAGGCTATAGCCGGAGTGACCAAACTGGCACGTGAACGTGCCAAAAAGGCAAATCTTCATAACCGTAAGTTGCGTGACTGCCGTTTTCACCTGAATGATGCCAAAGGAGACAAGAAGGAGGAAAGCTGCATTTTCATTACCGAGGGTGACTCGGCGAGCGGTTCTATCACCAAGAGCCGTGATGTAAATACTCAGGCAGTATTCAGTTTGCGTGGTAAGCCGTTGAATTCTTACGGGCTGACCAAGAAGATTGTATATGAGAATGAAGAGTTTAACTTGCTTCAGGCTGCTCTGAACATAGAGGACGGTATGGAAGGATTACGATATAACAAAGTGATTGTGGCAACAGATGCCGATGTGGACGGTATGCACATCCGTTTGTTGCTGATTACCTTCTTCCTGCAATTCTTCCCCGATTTGATAAAGAAAGGTCATGTATATATCCTTCAGACTCCTTTGTTCCGTGTCCGTAACCGCAAGAAAGGAGTTTATGAAACGGTATATTGTTATTCGGAAGAAGAACGGGTTGCCGCAATCGAACGGTTAAGCCCCAATCCCGAAATCACACGGTTCAAAGGTTTGGGAGAGATTTCACCCGATGAATTCAAGCACTTTATCGGCAAAGATATGCGTTTGGAGCAAGTTTCCCTCCGCAAGACTGATCTGGTAAAGGAATTACTGGAGTTCTACATGGGTAAGAACACGATGGAACGTCAGAATTTTATTATAGATAACCTTGTTGTAGAAGAAGATATTGCGTGAGTGAATCACTAAAAAAATATGAGAAGAGCGATATTTCCGGGAACCTTTGATCCTTTTACCATCGGTCATTATTCGGTCGTGAAGAGAGCGTTGACTTTTATGGACGAAGTGGTGATCGGCATCGGTATCAATGAGAATAAGAAAACTTGGTTTCCTACAGAGAAACGAGTGGAGATGATCGAGAAACTTTTTGCGGATGATCCCCGGGTAAAGGTCGATGCTTATGATTGTCTGACCATTGACTTTGCCCGAGCTAAGGAGGCGCAGTTCATTGTTCGTGGTATCCGTACCGTACACGATTTTGAATATGAGGAAACTATAGCCGATATCAACCGGAAACTGGCCGGAATAGAAACGATTCTGTTGTTTACGGAGCCGGAACTAACCTCTATCAGCTCTACGATTGTAAGAGAATTGTTGCAGTTTGGCAAAGATGTGACGCCATTCTTGCCTGAAGGAATGAAAATAGACTGACCATGAAATATACTATGTATTTTGCAGGCTTGATTGCCTGCTTTTTTTCTATCGTAGCCGCACAGGCTCAGGAGAGTAAATTCCTGAATTCTCCGGCACGTAAGTTGCAACTGGCGGAATTTGCCATTGCCAATCTTTATGTAGACGAAGTCAATGAGGGAAAGCTGGTGGAAGAAGCTATCGTAAAAATGCTGGAGCAGCTTGATCCTCATTCTACCTATTCTGATCCGGAGGAAGTGAAGAGAATGAACGAGCCGTTGCAGGGAAACTTCGAAGGTATCGGTATACAGTTTAATATGGCGGAGGACACTTTGCTGGTGATACAACCTGTATCGGGCGGACCGTCCGAAAAAGTCGGTATTCTGGCCGGTGATCGTATCGTCATGGTGGAAGATACGCTGATAGCCGGTGTAAAGATGAGTACCGAGGATATTATGCGTCGTCTCCGTGGTCCTAAAGATTCAAAAGTGAATCTGAAAATACTTCGCCGAGGGGTGAAGGAACTGCTCCCCTTTACGGTGAAAAGGGATAAAATACCTGTTTACAGCCTGGATGCTTCCTATATGATTAAAGATAAGATCGGTTATATTCGTATCAACCGTTTTGCCGCCACTACCCATGAGGAGTTCAAGAAAGCGCTGACCGGGTTGCAGAAGAAAGGAATGAAAGACTTGATTCTTGATTTGCAGGGCAATGGCGGGGGGTATTTGAATGGCTGCTATCGATATTGCCAATGAATTTTGGGTAAAAGGAACTGATTGTCTATACGGAGGGCCGTCGCAATCCTCGTAGCGAGTTTTTGCCAAAGGTACGGGCGAGTTTCAGAACGGTCGTCTGATGGTATTGGTTGATGAATTTTCTGCTTCTGCCAGTGAGATTGTGACCGGAGCTGTTCAGGATTGGGACAGAGGAGTTGTTGTGGGCCGGCGCAGTTTTGGTAAAGGCTTGGTGCAGCGTCCCATTGATTTGCCGGACGGTTCGATGATCCGTCTGACGGTGGCCCGCTATTATACGCCTGCCGGACGTTGTATCCAGAAACCTTACGAGAGCATTGAAAAGTATAATGAAGACCTGATAGACCGTTATAATAAAGGAGAAATGATGAGTGAAGACAGCATCCACTTTCCGGATTCACTGAAGTTCAAGACTCATAGGTTGGCCCGTACGGTATATGGTGGCGGAGGATCATGCCCGATTATTTTGTGCCGATTGATACGACTCTCTATACTAAATACCATCGTCAGTTGCGTGATAAAGGAGCGTTGATGAAAGCTCATTTCCATTTTATTGATGCCCATCGTAAAGAGTGGCTGGGCAAATACAAGACTTTCAATGAGTTCTACAAAACGTTTTGAAGTGACTCCGGATATGTTGGCACAACTGGTTGCTACCGGCAAGGAGATGGGAGTGGAATATAATGAAGAAGAGTATCAAAAGGCCCTGCCTCTGCTGAGGTTGCAGATGAAAGCATTGATAGCCCGTGATTTATGGGATATGAATGAATATTATCACGTCATTAATGACGCGAATGAAAGTATCAGGAAAGCGCTGGAACTGTTGGAGCAACCGGACTTTGAGGGGCTGCTGTTGAAAAAGCGATAGTCAAGACTTTATATTAACAGCAGGGACGCATAGTTGCACTCCTGCAGTTGTCTGAAAAACTTCTGCTGTGTCTTCTTTTAGGTGTGGAATAATTTTCCAACCATCACTTTATCTGTCTCCCGAACAACACCTTATTCAGCCATCGGTTCACATACACGTTCACGAAAGCACATCCTACTCCGATAGCGGCTCCTGCCACTACATCACTGGGATAGTGCACCCCTTGGTTCATCCGGGCAAACCCTACTCCGCAAGCCCATACGGCTGAAGGGGCGATAACATACCACTTAGGATAAGTGATGGAGAGTGAGGTGGCTAAAGAAAAAGCTGCCGCAGTGTGTCCTGAAGGGAATGACGGACTATCGGCATCCGGTGCTCCGTATGCATGAATCTTATCCGGATACTTTACAAAAGGCCGGTCACGACCTATTATATGTTTGGCGGCGTATGTAATCCCCACTGCTTCAATCACACTGGTTCCTATGTAAATGGCATCTTTCAGCATCGGCTGGTCTTTTTTTATCAATGCATAGAGTCCCATGGCTGTAGGTATTCCTACGGGTAGAATCACTCCGCTAGCGGACAATCCGCGGCTCAGTCCGTGTACATCCCATCGGTTGATGGTTTTCAACGTGTTGATGTCTATATTCTGTGCGCTGAGGCTGAATGTAAAACAGGCTGTCAGTATAAGAAAAATAATCCTTTGGCGTTTCATTTAGTTTGGCATTTGTTCAGTGCAAAGATAGGAAAATAATGTAATTCGCATTTACCCTTCCCCGAATTAAAGAATAATTTCCATAATTCCTTGTATTATCGCTAGAATTCCTTTACTTTTGCATCGTGAATACACAGCTTTTAACAGAATTTTTAGTTCTAACAATTAAATAATTTAAATTCAATCATTTATGTGGTTAAGTAATTCATCTATTGGAAGGAAAGTGGTGATGAGTGTCACAGGTATCGCCCTTGTCCTGTTTCTGACATTTCACATGGCGATGAACCTTGTTGCGCTCTTCTCGGAAGATGCTTACAACATGATTTGTGAATTCTTGGGAGCTAACTGGTACGCGTTGGTTGCAACTGCCGGGCTGGCTGCTCTGTTTGTAATTCACATCATCTACGCTTTCTGGTTGACCATGCAGAACCGTGCAGCTCGCGGTAGCGAACGTTATGCAGTGAACGTTAAACCTAAAACTGTGGAATGGGCATCTCAGAACATGCTTGTCCTGGGTATTGTTGTCATTGCCGGATTGGCTCTTCATTTTGCCAATTTCTGGTACAAAATGCAGTTTGCCGAAATTATCGGTGTTCATGATTTGGGCGCATTCGGTCCTACAGACGGTGCCGCTTACATTCGTGAAACATTCGGATGCCCTGTATTTACAGTGCTTTACCTCATTTGGTTAGCAGCTTTGTGGTTCCACCTGACTCACGGATTCTGGAGTGCTTTGCAGACTTTGGGCTGGAGCAATAAAATCTGGTTCGAGCGTTGGAAGACTATTGGTAACATCTACTCTACTTTGGTAGTTCTTGGTTTTGCAGCAGTAGTCGTTATCTACTTCGTGAAATCACTCGCTTGTGGTGCTTGCTAATCGTAAATTGTAAATGATAAAATTGTAAATGAATATGGCTACTATAGATTCTAAAATTCCTGAAGGCGCTTTAGCCGAGAAATGGACCAATTATAAAGCTCATCAAAATTGGTAAACCCTGCCAACAAACGTCGTCTTGACATTATTGTGGTAGGTACCGGTTTGGCAGGTGCTTCGGCTGCTGCTTCACTGGGTGCTCTGGGTTTCAAGGTATTAAACTTCTGTATCCAGGACTCTCCCCGTCGTGCACACTCTATTGCTGCACAGGGAGGTATCAATGCTGCTAAGAATTATCAAAATGATGGTGACTCTGTTTACCGTCTTTTCTACGATACAATCAAAGGTGGTGACTACCGTGCACGCGAAGCTAACGTTTATCGTCTGGCCGAAGTGTCAAATGCTATCATCGACCAGTGCGTAGCTCAAGGTGTTCCTTTCGCTCGCGAATACGGTGGTTTGCTGGATAACCGTTCATTCGGTGGTGCTCAGGTATCACGTACATTCTATGCCCGCGGTCAAACCGGACAGCAGTTGTTGCTGGGTGCTTATTCTGCATTGAGCCGTGAAGTTCAGCGTGGTAACGTGAAGTTGTACACTCGTTATGAGATGTTGGACGTTGTGCTGATTAAGGATAACGAAGGTGTGGAACGCGCCCGTGGTATCATCGCCCGTAATTTGGTTACAGGTAAGATTGAACGTTTCGCTGCCCATGCGGTAGTTATCGGTACCGGCGGTTATGGTAATACTTACTTCTTGTCTACCAACGCTATGGCGTCAAATGGTTCGGCTGCTATGCAGGTTTACCGCAAAGGTGCTTACTTTGCCAATCCTTGCTTTGCACAGATCCACCCGACCTGTATCCCTGTACACGGTGACAAGCAGTCTAAACTGACTTTGATGTCCGAGTCATTGCGTAATGACGGACGTATCTGGGTTCCGAAAAAGCTGGAAGATGCCAAGGCATTGCAGGCAGGAACTAAGAAACCGACCGATATTCCTGATGCAGACCGTGACTTCTACTTGGAACGCCGTTATCCGGCATTCGGTAACCTGGTTCCCCGTGACGTTGCTTCACGTGCTGCGAAAGAACGTTGCGACGCCGGTTTCGGTGTGAACAACACAGGTCTGGCCGTATTCCTTGACTTTAAATACGCTATCGACCGTCTGGGTGAAGATGTAGTTCGTGCCCGTTACGGTAACTTGTTCGATATGTACGAAGAAATCACTGACGAAAATCCGTACAAGACTCCGATGATGATATTCCCGGCTATCCACTATACGATGGGTGGTATCTGGGTTGACTATGAACTGATGACTTCTATCAAGGGCTTGTATGCTATCGGTGAAGCTAACTTCTCTGACCACGGTGCAAACCGTTTGGGTGCATCTGCATTGATGCAGGGATTGGCTGACGGTTACTTCGTATTGCCTTATACTATCCAGAACTATTTGTCAGACCAGATTCAGGTTCCCCGTTTCTCGACAGACCTTCCTGAATTTGTGGCTGCCGAAAAGGCTGTAAACGATAAGATCCAGAAACTGATGAATATCAAGGGTCATCGTTCGGTAGACTCTATTCACAAGGAACTGGGTCACATCATGTGGGACTTCGTAGGTATGGGACGTACCAAGGAATCTTTGACTACTGCTCTGGCTAAACTGAAAGAAGTAAGAAAGACCTTCTGGAGCGACCTTCGCATTCCGGGTGAAGCTAATGAATTGAATGTGGAACTTGAAAAGGCAATCCGCCTGGCTGATTTCATCGAAATCGGTGAGCTGATGGCTTACGATGCATTGAACCGTGAGGAATCTTGTGGTGGTCACTTCCGTGAAGAACACCAGACTCCGGAGGGTGAAGCGCTTCGTCACGATGACAAGTTCTCGTATGTAGCTTGCTGGAAATACACAGGTGAAGGAAAAGAACCCGAATTGATCAAGGAAGATTTGAACTATCAGTTCGTTAAGGTTCAAACTCGTAACTATAAGTCTTAATTATTAATTGTATAGAAATCATGGATAAAAATATAAGTTTCACACTGAAAGTTTGGCGTCAGAAAGGTCCTAAGGATAAAGGACATTTTGATACCTTCCAAATGAAAGATATTCCGGGTGATACCTCATTCCTGGAAATGATGGATATCTTGAACGAGCAGCTTATCAATGAAGGTAAAGAACCTATCGTATTCGACCACGACTGTCGTGAAGGTATCTGCGGTATGTGCTCTATGTATATCAACGGACATCCTCACGGACCTGCTACAGGTGCTACTACCTGCCAGATTTATATGCGTCGTTTCAAAGACGGTGACACCATTACTGTTGAGCCTTGGCGTTCTGCCGGTTTCCCGGTAATCCGCGACTTGATGGTAGACCGCAGCGCATACGACAAGATTATGCAGGCGGGTGGTTACGTGTCAATCAATACCGGTGGTATTCCTGACGCTAACGCAATTCCTATTGCAAAACCTATTGCCGATGAGGCTATGGATGCTGCTGCATGTATCGGTTGTGGTGCTTGTGTTGCTGCATGTAAGAATGGTTCTGCTATGTTGTTTGTTTCTGCAAAGGTCAGCCAGTTGGCACTGTTACCTCAAGGTAAAGTGGAAGCTGCACGCCGTGCGAAAGCTATGTTGAGCAAAATGGATGAATTGGGCTTTGGTAACTGTACAAACACTCGTGCTTGTGAGGCAGAATGTCCGAAGCTGGTTTCTATCAGCAACATTGCTCGTTTGAACCGTGAATTTATTGCTGCGAAGCTGAAAGACTAATTACGGTTAGTTTTACTTGATATTTGAGAGTGCCCTGCCTTTTGGCGGGGCATTTTTTTTATAATTATGTATTGGGTGAAGTTTCTTCCTTTTCTTTTTTACGGATGTTTCTGGGAGAGTCGCCAAAGGACTTCTTACAGAAGTTGGAAAAATGTGAGAGAGATTCAAATCCATGTCCAAAGCAGATTTCGGAGATGGAAGCATCTGTATAGCGCAAATTGGTAAAGGATACTTTCTTTGCGCTGTTTCATCATCCATTCATAGGCCGGTTCGTTGAAGATGGCTTTGAAAATGCGGCGGAAGGTGGTGACGCTGTAGCCGCCCAGTTGTGCGAACTCCTCTACGGACTTTATTTGTTTGTGGTGCTTTAATATGAAATATTCAAAACTGCTGGTGTATTGGGATAGGCTGTGTACAACAGGAGATAGCTCATAGTCTGTGTAATAGTGCGCCAACAGATAATAAAGTTCTTTACGCTTGAATTCGAGCAGCTCTTTACAAATTTTGTCTGCATTCAGATAGGAAGCAACCCCTTCAAGGAAAAGCTTTATTTCGGGCTTTATTTTCAGTGGCTCGGAGATGAGTGGCGGAGGCACGTTTTTCAATATATAGGTATAGCGGTCATAGCAGAAGGCTTTAGGGTCATCAAATGTGTACAGAATACCTTCCGAGTCTGTCATGGCCAGTATTTCCACTTTTGATGCGATAGCTTGCAGCACAAATTCTCCGGAATTGATGATGGTTCCGGCATATTCTTCACTATTGATTAATATTTGACCTTTGAGTAAGAAAAATAAAATATTGGTTTCACACTTATGTGGGGTGAAGTGGAAACCTTTTTTGTTATGTGTGTAATGGATGCTGTTCTCCACTGCTTTAGGGCATTGGGTACAATCCATCCTTTCATTACAGGGCAGACCAGACATATATAGATGTTAGAAACGCTTGTGTTCTTTTGGTTGATTTGACAAATGTAGGTCAAATATGGATAATTTGCAATAAGATTTCAGGAAAAAGACCGAAGAATCCTGTTTCCACTTGTTTGTCTTCTGCCGTTACGGAAAACGATAGCCTGTGGGCGTGAGCATAGGAGGACTAATTTGTGTGGCCAAACACAAAGAAGTTACAATTGTTGGGAAAGTAGCAGAAAGAAAGTATCTTTGTGTGTATCCATGGGGAGGTATACCGGCTAAAACAGCATAGATTATGGAATGTGTAGTATCATCCTCCAATTTCTCCGGTATCATTGGCGAGCTGCATAACTATCGCATATACTTTTTGAGGACGGTTGATTGACAACAGGTAAAAATGCTCCGCAAATGAAATCGCAAATCATGGTGGGGATGATACGGTGTTTCATTGCGGAGCAGGAAATTGTTATGTTCTTATCAGGAAATTATAATTGGCCTGACAAATGGATGTGATTTATTTATTGGGCTCAATTGGGCTAGGTTGGGGATCTTCATTTGTCCACCCATCCGCTTGGGCTGTAAATGTTAATTCTTCAGCACCGGCAGGTAATGTTAACGTATAAAGTATTTTTTTGCCTATATCCCATGTTCCGGTTAATGTGGCTTCTTTTGTTCCTTCAAATACTTTGCCATTATCATTAGTCGTGGAATAAGTAACAGTAATCTTGACTGACGATAGATCATTCTGAGGGATTAACATTAATGCATTACTGCTTGTCGCAATTTCGCTTGTTGCTGTACCGTCAATTTCAGAGTAGGTAGCATTATATGTATATTCTTCATTGCCAGTTTGAGCGCTCCATGCACCTTTATCTGCGTTATAAGTATAAGTACCGCTATTTGCAACTCCTGATAATTTATAGATGTAACATTGTATTTGAATCCTGTGTCTTTACCTTGGAGCTTGAAATTAATCTGAGTTAAAATATGATTGAATGTTAAATCTACACTTCCAACAGAGGTTGCACTATTGGTTTTTGCTTTATCTGTTACACAGGCGGCTAGTAAATCTGTCTGTATCGTCTGAAGAGTATACGTGAAACTCGGGTAAGTACCGGTTGTGGCATAAATTTGTAATACCGCCGGCTTCAGGTGAGTAAGCAAAAAATTGTAAATTTTCGGCTATTGGCCAATAATATGGACCATCTGCTACGGACCAGTTAGAGTTAGTACAAGTTGCTTTTTTCCCATTAATAAATGTTGTTGTTAAGCTACCTGCTGTTACTTTGTCCATTGTAATTGTTTTAGTATTATAGGCGTAAAGTATGAAACCTTGGGATTCCAAGTTTTCAGTTGTAGCTTCTGCAGCTCTGGATGACTTCCCAACTACGCTTCGGAAATTTAATTTCCGTTTTTTGTGTTCGGAGCTTCAATTTCTTCATTCTGTGAGCAACTTGTGATTGCCAGTGCAGCTAAAGCTGCAAATAAAATCTTCTTCATATTCTGTGTGTTTTAAGTTAATAATTCTATGACTCTTTATTTTATATCTTAACCAACCGGTAATTCCACATTCGTTTCATCGTCCCAGTCACTAACGCTCCCATCAAATCCACCGCCACTTTCATCTGGAGGAACCTCTACATCATCCACTACAATTTTCTCGTCATCTGGAAGCTCAATCTCTATCTCGGACTCTTGAGGTTTTTCATCACCTTCTCCCGGCTCGTCTTCAGGAGGTTTTACCGCTTCCGTTATTTCCACTTTCGCTTCTTGTCTGGAACCATCCACCCTTACTATGATCAGATTCAGAAACTGAGTGATATCAGCTCTTGCCTGCGTCAGTTCGGGATGTCCGAAACAGGTGAAACTCCCTTTTATAACCCCATTCCCTTTACCGGTTTCACAATAAATGGGAGCGAAGCGGCATAAGCCGGCTCCTTTACCTAAATGGTAACATTCAGCCATTCCGGAAACACTGCCAATGATCGATGAGACATTTTTCAGCCCCTCTGTCTTTATTGAAAAGATGTAAGTGGTTACCACAGATTTTGGTCTTACCTCTAGTGTCGGTAACTCTTCTCCTTTTCCTATCTCTACATCGTCCAGGGTTGCCACATAAAAATTATCCGGTCCCCATACCATGTTTTCTGTTTCGCTGTTGCCCAATCCCGTGCAGTTTCCTGTACACGCCATTATCGTTTCGTAACTGTCTTCGCCTTTTACTTGCACTACTTCGGTGTCATAATTGTAAATCACTGCCAAGTAATGCCCCGGGGGCACTTTCATTTCTCCGCCTTTTGCCGGCAAGTAAGTATCAATCTTTCTTCCTTGGGCGTCCTTGGGATAGAAAATAACCCGGATTCCTTCCGGCAGACGGCCGGTTACTCCTTCCCAATCCAAACGGATATTTATTCCTGTTACGGGATAATCGTCCAGAATCTCGCGTCGGCTGCATCCCACTAAAGTCAATAGTGAAGATAAAAGTACAAGAGCTACGTACCTTGTCTTTTTCATTTTCTTCCTCTCTTCTTTGTTATCACCCATACCAACGAAATTTTTGCTTTCGTAGGGCCTATAAAGGTGTAATTCCCGCTACTCATCCAAACTAGTGACCCTTCATAGGGAGTGTACTTTTGATATTCCGTGGTCAGGTAGCCTATGCCCAGGCTGAATTCCAATGCCAGATGCCGTGACACTGAAGTGGAATATCCATAAGTGAATCCTGCCGCACCGTAATATTTACCTTGGTAGCCGTCTCCTTTAAACTGAAAGTCGTAGATACCTCCTTCGGCATACAATCCAAAGAAATGTCCGTTCAACCGGTGATGCAGTTCACGGTTGCCCAGCCAGTAGCGGCTTTCTATTCCTCCCGAAATCAGCTGGTAGCAGATTTCTTTGCTACTGTTGGACCACCAGGGGCTTTTATATTCCAGGTTCACTGACCACCGCTTTCCTACAGGAATTTCTATTTCTATATTAGGCGCCAGTGCCAGGTCGTACAATAAATTATTTTTCAGTGCAAGCACTGTGTTGCCGGCTGTCTTGTCTCTTCTTGCTGCCTTTTCTTTGGGCTTTTTTCCCCGTTTTGCTTTTGTCTCTTTTTCCTTTTCTGCCTTTGTTACTGTTTTTTCTGTTTCTGTTATTACTTGTCTCCTTTCCTTTTGTGGGAGTGCTTGCACCGCCATTGGCGCAATGGTCGTTTCCCTGTCAATCGGAATGAATTCAGTTTCTTCTATCATGGCCGCCTGTTCCGTGGAGGAGTTTTTTCCTTCCTTTTCTTCCGGATAAGACAGGCAGACTCTTATTTTTGTCCGTCTGAGCTCCGGTAGCAGCCGGTTGGAAATATATTGATAAGGTATGCCGGCATCCAGATGTTGCAAGAAATCTTGCATTTTTACAGGATTGTCATGGTGATAATCTATCAATGCCAATACATCCTCCCGGTCGGGGACCAGCCTGTCGTCCGTTATCAGTTTCCGTAAGGCATCCCCGTATTCTTCTCCTGTACGGATACAGATTTGGGCGGCATTGACTTGCGGATATTTCCGACATAAGAACGCTTTTACTTCCTCGCTTCTTTTTAGGCCCGGCGCTATGTCCGGTTCTTTTTTCCGTTATATGAATCCGGTGAAACCAGAATAATGGAATAAGATGTCTGCTGCGGGCAGGATGGGCAAGCAGGGAATCCAATGTTGCCAGCGTTTTACCGTTTCCTTGGTAATCCTTGTCCGCCTGTCGGGCCTTCAGGTCAAAATAGAGCATCATGTCCAATATGGTATCTCTTGGATTTTCGTACTCTGTCGTCCGGGCATAAGTGCTATTGGTCAGTAGGCACAAAAACACAAATATGCTGAATATAGTAGTGCGTTTTTCCATGGATTACCATTATGTGTGGAGCAAATATAGGTGATAAAATCTGAAAAAAAACGTATTAAATGTTCTATTTTCGGACGTGAAAGGGTTAGTGAAGCGATTGGACAGAATTTGCAAGTTTGGGCAGCCGGATAATGAGAAGGGCAGGGAAGCTTACTTTTATTTGGAGTGAATAATCAGAGGAATACTTTCTTTTTGCTTTTTACTTTCCAATGGACAGAAATGAACGGTCTTATCATATGGATAGGGCAATGTTTCATATTCCTTTTTTAATCCGTGTTTTTCAATCTAATTGTAATGTTGTGTGCGAAAACGGTTGTATTTGTGAAATAATACTAAATGAAAAGCGAAATTGAACTAAATATTTGGAGAAAATGAGTGTAAGTTGTACATTTGTCATGTGATTTTTTCATAGTATTAGATTTAAGGTTAACAAAGGTTGGAGCAAAGCGTTGCTCCTTTTCCTTTTTTAAGCCCTTCGCTTTTGTTCTTTTCCTGCCTGTCAAGTTTCCTGTCTTTAAAATATTCAGCTTCTTGTTTCATCCATCGGATTTTATGTTATCTTTGTGTCAATGTAATTAATTGACAATCTAAATGAAAAGACACGCAAACCTTTTATGCTTGGGAGCTGCTGTTGCATTACTGAATGCTGCGCTCCGGCTGTGAATGCTACCTGAACCTGTTTCCCCATTCCCTGAAAGAAAA
>ENA-OPZN01000182-OPZN01000182.1-human-gut-metagenome-genome-assembly--contig:-NODE-182-length-24037-cov-4.321999_pt1 | contig 24037 bp, 16 predicted proteins | sample MGYA00242483_ERZ504503 | MGnify/ENA primary metagenome ERZ504503 (study PRJEB26092, sample SAMD00036285) | human gut metagenome | host: Homo sapiens | study: EMG produced TPA metagenomics assembly of... | reverse complement strand
CGGATCGACCGGCTTCTTCTCCAATCCGTCGATGGCGTCACGCAGTGCGTTCTGCGCGGTCTCGACCTGTTCGGCGGTGGCGGCATCGTCGTCCAGCACGGTCTGCGCGGCGTCGCGCGCGGCGACGAGCGCGGCCCACGACTCATCCGTGTAGTCCGACTCGGCCAATCCCAGAGCCTCCTCGACCGTGGCCTTCAGCGTGGACTTGTCCACCGGAACGGGTTCGGGGCCCGGCGTGGAGGCGGCCATGTAGGCGATGACCGGGGAGATGTGCGCGGACGGCTTGTTCATGCCGGACGCGGACGTCGCGGTGACGCGGATCCAATCGCCCGCCTCGACCGCGATCTCGCCCTTGTCGGCGACGCAGTTGGCGAACTCCTCGGAACGCTGCTTGGAGACGGTCAGGTCGGCGAAGCACACCACCTTGTCGTCGTGCATGAGACGAAGCGTCAACGCCTTGCCGTTGCTGTCGTCCTGGCGCAGGTACGGCTCGTCCTCGCGGATGGACACCTTCACCGTGCCGGCCTTCGGCGCCTTCCACGCCATGGCGGAGCCACCAGCGGACGCGGGCGAATCGCTGATCAGCCATGGATGGCGGAGCGGTCGGTGGGCAGGCTGTGGTTCGCGTAGTCCACGCCCGGACCGTAGTAGGTCTCGTACATCCAGTTCGGATACGTCGCGTCGAAGTCGGCGATATCCGACCACACGCCGTCGGCCTCGGTCTGACGCTGCCCGTACCAGATCGGACCCTGCACGCGCACCTGGAAGTCGTTCACCCAATCCCACGTGGTCTTCGACTTCACCACGTAGCGTCGGACACGGTGGAACCTTTCGCGGAGAAGCGGAGCACGTCGTTCTCGGCGAGTTCTGCGCCGGCCTCCAACCGCACGCCGTCACGGTACACGCCCTTATCGGCGCCGGACGGTTCGGCCGTCACCTTGGCGAGCAGCTGCGCGACGGTCATCGGACTGTCGGCGGAGAACGGCGCGTAGACGACGTTCACACCGTCGACAGTCGCGGTCTCCAACTCGGACGAGCCGAGCGCGGCGGGCGCGGTCACCTCGAAGCGGGCGGTGGAGGAGACGCTGGCGCCGTCGTCGGCGAACGTCACCGTGACGGGCACGGTGACGGTGCCGCCGACCCTGCTGTTCAGCGTGACCGTGCCGTTCGCCATGTCGACACTCGCGCCGGCCGGCGCGTTCGCGCCGAGCGCGAACGTCGTGCCTTCCGGCACAGACGCGGCCGCGCCGTCCGCCTTCAGCGTGAACTTCGGCGTGCGCTTCAGGTCCGTGCCGGCGTCGCCGCGCACGGTCGGGTACAGCACGTTGAGACGCTGCGCGTGCGATTGCGCGACACGGAACGTGACGGTCGTCTCGTCGCTCGAACCGTCCGCGTACGTGACGACGACGGTGCGGGTGACGGTCGCGCCGTACTGTCCGGCGGCGGGCGTGAAGGTGACGGCGCCGGTGGACGCGTCGATGACGGGCGAGGCCTCGCCCTCATCGCCGCCGTCCTTGAAGGCGAACGCGACGCCGTCCGGCGCGTCGGCCTCGCCGCCGTCCGCGGTGAACGCGGCGGCGACGGCCGACTGCGTGCCGCGACGGCGTCCGTCGCGGCGTACGAGACGTCGTAGCGCACGTTCTGCTTCGGCGCGGCGGGCGCTTGTCCTCATATGTGATGACCGGGCTGATGTGCAGCGACGGCGCTTGACTCCGGTCTCGGCGTCGGCGACGATGCGGATCCAGTCGCCTTCCTGCACGTCGATCGAACCGTGCTCGGCGAGGCACTGCGCGAACTGTTCGGAGGACTTCTGATAGACGGACAGGTCGTCGGCCGAACAGAGCGTCTCGTCGTTGCGCATCAGCGACAATGTGACCTTCTTGCCGGCGTTGTCCGCGTTCTGACGCAGGTACGGTTCAGCGATCTTGTCGGCGAACGTCTTGAGCGACAGCATGACGGTGCCGGACTCCGGCGCCTTCCACGCCATGGCCGTGGGCAGGCCGTCGCCGGGCTTGTCGATCAGCAGGCCGTGCGTCTGCTTGCGGTCGCCGGAGAGTTCGGCGAGGGTGCCGTTGACGCCGACACCGTAGTACTGGTCGTACACGGTGTTCGGCCACGAGCCGTCGTATGCGGAGATGGTGGTCCACTCGCCGCCGGCGGACGTGCGGCGCTGCGCCTTCCAGTCGAAGTCGGCGACGCCTTGCTCGTAGTCCGCGACCCAATCCCACGTGATGCGCTGGCGGATCGTGTACTCGTCGGTCTCGTCCGTGCCTTCGGCGGAGAAGCGCAGGATGTCGCCATCGCGGACCGGTTCGGAGTCGGCGAGCTTCGTCTCGTCGTCCTTGGCGTTCCGGTCGGAGCCTGGGAGCAGGGAGAGCAGGCGGTCGAGCATGTTCGGTTCGGACTCGGCGGACCTGGCGTCGGCGGACTTGCCGGACTTGGCGTCGGCGACTCGGTACACGGCCTTGTCCACGCCCTTGTCGGCGGACACGTTGGAGAGCAGTTCCTTGACGGTCACCGGGTTCTTGTCGGTGAAGGTCACGTGGATGACCTTGGTCTTGTCACCGGTCCCGGAATCGGTTTCGGTTCCGGTCTCGTACTTGGAGGAGGCCATCGTGACGGACACCACGTCGCTTTCCACGGCGCCCAGATCGGGCCTGCCCTTGACTGCGTTGCCGAGGAAGTCGTTCTCCACCGCGTAGTCGTTGAGGTCGGAGACGACCTTGCCGGCGTTGATCGCCTTCGAGCCCGCGACCGGACGGTAGCCGTCGAACGCGGCTTTCTCGCCGGTGCGCGCATGCTCGGCGCCGCTCTTGAGGGCGGATGTCGGAGCCGAACCGGCGCCCGCAAGCACTGCGGACACGTCGTCGGCCTCGATGGCGTTGGCGTCGGAGGTGGGCTTGTTCGCGTAGTTGACGTACATGTTGTTGTCGTACGTCTGGCCGCCGTTCTGGCTGCCGCGGTTCCAGGTCTCCGTCTTCTTCGTGTTGGTCGCGTTGATGAAGATGTTGTTCTCGAACAGGGACTGCGAGTTGGAACGCTTAGTCAGCACCTGGCTGTCGGCGTCCACGTAGACGGTGTTGTTGTAGATGTGGTTGCCGGGGCCGTTCGACGGCAGGTCGAACACGCCCTGACGGTCGTTCTGCGAGATATTGTATCGGAACGTGGTGTTAACCGCGTACCAGTTGCAGATCATCAGCGAGGCGAAGCTGTTGCCGTACGAGTAGTTGTACTGGTACAGCGTGCCGTCGCCGTAGTCGGCGTCCCACGCCTGGCCGTCGCCGTTGCCGTGCTCGGCGTTGAGGTTGTTGTACATCTCGTTGTACTGGAACACTGGATCCTTGCAACGCCACGGCCAGATGCCGGCCGCCACGCGTCCGCCGTAGGAGCCGGGCTGCGTGTAGTCCTGCGTGTTGATGTGCTTCGAGACGCTGTCGCCCACATTGTGTTCGATGACCGGGCGGTCGCAGTACATCAGGGTGATGGCGTCGCCGCCGGCGCCCTTGACGTAGTTGTTCTCGATGCGCACGTTGGTGGAACCGTACTTCGCGATGAGGGCGTCGTCGATGGAGCCGTCGCCGTAGTTCGCGTCGATGTAGTTGAGGTAGGCGGTGTAGCCGACGGCGATGCCCCAACGATCCACGTCCTTGACGGTGCTGTTTCTGATGGTGACGTGGTCGAAGCGTGAGACGTGCTCCCTGAGCCAGACGTCGGTTTCGGCGCTCGTGTTCTCCATGGGGTAGTGGGCCATGAAGTAGATGCCGCCGTTGGCCATGTGCTTGTTGTAGATGTTGCCGTCCACGTCGTGGATGTAAAGGTTGTCGAGCGTCACGTTGCTCATCGTCGCGCCGTTCTCGGCGATGCCGGCCACGCCGGTGCGGTCCATGCGCGAGGCGCTGCGGTCGAGTTTTGTGCCGTCGGAATCAGGGGTGTCGGTCCACTTCCACGTGTCGATCGGATCGTAGACGTCCGCGTCGTCGTTGGTGATCTCCAGGTTGGAGACGGTGATGTACGACACGTCCTTGAGTAGCAGCGTGGTTGAGACGGTGCCCTTGTTCTTGTGGTTGCCGACGTTGGCACGGTAGTCCTGCTCCCACTGGCTGCCTTTGACGCCGTTCGACGCGATGACCGGCTTGCCTTCGTCGGCGTCGCCGTAGGCGGAGATCGTGATCGGCGCGTCGGCGTTGCCGGCGGTGTCCTTGATGTGCAGGTACTGGTCGTTGAATTCGGAGCCGTATTCCAGCAGCACCGAATCGCCCGGACCGAGGTCCGAGGCGATGTCGTTGACCTTGGTCAGGGACTTCCAGGGCGCGTTTTCGCTGGTGCCCGCGTTGGCGTCGTCGCCGTGTGCGACGACACGTAGTAGGTGGTGCCTGATGACGTGGTCGTAGCGGTCTCCTTTCCTTGCGTTGCTGACTGCGCGAACGCAGCGGTCGGCAACGCCAGCGCGACGGCCACGCCCATTGCGGCCGTCGCGGCTATGGCTTGTCTGCCCTGACGGGATGTCATGCCGCTTTCCTTCCTTTCGATTGTGGCGCACCGGCGTGCCGGTGGGGTGCCGGGCGTGTCCGATATGTCCTCGGTCCGTTTCCGGTATGGCCTTCGGCGTGGTTTCGGTGTGGAACCGGAGCGGTCGCCGGTGCGCTTCGGTGTGCGTTCCGGTGTGCTTCCGACGTGCTTATGGTTGCCGGTGTTTTGTATGGGTTGTTGCTGTTTTCCGTGTTCTGTTGTTTTCTGTTGTTTTTCTTTTATTCCGGCTGTTCGCCGTGGGTTGATGGTGGGTTGATGGTGTGGTCCGGCCTCTCTGCCGGACGTTTCTGTAAACAAGGTTTACAAATCAATGAGTGTATCCGACATCGCGCATAACGGCAAAGCCGTACGGTGTGGCGCGGCGTTGCGGAGGCGTGGCGTGCGGTGATGGGGGCGTGGCGGCGCGGTGTGGTGCGACGGCGCGGTGCGGCGTTGCGGCGTGATATGGCGGATGTCCGGCGACGTGCCGGTTATCGGAAAAAGATATAGCCGATTCGCGGGCGCGCGGCGACGCGCGTCGCGCGACTCGCCTACGATACCGTTCATGGTCACTCCCAGAATCAGCTATGCGCACCTGCTCGCCGAGCCGAACCCGAAGCATGTCGAGAGCCTTCTGAAGTTCTTCGAGGCGGGGCGCTCCAAGCGCGGCACCGGTGGTTTAGGTGTCGAGATTGAGCATCTGCCGGTGCATGACGCCGACGACACGGCCGTAAGCTACTACGAGCCGAACGGCATCGAAGCGTTCCTCAAACGGCTCGCTCCGTATTATGACGAAAGCAAGGAATACTGGGAGAACGGCCATCTGGTCGGACTCGCGCGCGAAGGCGTTGCGGTGTCGCTCGAACCGGGCGGCCAGGTGGAGGCTTCCATCGGCGTGCTTCATGAGCCGGGCGACCTCAACGGCCTGTACGCCGACTTCCGGTGTGAGGCGGACCCGATCCTCGAGGAGCTGGGCTTCCGTTTCGTCAACTACGGATACCAGCCGAAGTCGAGTTTCGTCGACGTGCCGGTCAATCCGAAAGGCCGCTATGACGCGATGACCGACTTCCTTGGCCGCGTCGGCCAGTTCGGTCCGTGCATGATGCGCTGCTCCGCCTCCACCCAGGTGAGCATCGACTATGTCGACGAGAAGGATTCGATCGATAAGATGCGCGTCGGCACCGCCATCGGGCCGATTCTCGCATGGTTCTTCCGCAACACCCCCTACTTCGAGGGCCGTCTCAACCCGTATCCGCTGCTGCGCCAGCGCATGTGGGACTACCTCGACTTCCAGCGCACCAACGTGACCCCCGGCCTGTTCGACCAGCGTTTCGGCTGGGAGGACTACGCGCGTGACGTGCTGTCCACGCCGCTGATGTTCGCCGACCTGACGCACACGCCCGAAGCGGTGGAATCGGGGCTGAGCCGCAAGGAGCTGCATCGCGCCGCCTTCCGTGAGAACGCTGGCGAGGTCTACCCGGACCGCGAGCTCAACGCGTACGAAATCAACCACATCATCTCCGCGCATTTCAACGACGTGCGTCTCAAGAACTTCATCGAGTTCCGCCACTGGGATTCGCTGCCGATCGAACGCGTCGAACGGCTCACCGAGATCATCGCGTCCCTGTACTACGTGCCGTCCAACCGCATCCGTCTCGAAAGCTACTTCGACGGGCTCACCGAGGAAGACGTGTTCGAAGCCAAGGCGAACATCCAGGCGCACGGCCGCGAATCCAACCCGTATGGCCAGCCGCTCGACTTCTGGCGTGAGTTCCTCGGCCTCGAGGGCCTGCTCGACGATATTCCCGGAGATCCGAAGCACCCCGACGTGTTCCAGCGCTGACCGGGTTCCATGCCGACCGTGATTCGGGCCGGAGCGTCCTGGCGGGCGTCTGGCCCTTGTCGTACCGGCCGCGGCCTGCCAGGTGCCGGGTGTGTTTGGTCTAGGATTACGAAAACCCCGGTCGGTGGTCGGCTGGCCGGGGTCGCGCCAGAACTCCCTGTTCACCATCACCGCCGACACGCACGAGGTGCGCCACAACCCCGAATACTACGTGATGCGCCACTTCTCCAAGTACGTGCGCCCCGGCGCGAAGGTGCTCGGCACCACCAGCCACTTCAACTCCATGGCCATCGCCTTCCGCAACCCGGACGGCACCATCGTGGTCGTGACCCAGAACGCGCTGGAGGACGAACGCCCGTTCGAGTTCGCCGACCCGGCCGACGCCTCCCGTGGCTTCAAGGCCACGCTCGCCCCGCGCTCCTTCAACACCTTCGTCATCGAGTGACCGCACGGAACCCAGAAAGGCGAACACAACCATGACCGCGACCACACCGGAAACCACAGTCGAAACGCTGCCCTACAAGAACCCCGACCTGCCCGCCTCCGAGCGCATCGCCGACCTGCTCTCCCGCATGACCCTCGAAGAGAAGGTCGGCCAGATGATGCAGCTCGACGCCCGCGGTGGCGACCTCGACGAGCTCATCGTGAACAAGCACGTCGGCTCCATCCTGCACACCAGCCCCGAGGACCTGCCGCGCGCCGTCGAAACCGTGAACACCAAGACCCGTCTCGGCATCCCACTCGTCATCGGCGACGACTGCATCCACGGCTACTCCTTCTGGCCCGGCGCCACGATCTTCCCCTCCCAGCTCGGCATGGCGTTGAGCTGGGACCCGAAGGCCGTCGAAGCGGCCGGCCGTGCCACCGCCGAAGAAGTCTCCTCGACCGGCGTGCACTGGACGTTCTCCCCGGTGCTGTGCATCGCGCGCGACACCCGCTGGGGTCGCGTGGACGAGACCTTCGGCGAGGACCCCATGCTCATCGGTGAGATGGCCTCCGCCATGGTCAAGGGCTATCAGGGCGGTGCCCAGGCCGGCGAGACGCTGCCGAAGGACGCGATCCTCGCCTGCGCCAAGCACTTCGCCGGATACTCCGAGACCCAGGGCGGCCGTGACGCCTCCGAAGCGGACCTGAGCCACCGCAAGCTTGAATCCTGGTTCCTGCCGCCGTTCGAACGCATCGCCAAGGAGGGCTGCGGCACGTTCATGCTCGGCTACGAGTCCATCGAAGGCGTACCGGTCACGTTTCAACAAGTGGCTGCTCACCGACAAGCTGCGCGGCGCATGGAAGTACAACGGCACCCTCATCACCGACTGGGACAACGTGGGCCGTTCCGTATGGGAGCAGAAGGTCAAGCCCGACTACGTGCACGCCGCCGCCGACGCGGTCAAGGCCGGCAACGATCTGGTCATGACCACGCCGGGGTTCTACGACGGCGCCATCGAGGCCGTGCACACCGGTCTGCTCGACGAGTCGCTCATCGACGAGGCTGTCGCGCGCATCCTTGCGCTCAAGTTCCGCCTCGGCCTGTTCGAGGACCCGCGTCTGCCGGACGAGAAGCGCATCAAGGCCGTCATCGGCTCCGAGGATCACCGCCGCGTGAACCTCGAGCTCGCTCGCGAGGCCGTTGCCCTGCTGCGCAACGACGGCGGACTGCCGTTCGACGCGGCGCCGGCCGAAGCGATCCCCGGCTCCGGTGACGCGCCCGCGCGCAAGCGCATCGCCGTGGTCGGCCCGCTCGCCGACGACGCCCAGAACCAGCTCGGCGACTGGGCCGGCAGCTCCGGCCAAGTCGGCTGGATGCCCGACGGTCATCCGCGCGGCATGATCACCACCGTGCTCGACGGCTTCCGTGCGCTCGCCGGCGACGGATGCGAGGTTACCTACGCCCGCGGTGCCAACGTCATCGACCTCGTGCCCGACCCGGAGGGTGAGTTCTACCCGGACGGCCAGCCGCGCCCGAAGATCGGAGTGAGCGCGCCCGTTGACCGGGCCCTGCTCGACGAGGCCGTCGCCGCCGCGCGCGAGGCCGACCTCATCGTCGCCGTCGTGGGCGATGTGGTGCAGCTGGTCGGCGAGACCTGTTCCACCGCCACGCTTGAACTGCTCGGCGGCCAGAACGCGCTGCTCGACGCACTCGCCGACGTCTCCCGCGAGACCGGCAAGCCGATGGTCACCGTGCTGGTGAGCTCCAAGCCACAGGTGCTGCCGCGTTCCATCGTGGGCGATTCCGGCGTGCTCGCCGGCCGTTGCAACGATCCGAAGTCCGGCGCCGGATCCATCCTGTGGGCGCCGAACCCGGGCATGGAGGGCGGACAGGCCATCGCCGAGATCATCCTCGGCGAGGTGAACCCGTCCGGCAGGCTCCCGATCACCTTCCCGTGCCACGCGGGCCAGCTGCCGGTCTACTACAACCAGATCCGCGGCCAGCACGGCAACCGCTACGCCGACCTTACGCAGGACCCGGCGTTCGCGTTCGGCGAGGGCGAAGGCTACACGACGTTCGCGTACGGTGAGCCGACGATCGTCGGCGGGGCCTCGAACGCGGACGGCACGTTCGCGCAGACCGACACCGTGCACGCCGAGATCGCCCTCACCAACACGGGGCGCCGCGCGGGCACCGAGGTCGTGCAGGCGTACGTGGGCGACGTCGTCACCTCATACAGCTGGGCCGACCGCGAACTCAAGGCGTTCCGCCGCGTCACGCTCGAACCGGGCGAGACCGCGACCGTCGTGTTCGACATTCCGGTCTGCGACTGCACCATCGCCGACGCCGATGCGAACCGCATCGTCGAACCCGGCGAGTTCGAGCTGCTCATCGGCCACTCGTCGCGCCGCGACGACCTCAAGCGCACCACCTTCACCGTCGCGTGAATCTGCTCTGCGTGAGATGCTCTCGCGTGAGCCGGTCCCGTGTGAATCGGTTTCGTGTGGGCCTCATATGTTTCCGCCCGCTCCGGTCGTATGCTGGAGCGGGCGGTGTCGTTTGTGCGGAACGGAGCAATGATGCGGAATACTGATGAGAGGCCATGCCGGAAGACGATGGGCGAATCAACGGAGTGAACCTCGGCGGCTGGCTGGTATTGGAACGGTGGATGACGCCCGGCCTGTTCCGTGCGAGCGGCGAGGAGGACGAGATCTGGCTGCACCGGTCCACGGACCCGGCCGAACTGGAGCGCCTGCTGCGCCGTCACCGCGACACGTACATCACCGAGGACGACTTCCGCGCCATCTCCGCGCACGGGCTGAACCTTGTGCGCATCCCCGTGCCGTTTTCATCTTCGGTGACGTGCCCGGGCATCCCGGATGCGTCGAATACCTCGACCGTGCGTTCGACTGGGCGGAGAGGGCCGGGCTTAAGGTGCTCATCGACCTGCACACCGTGCCCGGGTCGCAGAACGGGTTCGACAATGGCGGCCTGACCGGCGTGGTCCGCTGGCATACGACGCCGCGGCAGGTTGCGTTCGCACTGGACGTGCTCGAGCGTCTCGCGCGACGTTACCGCGACCGCCCTGCGTTGTACGGCATCGAAGTGCTCAACGAGCCGGTCGACCGTCTCACTTATCTCATGTCGCCGTCGAGCTCCCGGGCGAAGGATCCGGGGGAGGCGCGGGGGAGCGGCCACGTTCCGATGCGCTTCCTCAAACGGTTCTATCGGGCGGCATACCGATGGCTGCGCCCGGTGCTGGGCGACGGGCCGGTCATCGTGTTCCATGACGGATTCCGCCTGAACCGCTGGCGCGGCTGGTTCGTACGTGAGGGCATGCGCGGCGTCATCATCGACACGCACGCGTATCTCGTCATGTCGGAACGGCCCGAGGTGCTGTTCCGCATACTGCCGGACGCATGGCTTATGCGCTGGTACCGGCTGTTCGCGGCGTGGGGCGCGCGCCGCATCCGCCGTGCCGCGCGCTTTACGCCGGTCATGGTGGGGGAGTGGTGCGTGGCGAACGGGCTTGCGGCGCGCATGGGGGAGTGCGGGGCGCAAGGTGAGGTCGCGTCCGTTGATGCGTCTGGTGGTGCGTTCGACGGATATGGTGCGTTCGGTGACGGCGGTGCGGATGTTGGAGACGGCGCATCCGGTGACGTCGGTTCGCGCGCGGGCGACGCCGGGGACGGCGTCCCGTCGCCCGCCGCGCGCCGCCGCGCCGTCTACCTCCGCGTCGCCGCCATGCAGCTCGACGCGTGGAACGTCTCCGCCGGTCAGGTCTACTGGAGCTATCGACTGCGCGGCGGTCGCGGCGAGTTTGACCGTCTCGCGCCTCCCGCGCCGGTATGGGTGACGGGGACGCCGCCGTGATGGACGACACGCGCCTCGACCCTTGGGATCTGCGGCATGTCTGGCATGCGGGATGGATGGGGTGATGGTTCGGGATGACGGTGATTGATGACGCGGTGGCGGAGGTGATGTGCGAGACGCGCGATTTACGGAAGGGTCAGCGGTATCCGTCCCATAAGGGGGAGGGAACAGCACATCCTCGCAGTCGACCCACATGGCGTTGAGATCGCGACCGGGAGAGCGCAGCCAGCGCAGCTGAATGCCGTCCATCATCGACAGGCCCGCCTGAAGCACGTGCTCCACGTTCGCGCCGTCGGGTACTGACCAGTTGATGTTGAGCGCGTTCGTCACGCTGCGGCGCTCGCGGTCCGCGAAATAGTCGTGCGCCGGATGCTTTGAATCGAGGGCTTCGATCGCGAAACCCTCGACATGCCCGCCAAGCAGATCGCCCTGCTCGAACAGGTCGCCGCCGCGAACCAGAACGTCGTGGTCGTGCTGTCCAACGGCTCCGTCGTCTCCGTGGCCCCGTGGGCCAAGAACGCCAAGGGCATTCTCGAATCCTGTCTGCTCGGCCAGGCCGGCGGCCTGCGCTCGCCGATGTGATCTTCGGCCAGGTCAGCCCGTCCGGCAAGCTCGCCCAGTCGATTCCGCTGGACATCAGCGATGACCCGAGCACGCTGAACTGGCCGGGCGAGGAAGGCCACGTCGACTACGGCGAGGGCGTGTTCGTCGGCTATCGCTACTACGACACCTACGGCAAGGTTGTGGACTACCCGTTCGGCTACGGCCTGAGCTACGCCACATTCGAGATCGATGACGTCGCCGCCGCCAAGACCGGCGCGAACACCGCCACCGTGACCGCCACCGTGACCAACACCTCCGATGTGGATGCCGCCGAAACCGTGCAGGTGTACGTGGCTCCGGGCAAGGCCGACGTGGCCCGCCCGAAGCACGAGCTCAAGGGCTTCACCAAGGTGTTCCTCAAGGCCGGCGAATCCAAGACCGTGACCATCGACCTCGACGAGCGCGCGTTCGCCTACTGGTCCGAAAAATACAACGACTGGCACGTGGAGGCCGGCGAATATGCCATCGAAGTGGGCGTGAGCTCCCGCGACATTGCCGACACCGTTGCCGTGGCCCTCGATGGCGACGGCAAGACCTAGCCGCTCACCGAATGGTCCACCTACGGCGAGTGGGAGGCCGATCCGTTCGGCGCCAAGATCGTGGCCGCCGTGGCCGCCGCCGGCGAGGCCGGCGAGCTGACGAAGCTGCCCGACAACGCCATGATGCGCATGTTCCTCAACCCCATGCCGATCAACTCGCTGCCCACCCTGCTGGGCGAAGGCGGCAAGAAGATCGCCCAGTTCATGGTTGACGAGTACGCCAAGCTCGCGAAGTAAGGCTGAAGCGAGGCAATCGCACGGCGTAATACAGCTGGCTTCCCTCTCCTGAGGGGAGCCAGCTTTGTTTAGGCTCAACAGTTGTTTGGAGATACTACAACACGCCGATTGTTGTATGTGCAACTGTTGTATATAGGTCTCTTTATCATGAATTGTTGCGTATACAACAATGTGGGGTGAAGGTACAAACGCACACGGCCCCCGCATGGTACGGAGGACAATGGATCAGCATATTCTCAGCATCGAAATGCGCGCGGTAACCAAAGCCGTCGACCGCTATTTGGGCGAGAGCATGCCGCAAACCGCCAGGGAAACCACCGGCGGCAACGCGCATATCATCATGTTCTTGGCGCGTAACCGCGGCCGTGAGATATACCAGCACACCATCGAACAGAAATTCTGCATCACCCGGTCCACCGCCTCGCGTGTGCTGGCCCTGATGGAGAAGAAGGGCCTGATCGCCCGTGAATCGGTGGAGCATGACGCGCGCTGCAAGCGCATCGTCCTGACCGACAAGGCGGACGCGATCGTCGCCGATCTCAAGGCGAACGGCGATCGGGTCGAACGGTTGCTGGTCGGCGGCTTCTCCGATGGAGAGAAGGCCGCTCTGCGCGACTACGTCGCACGCATGCGTGCGAACATCGAGCGCGCACAACGCGAATTTGAACATCAAACACTCCCTCAGTCACCTGTGGTGATGGCTCCCGATCAAGACGGAGCAGAGGTTGCTAACACGAAGGAGGAGAACGAATGAGCGATACCGCAGAGGCAATCGCGCAGGCGCGCAAAGCCGTCGAACCGGACAAGCCCAAACATGTACTGCGCACGTTGGGCCAGTCGATTCGTGAATACAAGAAAGCCAGCATCCTGGCTCCGGTGTTCGTGACGGTCGAAGGCATCCTGGAGATCCTGATCCCGACCATCATGGCTTCGCTGATCGATGAGGGTATCACCGGTGGCAGCATGCCGGCCACCGTCAAGTTCGGCGTGATTCTGCTGGTGTGCTCGATGGTTTCGCTGGGTGCCGGCTTCCTGTCCGGAAAGTACGCGGCCGTGGCCGGCGCGGGCTTCGCCAAGAACCTGCGCAAGGACCAGTTCGAGAAGGTGCAGGGCTTCAGCTTCACCAATATTGACCGGTTCTCCACCGGTTCGATCGTGACCCGACTGACCACCGACGTGACGAACCTGCAGAACGCCTACATGATGATCATTCGTCTGGGCGTGCGTGCCCCGATTATGGTGGTCGTATCCTGGCTGTTCTCGTTCCGTATCTCCCCGTCGATTTCCATGGTGTTCCTGGCCTGCATCCCGATTCTGGCCATCGGCCTGTGCGGTCTGGCCGTGCTCGTGCATCCGGTGTTCGAGCGCGTGTTTCACACCTACGATGCGTTGAACAACGTGGTCGACGAGAACCTGCAGGGCATCCGCGTGGTCAAGTCCTATAACCGCGAATCCTTCGAGGTCTCCAAGTTCGGCCGCATCTCCCAGCGCATCTTCAAGGACTTCACCAAGGCCGAACGCATCATGAGCTTCAACAGCCCGCTGATGATGATCTGCATCTACGGTTCGATGATCCTCATCGCATGGATGGGCGCGCAGCAGATCGTCGCCTCCGGCAACAACCCCGCCGTGGGCCTGACCACCGGCGACCTGACCGCACTGGTCACCTACGCCATGCAGATCCTTATGGCCATGATGATGCTGTCCATGATCTTCGTCATGGTGATTATTTCTCAGGCTTCTGCCGAGCGTATCTGCCAGGTGCTGCAGGAGGAAAGCACGGTGCAGAACCCGGCACAGCCGGTGACTGACATGGCCGACGGCTCCATCGAATTCGACCATGTCACCTTCCGCTACTCCGACAGTTCCGAAAAAGCCCGTGCTTGACGACATCAACCTGAAGATCCGCTCCGGCATGACCGTCGGCATCGTCGGCGGTACTGGTTCGGCAAAGTCGTCTCTGGTACAGCTCGTGCCGCGACTGTACGACGTGAGCTCCGGTTCGCTGAAGGTCGGCGGCGTGGATGTACGCGACTACGATCTCGAGGCGCTGCGCGATCAGGTGGCCATGGTGTTGCAGAAGAACGTGCTGTTCTCCGGCACTATTGTCGAAAACCTCAGGTGGGGCAACCCGAACGCCACCGATGAAGAGATTCGCCATGCTGCGCAGCTCGCGCAGGCCGATGGATTCGTTCAGGAATTCCCCGATAAGTACGACACGTACATCGAGCAGGGCGGTACCAATGTGTCCGGCGGACAGCGCCAGCGCCTGTGCATCGCCCGTGCGCTGCTGAAGAAGCCGAAGATTCTGATTCTCGACGATTCGACCAGCGCCGTCGATACCAAGACGGACAAGCTGATCCGTTCCGCGTTCCACAACGAGATTCCGGACACCACGAAGATCATCATCGCCCAGCGCGTGGCCTCCGTGCAGGAATCCGACATGATTCTGGTGATGGATTCCGGCCGCATCATGGCGTCCGGCACACACGACGAACTGCTCGCCACCTGCGATGAATACCGTTCCATCTACGAATCCCAGACCAAGAACCAGGCCCAGCCCGAAGAACTGGCCGCTGCCGAACAGGCTGCTGAGTCATCTACCGCTGAGCCGTCCGAAACCGTGACGGTGACAGTGACCATGCCCACGGCCGATACCAGCGCAGCTGATGCCAATGCAGCCGATACCAAGGAAGGAGAAGCACGATGAGCAACGACCAGAGTTTCAAGAACCGCAAGCCCGCCATGGGCAAAGCCGAGCCTGGCACCATCAAGCGCATCTTCAGCTACATCTTCCAGTACAAGTGGCGTGTCATCGCCATCGTGGTGTGCATCTTGGTCGGTGCCGCCGCGCAGGCCGGTTCCGCGCTGTTCCTCCAGTCGCTCATCGACACGTACATCCTGCCGATGGTGGGGGAGTCGAACTCCGACTGGGCCCCGCTGCTGCGGGCCATCAGCCTGATGGCGGGCCTGTATGTGGCCGGCATCGTGGCGTCCTGGCTGTGGCAGTGGCTGATCGTCACCGTCGAGCAGGGCACGCTCAAGAAGATTCGTGACGACATGTTCGCCCACCAGCAGAAGCTGCCGATCCGCTACTTCGACAGCCACGAGCACGGCGACATCATGAGCCACTACACCAACGACACCGATACGCTGCGCCAGGCCATCTCGCAGTCGTTCCCGCAGATGTTCTCCTCGATTATCTCCGCGGTCGCGGCGCTGCTGTCCATGCTGTGGCTGTCCATTCCATTCACCGCGTTCGTAATCGTGTTCACCGTTCTGCTCTACTTCATCGTGCGCAAGATCGTGAGCCGCTCCGGCCGCTACTTTGTCAAGCAGCAGCAGTGGATCGGCGACGTGAACGCCTTCGTGGAGGAATCCGTCAACGGCCAGAAGGTCATCAAGGTCTTCAACCATGAAGACGCCACCCAGAAGACCTTCGACGAGAAGAACGAGGAACTCTTCGAGGCGTCCGCCGAAGCGAACACCTGGGGCAACGTCACCATGCCGGTCGTCGGCAACATGGGCTACCTGCTCTACATCCTGCTTGCCATCGTCGCGCCGCCGTCTCGCTGGCCGGCGTCAACGACATCGGTCTGACCGGCGTCAAGCCGCTCACCCTCGGCACGCTCGTCTCCCTGCTGACCCTGTCCCGCTCGTTCATCAACCCGATCGGTCAGGTCTCTCAGCAGCTGACCATGGTGATGATGGCGCTCGCCGGTGCCTCCCGTATCTTCAAGCTGATGGATGAGCCCATCGAGGAAGACAAGGGCACCGTGACGCTCGTGAACGTGGAACTTGGCGAGGATGGCCGCACCATGACCGAAGTCGACCACGAGACCGGCCACTGGGCATGGAAGCGCGAGGTCGGCGACGACGGTACGAGGTCTCTGAAGGCCGCAGAAAAGCTCAAGGGCTCGGCCCGCGAGGTGGCGATGAAGGCCAAGGAGCAGGCGATCACCTCGCCCGACGGCCGACTGACCCTGCTGCGCGGCGACGTGCGCTTCACCAACGTGACCTTCGGCTACAACCCGGACAAGCCGGTGCTGCACGGCATCACCTGGTTCGCCAAGCCCGGCCAGAAGATCGCGCTCGTCGGCGCCACCGGTGCCGGCAAGACCACCGTGACCAACCTCATCAACCGGTTCTACGACATTCAGGAAGGCCAGATTCTGTATGATGGCATCTCCGTGGCCGGCATCAAGAAGCCTGACCTGCGCAGGTCTTTGGGCATCGTGCTGCAGGACGTGAACCTGTTCACCGGTACCGTGATGGACAACATCCGTTACGGCCGCCTGAACGCCACCGATGAGGAATGCATCGAGGCCGCGCGTCTGGTCAATGCGGACAGCTTCATCCGCATGCTGCCCGGGGGATACAACACGGTGCTCGAAGGCGACGGTTCCGGCCTGTCCCAGGGCCAGCGCCAGCTGATCTCCATCGCTCGCGCGGCGGTGGCCGATCCGCCCGCGCTGATCCTTGACGAGGCCACGTCCTCGATTGATACGCGTACTGAAGAGGTTGTGCAGGCCGGCATGGATAACCTGATGAAGGGCCGTACGGTCTTCGTCATCGCCCACCGCCTGTCCACCGTGCGCAATTCCGATGTGATCATGGTGCTCGACCACGGCAACATCATCGAGCGTGGTTCGCATGACGAGCTGATCGCGCAAAAGGGCGAGTACTACCAGCTGTACACCGGCGCGGTGGAACTGGAGTAACGAGTTCATAATCGGTATGCGCTGATCATCGTAAGGGCTTTCTCCTTGTATAGGAGAAAGCCCTTACTGATATAAGGAACATATCGCTAGTGGGCGCGATACGGATGTGATACCGGCTGGACTGAGCGGAGAAGAGCGGCTAACAGTGAACAATCGTCAACAGTGAACAATCGTCAGCATTGCGCAGGAGCGGCCGAGTCTCTGATAATGAGCTCCCCGGGAACATTCAGCGTCGGAACAATGCCATCCCGGAACGTCTCCTCTGTGCTGCTCTCGTGTCTGATGAGCTATGCGGGTCAATGACTGAGGAGGCGCACACAGCGCTGCGGGTCGACGATGCTGCAACCATGCGTCGTCATACCCGCATGACGTGAGTTACACTATGTAGTAAAGATATTTACTGAAATACTACGTAGTATTGCGTATTGGGGCGGGGGAGGCTCAACTATGGTCACGATGAAGGAAATCGCGCAGAAATCAGGCTTCTCGCAGGCCACGGTATCCCGGCTGCTCAATGGGGACCCGACATTGTCTGTCAAAGAGGAGACGCGACGTCGCATCATCGAGGTCAGCGAGCAGCTTGGCTACGCTACCGGATCACGCCGTATCGCATTGCCACGCCGTGTGGCCGTACTCGACAACGCCACCCGCGAGGAAGAACTGGCGGACGCCTATTTCGATGAACTACGGTCCGTGCTCGGCGACAATGCCAGAGCCCAGCACATGGAACTCACGTCGTTTTCCCATATCGACGATCTGATTGCCGACGCCGGTGATTTCGACGGCTTCATCTCCATCGGACCGTCCGTACTCTCTTCGGATAGACTGTTGAAGCTCCATCGGGTATTGCCCTATGGCGTATTCATCGACATCAATCCTGCGCCCAGCCTGTTCGATTCGGTACAACCGGATTTAAGCCAAACCATTTTGGACGCATTGGATATGTTGGTGTCCTCGGGCAAACGACGCATCGGCTATATCGGCGGTACTGGCTTCACGATGGGTTTGCACGAATATCCGGAAGACGGCCGATTAACCGCATTCCGCAATTGGACCGAGCGTTTGGGGCTGGATGCGGAAGGCCTGATTTACGCGCAAGGCGCGTTCACTGTGGACACCGGGCGCACTCTAGGGGAGGAAGCGGTTAACGATCATCGAGATGACATGCCGGATGCGTTCATCGTGGCTGCGGACTCGATTGCAGTCGGCGTACTGCAGGCGTTTACCGCTGCGGGAGTGCTGGTGCCTCGCGATACCAGTGTGATCAGTATCAATAACCAGGCCATCGCCCAGTACACTTCGCCGACATTGACCAGTTACGATATCGACCAGAATGAGCTGGCCGATACTGCGATTACGATGCTTGCCGAGGCCATCTCCAGTCGGCGCACGCTGCACCACCATACCTTCATCTCCACCACCCTAGTGGTGCGTGACAGTTTCGTACCAGCACGATAAAGAAGCTCCCTCTGTGCGATAAAGAAGCTCCCTCGTCAGAGGGAGCTTCTTTATCGCTGTTAGAACAGTTCCAGATTCACGTCGAGCGTGTAGGCGCGATCGGCGGGCAGCTGGTACTGCTCATGGACGGGCGCGCCCCATGAATCGTCTCCGCCCACGCCCATTTGCGCGGCCAACAGGCGCAGGAACGTGTGACGGACCGGCGGCAACTCGTTCTGGTGGGTCGCCTCTTCCAGCATGAGCGAGCTGTACGGCAACAGGCTCGCCGCGAAATGTTCGCTGCCGGCCTGGCTGATACGCATGCCGTGTCCTTGGGCGTCAAGCACTTCGGCCCAACGCACGTCTTCATGGTTGCCGGTCTCCTGCGGCACCAGATACGGTGCATTGTCTTCGGCCGCGGTGCGCTCGAAAATGCCGAGCTTGCCACCGTGCAGACGGTCGCGATAGGTCTCCTCGGGGCCAAGGCCGTAGAAGCGCAGGTTCTCGTACTGCTTGGGAAGTGTCCATTCCAATCCGAATGCCGGCAGCGTCGGCGCATCGGTGGCACCGGCATATCGGGCGGCCAGATGTACACGTCCGCTGGCGGCATCCACCTCATAGCGCACGGCAACTTGGCAACTTGGGTTTCGCCCGGTTCGGCCAACGTATGACGAATGCCGCCAACGGGCACCAACCTCGTTGACGGCATTCGTCTTTCCAGGACACCGCAATCGCGGATGCATGCCGTTTACGCGTTGAATACGTATTGGTCAAGGCGGCGCATGGCCTCCTTGACGCGGCTCAAGGGCAATGCGAGATTGACGCGGATGCTGTAGGGGGCCTGGAACATGTCGCCGTCCTGCCATGCGACGCCCACATCCCAGCCGCGTTTCTCCAACTCGGGCAGGCTCAGGCCGTGGCGTTCGCACCACTGCTCGCAGTCGAGCAGCAGCATGTAGGTGCCTTCCGGTTTGGCCAGACTCACTCCTTGGAAATGCTTGGTGATGTAGTCGTAGGCGTAATCGACGTTGCCGGTGAGCACCGCCTTCAGTTCGTCGAGCCACTCATGGCCTTCGGGCCGGTAGGCGCCGATCAGCGCGTGCATGGAAAGCACGTTCATGTCGTTGTAGTGGCATTTCGAGCTTTTGGCCACGATGCGGTCCCGGAGTGTGGGATTGTAGATGATGTGGTAGCTTCCCACCAGTCCGGCGAGATTGAAGGTCTTGCTGGGCGCGTAGAACGCCACGGTCCTGTTGCGTGCGTCCTCGCTGACCGATTGGGTGGGGATGTGCTGGTGGTTCCCCAGAGTCAAATCGGACCAAATCTCGTCGGAAATGACCACGCAATCGTTGGCCTTGTACACTTCCATGGCCTTCTCGATTTCCCAACGTTCCCACACGCGCCCGCAAGGATTGTGAGGGCTGCAGAACACGGCCACGTGGATGTGATGCTCCTTGAGCTTCCTGTCCATATCCTCGTAATCCATGCGCCATACGCCGCGCTCGTCCAGCGTGAGCGGACTGTGGACGATGCGGTAGCCGTTGTTTTCGATGCTCCGGGTGAACCCGATGTAGGTCGGGCTGTGCAGCAGCACGCCGTCGCCGGGGGCGGCGAACGCGGTCAGCGCACTGATCACACCGCCCAGGACCCCGTTCTCGTAGCCGATCGCCTCCCGGGTCAATCCGGTGACCCCGTTGCGCGTGGACTGCCAGTCGATGATGGAGCTGTAATAGTCGTCGGTGGGGGAGAAGTACCCGTAGGCGGGATGCTTCGCCCGTTCGATGATGGCCTGCGGGATCGTGGGCACGGTCGGGAAGTTCATGTCCGCCACCCACATGGGGATGACGTCGAAACCCTCGCGTGGCGGGTCCGGCGCGAATCCCGGGTCGGTGCCCAGTCCGTCGACCGCGATCGAATCCATGCCATGCCTGTTCATGATGGACGTGAAATCATACGTCATTGTCCGACAATCCTTTCTCGGTCCGTGGTGGCCGGTCCCAATCTAAATCGGGCTCCTGACGGTGCCGTGGCCGTGGGCGGCGATTTGACCGCGTGGCGTGTTACGATATGCACCGTTGTGAGGCAGTGATCCGTTATCAGCGGGGAGTCTTCGGAAGAACGGCGGCAATCGCCCAGTAGAACCGACGGGATCGGCCCGAGACAGCCGAACACAAGCGGTCGCGCAGGCTCGCGGCTCCGAGTGCAACAGTTCGGAGCGGCGCAACCGGTGCGATAAGCGAGGTGGTACCGCGGTGCGGAGCGCATACCAGCGCCCGTCATCGTCCTCGTAGGCAGGAACGGCAGACAGGGCTGTTCCGGGCGGAACACAGTCAGTTCCGGCTGCGAGGCGATTGACGCGATCGGCCCCACGGTTCGGTACGTGACATTCGTGAACCCAGCCGGCACACGTCGGCGCCCGGCAATCGCCATCAATGACGCTCCTGTAGGACCAGTGCACAGTACTAACAGGAGATTTACGGTGAGCGAAAACGTATATCCCAAGGCGAACGAGGGCGGCGAGACCGCGCACGTCGCGCCGAACCCCAGCTTCCCCGACATGGAGGAGACCGTTCTTGACTACTGGGACAAGGACGACACCTTCCAGAAGTCCGTTGAACGCAACCCTTCCGGCGACCACAGCCAGAACGAATTCGTGTTCTTCGATGGCCCGCCTTTTGCGAACGGTCTGCCGCACTACGGCCACCTGCTGACCGGCTACGCCAAGGACGTGATCCCGCGCTACCAGACCATGAAGGGCCGCAAGGTCAACCGCGTGTTCGGCTGGGACACCCACGGCCTGCCCGCCGAGCTTGAGGCGCAGAAGGAACTCGGCATCGACTCGGTCGACCAGATCGAGAAGATGGGCATCGACAAGTTCAACGACGCCTGCCGCGCTTCCGTGCTGAAGTACACCAACGAATGGCAGAACTACGTGCATCGTCAGGCCCGTTGGGTGGACTTCGAGCACGGCTACAAGACCCTGAACATCCCGTACATGGAATCCGTGATGTGGGCCTTCAAGCAGCTCTACGACAAGGGCCTGGCCTACCAGGGCTACCGCGTGCTGCCGTACTGCCCGAAGGACCGCACGCCGTTGAGTGCGCACGAGCTGCGCATGGACGCCGACGTGTACCAGGACCGCCAGGACACCACCGTGTCCGTGGCCGTGAAGATGCGCGATGAGGACGACGCCTACGCCGTCTTCTGGACCACCACCCCGTGGACCGTGCCCACCAACTTCGCCATCGTGGTCGGCGCCGACATCGACTACGTCGAGGTCCGCCCGACCGAAGGCAAGTTCGCTGGCAAGAAGTTCTACCTCGGCAAGGACCTGCTGCCGCACTACGAGAAGGAACTCGGCGAGAACTACGAGGTCGTGCGCGAACTCAGGGGCTCCGAGCTGGAAGGCCGCCGCTACTACCCGGTCTTCCCGTACTTCGCGGGCGACGAGGCCGAATCCGAAGGCCACGTGCCCGGCCCGAACGGCTACACGATCTTCACCGCCGACTACGTCGACACCGTCGAAGGTACCGGTCTGGTTCACCAGGCCCCCTACGGTGAAGACGATATGAACACGCTGAACGCCAAGGGCATCAAGAGCACCGACGTGCTCGACGATGGCTGCCGCTTCACCGCGCAGTGCCCCGACTACGAGGGCGATTTCGTGTTCGACGCCAACCTGCCGATCCTGCGCAACCTGCGCGCCGGCGACGGCCCGCTCGCCGAGATTCCGGAAGAGCGCCGCGCGATCCTCTTCCAGGAGAAGAGCTACGTGCACTCCTACCCGCACTGCTGGCGTTGCGCCACCCCGCTGATCTACAAGCCGGTCTCCTCCTGGTTCGTGTCCGTGACCAAGATCAAGCCGCGTCTGCTGGAATTGAACCAGCAGATCAACTGGATCCCGGGCAACGTCAAGGACGGCCAGTTCGGCAAGTGGCTCGCCAACGCGCGCGACTGGTCCATCTCCCGCAACCGCTTCTGGGGTTCCCCGATTCCGGTGTGGGTGAGTGACGATCCGAAGTACCCGCGTGTGGACGTTTACGGTTCTCTCGAAGAGCTCAAGGCCGACTTCGGTGACTACCCGCGCGACAAGGACGGCAACATCAACATGCACCGTCCGTGGATTGACAACCTGGTCCGCGTCAACCCGGACGACCCGACCGGCAAGTCGCACATGCACCGTATTTCCGATGTGCTCGACTGCTGGTTCGAGTCCGGTTCCATGTCGTTCGCGCAGTTCCACTACCCGTTCGAGAACAAGGAGAAGTTCGAGCAGCACTTCCCGGCCGACTACATCGTGGAATACATCGGCCAGACCCGCGGCTGGTTCTACCTGCTGCACGTCATGGCGACCGCCCTGTTCGACCGCCCGGCGTTCAAGAACGTGATCTGCCACGGCATCGTGCTCGGCTCCGACGGTCAGAAGATGTCTAAGCACTTGCGCAACTACCCGGACGTGAACGGCGTGTTTGACAAGTACGGTTCCGACGCCATGCGCTGGTTCCTTATGTCTTCGCCGATTCTGCGCGGCGGCAACCTAATCGTCACCGCCGATGGCATCCGCGACACCGTGCGCCAGGTCATGTTGCCGGTGTGGAGCTCCTACTACTTCTTCACCTTGTACGCCAACGCGGCCAACGGCGGGGCCGGATTCGCGCCCGCCAGCTGCGCGCGGACGAGGTCGCCGGTCTGCCGGAGATGGACCGCTACCTGCTGGCCCGTACCCGCCGCCTGGTGCTGGCCGCCGAGAAGTCGCTGAACGAGTTCGCGATTTCCGACGCCTGCGATGCGGTCTCCGACTTCATCGACGTGCTCACCAACTGGTACATCCGCAACACCCGTGACCGCTTCTGGAACGAGGATGCGTCCGCGTTCAACACGCTGTACACCGTGCTTGAAGCGTTCATGCGCGTGCTTGCGCCGCTGGCCCCGATGGAAGCCGAGTCCGTGTGGCGCGGCCTGACCGGCGGCGAGTCCGTGCACCTGGCCGATTGGCCGTTCGTGGTGGACGAGAAGACCGGTGAAGACACCGAACTCGGCTGCGTGCTGGTCGACGACCCGGCTCTGGTGGATGCGATGGAGAAGGTGCGCGAGGTTGTTTCCGGCACCCTGTCCCTGCGCAAGGCCGCCAAGATCCGCGTGCGCCAGCCGCTTTCCAAGCTCACCGTGGTGGTCGAGAACGTGGACGCCGTCAAGTCATACGACGAGTTGCTGAAGTCTGAATTAAACATTAAGAATATTGAGTTCTCGACTCTGGAAGACGCCGCCGCCCACGGTCTGAAGATCGTGCACGAGCTGCGTGTGAACGCTCGCGTTGCGGGCCCGCGCCTCGGCAAGCAGGTGCAGTTCGCCATCAAGGCCTCCAAGTCCGGCGACTGGCATGTCGATGCTGCGTCCGGTGCGCCGGTGGTCTCCACGCCGTCCGGCGACCTTGCGCTGGTCGAAGGCGAGTACGAGCTGATCAACCGCGTGGAGGAGGAGAACGCCACCGAGGCCGCCGCTTCGGTCTCCGCCGCTCTGCCGACCGGTGGCTTCGTGATCCTCGACACCGCGCTGGATGCCGATTTGCTGGCCGAAGGCTACGCCCGCGACGCCATCCGCGCCGTGCAGGACGCCCGCAAGGCCGCCGATCTGGACATCGCCGATCGCATCTCCCTGGTGCTGACCGTTCCGGCCGCCGATGTGGCCAAGGTCGAGCAGTTCAAGGATCTGATCGCCCATGAGACGCTGGCTACCTCCTTCGAAGTGAAGGAAGGCGCCGAGCTGGCCGTTGAGGTCGCCAAGGCGTGATGCCGTGGCGGACTGACCGCGCCTGATGCGTGGTGCACGGGCGCGTGGAATGCACGAA
>ENA-OPZN01000181-OPZN01000181.1-human-gut-metagenome-genome-assembly--contig:-NODE-181-length-24365-cov-4.564568_pt1 | contig 24365 bp, 26 predicted proteins | sample MGYA00242483_ERZ504503 | MGnify/ENA primary metagenome ERZ504503 (study PRJEB26092, sample SAMD00036285) | human gut metagenome | host: Homo sapiens | study: EMG produced TPA metagenomics assembly of... | reverse complement strand
AGGTAAAAGCAGATTATCGTTGGATGTATAATTTTTAAACATTATCTTTGGGATATATTGACTTGATTCCCTAAGATACAAAAAATTAGGGAGACGGGCAAGTTCTGACTGAGCGAAGTTAGGACTTGCCCGATTTTTTTTGCAAACACAAAAAAGGCCGTCTCATTTTGAGACAGCCTCTTTTATATTAATGGAAAATCCGATTATTTAATGTTCGGGTTCAGCTTGTTCCATTCAGATACTGGAGGAAGAACGCCCATAGCGATTACTTCGTCACGCAGTGCGCACAATGTTCGTAGCTCTTATCCAAAGCAGCTTGTTCTTCTGCAGTACCGTTCAAAGCAGCGCAGTGGCAACCGTCAGCAGTGATAGAAGTTTCCCAAGCCATCATGATGTGGTCGTACTTTTCGTTAGAAACGTAAGTACCAGCCGGCCAGCGGAATGCTTTACCACCCATAGCAGCACCAATCATTTCGATAGAAACGTATGACGGGCTCTGGAATGAAGAACGGCCACGCAAGTTGATTATGTTAGCACCACCCTTAGTTACTTTCTGCTGGATTTCAGCCCACTGTTCTTTTGTCAAAGCGTCAGTACCGATGATGTCTGTCAAAGCTTTACCGTTTACTTTAGCAGTAGAAGCAAATACAGCCATCTGTTCGCCGTGACCACCGTAAGTACGGCAGTTTTCAACTGCGTCCATAGAGATACCGAAATGTTTAGCCAATTCGCTGCGCAGACGAGTAGAGTCAAGAGCAGCCAAAGTAGTTACCTGACCCGGTTTCAAACCAGAGTACAACAGTGTGATCAAACCTGTGATGTCAGCAGGGTTGAAGATAATAACGATGTGTTTTACATCCGGACAGTACTGTTTTACGTTCTTACCGAATTCTTCTGCGATAGCTGCGTTACCTTTCAACAGGTCTTCACGAGTCATACCAGCTTTACGAGCAGCACCACCTGAGTTTACGATATATTTAGCACCAGTCAGCGCTTCTTTGATATCTGAAGTGAAAGTGATGTTCACACCTTCGAAACCGCAGTGGAACAATTCTTCAGCAACACCTTCCAAACCTGGAGCGTACGGGTCGTACAAGCAGATGTTAGGAGTTAAGCCCATCATGATAGCAGTCTGAGCCATGTTAGAACCGATCATACCGGCAGCACCAACAATGGTAAGTTTTTCGTTTGTTACAAATTCCATAATTCTTATGTATTTAAGTTATGTATAAAAGTGTATAGTCAGTCTTTGTTTTTTCTTCAATGCAAAGATAGGAAAGTTATCAGTGAAAAACGAATCTTTACACTGGTAAATATAGGATGAAAAAAGATGATTTTCGGCAATTACGGAAAAATTTCACTATTTTAGATGTCATATCCCAATTTTGCAAAGAGTAGGTTACATTTCTTTGTCTGCATTTTATCACTTTAAATTCTTTTCCCTATCACCTTATTTATATAGGATATAAAGACACCCTTTTTTCTCCTTTCAGCAAGTGCTTTTTCCTTCCTTGGAAAACGCCCTTGCGTTCAATTCAAAACGCACTTGTGTTTAAGATCAAACGTCCTTGCGTTTCAAGTCAAACGCACTTGCGTTTTAGAACGAACGCACTTGCGTTTTGGAGGAGTATTGAGACTAAGAGTTTTATCGTGACTTTTTGTTCTATAGAGTAGAGTATATATAAGGCAATTTGACGGAATAGATGGTCATTCTTTCAATTCTGTTTTCGAAAGTCATTGAGTTTTCTGAAATATTCCATATTTTTGCCCGATAACCGTTATGAAGATGAAAGTAAAGTTATACCTGTTAGGGTGGGTAATAATGATATGCAGTGTGATTTCAGCCAAAGGACAGAGCTTGAAAGAAGTTGTTGGTCAGGCTGAAACGGACACAGCCAATGTTTACCTGCCTGCTGATTCCTTGTTTGCCCGTTTTCTGAAAGAAAAACAGATTCCGATTACAGCGTGTAACCGAATGACGCTTTTGAAGAGCGGTCGCAGCAAGTTTGAACATCTGTTTGAGGATATAAAGAAGGCTGAAAACTATATCCATCTGGAGTACTTTAATTTCCGCAGTGATTCTATTGCCAAGGAATTGTTTACCCTGTTGGCGGAGAAAGCAAAAGAAGGAGTGACAATCAAGGCCCTGTTTGATGACTTTGGAAATTTGTCGAACAGTCGTCCTTTGCGAAAGGAACATCTGAAGATGCTGGCGGAAAGAGGAGTGGAAATGGCTCGTTTCAGTCCCATTCGTTTTCCTTATATCAATCACGTATTTTGTCGTGACCATCAGAAAATTGTGGTGATTGACGGAAAGGTGGGATATACGGGAGGCATGAATATTGCCGATTATTATATCAACGGGCTTCCCGAAATCGGTCCCTGGCGCGATATGCACATCCGTATAGAAGGACCGGCGGTGCAGTATCTGGAAAAAGCTTTTTTAGGTGTATGGAATAAGGAAACGCACGAAGGTTTGAAAGAAGGACAAGTGCCACACGACACGTTGTGCGAGGGTTCCGGAAGAAGGGTGGCTATTGTGCAGCGTATTCCGAAAGTTTGTCCGGAAATCATGCGTGAAGCCTATATTGCGGCGTTGGATGCCGCAGAGCGTAAGGTGCAGATTATCAATCCTTATTTTACTCCTACCCGTAAGGTCAGAAATGCCATCAAACGGGCGGCTGAACGGGGAGTTCGGGTAGAAATCATGATTCCGGGGAAGTCGGACATCTCTTTTACTCCCGATGCCGGATTTTATATTGCCAATAAGCTGCGTAAGGCGGGAGCACACATCTACGTGTTTAATGGAGGCTTTCATCATTCTAAAATCATGATGGTGGACGAGCGGTTCTGCACGGTGGGCAGTACGAACCTGAACAGCCGTAGTCTGCATTATGATTATGAAATCAATGCTTTTATTCTGGATTTGCCTACTACTGCCGAGTTGGGAGAAGTTTTTCAGAACGACAAGCTCAATAGTACGATTATGACCCGTGAGGAATATAAGAAGCGGAGTGTCTGGCGTCGTTTCGTAGGGTGGTTCGCGCATTTGTTTACGCCGGTTATATAATAATAAAAGGTGAATATCTCCTGAAACTACGATTTTTTCTTATTTTTGTCCGATTGTATAGTAGTAACAGCCAAAGAAGAACCTGATTTTTACGGAACAATATGTCGTTTTTAAGGATGTAATCGGACAAGAAGATGTGAAGCAACTTCTCATTCATAGTGCAAAGAATGGGAAGATGCCTCATGCTGTGTTGCTGACGGGACCTGCAGGAAGTGGAAAACTACCCGTAGCTTTAGCTGTGGCACGTTATCTTCTTTGTCATCATCCTGCAGAAGATGATGCGTGCGGCCAATGTAATTCGTGCAAGATGATGGACCATCTGGCTCATCCTGACATGCATTTTGCTTTTCCGGTGGTACGTAAAAAGGCCGGAAGGGACGTGGTCTGTGATGAATTTCTGCCTCAGTGGCGTGAAATGCTGGGACGTAATCCGTATGCCGACCTTCAGGAATGGATGCGGGTCATTGATGCCGGAAACCAGCAACCTCAGATTTATGTGCGTGAGAGTGATGAAATTCAGCGGAAGCTTTCGCTGAAAGCCAGTCAGGGAGGATACAAGGTCATGCTCATCTGGCTTCCGGAAAAGATGAATGTGGAATGTGCGAACAAGTTGCTGAAACTGTTGGAAGAACCTCCTTTAAAGACTGTTTTCCTGTTGGTGAGTGAGGAACCTGACTTATTGCTTCCTACGATTGTGAGTCGTACGCAACGTATCCATTTAAAACCTTTACCGGAGTCGGATATTGAGCGTTATCTGGTGGAGCGTTATATGCTTCCTGTGGAAGATGCCCGTGACATTGCACACCGTTCAGCCGGAAGTTTGTTGAGGGCTGTGGAAAATGTGCATTTGGGAGAGGAAAACAAGCTTTGTTTTGAACTCTTTGTGAACCTCATGCGTACGGCCTATAAACGTGATATTCGTAGTTTGAAGGCGTGGAGTGAGCAGGTGGCAGGAATGGGACGCGAACGGCAGAAGAACCTCCTGGAATATTGCCAGCGGATGGTACGTGAAAACTTTATCTGTAATTTCCGTCAACCTGATATGGTATATCTGAATCCGGAGGAGTTGCAGTTCGCCAGCCGTTTTGCTCCTTACATCAATGAGCGGAATATTATTTCCGTGATGGAATTGCTGGGGGAGGCGCAGGTACACATTGAGCAGAATGTGAATCCGAAGATGGTTTTTTTTTTGACATGGCGCTGAGAATGATTGTAGAAATGAAACAACAATAACAATATATGGACGATTTCAAGCTTAAAAACGGAAGTGGCCGACTCTGCTGTGGAGGCTGCGGACGACAGAATAATAAATTGAATACTTACGACTGGCTGGCCGATATTCCTGGAAACGCGGAGGAACAGGATATGGTGGAAGTTCAGTTTAAGAATACCCGTAAGGGATATTATAAAAAACAGCAACGGGCTGCATCTGGAGAAGGGAGATATTGTGGCAGTGGAAGCCAGTCCGGGACATGACATCGGTACGGTAACACTGACCGGAAGACTGGTTCCCTTGCAGATGCGTAAGGCTAATTTGAAGCCTGATGCAGAAATACGCCGTATTTACCGTAAGGTAAAGCCGGTGGACATGGAAAAATATGAGGAAGCAAAATCACGTGAACATGATACAATGATTCGCTCGCGTAAGATTGCAGAAAGTCTGGGACTTCAGATGAAAATCGGTGACGTGGAATACCAGGGTGATGGCAATAAGGCAATATTCTATTACATTGCAGATGAACGCGTGGATTTCCGTCAGCTGATTAAGGTGCTGGCTGAGACTTTCCGGGTGCGTATCGAAATGAAACAGATTGGTGCCCGTCAGGAAGCTGGACGTATCGGAGGAATCGGACCGTGCGGACGCGAGTTGTGCTGTGCTACGTGGATGACGAACTTCGTTTCAGTGTCGACCAGTGCGGCTCGTTTTCAGGATATTTCGCTTAATCCGCAAAAACTGGCCGGACAGTGTGCCAAACTGAAATGCTGCCTGAATTATGAAGTAGATGCCTACGTGGAATGTCAGAAACGCTTGCCGAGTAAGGAAATTACCCTTGAAACGTTGGACAACATGTATTATTACTTCAAGGCAGATATTCTGAAAGGAACTATTACTTATAGTACGGATAAGAGTTTCCTGGCAAATGAAGTGACTATCTCCGCACGCAGAGCTTTTGAAGTGCTGAATATGAACAAACGGGGAGAAAAGCCTGAAAAACTGGATGACGAATTCTCCGGACGTGAATCGCAGCGTTCAAAAGACTTGCTGGAACAAGAGAGCTTGACCCGTTTTGACAAGACAAAAGGCGGAAAGAACCGGAAAAGAAACAAAAAGGGCAGGCATCACAAAATAATGCGTCAGCGGCTCCTGTAGAAGCAGGTAATGGACAAACTCCAGACGCTCCTAAGGAGAAAGAAAATAAAGGACCGCAAGGAAGAAATAACCGTCCACAGAGACCGAAAGGGAATCCGGCTCCGGCAGCTCCACAGGCTCCAGCGGCTGAAAATGCCGGAAATGCACCACAGGCAAAAGCCGGTCAGGAACCTCGCCCTAACCGCAACGGGCGGAGAAATTTCCGTCGGAATAACGAGGGAAACAAACGTCCGGAGCGTAATACAAATACGGATGTACAGGCTTAAAGAATCTTTTATCTATTATATAAAGGCAGGACTGGCACTATGTGTCTTGTTCCTGCTGAATGCCTGTCATACAGATACACGTTATCATGTATATCAGGCTGTTTCTGGTGAAGAAGGCTGGGATAAATCCGATTCCCTGGCTTTCCATCTTCCTGTAGGACTTTCTTCCGGTGAGTACCGGATGGAGATAGGCCTCCGTCATACCGGAGAATATTCTTACCGGGATATCTGGCTTTCGGTGACGCAGTCGGAAGGCGATTCAATACCGCCCCGCACGGATACACTGCACATTTATCTGACCGATGAAAAAGGACACTGGGTGCAGAGTGGGGCAATGGGAGGATTGTATCAGCATGTATATGTGTCAGATAAACCGGTTATTTTCTCTACCGATTCAATAGACCGCATTTTTCGTATCACTCATCTGATGAGGCAGAATCCATTGCCTGGAATATCCGATGTGGGAATCCGGTTATTTCTCCCTGACCGCGTCAATGCGGAGGAAGACAAACAGCAGGATGGTAAATCCCCACAATGAGGAACCGCCGTAGCTGAAGAAGGGAAGGGGGATACCGATAACGGGGGGTTAGTCCGAGTACCATTCCTATATTGATGAAGAGATGGAAAAAGAATATACTCAGTACACAGTAGCCGTATACTCTTCCAAAGCGGCTTTCCTGTCGCTCGGATAGCACGATAAGGCGTAGAATGAGTGCCATAAACAAGAAAATGACAAAAGCGGAGCCGACAAATCCTTGCTCTTCGCCAATGGTACAGAAAATGAAGTCGGTATCCTGTTCCGGAACGTATTTCAATTTGGTCTGTGTACCGTTGAGAAAGCCTTTTCCGAATAATCCTCCGGAACCGATGGCAATTTTACTTTGGTTGACATTGTATCCGGCTCCTGCAGGGTCATCTTTCATTCCCAATAGCACTTCAATTCGAATCTTCTGGTGAGGTTCAAGTACCTGATTGAATACATAGTCGGTCGAGAAGAAAAAGATGCCCGAGCCAACTACGAACAGAATTACATAGAAATAAGCTCTCAGTCGTTCACGCAGATAGAAGAAAGCCAGTGTGAGTACGATACCTCCACAAAGGGCTAACTGGAGATGACATACATTAAATGGAATTACATAGTTGGAAAACAGGGCTCCTAATAACGTTCCTCCGCCTCCGATACCGAAAATGTAGGCTGCAAGTTTGGGCGACTGACGCTGACAATATTTTCCCACCAGAAAGGAAGAAAGCAGAATGACCAGCGTCAACACGGAGAATTCTCCCCATGATGTCATTTCATCAGGCATAATTTCTGCACTGAATTTTAGGCCGACAATAAAAAATACCACAGCACAGATTCCGGAGAATAGAACTGTTCCGGTCATCCCTTCTCTGTAGAGCATTAAAAAAAGGATAGGTACACTAGGGCAGAACCTGTTTCCTTCTGGAGTATAATCAATGCCATAGGCAGCAGAATGATACCCAAAACGGTTACCAGATTGCGGGTGCGCTGCATCTGGAAAGTATATTCGTTTATATATTTTCCTAATGCAAGGGCTGTTGCAAATTTGGCGAACTCAGCGGGTTGCAGACTTACCGGTCCTAATACAATCCATGAACGTGAACCTTTGATTTCATGCGGATTGAAGATAGTACCAAATAGTAGCAGAATCATGATGCCATAAAGCAGATAAGCGTAGGTGTCGTATACACGGTCTTCAAGCATGAGTATGACAAAGCCTATCCCCAGTGAACAGCCTATCCACATCAGCTGTTTACCGGCGCGTGTGGTAATATCCAGGAAATTCGGCTCACCATAATCGTAACTTGCTCCGCACACACTGAACCATCCGCAGATGACCAGTATCAGGTAAAGTCCGATGGTCCACCAGTCCACATTTTTCCATACACTACCTCTCATGTATCCCATAATCAATCCTCCTGTTTTGAATCTCTGTAGCCATGACTTCATCTTCTGGCGAGAGTTTCCCTTTTAAATACTTTTCAATCATGAGTCGTCCGATGGGTACACCGTATACCGCACCGAATCCTCCGTTTTCCACATAGACTGCTATGGCAATCTTGGGATCTTTCATGGGAGCAAATCCCATAAAGGCTGAGTGGTCTTTTCCACGGTTCTGTGCCGTTCCGGTTTTTCCGCATACCTCGATGTCGGGTAAGTTGCTCCTCTACAAGTTCCGCCCAATACGGCAGAGCGCATGCCTTGTACCACTTCCTCGTAATGTGAACGGTCTACCATGGTGTATCTTTTCCGTGTGTAAAGTGTGTCGAGCGGTTCACCTTCTACCTCTTTCACCACATGAGGTGTGATAAAATAACCTCTGTTGGCGATGGTTGCTCCTAAGTTGGCTATTTGTAATGGAGTCAGTGTGACTTCCCCTTGTCCGATGGAAATACTGATAATGGTCAGTCCATTCCATGAGCCTCGGTAAGCTTTGTCGTAGACGCTAGCATTGGGGATAAATCCTCTTTTCTCTCCGGGAAGGTCGATTCCCAACGGATAACCGAATCCCATGGATACCATATAATCTCTCCAGGTGTTCATGGCTTTTTGTACGGTTCCGTATTTCTTTCTGGCACCAATCATGTAATAGAGTCCCCAGCAGAAATATCCGTTGCAGGAAGTTGCTAATGCCGGAATCAGTGAAAGCGGGGAGGGGTGACCGTGGCAGCCAACATGAAGTCCCCGGAAGTTGAATCCACCAAAACACGGATAACTGGTCTGGGTGGTTATGATTCCCTCTTGCAGGAAGGTCAGTGCCTGTGAGGTCTTGAAAGTGGAGCCTGGCGGATAGGTACCCATGATGGCACGGTTCAGTAAAGGCTTCCAGGGGTCACGTGCCAGTATCAGATGGTTCTTACCGCGGTTTCTTCCGACCATCTTTCGAGGGTCGTAAGTCGGTGAAGAAACTAAGCAGAGCACCTCGCCTGTGGATGGTTCTATGGCTACAATACTTCCGATTTTTCCTTCCAGCAGACGTTCTCCCAGCTCCTGAAGTTCGATGTCCAGGCTCAGTCGCAGGTTTTTTCCTGCTACAGGAGCCTTATCGAATTTCCCGTCCATATAGTTCCCCTGGATTCGTCCTCGGGCATCACGTAATAATATTTCAATACCTTTTTCTCCTCGTAACTGCTTTTCGTAAGAACGCTCTACACCTAATTTACCGATAAAGTCGCCGGGAATATAGTATTCATCCTTTTCCATATCGGATTTGGAAACTTCGGCAATATCTCCCAGGATGTGAGCTCCGGCATTGTAGGTATATTGTCGGATGGTACGTCGCTGGATATAGAATCCTGGAAACTTAAACAGTTTTTCCTGGAACACACCACAATCTTCGGCCGACAGCTGGGTAAGAAATACCTGGTTGGTGTAAGGGGAGTAGCCAGGATTAAGCCGGCGATCTTTCATGTCACGGAATTTTTTTCGCAGAAACTCCGGTGAGATTTTCAATGCTTGGCATAAATCCATGGTATCCAGCTCCGTAATTTCTTTCATAATCACGGTAATGTCGTAAGCAGCCTGATTATAAACCAGCAGTTTATCATTCCGGTCGTATATGACTCCTCGGCTTGGATATTGTATTTTTTGAGAAAAGCGTTGCTGTCGGCATTTTTCTTGTAGTCTTCACTCATGATTTGCAGTGAAAGTAAACGTATAAGAAAAATCAGCACAATCACAATGACTGCACCGCCAATTACATATTTTCGCTTTTCAAGATCGTAGTTTCTTTCCACTATTTTTTCCTCCTGACAGAATCAACACATAAGATGAATATGAGTGTGATAATTGTATCACTGGCAATTTTCAGCAACAGCGTGGGCATGTTGGCCAATGAGAATGTATCCAAGATATTCAGTATGAAAGCATGTAATAAAACAAGGACTATTGTGTATCGGAAGAATGAAGCAAATCCCATCTGATACATGCCTGGTTCAAAGTTGTCTGTAATGTCACGTAAGGAAAACAATCTGAGAATCCATGGGCGGCAGAAGGCTGTACATACAGCTGTGGCAGCGTTTAATCCTGGGGTGTTGCTGAAAATATCGATGCAAAGTCCTAAAGAAAAGGCCCATAACATTAATCCCTTACGGCTGTTGTCTGAATCTATCTTTAATAAAAAGTAGATATAGAACAACGGTGTGGCATATTGTTCAAAATGAATGTGGTTGAGTACCAGTACTTGCAGTAAGACAAGTATGATGAACCATTCAAGACGTATGATATATTGCATAATTACCTTGGCTTTCTGTATCGTTAATTTTTATGGTTGCATTGAATGTATGCTGTCCTCAAGCTGTGCCTGCTCGGTGCCGTTGAATGACCCTAAAACCCTGACATTGTTCAGTCGGGCAAAGTCTGTGAATAGCTTGACTTTGAGCAGATAAGATAGTCCGTCGTGACTGTCTTCCATATCATCTACGGTTCCTACGGGAATCCCGGCTGGAAAAACAGCACTATGCCCACTTGTTACAATCGTATCGCCCAATGAGAATTCGGAATGTCGGGGCATATCTTTGACGTAGGCATATTGTGAAGAACCTCCTTCCCATTTCAGAAAACCGAAATAAGAGGTTCGTTTGATTTTACAGCTGATGCTGCTTTTGGAATTTAATACGGGCAGTACAATGGCATGATGCTTTCCTGTGAGGTAAACAATGCCGACTACTCCGTTTCCACATACGACTCCCATTTCCGGGCGGATGCCGTCGGCCTCTCCTTTGTCGATGGTAATGAAATTGTTGGGGTGTGTGATGCTGTTGTTGACGACTCTTGCATCATATAACACATAGTCTTTTAATGCTTCTTTACGTAGGTTAGCCACTCCTGTAGTGTCTTGTGTATATTGTTCTAAGGCTTGCGACAAGCGTTCCACTTCAATTTCCAATTCGACATTTCGTGCAGTTAGGTCCTTGTTGACTTCTGTCAGGCCAAAATAGCGCGTTACTTGACTGGAGGCTTCGTATACTATTCCTGCGAGGTAATTGGCAGAAGTAAAAAAGCACTTCCCTGATAGTTGTTGAAACGGAACAGCAGGGTCAGTGAAATAACCTCTAATAGAACGAATAGGAACCAGTGATTATATTTCAGCAGAAAATTGAGCAGGTTTCGCATGTCAGAGAATCCGAATGGTGTATAAACGAAAAATGAAAATTGAAAATGAAGAAATCTGAAATCTCTTCATTTTCAATTTTTATGATATTATCTCATCAGGAATGAGAAACGATCTACATTCTTCAGTGCAATGCCTGTTCCCTTGGCTACGCTCAGCAAAGGATCTTCGGCAATATGGAAAGGAATGTTGATTTTATCTGTCAGTCGTTTGTCAAGTCCTCTCAGAAGCGCTCCGCCTCCAGCCAGATAGATACCATTGTTTACAATGTCGGCATACAATTCTGGAGGTGTATTTTCTAAGGCACTTAAAATAGCTGTTTCTATTTTGGCAATGCTCTTTTCCATACAATGCGCGATTTCCTGATAGCATACCGGAACCTCCATCGGTAGGGCAGTGATTCTGTTTGGACCACGTACAATATAATCTTCAGGTGCATCATCTCCCAGGTCTGTCATGGCTGCACCTACGTGAATCTTGATACGCTCTGCCATTCTTTCACTGACTTTGACATTGTGCTGGCGGCTCATGTATTCTTGAATATCGGCTGTCAAATCATCTCCGGCTACGCGGATAGAGTTATTTGAAACAATACCTCCCAAAGAAATGACGGCGATTTCCGTAGAACCTCCACCTATGTCAACTACCATGTTACCTTCCGGAGCTTCTACATCCAGTCCGATACCGATAGCTGCAGCCATAGGTTCGAATATCAGGTAGACATCACGTCCTCCTGCATGTTCCGCGCTGTCACGTACGGCACGTAATTCTACTTCTGTAGAACCGGAAGGTACTCCGATTACCATACGCAAAGAGGGAGTGAAGAAATGGCGTCCTGTATTTACTTTTTAATCAATCCGCGCATCATCTGTTCGCAAGCGTTAAAGTCGGCAATAACACCGTCACGTAACGGACGTACAGTGCGAATGTTCGGATTTTCTTTTTCGTACATCAGCTTGGCACGTTCACCTACGGCAATCATCTTGTCTGTGCGACGATCCAATGCAACAACAGATGGTTCGTCTACCACAATCTTGTCATTGCTGATAATGATGGTATTGGCTGTGCCAAGGTCCATCGCTATGTTTTGTGTAAAGGAGAATAATCCCATTCCTTTAATATAAGTCTAGAATTTTGAAATTAATAAATCCGTTTTAGGAAGACTGAATGACTGCCAGCGCAATTATTTTTTGAAATAATCGCGGATAGCAGTGTCGTAGTGTGAAGAAACAGTAAATGCTTCACCTGCAAACCAACGGCGTTGTTCGCGTGTGGTTACAGCTCCCTGTTTGTTGAGGATTTCCAATAAGGGTTGGTATTGATGCTTGCTGGCTACGATTACTACATCATTGAAGTTCTTAGCTCCGGCACGAATCAATGAGATACCACCTATATCAATTTTTTCGATGATGTCTTGTTCTGCTGCACCGCTTGCAACTGTATCTTCAAAAGGATACAAGTCTACAATAACCAGGTCAATCTCTGGAATTTCATACTGAGCAACCTGCTTCTGGTCGCCTTCCAGTTCTCTGCGGCAGAGAATTCCTCCGAAAATTTTAGGGTGCAAGGTCTTTACGCGTCCTCCGAGTATAGACGGATAAGTCGTAATATCTTCTACAGCCTTGCAAGGATAGCCTAATGATTCGATGAACTGTCGTGTACCTCCCGTAGAAAGAAATTCCACACCTTCTGCATGCAGTTTTGCCAGGATGGCATCCAAACCGTCTTTATGGTAAACAGACACCAATGCGGTCTTTATTCTTTTTGATTCTGACATAATTATTTGATTTTTTGAATTCTGCCGCAAAATTACGAATTTTCGAATGATTAATATAGGATACACTGTATAAAATATCTTTTTTTTACATTATCAATGATAGTTTTAGACCACGCATGGCGAAGCTGGAAGGACGCATTTTCCGTTTCTTCTTTTATTTTGTAACAGGATTGTAACATATATGACATTTGATTATAACACAAATGAAATATTTTGCACTCGGAAAAAACTTAGCAAAACAAATATGGAAACTATTTATCTGGGGATTGTTATTTTCCTGTTCATGCTGGCGGTCTTTGATTTGCTGGTGGGCGTTAGTAATGACGCCGTGAATTTATGATTCGGCGGTGGGGCAAAAGTCGCAAAGTTTAAAACAATTATTATTGTGGCGGCTATCGGTGTCTTCTTTGGTGCCGTACTGAGTAATGGAATGATGGATATTGCGCGTCATGGTATCTTTCATCCGGTAAATTTCAGCTTCTATGAGATTATGTGTATCTTGTTGGCTGTAATGGTAACAGATGTGGTACTGCTGGATGTGTTCAATACATTGGGGCTTCCTACTTCCACGACTGTATCCATGGTGTTCGAATTGCTGGGAGGTACATTTATTCTGGCAATACTGAAAATACTCGGCGATGAAACCGGACTGTTGAGTCTGGGCGACATGATGAATACGGAAAAGGCGCTTTCGGTCATTATGGGTATCTTCCTTTCTGTGGCCGTTGCTTTTATCGCAGGAACTGTGGTACAATATCTTTCCCGCTTGATTTTCAGCTTTAACTATAAAAAGAATCTTTCCTGGACCATTGGAATATTTGGCGGTGTAGCTGTTACATCGTTGAGCTATTTTATTATTATCAATGGACTTAAAAGTGCTTCGTTCATGACTCCGGAAGCGTTGGCCTGGATTCAGGAGAATACCGCGATGCTGGTGGGAGGCTGTTTTGTGATATTTACCGTGTTGATGCAGGTGCTCCACTGGTGTAGGGTGAATGTCTTCAAGGTGATAGTTTTGTTGGGGACTTTTTCGTTGGCTTTGGCATTTGCCGGGAATGACCTGGTTAACTTTATCGGTGTGCCTCTGGCCGGTTTTTCTGCCTATACAGACTATGTGGCCAATTCGAATGGAGCCGGTATCCATGATTTCATGATGTCTTCCCTTATGTCTTCCGCACAGACTCCGCTGATTTTCCTGGTCATTTCCGGTGTGATTATGGTCTATGCACTGGCCACTTCTAAAAAAGCAAAGAATGTAATCAAGACCTCTGTCGACCTGGCTCGTCAGGAGGAAGGAGATGAGATGTTCGGCTCTTCTGCACTGGCACGTGTGATTGTGCGTCGTGCAACGAGTATCAATGATTTTCTGGTACGTGTGATTCCGGTAAATGTACGTCGTTGGATTGACGGCCGCTTCAATAAAGATGAGATTATTTTGGCTGACGGGGCCGCTTTTGATATGGTACGTGCTTCGGTGAACCTGGTATTGTCCGGATTGCTGATTATCATGGGTACAACCATGAAGCTGCCTTTGTCTACTACTTATGTGACCTTCATCGTAGCGATGGGTAGTTCGCTGGCCGACCGTGCCTGGAGCCGTGAAAGTGCGGTCTATCGTATCACGGGCGTGCTTTCTGTGATTGGGGGGCTGGTTTATCACTGCTTTTGTCGCATTTACTATTTGTGCCTTGGTTACATTCGTTATGTTTTACACCAGTTTCTTCGGTATGTTTGCTTTTATTGTGGTGGCAGTCGTACTTCTGGTTCGTAGTAACATCAGATATAGCAAGAAGGAAAAGGTAGAAAGCCAGGATGATGTGTTCAAACGTATGATGAGCAGCAAAGACAAGAGTGAAACATTGGCTCTGCTCCGTCAGCATGTGCAGGAAACGCTGGCCGGCTATGTGGACTTTGCCGAGAAAACTTATGTGCAGGTGACCGATGGTTTTATCAATGAAGATTTGCGTAGCTTGAGGAAAGCGATGAATGCGACTGATGACCAAGAAAAAAATGTTGAAAAAGCGTCGCCGGAAAGAAATCCTGGGGCTTCGTCGTTTGCCCATGACGGTGGCTATAGAAAAGAACACGTGGTTTCATCTGGGAAGTAACAGTTGTGAGCAGATGCTTTACTGCCTGAAGCGTATCTGCGAGCCTTGTAAGGAGCATGTGGACAATAATTTTAATCCGATTTCTCCGGATTGTGTAAAAGAATTCTTGCCTGTACGTGATGAATTATGCAAGCTGATGGAACGTGCTAAAGTGGCTATCAGCCAGGATAATTATGAAGAAGCGGATGACATTCTGAAAAAAGGAGATGACCTGAAAAATCGTATCTCTGCTTTGCGTAAACAACAGATGAACCGTATGCAGGAAGGCGATAATGCAAGCTTGAAGGCATCTATGGTATATTTGAATATTCTTCAGGAATCTCAGGAGTTGGTAAGTATCTGGCGTCATTTGCTTCGTGCCAGCCGCTTCTTCCAGGGAGATTATGTGCCTCAGGAAGTTTCAATGATTGCGCTTACAGAAGAAAGATAATTTTGTGTACTTAAAGAAAGCCGATAAAGGGTTAATCTCCTTTATCGGCTTTTATTGTTTTATTTGTCTTCTATTTCAGTAAGATTTCCGGTTGTGGAGTTCATGATAAATCCTCTTACTTTTATGTCTTGAGGTACGAGCGGGTGATGGCGTACGATGTGTACACTCTTTTGTACGGCTTCTTCTGTGTCGTTAAATCCGCTGAGCCATGAGTTAAGGTTGATGTCACAATATTGCATCATTTCAATATGGTCTTGTGAAATTCCTCTTTCACGCATGTGCTGTAACATGGTTTCACTGTCCATGTGCTGTACGCCACAATCGGTATGTCCGATAATCATGACTTCTTCCACTCCTAATTCATAGATTGCCACAAGCAAGCTTCGCATGGCACTACCGAAAGGGTGAGTGATGGTACCTCCGGCATTCTTGATGATTTTGACATCACCGTTTTTTATTCCTAAGGCTGCGGGAAGTAGCTCTGTCAGGCGAGTATCCATACAAGTGACAATGGCGATTTTTTTGTCAGGGTATTTGTTCGTAATGTACTTTTCGTATCCCTTGGTTTCTACGAAAGTCTTGTTGAAGTTTAATAATTCGTCTATCATAACATTTATATTTTGTATAGAATATGGGCAAAAATACAGATTTATTTTGTGATATTTCAGTTGGCTTTTGGAGGAATTCTTAAAATCATGCACTTATCATGAAGAAGCTTCTGATTTTTTTCGTACTTTTGTAGAAAATTCAACCAAACTATTAAAATATGGCTAAAGAACTCGAACTCAAGTACGGCTGTAACCCTAACCAGAAGCCGGCCCGCATTTTCATGCAGGAGGGAGAACTGCCTATTGAAGTATTGAACGGACGTCCTGGATACATTAACTTCCTGGATGCGTTTAACGGATGGCAGTTGGTGAAAGAATTGAAAGAAGCTACCGGAATGCCGGCTGCAACTTCGTTCAAGCACGTGAGTCCTGCCGGAGCCGCAATCGGTCTGGAACTGGATGAAACCATGAAAAAGATTTATTTCGTGGATAATTTGCCTTTGTCTCCGTTGGCAAATGCGTATGTGCGCGCTCGTGGAGCAGACCGTATGTCATCGTATGGCGATTTTATAGCTTTGAGTGACGTCTGTGATGAAGAAACAGCTCGTTTTATCAATCGTGAGGTTTCTGACGGCGTGATTGCTCCGGGATACACTGACGCAGCCCTTGAAATTCTGAAAAATAAACGTAAGGGTACTTATAACGTGATTAAAATTGATCCGGCATATCGTCCGAATCCCATTGAACGGAAGGATGTGTTTGGTATCACTTTTGAGCAGGGACGTAATGAGGTGAAATTGAATGGAGCAGAATTGTTTGAGAATATTCCGACTCAGAATAAGAATTTCCCTGAAGCTGCTAAACGTGATTTGATGATTGCATTAATCACTTTGAAATATACTCAGTCTAATTCTGTTTGCTACGTGAAAGATGGACAGGCTATCGGTATTGGTGCCGGACAGCAGAGCCGTATCCACTGTACTCGCCTGGCTGGTAATAAGGCTGATATCTGGTATTTGCGCCAGCATCCGAAGGTGCTGAATTTGCCTTGGGTAGAAAAGATCCGTCGTGCCGATCGTGATAATACCATCGATATTTATATTAGCGAAGATCATGACGATGTATTGGCTGATGGAGTATGGCAGCAGTTCTTCACAGAGAAACCTGAAGTATTGACACGCGAAGAAAAACGTGCTTGGCTTGATACATTGAAGGGAGTATCATTGGGTTCGGATGCTTTCTTCCCGTTTGGAGATAATATTGAACGTGCTCACAAGAGTGGCGTGGAATATATTGCTCAGGCAGGAGGTTCTGTGCGTGATGACCATGTGATTGAAACTTGCGATAAATACGGTATTGCAATGGCATTTACGGGAATCCGTTTATTCCATCATTAATAATGAATTAGTCTGAAAATAGAGGGGTAAATTTGCCGGCTGGGATGAAAGTCAAGTGAATTTACCTCTCTTTTTTTGTAAATAGTATTTGATTTACTATCTTTGCAGAAAATTGATACTAATCTTGGGCTTGTTTGGTTTTGACAGCGAGAGATGTGGTATGTAAGCATGCAGTGCGTCAGTGATTTGCACTATAATCTCAGTTACTGAACAATTATCTGGCAACGAAAACTATGCTCTCGCTGCTTAATCGAAGTACAGTAGATTAGCTTTATTTCCGTCAAAGTGATGGAAACGAGACATCGCTCAAAAGCTCTTGTTCCGAAGCGTTTGGTTTAGCGGTGCAGCAAATTCGGAAATAGTTTTGGTCTCGTTCCGCGACTGAAATGAAATCTTAGGAACTAAGGTATAAGTGGGTGGCTCTGGTCTTGCTTATGCACGAAAACCGAAGGCAGAGATAAGCATGTAGAAAGCATATGGCTTCCTTGTTTGGACGAGGGTTCGACTCCCTCCAGGTCCACGATGATTATTAAACCGCTGAACATCAGCGGTTTTGTTTTTAAGCTCTTATACTTTCCTCATTTTATCAGTCAGTTCCATCAGAAAAGCTATATAAAAATCTGAAGTTCTATTCGGATAGAGCTGTTCTATATTATTGTCCGATGCAATAGAAGTTGTACAGGAAATGTCTTTACGATGATATCACAACACGTTCGTGTTAAGACCTCGACACGTACGTGTCGACCTCTTCGCACGTACGTGTCATGACCTCGTCACGTACGTGTCGACCTCTTCGCACGTACGTGTCATGACCTCGTCACGTACGTGTCGAGGTAAATCTGGTTTTGTCTTCGGGAAATAACGGACGGATATTTCATGAAAAAGCTCCGGAATTCTTTACAAACAAAAGAGGCCGGTATCTCAGCGGAGAGACCGGCCCTGAATTTGAGTAAGATTTTTTTATCGGATTGGTTATAAAGAAAATGCGACAGCAGCAAGTTTTTAATCAGTAATGGTGTCATCGAAGTTTTCTATTCGGGTGACTTTCTTGATGTGGTCTAATTTCTTAAGATTCTCGCAGATGGTATTTACATCATCTACATCGTGTACGAACAATTGAATTCGGCCTTCAAAAATGCCATCATTGGACTCGATATTCAATTTGTGAATATTTACGTTCAACTGTTGGGATATAATGCCTGTTACTTGGTTAAGCACCCCAATTCCATCGATTCCTTTCATGTATACATTTACCGGGAAGTTAAGTGCTTTGCCAATTTCCCATTGTACGGCCAATAATCTGTTGCCAAAGCTGGTTTTCAGTTGCGTAGCTATCGGGCATTGGCGCTTATGGATAATAATTCGATTGTTGTCGTCGATATATCCTAAGACATCATCTCCGGGAATTGGTTTACAGCAGTCTGCAATGATGTAGTGCTTCTGAATTTCTTCAGGCGTAAGCTTGACAATTTTCTTCTTGTCGATGTTCAAAGCAGGTCTTTCTTTGGAAGATGCATTATCCTGAGACTTGGGTTTGCTTCCTCCTCCAAATGCAAATGCAATGTATTTTTTCCAGTTTGTGGGAGTGGATTTTTCTTTTAACTCATTCTTTTCCAAATCTCCTAAGGTGAAAACTTTTTGCCCGATTTGGTACATCAAGTCTTCAGGAGTTTTTAATTTATGAAGGGTACAAAGCTTCTGGATGTTCGTTTCGGTAGCTTCAATGCCTTCTTTCTTAAAGAATTCATGCAGCATGTCTTCTCCGGCCTGCTGGACTTCCTTTCGTTCTCTTTTGAGGATGGATAATATTTTAGCCTTGGCTTTTGCTGTCGTGGCAAAATTAATCCATGAAGGTTGTACTTTCTGTGATTTTGAAGTCAGAATTTCTACCTGATCTCCACTTTGCAGTTTATGGCTCAGTGGTACCAGTTTATGGTTTACTTTAGCTCCAATACAATGGCTTCCTAAGAATGTATGAATGGAGAATGCAAAATCAAGTGCGGTTGCATTCTGAGGCATCGTTTTAATTTCACCCTTAGGAGTAAATACAAATATCTCAGATGCGAAAAGATTAAGCTTGATTGTATCCAGAAAATCAAGTGCATCGGGCTGCGGATCATCCAAAATTTCTTTGATGGTTTTCAGCCATTTGCTAAGCTCTCCTTCGTCTTCACTTCCTCCTCCTTCTTTGTATTTCCAGTGTGCAGCAAAACCTTGTTCTGCTACATCATTCATTCGCTCACTTCTGATCTGAACTTCAATCCACTGTCCTTTGTTGCTCATCAATGTCACATGAAGAGCCTGATATCCATTGGCTTTTGGATGGCTGACCCAATCGCGCAAACGGTCAGGATGAGGCTTATATATCCGGGAAATAGCTACATAAATGTTGAAGCAGTCATTCAGTTCTTCTTCTTCATTTTTAGGAGTGAAAATGATGCGTACGGCAAGTATGTCATAGATTTCTTCAAACGTAATGTGTTTGTTTTGCATCTTGTTCCAGATGGAGTAGGGAGACTTGATACGTGCCAGAATACGATAAGGAAGTCCCATTTTATCTAATTGTTCGCGAATGGGAGCTGTAAATTCTTCAAATAAGTTGGTTCTTTCAGCTTGAGTAGCCTTTAGCTTTTCTTCGATTTGCTGGTAAGCTTCTGGGTGTTCGTATTTGAAACTTAAATCTTCCAATTCTGTTTTGATACGATTCAGACCCAGTCGGTTGGCGAGAGGAGCGTAGATATAGAGTGTTTCCCCGGCAATTTTATATTGTTTGCTTGGGAGCATGGAGCCTAAGGTACGCATATTATGCAACCGGTCGGCAATTTTTATAAGAATGACACGGATATCATCATTCATTGTGAGAAGCAGCTTCTTAAAGTTCTCAGCTTGTGCAGAAGCTCTGTCTCCGAAGATTCCTCCTGAGATTTTGGTTAATCCATCTACAATTTGAGCAATCTTAGGTCCAAACAAGTTTTCGATATCCTCTACGGTATAGTCAGTATCTTCTACTACGTCGTGGAGTAGAGCAGAACAAATAGAGGTAGATCCTAAGCCGATTTCTACGCAGGCGATGCGTGCTACAGCGATAGGATGTAGAATATAAGGCTCGCCCGAACGTCGGCGCACTCCTTTGTGTGCCTGTCGGGCGAAATTAAATGCTTTTGTAATTATCTCGACTTTTTTCCGATGTTTACTTTTCAGGTATTGGTCCAATAGCTCCTGAAATGCTTCATCAATCATTTTTTCATCTGTCTGTTCCTGCGTAAGTTTCTCCTCGGTCATAATTCTCTCCCTTTTCTTTGAATCAATAAATGCAAAAATAGAGAAAAATACGAATCAAACAAGCAAATGAGGGGTTTTCTTACCGGATGCGTAGAGATTTGCCAGCACGGATGTTACTTCCCTTGATTCCGTTCAGTCTTCGTAATTGGTTTACGCTAACTCCGTACTTAGCGGCAATGCCTCCTAATGTCTCTCCGTTACGGATGCGGTGGTATACAGCTTTTCCGCTATTTTTCCCTTTAGTAGTGGTATTGCTGACAGTTACGGTGCTGCGACGGGTTTGAAAAACTTCTGGTTTATAATTATAGATACTATCCTCGTGGTCAATGAAGTAACTCATTATTTGAGTAGGCAATCGTAGTGCGTATGGCTTTTCGTTTCCAGGGATAATATCTTTTTTAAATTCTGGATTAAGTGCGCGAAGCTGGTCTATGTCTACTTTGCATACTTCTGCCACCTGATTTAGGTTCAGTGAACGGTTGATGTGAACAGTATCGGTACTTTCTGGCATGTTCATTTCCATAGGGCTGATATAGTGTTCACAGTAATAAGTCATGATGTAATTGGCAGCTACGAAGGCAGGTACGTAACCTCGGGTCTCTTTCGGTAAAAAGTTGTAGATTTTCCAGAAATCCTTTTCGCCTCCAGCCCGGCGGATAGCCTTGTTGATAGTACCAGGTCCACAGTTGTAGGCTGCTAGAACAAGATTCCAGTCCTGATATATATCATATAAATCTTTCAGGTAACGTGCTGCTGCGCGAGTAGATTTGACCGGATCTCTGCGTTCGTCCACAAGTGAGTTGACCTTAAGCCCATATACTTGTCCTGTGCGAAGCATGAACTGCCATAACCCTACTGCGCCCTGTGACGAAGTGGCTGTCGGGTTTAATGCCGATTCAATGACGGGAAGGTATTTTAATTCTAACGGAAGATCGTATAAATCCAGTGCCTCTTCAAAAATAGGCATGTATAGATTATTGGCGCTCAGCATAAATGATACCTTTTGACGGAGACGGGTAGAGTACATGTCTATAAACTTCCGTATGATGTCATTGTAAGGCATTTCTATGATAGCAGGAATACGCTGCAAGCGGTCCATATAGATAGAATCGCTGACTTCCGGATTTTGAGTAGTCATCGTACAGTTTTCTGCAGGATTGATGTAATGCTTGGAAATCCAGTCCAAGTACAGACTATCTGTAGTGGTAATCATTCCTTCCGGTAAATCTATTACATCTTCCTGCCCATTGGTTTGTATGGTAATCGTTTTTTCTGTCTGTTGGGCAAAAAGAGAGGACGCGTTACAGATTGCAGCAGTAAGTAAACTAAAAATTATTCTTTTCATCTTTTAAAATTTAATACAGCATTGCAAACCAACTCCTTGCGGACGGTTGCGGAATGCATCGTTGAACACGGTAGGTTCCCATTTCATGCTGAGGTCTTTGCTGATATCAAAATCAGACAGCTCAGCATCTACATAGGCATCAATCACTGATAGCAGATATACACCAATGAATGCAAATATACTTAAATCGCGTTGACGTCGATAAAGGTCTTTTCTTTTTCGGAAGATTTCCTGCCAATACTCCAAACGGTCATTGACATTTGTTCCGGGAGGAAGGAAATCCATATAACTGTTGTTATTGGGATTATTGCTCATAATGTCTTGATAGGCTTGAGAATAATCCTTATACATCTGCCCGTTCCAAGTCAAGGCGTATGCACATCCTACGAAACCTCCATAAATGATAGGTAGTTTCCAGTACTTCCGGTTGTAAATCTGTCCGGCTCCAGGGATAACGAGTCCTAACCATACTGTACGGTTAGAATTGGGTATCCAGCGTTTTTTCTCCTGAGTGGGAGGCAGAGTATTTTGAATGGAGTCGTTTTGTCTTGCCAAGGCTGCAGTGTCTACGGGGGCTTCCAATGCCTCTAATGCGAGTTTTCGCTGCAGGTTGGTCGTATCAGCCAAAGCCAAGCTGTCTGCCCGATTCTGTGAGCGGATAGAATCAGTTGTCAGTATACCCTCCCTGCGTTTTTGGGCTCGCTGTGCATTTACCTCCATATTCCCCCAGGGGGATACAGAATAGCAAGATAAGCGACAGAATATATGTAAAAGTATGTGCTCTCAAATTATTTTTGTTTATTCCGTTTTTTTCAAAGAATCCAGAATCTCCATAATTCTTTCCAAATCTGCATCGCTGTTGAAAGGAATACTGATCTTTCCTTTTCCTTTATTGGTACAGGAAAGCTGTACTTTCGTTCCAAAGAAATTGCACAGATGATTTTGAAGCATAGAGTATTCTTCAGATAATTGTGTGCCTTTGGCAGAGATTGTTTTTCCTCCGCTTTTTATGCTTTCACCGTTAGCCAGTGCTTTTACAATTTCTTCCACTTTACGCACGGAGTACCCTTGAGCGACTGTCTCATTAAAGATACGTATCTGAGTTTTAGGATCTTCCAGAGTTAGTAACGCACGTGCATGTCCCATATCTATTTCCTTGTTCTTCAAGGCTACCTGGATGGGGGCTGGCAATTTTAGCAGACGTAAATAGTTTGCTATGGTTGTTCGTTTTTTGCCAATGCGTTCGCTCAGGCGTTCTTGTGTCAGTTCATATTGTTCAATTAAATGCTGGTAGGCCAGTGCGATTTCCAGGGAATTCAGGTCTTCGCGTTGAATATTTTCAATCAAGGCCATTTCCATCACATTCTCGTCGTCTGCAGTACGAATGTATGCTGGAATTGTTTTTAGGCCGGCAAGTATGGATGCCCTATATCGTCTTTCACCTGCAATAATTTGATAAGAATCTTCGTTTAGTTTACGTAAGGTGATAGGCTGGATGATACCTATTTCTGCAATGGAATCAGCCAGTTCTTGTAAGGCGATAGGGTCAAATTCACGACGAGGCTGGTTGGGGTTTACAGATATTTTGTCCAGTTCTATTTCGTTGATGGATGATGATCCGGAAGTTTTTACTTCTTCGTTGGATATCAGAGCATCAAGTCCTCGTCCTAATGCAAATTTTTTTTGTACTGCCATATACTTATTTGCTATTTCTTGTTATAATTTCATTGGCTAAAGCCAAATGGTTTTTAGCTCCGGTTGATTCTGCATCATAAAGAATAGCAGGAATACCGTGGCTGGGTGCTTCACTTAGTTTGACATTACGCTGAATAATGGTCTTGAAAACCAGTTCCTGGAAGTGTCTTTTCACTTCATCGTATATCTGGTTGGCCAGACGCAGGCGCGAGTCGAACATTGTCAGCAGGAATCCTTCAATTTCCAATGAAGGATTTAGTTTTGTCTTGATAATCTTAATCGTGTTTAAAAGCTTGCTGATACCTTCCAGCGCAAAATACTCACATTGTACTGGAATAATTACAGAGTCGGCAGCTGTTAAGGCATTGATGGTAATTAAACCCAAAGATGGAGAACAGTCTATTAAAATGTAATCGTATTCGCTTTTCATCGGCTCTAACGCGCGTCGCATGATTTTCTCACGGTTCTCCAAATTCAGCATTTCGATTTCAGCACCCACCAGGTCAATGTGAGAAGGTATGATGTCTAATCCGTCAATATCGGTTGTATAAATCGCTTCCCGTATGTCAGCCTGATTGATTAGACATTCATAGATTGAACAGTCGATGTCTTTCAAATCTACACCAAGGCCGGATGAGGCATTTGCCTGAGGGTCAGCGTCAATCACTAGTACTTTCTTCTCGAGAGTAGCTAAAGATGCAGCCAAATTTATAGTGGTAGTAGTTTTGCCTACACCTCCTTTTTGGTTGGCTAAAGCAATAATTTTTCCCATATTAATCAGTTTATTCTGATTGCGAAGTAACTAATAAATGACGATAGTTTCAATTAAAATTCCATGACTTTTGGGAAAGTGTTGAAAACTCACCTCATCTGTTAATAACTTCACGCGGGCAAAGATATATATTTTTAGCTAATTGCATGATGTGGTTGGTAAGATTAAG
>ENA-OPZN01000179-OPZN01000179.1-human-gut-metagenome-genome-assembly--contig:-NODE-179-length-24551-cov-3.697633_pt1 | contig 24551 bp, 24 predicted proteins | sample MGYA00242483_ERZ504503 | MGnify/ENA primary metagenome ERZ504503 (study PRJEB26092, sample SAMD00036285) | human gut metagenome | host: Homo sapiens | study: EMG produced TPA metagenomics assembly of... | reverse complement strand
ATACGACACCGACACCGCGCAGCTGCCCGCCGACGCCCACCAGCACATGAGCTGGGCGTTCACCGCCCCCGGCGTGTACCGCGTCCACTTCCGCGCCAACCTGCGCACCACCCCTGGCGCAACGCCGGTGGCGTCGGGGAAGGCACCGCCGTGTTCGCCGTCGGCACCCCGCCCGAGGACGTCGCCGCCTCGATCTTCCAGGCGGTTGTGACCCAGACCATCTCCGGCCTGCGTGCGGCAGGCGATCCGCGGTCACGTCGCCTTCCTCGGCGGCCCGCTGCAGTACCTCTCCGAGCTGCGTCATCGCTTCTACCTCACGCTCAACCTCGACGACGAGCACATCATCGTGCCCGACAACGCCCATCTGTTCGTGGCCTCCGGCGCGGCCATGGCACATGAGTCGAGCAAGCTCGTGCGGTTCGGCGAGCTCATCGACGCCATCGACGCGCTGGGCGACACCCAGGGTGACGAGGTCGCCCGCCTGGATCCGCTGTTCGCGACCGAGGCCGACCTCGCCGAGTTCCGGGAGCGTCACGCGCGCGAGGTCGTGCCCCGCGGCGAGCTTGAGGCTACACCGGGCGCGTGTTCATCGGCCTCGACGCCGGCTCAACCACGATGAAGGCCGCGATGGTGGGTGAGGATGGTCAGCTCCTGCACACCTGGTACGGTAACAACAACGGCGACATTCTGGGTACCGCCAAGACCATCATGGCGGACTTCTACGCGCATATCCCGGCTGGTTGCACCATCGGCCACGTGACCACCACCGGTTACGGCGAGGCCCTGCTCATCGAGGCCCTCAAGGCCGACTCGGGCGAGATCGAGACCGTCGCCCATCTGCGCGGCGCCCGCGCCTTCCTCCCCGGCGTCGAGTTCATCCTCGACATCGGCGGCCAGGACATGAAGTGCCTGCGCGTGCGCGACGGCGTGATCGAGCACATCATGCTCAACGAGGCCTGCTCCTCTGGCTGCGGTAGCTTCATCGAGAGCTTCGCCGTGTCTATGGATATGGACGTGCGCGCGTTCGCGGCCGAGGCCATCGCGGCGAAGAACCCCGTCGACCTGGGCAGCCGCTGCACCGTGTTCATGACTCGCGCGTCAAGCAGGCGCAGAAGGAGGGCGCCACGGTGGGCGACATCGCGGCGGGCCTGTCCTACTCCGTGATCAAGAACGCCCTGTTCAAGGTCATCAAGCTGCGTGATCCCAAGGAGATCGGCACGCAGGTGATCGTCCAGGGCGGCACCTTCATGTCCGACGCGACCCTGCGCGCGTTCGAGCAGCTCACGGGCGTGCACGCCGTGCGCCCCGACATCGCCGGCTGCATGGGCGCGTACGGCGCGGCCCTGCTCGCCCGCGACCGCGCCGGCGCTCTGGAGTCTCGACGGTGCTCTCTGCCCCGATATCGCCGCGCTGACGGTCGAGCAGAGGCACGCCCGTTGCGGACGCTGCTCCAACAACTGTCAGCTCACCATCAACGACTTTGGCGGCGGCCGCCGCTTCATCACGGGCAACCGCTGCGAGAAGGGCGCGGGCCACAAGAAGCAGAAGTCCGAGGCGCCCAACCTGTTCGCCGCCAAGAACGACCTTCTGTTCAACCGCCCGACCCTGGCGCCCGAGGAGGCCCCGCGCGGCACCGTGGGCATCCCGCGCGCCCTCAACATGTACGAGAACTACCCGTTCTGGCACGCGTTCTTCACGCGCCTGGGCTTCTCCGTCGTGCTTTCCGACAACTCCAGTAAGGCCACGTACGAGAGCGGCATCGAGTCCATGCCGAGCGAGAGCGTGTGCTATCCGGCCAAGCTCTCCCACGGCCACGTGATGAACCTCATCGAGAAGGATCCGGATTTCATCTGGATGCCCTGCGTGCGCTGGGAGCGCAAGGAGGATCCGTCGGCGGGCAATTGCTACAACTGCCCCATCGTGATGAGTTACCCCACGGCGCTCGGATTGAATATCGACGATATCAGCGAGAAGCACGTCGAGTTCATGTATCCGTTCGTGCCCTACCACGACAAGATCGAGCTCAAGCGCCGCCTGTACGAGCTGCTCGCCATCGAGCGCGTGGCGGACGCCGAGGCGGGCCGCGGCCGCGTTCGCGGGCCCAAGCTCACCCGCACCGAGATCGATGACGCTGTGAACGCCGCCTACGAGGCCGACGCCCGCTTCCACCAGGACATCCAGACCATGGGCGAGGACGCCATGCACTGGATCGAGGAGCACGGCGGCCACGGCATCGTGCTGGCGGGCCGTCCGTACCACAACGACCCCGAGATCAACCACTCCCTGCCCGAGCTCATCGCGAGCTTCGGGTTCGCGGTCCTCACCGAGGACTCCGTGGCGCACCTGATCAAGCCGGAGCGCCCCATCCGCGTGGTCGACCAGTGGATGTACCACAGCCGCCTCTACGCGGCCGCGCGTTTCGTGACCATGCGCAACGACCTCGACCTCATCCAGCTCAACTCCTTCGGATGCGGACTGGACGCCCTCACCACCGACCAGGTGCAGGAGATCCTCGAGCCTCCGGCAAGATCTACACGGTGCTCAAGATCGACGAGGTGTCCAACCTGGGCGCCGCACGCATTCGCATCCGATCGCTCATGGCGGCCCTCAAGGATCAGGAGGCCGAGCGCGCCGCCGAGGCCGCCGCGTCGGGCGACGCCTACGAGCCGGGCGAGGCCTCGCCCGTGGCGCCCTCCACCGACGCGCCGGTGTTCGCGACGCACAAGTACGCCCTCGAGGCGCAGCGCGCGAGCAAGAGCGCCGCGTTCCCCAAGGTCGCGTTCACCGAGGAGATGCGCGACGCGGGCTACACCATCCTGTGCCCGCAGATGGCGCCCATCCACTTCGACCTCATCAAGGAGGTCTTCCAGGCGGCCGGCTACAACCTGGAGCTTCTGCCCTCCACGGATCGCGGCGCCGTCGAAGCCGGCCTGCGCTACGTGAACAACGACATCTGCTACCCGTCCATCCTGGTCACGGGCCAGATCATGGAGGCCATCGAGAGCGGCCGCTACGACCTGTCCAAGACCGCCGTGGTGATCACCCAGACCGGCGGCGGCTGCCGTGCCACCAACTACATCGCGCTCATCCGCAAGGCCCTGCGCGAGAGCGGGCACCCCGAGATTCCCGTGATTAGCCTGTCCGCAGTCAAGCTCGATGAACAGAACCCCGGCTTCAAGCTCACTCCCGCCATGCTCAAGGCATGCGTGTACAGCGTGTTGTTCGGCGACCTCATGATGCAGATGCTCTACCGCACGCGTCCCTACGAGGCCGAGCCGGGCTCCGCGAACGCGCTGTTCGAGGAGTTCATGGACCGCGCGCGCCGCATGGTGCCGACCTTCACGCGTCGCAGCTTCACCAAGCTCTCCCGCGAGGCGATCGACGCGTTCGATGTCCTGCCCTCACCGGCGAGGGCACCAAGCCGCGCGTGGGCGTGGTCGGCGAGATCCTCGTGAAGTTCCATCCCACGGCGAACAACCACGTGGTCGACGTCATCGAGGCGGAGGGCTGCGAGGCCGTGGTGCCGGGCCTGCTCGACTTCTTCCTGTACTCCATGAGCAACGCGCAGGTGCAGAAGGGCGAGCTCGGCAGCTCTGCCGCTGCGCGCGCCAGCATGGACGCCGCCATCCGCCTGGTGGATTGGATGCGCAAGCCGGTCGAGGACCTGCTCGAGCGCAGCGTGCGCTTCGAGCGCCCCGAGCCCATCTCCGTGATGGCCGACAAGGCGAGCCAGGTGCTCTCCCTGTGCAACAACATGGGGGAGGGCTGGCTGCTCACCGCCGAGATGCTCGACCTGATCGACCACGGGGCGCCGAACATCATCTGCACGCAGCCCTTCGCGTGCCTGCCCAACCACGTGGTGGGCAAGGCCGTGATCAAAGAGCTGCGCCGCCAGCATCCCGAGAGCAACATCGTGGCCGTGGATTACGACCCCGGTGCGAGCGAGGTCAACCAGCTCAACCGCATTAAGCTCATGATCAGCGTCGCCAAGGAGAACATGCGCGCGGGCAAGGGCTTCGTGATGGAGCCGATCGCGACCATCCGCCGCGACTCGGTGACGAGCCGCATGAAGCCGCACCATCTCACGAGCGATGCCGAGGTCGAGCGCGTGGCGCATCGCCTGAGCCGCGGCCTGCACTGGAGGCGCGCGAGTAGGGGCGACACGGAGGAGTAAGCATCTCGACCAGGCATCTTACCCGAGGATAAGTTTCGATCAAAAAGGAGGCGGCCGCCCGAGCCGCCTTCTTTCTCTCATGTCCAAGAAATGGGAGGCAGCCTATCACCGGGCTCGTCTCCTTTTTGTCGTTTACGTTCCAAGCTGGCAAGCCTAAATGAGGTTTTTCGTATTCAAATCGGGATTCGTCGAGTAGGTGGCATTTGCGGCCTCCGGCGACCTGCGGTTTTTCCTACCGCCACTTTTCGGCCTACTCGCGAGTTTTTTAAATTTTCGATACGAAAAAAAAAAACTTCAAGAAGTGCGGCGCGCATCTCCGAAAGCGCGTGCCGCCAACGTAGTCTTGGCATAAAACGAGCGCTCTGGCGACTGCGATTGTCAAAAACGGTGCTTGTGTGACCGACGAATGGCAAAAGAAGGGGGCGGCTGGGCCGTTAACGAGAATCGAGCGATGCGGTAAACAAACGTATGTCAGTTATCTGCGCACCAAATGAGACATCTCAGAGAGCTGATAGCATTTATCTTCAAATAATGATGTGACACCCATCCACTAAATGGCATTGGTAGTGACTGGTCCGGTTGAACAAGTGGAAAACTGACAGCGCTATCGAACTGTTGCGCCAAACGGCAGCAACGAGAGCTTCGCCATCTTGAACGCCTGGCGGCCCAGGGGAATCCCGATGATGGTGATGCAGAACAGGCATCCAACGCCAAACCAGTAGAGCGCGGTGAAGACGCCGCCTCTCGTGCGGGTTGCTCGAGCTATTGTTGCTGAGAAGCCTTCGCGCCAGCCTCTTTCGCGCGTTTCCCTATTTGATCTTGTATGCGCGCCCAGAGCTTCGGGCGAATACTTTTCGCGTTCAATACGGCCCGCAGCTTCTCTTTTGGCTCGGGAATAATGTCGATATCGATCTGCTGCGTGTCTTTCAGGTCTTCGAGGAGTATCTGGTCGTTCAAGATGTTGACTCCGAAGCAGAGCAGTACGGAAAGGTACATGCTCGAGTCCTGCCAAAAGGTAACCTTGAATTCTGTTTCGGGATCATCGGACCTTAGTCCTTTTCTGTATCCGGAGAAGCCCCAGACTTTGCAAATCAAGTTGCTCAGGGCGTGGTCCATGCAGCTGCAGTATGGCCAGCCGCTCCTTTCCCCACCTTGGAAAACAAGTTTCTTCTCTTCCAGGGGTTTCGGCATCGCGCGCTTTTCGTACCAAGTCCAATGGATGGCATCGCACTTGTGTCCACCCCAGACACCTCCCTTCTTCCTGTCAAGCTCGGGGTCGCTCAACAGTTCGGCGTAGTCGCTCAATACGCTGCACCCTTGGGAGTATTGGAGCCACAGATCGTCAAACAGGTAGCTGTTTGCAAGCTGGTTGCGCACCAGCAAGATGAGCTGCCGAGCCAGGGCATCCCGCTCGCTCATGACGCGTTCCAAATCCTCGATCTCGCTGTCGAGCTCGTCCGTTATCCTCTCCCACTCGCTTGTAAACTCTTCGGGGTTGGCTGCGTAGGGTCGGATCTGCTCGAAGATCGCTTCGAGAAATTCTCTGGCGGTAAGGTTCGTTTTGTCGCTCATTTGTCGTCTTTCTTTCTCTCCGTCCGCGTGACTACTTCATTTATGTGACGGGTGGGCCTGATATCCGCAGGAATCAGAATGTCCCCGCCCACTCGCAGTCTACTTCCTCGGGTATAACGGCGCGCATCTCGTGCGTCTCGTCATCGGCGAGCAGGATGCTTCCATCTCCGAGCGGACGGAAATCGAAATCGGTCGAAAACGTGTCGCAGGCCATGAATCGCTCGCCCCGAAACCCCTGCTCTTCGAGCTCGCAGACGGAATAGACGGGCGTGTGGCCGACGATCTGGTCGAGGTGCGGCATCCCGAGGACCGTGAGTTCGCTGGTCGATGCCCACAGGGGGCCGGGGATGCTTATGCCGCCACGTCCGGGGCCGCAGAGGTTGAACAGCAGGAGCTCCTCATCGTTACCATGATCGAACATCTCGGTCAGCGCGTGGTCAAATGCAGCGTTGAGCCGGGCGCAAGCGACTCGGCGGAATGCGATGGCTTGCCGAAAGGCTCGGCCTCGGTGTCGATTTCAAGCACAATGTCCGCGAATTGGCTGGTAAGGCCCGCGTGCGTGGCGAGCCATCCATCGACGGCGGCGGCCATGCGCACGTTCATCTGGGCGAGCAGGCGCCGGACGGGGATGATGCAGTTCAGGTTGGTGCCGGGGCCCTGACGTTCGACGAGGTACTGCATGTCGTGGTTTCCCAGCAAGACGTCTACCTGTACGCCGCGGTTGCGCGTGCGGTCGACCCAATCCACCTGGTATTCCAGCCCTCTGAGCAGCTTTTCGGCGTCGGTCTCGTCCCTGTCGGGGCTGTAGTCATCGCAATAATCCCCGAGCAACACGACCCGCTTCGCGCCGAGGAACCGGATGGCGTTGTCCACGATCGGCAAGACCAGATGTTGCTTCTGATGCATGTCCCCAACAACGATGGTCCTCATGTCTTCTCCTTTCAGGGGAGGGTCAAACAATACAATATTCTAATAATCACGTCTCCCTATTAACAAACAAGTTTTATAAAACAGCTGTTAGATGGCTATGGGAAATCATCAAGGACAGAGGGTCTAAAAATAAAACGTCTAATGGTCGCATGCTATCAGATAGACGGAGATCTGTGGCGAGGTGTACTCGTTGAACTCCTCTTTTGGCTCCGTGTCGGAGAGGGGTCCAGGCGCGCAGCGTGCCGGTATCGTCGAGGTCCGTGTTAATGGCGGTGCAGAAGTTGCCGGCAAAGAACGCCTAGCATACTCATCTGGGCGCGCCTTGACGGCTCGTCATCGGTTCAGCTTCGTCGCTGTTCAGTCCCTATGGAACAGCTCGCGGGCACGCTCCTTGAGCTTTGTCGCACGGATGACGCCCTCGTAGGACTTCAGCTTGATTTCGGGGAATGCGTTAAAGAAGCGCAGTTCGCGCCGGGTCATCATGGTCTTGAGCTTCTCGGGGGCGGCTTTCTCGGCGCGCGTCGCGATGCCATGTGCATGGCGGGCGACCAATCTCACCCCGCGCGTCCCCTCGGCGATGAAAGAGGGGAGCTCCACCCTTCCGCGGACGGCCTCGAACGTGCCGTCCGACATGTCGGCGAGCCACGAATTGAGTGCCCGGCTCCGCGCCTTGAGTTCGGCGGCCGAATCCAGTATCGAGGTGGGCACCTTGTCGAGCAGCGAGGTGGATGCGTCCTTGAGGGAGTCGTTGAACTTGTCGGCGATCTCGATGCGCAACAACTCGAGTTTTGGGAGAGCTGGCGCCAGCTCACTACGGCGAACACGGTGTCGATCGCGATGCACGCGGCGCACCCGAGCGCAATGACTTTCAGCGCGAGGGAGGGGATGAGCTGCAGCGCGGCGAGGAGCGCGGGTTCGGCGACGCGGCAGACGATCACCGCGCCGGCCCCGAAGAGCGCGGCTCCGTATAGGCAGACCCTTCCCTTGATGTTGAAGGGGAGCTTGGAGTAATCCCAAAAGCGCGCGCCGGTGAGCCGTTCGAGCAGGGCGCCCACGGTGTACTCGATTGCGCTGCACACGAGGGCGGCGGCGAGGAACTGCGTGAAGACGCCGGGTATGTCGCGCAACAGCAGCCAGCACGCGACTGCCCCCACGCCGTAGATGGGGCAATAGGGGCCGAGGAGGAAGCCGCTGTTGGCGAAGTGACCGTAGTTCGCCATGGCGCAGACGGTGGATTCGTAAGCCAGCCGGCGAACGAGAAGACCAAAACGAGAGGAACAGCGCCGACAGGGGAGCGCCGGTTGCGGTCAGTGCGGCGAAAAATCCATCAAGGCTCATCGACGTTACACCGCCCGATTCTTGCTCGATGCCCGCTTGGGCAGGCGACCCGCGATGGTCTCGTGAAGGGCGCACGCCTTGTCGGCGAGGCAGACGATCCACGCCTCGCGGCACGTTGGTGGCACGGGTACCAGCGGGAACATGTGACGGGCGATGATGTTGCGCTCGCGCGCGGTGAGTTCAAAGTCCTCCTCGGCGCGTGCGAGGGCCGCAAACGGATGCGTGAAGCCGTGCAGGCGGTGCGATGGGTCGGGGTCGTGCCAGTCGTAGAGGAAGTAGTCGTGCAGCAGCGCGCCGCGAATGAGCGAGGCTCGGTCGACGCGGACTCCGGCGCGACCGAGGAAGTCCGCCATGGCGATGCTCGCGCGGGAGACCGAGAGCACATGGGCGTGCACGCTCACGTCTCCATGCTGGATGAAGCCGCGCGTGAGGCCAAAGCGCCCCTGCGATTCGAGCGCGCGTGCGGCGAGCTCGACCTCGTCGGTGATGTTGGGCGCGCACGGAGCGTGGCAAGAACCTGCGCGCCCGCGTTCCCGTGTGCATGCCATGTTGCTCTCGAGTTCGTTTGCCACGGTCCACCTCCTCGTGGTCGCTTCAACGCAAAGCGGGCTGTCGGCGTATCGAGCCGATGCCTCGGCGTTAACGCCAAGACGTTACCACGCAAATGAGGACGCTCCGTGCACTTGGGGCGTCTGCTTACAAAAAGTTTCCCTTTTGGAAGTCCGCGCACACGTGCGGGCTGTTAGGGGCGGGGGCATTAGAGCCCGAGGAGCTCCTTTTCTTGCTGTCGAACTCCTCCTGCGTGAGAACGCCACAGTCGAGGAGCTCCTTGAGCTTTTTGACCTTCTCGAGATTCGCGTCGAAGACATCGCTGGGCTTCTCATTTTGCTGCGTCGAAGCCTTCTTTTCCAGCCTCCTCTGAGCGCGGATGGAGCCGATGAATCGACTTGCCGTGTCAAGAGCATCTTCAACTTTTTCTCCAGCTGTCTGCAGGCCTTCTGTGGCGGCAGTGCTGGCTGCTCCCACTACTCCAGCGGCTAGCTCGCCGGCGGTTTGTGTCGCATTGAGGGCTGCGGCTTTGGCATCTTTGATAGCCTGATTGCGTGTGACAGCCGCCTTGTCCGCTTCGATGGCAACAAGATCAGGGTACATGCTCTCATCAATTCGCGAAATGGGCAGCGAGCGCAGGTAGCGACGCAAACGTTCGGCGCCGGGTTTATATGCCGCATATGTCATCCCGCCCGAGATGGCGCCACCGATTACGGGCACCACCTTACTCGCGGTCTTTGCGAAGGTTTGCTTCGTGAGATTAACGCCGAGGTAGCGAAGCACCTTTTTCATCGGGTTGTACCAGATGGTCTTGGTAAGGGCTTGCTTTTGGATCGCTTTCTCAATCCCCTTGCGCGCGGTGTTGATGCAAAGGCGGTGACGGCATTCGCCGCGCCACCGACCTGCATCATCACCCCCATGAGAACTACGAGTTTCATCACGGTCTCGTCGTCGACCTCATCGTCCTCGTTGAGGAACGACTGCCAGCCGTAGATATAGGCGAGTTTTTGTTCGATGCGCATGACGTGAGCGAAATACTGAGCAAGGTCGGCGGGGACGGTGCCCACCATCGCGAGGCCGCCCGGGATTCCAGCGAGGAAGGAGAGTCCGGCACACTTGGTAGTCTCGAGCTCGATGGCGTCGATTGCCATACGGTCGAGATCGACAGGAGAGATGCCCGCTTCGGCGGGGGTGGTGTCAACGGCGAGGTCGGCATCGATCTCGGGGAAGCGCTTCTTGACCTCGGTGCGCAGGAATACATCGCGTTGGATTTTCACCACCTTGAGTGAGGCAGCGCGCTGCATGATCGCCTTGGCAAATTCCTCGGCTTCTTCCTCGCTGGTGGAGACGGTTTCGGTTTCCAGCATTGCTTGGTCTGTCTGCTCGATGGATTTTTCAGCGCTGTTAGACATGTCTTCTCCGTTTCTGAGTATGAGGTCAAGTGAGAATGGAAAGGTTACTCCTCGCCAAGTAGGGAGTCATCGAATTCGACGTCTACAAAAACATCTTTTCCATAGGTGCTTTTGATAAACGAGGTGAGTAATTCTGTCATGCGCTTATCGCTTTCCTCAAGAAGGCCGCTAGCTTCGATTTTCTCAAGTTGATTACTTTCTGCAACTCTTAGAAGTTCATTCAGATCATCAGTGCTGGGCTTGAACCAGTCGAAGATGCCCTTGTCTTCTACGTATTTGACCAAGGTGTCTTGATGCAGATTCGGGTTTCCTGCTTGGGGGTGAGGCAGTGTGATTTGTATCGATGTGAGCCCCCCTTCGGCACCGCGAGATGTCTTAATTTTCATGTTTTCAGCATCGACCCCAATGAGGACATCGCCATCGATGGTGGCGAGATAACGGGAAGAGGTTATTGGATTCTTCCATCCAATCGGGTTATTGGCTTTGTCAAGAAACATGAGTTCAGTGAAGTTGTATTCATAGGTTCCAAGCTTTGCGATGGGGATCACTTCTTCACGAATGGTGTCATCTGTGATGGTTGTTGGGTTACGCGTCAGGAAAAGCCACGCGTTGGAGCCAACGGAGATGATGAGCAGAAGCCCCAACACACAGGTGATCAAGTTGTTTTTGATGAATCGAATGATATGCATGAAATACTCCGCAGAAAGAAGACCATCAGGCCCCAAGAAAATGGAGCCCGATGTACAGCGTAGCATCTAACATTACCGAGCATGATTTAATGCTGGGGCAATCGGCGAACGAAGTTGGTGACAAGGTTTAGTTTGCGCGAGTCAAGGCATCTATAAGTGCCTGTTCAAGAGCCTGTTGTTGTGATGCTTTGAGGTAGGTTGAGGTGCGAATGACGCACGTTCCAAGTACAGAATGTGAGCCAGATGACAGGATACCCCCGTCGAAGCTTGCGAGATAGTCGTTTCGTTTTTCCGCATCCTCAACCGTTGCGTATACTTCAACGGCGCCTCCGCCATCGCAGCCTGCATCAACGATGGGCGTGAACTCCCCAGTTAGGTAAAGGTCTGCAGGGCTAACCTGATTGGATGAGAAGTAAATCGCAGCGGTATATCCTCCGGATTTGCCGAGGTCACCGTTGGGATCGTTATCTTCGGTAACCGCTTCAACGCCGGTGACTGTGTCAATATCCTTTATCCGTTCAATGACAAACGATTCTTCGGGCGCAGTAACCTGCTTAAGCTGCTGGATGCTCTTTTCAAGCTCAAGTTGAGCTGCTTGGAGACGTGTAATTTCATCGGCGTATTGCCCCATGCGCTCAAGCTTTTTGTTTCCGACCTGATGTCTTCAACCCTTTGTGGACGCTCGGGCGCCTCTTGGCGCTCTCCTTGGGCAAGACCGATCTCGGCACTAGCAGCATCGGCTACTTCAGGATGCAAGGGTTTGTCCTTTGATTTCAATACATCCTGTAGGCTCAGAATCGCTTTGTCGAGTTCGGCGTTCCGGGCCTCTAAGGCAGTGACGGCTTCGTTGAAACCCTTGGTTGCTTCGTTTAATGGGATTTGGACCGTTGTGTACCAATATGTGCCCGCAGCTAGGATTACAGCAACTGCTACGGCGATCAAGGCAGCTTTCTTTATTGAGGGGGTCTTTGGCTGTTCGTCGCCCATCTCGCTTGAAGGCTCGTCTTGTTTGAGAGCCTCATGTTGTTTTCCTTCGGCGTCTAAAGGTTGTTCAATTGAGAGCAACTCATTCTCACTGGTCGGGTTGCTCTCAGTCTTCAAATCACTCCTGGTGTCCATTTCTTTCCTTTCCTTGTTGATCCCAAAAGATGTTTACAATGCGATCGTATGAGCCAGGGCCAGCCCAGAGGTCGATTGCCAGATCGATGCCTGGCTTATCTAGGCCGCGTGAAAGGGCATCGAGCGCTTCTGGGGTTGGATGCGGGGCGTCGGTTTCGAACAGCGTGTTTTTCAGCATGTCGAAGGTCTCCCGCGGTAGCCGTTGGCGAAGATGCTCCCCGACAGCCTCGATACGAGCGCCTTCACTGCTGCCTAAAGCGGCGAGCAGTGCGAGAATGCGATTCAGCTTGAGCTCGATTTCGAGCAATTCTTCCTCAAGTCGAGCTTTCCAGACTGACAATTCTTTTTCGACGTTGGCCTGCTCGTCGGACCGATTGAGCAGATCGCGGATTTCCGGAAGACAGTAGCCTTGGTCTTTGTACAGCTTGACCAGCATGAGCTTGGCGATGTCGTCCGTGCTGTAGAAGCGTTTGCCCCATGTGCTGTCGGCAGGCTCTAAAATGCACGCTCCGCCTTGACCGGCGTAGCATGCGCGCTGTATATCGCGTCGCGGCAGGTCAATCAGGCGCTCGACCTGAGAGATCTTCCAGCCCTGCGGTGTATCGCGCTCGCTCATAGGCACCCCCTTCCTGCTCTTACCAAAGCTGTTCAAGCGTTGAACAGCAAGTGAGTGAGCACGAGAGGCGGCAAGCGGGTGAATGGTACTGTTGGGGACGCCGCTCTTTGCGCGCCCAGCCCGTTTCTCTGGCTCACTTTTAGAGTCCGGTCTTCTGATTTGGTTGTTCATGGTTGCTCCTTCTCGCGACGGTATTCCGTGACGGGCGGTTGCTCGCCGTAAGAGGGCTTGCGAATTTCGCGAGAGAGCGTTTATTTGCTGAAGATCGTTGCCGCAATCATCAAAGTCAGTAGAGCGGTGCGCCGCTCGACTACGTCGTTTGGGGGGTGAAAACTGCGGCTGGTAGTTATAGAGATGGTTGCTCCGACAATCTGCTCGAGAGTCTTCGTAGCGCTCTAGGTGCTATTCGAGTTGCTAGCGAAAAAAAGTCCTATATTATTTCGAAGAGCTCTTGCTCGTCGGTATCGGGGCACCTGCGTGCCCCACGCGCACCGCGGGACCTCGGAGTTCAGGCAGGACCGTTCTTCCAAACGAGCCGGATGAGTTTTTTCGAAAGCATGGCTGGAAGGTGGTCGACGAAGTGACCCAACGAGCCTGGGCTGAGGATCTTGCCAGATGTTTGGTCAGAGGAAATGGGACTACTGCCAAGCTTAGGCTCGATTTCAGGTTGCTTCATGCCCGCTAGGGGAGCCGGCGATGAGTGAGTGCTGGACATTCGCAATGCGTCCGACGGTCTCGCCGCTCTGCCTAGGCATAGCGTAACCCTTGCTTGCGATATGATTCATGATGCTTGATGTATGGCCTGGAGGGCGCAGAGCGGTTTACGGGCCATGGCGTGCAGCTCACGGCATCGGGACATCTTTGAGGGCGCGGTCGAGTTGGCCGCCCTCCTTCTCCACTGTCCCGTCGAAAACCCTATCCCACGCTGAACTCGACGCGCTCCACGTCGGGGGCGTCCAGGCGTATCAGCTCCTCCGCGATGGTACGCTCTCGGCTGGCAAGGGGCTCCAACGTCGTGACGCGAGCCACGAGCTGCTCGGCGCCGCTTTGCCTCTCGGCCCCGTCCCCGCCCTGCGCCTGGGCGGACACCTCCATGCCGATCGAGTAGTTCTTAAACTCCGGGCACACCACGGCGAGCTCGCGTGCGGTCTCGGCGGCGCCGTAGTAGTCGGTGTCTCCGGCGGCCTGCTCCTCGGCGGTGGCGAGCATGTTGCCGGTAAGTATCACACAGGGGATGGCGAAGATAGCGGTCCCCAGCATGATGCGCCAGCGAATCTTGTGCGACTCGGCGCGCACGAGCTCGTCTTCCGCTTCCGTCACCACTCCGTCGTCGTTGAGGTCGCGTTTGAGTGGCGTGTGCAGCAACAGCAAAACGACCGCGGCGGAGAGTGCGATGAAGACGACGTTGATGCCGAATTCATACAGCGCTCCAAGGAAGACCCCGGCATTGGCAGCGGCGAGTCCGTAGCCCGCCGCGCACAGTGGAGGCATGAGGGCTGTGGCCACGGCGACGCCCGAGATGACGGTAGCTGGTTCTTGGTCGCGTGAGTTGCCCAGGCCACCCGCGAAGCCACCTACGAGCGCGAGCATAAGATCCCATATAGTGGGCCCCGAGTTGTCAACGAGGCGGGGGTCATGCCCGCGACTGGCGAGAGCACAAAATAGATGGTCGACGTAATGAGGCAAAAGGCCATTTGGAGCACGAGACCGCCCAAGGCGTCGCGCATAAGCGCCCGATCTACCGTAGCGACACCGTAGGCGATGGCGAGCACGGACCCCATGAGCGGGCAGATGAGCATGGCGCCCACGATGGCGATGTCGGAGTCGGTGTCCAAGCCAATGCACGCAATGATCATTGCGACGATGAGGATGCACAAATGGGTGCCCGTAAGACGGGCACCGTTGACGAAGCGCTTGCGGATCACATGGTAGGGCGCGCGCCCTTCGCGGATATTGAAGGTGCGGTAAACGAATTTCTGCACGCCCCTCCAGACGCGTTGCAGCGCAGGGCGATCGCCGTGGCGCCGCCGATGCCTGTCGATGTACTTCTGCCGCATGTTGTCGTCGTTACTCAAGGCGCTCACCTGTTGTTGTGGTTGGAATCCATATTGTGGAGTCGCGGAAATTCTATCTCTAAAGTGCTTGGAGTCGAGCGCCGCTCGCAAAGCGATGCGAAGCTGATGGATAAGATGTAAAGTACAGTTTACGTCTGGGCTTGATTGAGGGCGCAGGGGAGGTGCAGAGATCCCAATGAGGCAAAAGCTGTCGTTGACCGTGTTGCATGGTGGGAAATTTGTGCGCGTGCCCAAAGCGCTGGCGATTGGCACCGGCACGAGGGGGTTCACGGTCTCCGAGCGCGATGCAATCGCACGCGCCGCTGTTGCGGGGTTCAAAATCGTCGTGTTCACCGAGCTGTATGGAAGGCAAGCAGCGAAGGAGTTCGACGGGGTTGACGGAGTGTCCATAGCGGTCCCCCGCGATTCGAGGCTTATGCCGGGTCCGCCCTTGACGCGCCGAGCGGCGCGGGTGGAGGCACTGACGACGGTGCTTCAAGGATGGGGTATGGGCTTGGAAGACGTGGTGGCAGTCGGTACCAGCCCCATCGATCGCGACCTGCTCATGGCAGCGGGTGCCCCCATTGCCCTGGAGGGGGCAGGTTATGACGCTTTGGCAGTTGCCGGTCTCAGGTTTTCCGCACGCGAGGCCGACGGCCTTGTGCGGGCGATTGATGCAGCGTGCACGTTGGTCTCGAATTGCAGAGTGCCTACCACTCGTCCACACGATCGTGGTTGATGGGGGTGTAGAACAGGCGCTGCAGCTCTTTGGGCTCGCGCGTTTGTCCAAGGGCCCACATGGTTTTTGCCACAAGTGCCTCGGTGGTCATGTCTCCGCCCTTGAGGACCCGGGGTGTTCGGCATATGCGCGACCGACCTCGTATACACCAAGGTCAAGGCCTTCTTCGGGCACTTGGGTCGTCATGACGATGGTGCGCCCCGAGTCGACCCAGTCAAAGATCGCCTCTTGGAACGATGAGTTGTCGGCGCCGAGTTCGGGCACGCCCCCCATGCCGAAAGTTTCGAGGATGATGGCGTTGTAATCGGGTTTGAGCAGCTCAAACATGTGCGGGGTGAGACCCGGAGTGAGCTTGAGGACGCACACGCGGTTGTCAACGTGAGTGTAGAAGCGGGGGCCATCTTCGCTTGTGAGGCGCTGGTCATTGGCGCCGGCACCCACGGAGGCGGTGCCCATGGATGCGGCGACTTCGCCTTCGGCAAGACCTGCGGCCACGGCAACGGAACCGCTGCGGATAATCTTGCCTTGCCGCAGGTAGGCGAGGACGGGATAGTTGACGCTGGCGAACGCGTTGAAGCTCATGGTGCGTTGCTTGCGTGCGCGCGTTCCGGCGATGGCGTAGCCGCCAAAGACGATGGAGATGTCGCGTGAGCGGTCGTCGGCGGCGTAAACCAGGCTTTGGTAGAGGTTAATCTTGGCGTCGGTGAAGGGATTGCCCATGGGCTGCTGGGAGCCGGTGAGTATGATGGGTTTGGGACTGCCTTGGATAAGGTAGGAGAGCGCCGCGGCGGTATATGCCATGGTGTCGGTGCCGTGCATGACTACGAACCCATCGTGGGCGTCGTAGCCCTCGCGGATGACCTCGGCGATGCGTAGCCAGTCGGCGGGTCGCATGTTGGTGCTGTCGATGTTCATGGGCTGCACGATGTCAAGCTCGTAGAGGCCTCGATTTGGGGCACGCTGCGTGCGAGTTCTTCGCCAGAGAGAGCGGGGGAGAGGCCATTGCCTTCCTCGGCCGAGGCGATCGTGCCGCCCGTGGCAATCAAAAGAATGCGTTTCACGCGTGGGCCTCCTCAACATGGCGGGTTACGACGACTCAGACATTGTAGTGGATGCCGACTGCTGCGAGAGATGCGTTCGCGGATGACGCGAGAGGTTTTACGAGTCGTATCGGCACAATGTGGCTAAAAAACCATGTAAGGATTCTGCGCACGCGCAGCTTGGCGAGTATGATGTACCAATTGGCTAACACGTCTCGCCGTCGATTATGGCGGCACGGTTGGGAGGGTTCATGACCCAGAATGCATCCGAGCGGGCCGCGCAGAAGGTGCTGGTCTTCGACTTCGGCGCGCAGTATGCGCAGCTCATCGCCCGTCGCGTACGCGACCTGCATGTATATTCCGAGATCGTCCCGTGCGACATCACGGCCGAAGAGGTGCGCGAGATGGCGCCCGCGGCGCTGATTCTGTCTGGCGGCCCCGCGTCCGTGTACGCGGAGGACGCGCCCACGGTCGATCCCGCAATCTATGACCTCGGCCTGCCCATTCTGGGCTTCTGCTACGGCCACCAGGTGACCGCCGTCACGCTCGGCGGCGAGGTAGGCCACTCCGAGATCGGCGAGTACGGCCCCGCCACCATCGAGCGCGACCGCAAGAGCAAGCTCTTCAACGCCACGCCGCTTGAGCAGACCGTGTGGATGAGCCACCGCGACGCCGTCTCCCGCGTGCCGAGGGTTCGCCGTGACCGCGAGCACCTCCGTGTGCCCGGTTGCCGCCATGGAGGACGCCGAGCGCCGCATCTACACCACGCAGTTCCACCCCGAGGTCAAGCACACCGAGCACGGCCAGCAGCTGCTCCGTAACTTCCTGTTCGACATCTGCGGGCTTGAGGCCAGCTGGACCATGGACAACCTGGTCGAGACCATGGTGGGCGAGTTCCGCGCCGCCGTTGGCGAGGACCGCGTGATCCTGGCGCTGTCCGGCGGCGTCGACTCCTCCGTGGTCGCGGCCTTGGCGCCCGCGCCGTCGGCCGCCAGATGACCTGCGTGTTCATCAACCATGGTCTGCTGCGCAAGGGCGAGCCGGAGCAGGTGGAGGAGGTCTTCACCAAGCAGTTCGACGTCGACTTCGTGCACGTGCACGCGGAGGCGCGCTACGCCGCGCTGCTCGATGGCGTGACCGATCCCGAGGAGAAGCGTCGCATCATCGGCACGCAGTTCTGGAACGAGTTCTTCGCCGTGGCGAAGGATCTGGAGACCGACGGCCGCCCGGTGAAGTACCTGGCGCAGGGCACCATCTACCCCGACATCATCGAGAGCGGCGCCCGCAAGACCGGCGGCAAGACGGCCACCATCAAGAGCCACCACAACCTCATCCCGTTCCCCGAGGGCGTGCACTTCGATCTCATCGAGCCGCTCGACCACTTTTTCAAGGACGAGGTGCGCGAACTGGGCCTGGCGCTGGGCCTGCCCGAGCACATCGTGCACCGTCAGCCGTTCCCGGGCCCCGGCCTGGCGATTCGCATCATCGGCGCGGTGAGCCCCGAGAAGCTCGAGATCCTGAAGAACGCCGACGCCATCGTGCGCGAGGAGCTGGACGAGTACAACGCGCGCCTGTTCGAGCAGACCGGCGAGCGCAACAGTGAGCACTCCTGCTGGCAGTACTTCGCCGTCCTGCCCGACATCAAGTCCGTCGGCGTTATGGGCGACGAGCGCACCTATCAGCGTCCGATCATCCTGCGTGCCGTCGAGTCCAGTGACGCCATGACCGCCGACTGGGCCAAGCTGCCCTACGACGTCCTGGCCCGCATCTCCGGCCGCATCGTGGCCGAGGTTCCCGGTGCCAACCGCGTGTGCTACGACATCACGTCCAAGCCGCCCGCGACAATCGAGTGGGAATAAGGTTTAAGGAACCAACTTCTGAAAAATCAAAAATATTAGTGTCTTAACTGACGATTATCGCCTCCTCTGATAAACTAGGCAGAGGAGGCGGTTTACATGAAACTGTACCATCGCGAGCAATATCTGAAAAAGATTCGACCGTTCTACGATGACGATCTAATCAAGGTAATCACAGGTATTCGTCGCTGCGGCAAATCGTGCCTCATGGCAACGATTGCCGAAGAACTAAGAAATCGCGGCGTCGAAGATAAGGACATCATCTACCTCGATCTTGATAAGCGCGGAAACCGCTCGATTAAGACGCCTGAGCAGCTGGAGAAAAAAATCGAGTCGCTTCTGGCTGACAACGACTTCAAATACCTCTTCATCGATGAGGTGCAGAACGTCCGAGACTACGAGGAGGTCGTGAACGCCTACAACTCGGATGGCGGCTTCTCGATATTCATCACAGGCTCCAACTCGTATCTGCTGTCTGGCGAGCTGATGACCAAGCTCACGGGCCGATACGTGGAGTTCGAGATGTTCACCCTGTCCTTTTCCGAGTTCCTCGATATGAAGGAGGTTCATGGGCAAGGCGGTCGGTGACGCGCGAATCGAATTTGACGAATATCTACGCTATGGCGGGTTTCCTCGGTCTCTGGAATACGAAGATCCCGAGGCAAAGGCTCGCTACATCGAGGATGTCGTTGGGCAGATCGTCGACAAGGACATCAGGTCTCGCAACAAGATCCGGAACATTGATACGTTCAACCGTGTCATGACCTACGTCATCAACAACTATGGTGCGCCAACGAGCCTCACCAACCTTCATGACTATTTCACTAAGACGGAGCGCATTGCCGTCGAGCGGCGGACGATCGCCTCCTACATCCAGATGCTCGTTGACGCCAAGGTGCTCTACAGATGCGAGAGATTCGACCTTAAGTCCCGCAAATCGTTGCGTGGCGAGGAGAAGTACTACCTTGCGGATCCGGGTATCTATTTTGCGCGCAACATCGATGTCCGGTTGAATTACGGGCCCTCGTTGGAAAAACGCCTTGTACATCTATCTCCGCTCGAGGGGATATAAGCTATCCGTAGGCCGCATCGGGAAGCTGGAGTGCGACTTCATCGCCCGCAGGCGCAACGCCTATGCCTACATCCAGGTTTCGATGACAATTGCCGATAGGAACGTGGAAGAGCGTGAGTACAGGCCATTCGGCTACATCAGGGACGGGTATCCGCGATACCTTTTCACGCTTGATCCCCTGCTGCAGGAGAGAGATGGCGTCAGACATCTTAACATGGTGTCGTTTATGAAAGATAATGGCGACCTAATTTGAGCGGCGGCCGGATTTCTTTGCTTCTCGGTACATGAGTGACGTGAATTAAAAGAGGACCATTGATTCACTTGGAATCGGCAGGCCGAGAACTCGTGTTGAAGTTAATGAGCTTTTGACCAGTGGCTCCTGTTGCTGAGTGGGAGTAGCGAGAAACAGCACCGTCCAAACCCTGACCTGCGGAGAGGTCGGGGGTTTTCTTTTCTGGCAACCTCTGGGCAATCTTTGTAGGCGCTGGGCCTGAAAAAGGAGGTAAGAATTCTCGCGCGCTCCCTTCAGTTCGCCAAAAGAAATGAATGGGCCAGGGTCGGTGTAAGTCATAATGCAACGAATGGTGTATCGTTGCATTATAATATGCAACGAAAACAGCTTCGATGCATTATCATTCAGGCGAAGGGGAGAGCCCATGCGAGAAACCAGGACCCTTGAATTCAAAGAATCGGTCACCAAGACGTTCCTCAAGACCGTAAGCGCCTTCGCAAACTACGGCACAGGTCGCATCTTGTTTGGGGTTGACGACTCGGGTGCGACGGTCGGCCTCGCAGATCCGTCGGCGGATGCGCTTCGAATCGAGAACATGATCAACGACTCGCTCGACCCCGTTCCGCGCTACACCCTTAACATCGATGAGGCCAACAAGGCCATCTGCCTAACCGTGAACGAGGGGAAGTCGAAGCCGTACTACTGCAACCGGAGGGCCTACCGAAGGGCGGATTCAGCGACTATCGAGGTTGATAGAATCGAGCTCGGCAGGCTGGTCCTCGCGGGGCAGAACCTCAGTTTTGACGAACTCCGGTCCTCCCGCACCGATTTGTCGTTCTCGCTTTTGGCGGAGCGCTTCATGAGGCATCTCGGGCTGACCGCCTTCGATGACAACTCCCTTCGGATTCTCGGGCTCCTCGGGATAGACGGGGCGTACACCATTGCCGGGGAGATCCTCGCCGATGACAACGGCCTCCCGGGCATTGATGCCGTGAAGTTCGGCTCGGGCATTAGCGAGCTGCTCGACCGCAAGGCCGTCGAGGGCCGCTCGGCTCTCGAGCAATACGACGCGGCACTTGAGATGTACGAGCGTTACCTCGTGTACGAGACGGTTTCGAGCGCTGCCAGGGAAAGGGTGGAGCGCGTCCCGTTCGAGGCGTTTCGAGAGACGGTGGCGAACGCGCTCGTCCATCGCGCATGGGATGTCCCTGCCAACGTCACCGTCTCAATCTACGAAGACCGGGTTACCGTTGTTTCGCCGGGCGGTCTCCCCAGCGGCGTGACCGAGGAGGAGTATCTAGGGGGTGGCGTCTCGATCCCGAGGAATCCCGTCGTGGCCAACATATTCTTCCGACTCGATTACATCGAGCAGTTCGGGACAGGCATCGCGCGCATCAACGAGGCGTATGAAGGATTGGCGGTTAAGCCCGCCTTCGAGATTCGCGAGAACTCCATCGCGGTGACCTTGCCCTTCGAGGCGGCGCGACCGGAGGGGGTGACCCTTGATGAGCGCAAGCTCATGGACGAAATGAGCCGGAGCATCCTGATGACCCGCGCGGAGATCGGTCTCCGGAGTGGCTTCAGTAAAGACAAGACCACGCGCATTCTGAACGCCCTCGCGTCGCGCGGCCTCGTTACGAGGGAGGGCGCTGGCAGGGGGACGCGGTACCGCAGGGTGTAGCGTATTCCCGTGCGCCCGTGCGCCCGTGCGCCGCAAGCATTTCATGCCCAGCGCCGCCCCTAGTCGAACAAGCTCGGCATGTCGTCTTCCTTCATGAGAGCTCCGGCACAAGGAAGGCTCTGAGCGGTGAACTTCTCCGCGGAGACGCCGGCGCCCAGCACCTCCTCGACCGTGCTCACGGTAGTGATGGCGCGACCCTTCTTGGCGGTGAACGCCTGGACGCCCTGCGTGCTGGTGGTCGTCTTGGTCTTGAGTAGCGAAGTGTTGAAGTTCATCAGACGGTAGTCGCTCGAGACCAGAGCGATGTCGCGATCCTCCTTGAGCACCTGGGCGTACAGCAGCTTGGACCCGCCGTAGATGGCGTTCTTGAGGCGCTTGCGGTTGGTCTTGGTGACGTACCCGGCCAGCGACACGCGCACCGCGCGCCCGTTCTCAAAGACGAACAGCACGTCGGCCTTGTAGTCCTCGGGGTCGATGACCCAGATCACGCTCTCGTCGGGGTCCATCTCGAGGTCCGTGGCCAGATACGACCCCAGCTGCGCGGACTTGGTGTCCTCGAACGCCGCGACCTTGCACTTATACACCTGGCTCTTGTTGGTGAAGACCAGCAGCTCGTGCGTGTTGGCGGACGGGAACTCGATGAAGGGCTCGTCGCCGTCCTTGTACTTGAGCTCCGCGGCCTTCCGTAGAACGCGGTCCGTCATCTTCTTGAGGTAACCCTCGCGCGAGAGCATGATGGTGACCGGGTACTCCTCGACCTCGGGCTCCAGGCTCACCTCGATGACGTCGGACGGCTCGATGCGGCCCGTGCGGCGCGGCATGACGTACTTCTTGTTGACCGCGGCCAGTTCGTCGCGAATGACCTTCTTGATATTCTCCTCGCTCGAGAGGATCTCCTCGAGCGCGGCGATCTCGGCCTCGAGCTTGGCGATGTCCTTGGTGCGGTTGAGGATGTATTCCTCGTTGATGTTGCGCAGCTTGAGCTCGGCGACGAACTCCGCCTGGGTCTCGTCGATGTCGAAGCCGCTCATCAGGTTGGGGACGACCTCGGCCTCGAGTTTGGTACCGCGGATGATGGCGATGGCCTTGTCGATATCGAGCAGGATGGCCTCGAGGCCGTGCAGCAGGTGCAGGCGCTCGGACTTCTTGCCCAAATCGAAGCTCACGCGGCGGCGCGTGGACTGGATGCGCCACGCAACCCACTCATGCAGGATCTGGCGTACGCCCATAACGCGGGGGTAGCCGTCCACCAGGACGTTGAAGTTGCAGGAGAACGAGTCCTGCAGCGTGGTGGTGCGGTAGAGCTTGGCCATGAGCTTCTCGGGGTCCACGCCGCGCTTGAGGTCGATGGCGATGCGCAGGCCGGAGAGGTCGGTCTCGTCGCGGATGTCGGCAATCTCACGCACCTTGCCCTCCTTGGAGAGCTTGACGATACGGTCGATGATCACGTCGGTTTTGGTGGTGTAGGGGATCTCGTAGACCTCGATGATGCGCTCTTCGGGGACCCAGCGCCAGCGCGAGCGGATCTGGAAGCTGCCCAGGCCCGTCTCGATGATGCGCTCCATCTCCTCGCGGCGGTAGATGATCTCGCCGCCGGTGGAGAAATCGGGCATGGGCATGTACTCGAGCAGGTCGCAGCTGGGGTCCTCGAGGAAGTGCATGGTGGCGGTGCACACCTCGTTGAGGTTGAAGCCGCAGATGTCGGATGCCATGGCCACGCCGATGCCCTTGTTGGCCGAGACAAGGATGTTGGGGAACGTGGTGGGCAGCAGGCGCGGCTCCTTCATGGCGCCGTCGTAGCTGTCGACGAAGTCGACCGGGTCCTTGTCGATGTCCTTGAAGATCTCGGCGCAGATGGGGGAGAGCTTGGCCTCGGTGTAACGCGAGGCGGCGTAGGTCAAGTCGCCCGAGTAGTACTTGCCGAAGTTGCCCTTGGACTCCACGAACGGCGCGAGCAGCGCCTCGTTGCCCGTGGCGAGGCGCACCATCGTCTCGTAGATGGCGGCGTCGCCGTGCGGGTTGAGCTTCATGGTCTGGCCCACGATGTTGGCGCTCTTCTGGCGCTCGCCCTTGAGCAAGCCCATCTTGTACATGGTGTACAGCAGCTTGCGGTGCGAGGCTTGAAGCCGTCGATCTCGGGGAACGCGCGCGAGACGTTGGTGCTCATGGCATACGGCATGTAGTTGGTCTCGAGCGTCTCCGTGATGGGCTGCGCCGTGACCTCCGAGTGCAGGCCGATGACGTTATCGGTGTTGACCTGCTTCTTTTTGCTTGGGGTGTTGGTTTTCTTCTTAGCCACGATTTCCTCTTGATGCTTCCTTTAGGGCCGTTGTGCTGTAGCGCGTGCGGGGTCGCGGGATGGCGGGCGCGTGGTTTACCGCAGGTTCCCGTTCGCTGCGGACCTCCGTCGCCCGCTCGAGCCGTGCCGCCCGTCCTTACTGCAGGTCCAGTTGGTCGAGATACTCCTTGCCGTGCTCTGCGATATGGCGCTTGCGGCCGGCCTCGTCGTTGCCCAGCAGCAGGTTGAACATGGTCTCCATCTTGGCCACGTCCTCGGGCTCCACCTTGATCAGGCGGCGCGTCTCGGGGTTCATGGTGGTGAGCCACATCATGTCAGGGTCGTTCTCGCCAAGACCCTTGGAGCGGTTGATGGAGCACTTCTGGTCGCCGATCTCGGCCAAGATGCCGTTCTTCTCGAGCTCGGTGTAGGCGAAGTAGGTCTTTTCCTTGCAGTTGATCTCGTAGAGCGGGGACTCCGCGATGTACACGTAGCCCTCGTCGATGAGGGTGGGCACCAGGCGGTAGAGCATCGTTAAGATGAGCGTGCGGATGTGGTAGCCGTCCACGTCGGCGTCCGTACAGATGATGACCTTGCTCCAGTTGAGGTTGTCCAGGTCGAAGGCGCCCAGGTTCTTGATGCGCTTGTCCTTGATCTCCACGCCGCAGCCCAGCACGCGCATGAGGTCCATGATGATGTCGGACTTGAAGATGCGCGGGTAGTCCTCCTTCAGGCAGTTGAGGATCTTGCCGCGGACGGGCATGACGCCCTGGAACTCGGCGTCGCGCGAGGTGCGGATGGCGCCCGCCGCCGAGTCGCCCTCCACGATGTAGACCTCGCGGCGGGTCTTGTCCTTTGAGCGGCAGTCGATGAACTTCTGCACGCGGTTGGCCATGTCGGTCTTCTGCTGCAGGTTGGTCTTGATGCTCTGGCGGGTCTTCTCGGCGTTCTCACGCGAGCGCTTGTTGATGAGCACCTGCTCCATGATCTTGTTGGCGGCGTCTTTGTTCTCGATCAGGTAGGTCGCCAGGCGCTCTTTGAAGAATCCTGTCATGGCCTGCTGGATAAAGCGGTTGTTGATGGCCTCTTGGTCTGGTTCTCGTACGAGGTCTGGGTGGAGAAGCAGTTGGTCACCAGCACCAGGCAGTCCTGGACGCCTGCCCACTTGATGGAGCTCGTCGTTCTTGTTGTTGACTTTGC
>ENA-OPZN01000178-OPZN01000178.1-human-gut-metagenome-genome-assembly--contig:-NODE-178-length-24594-cov-2.214248_pt1 | contig 24594 bp, 31 predicted proteins | sample MGYA00242483_ERZ504503 | MGnify/ENA primary metagenome ERZ504503 (study PRJEB26092, sample SAMD00036285) | human gut metagenome | host: Homo sapiens | study: EMG produced TPA metagenomics assembly of... | reverse complement strand
TTCATATTCTCTAACACACCCAACAGCCCTTTCATTGTTTCATCCACCCACTGCACATGCAATATTATTCGGTAAAACTATAAATGTAACAATTTAAAACCTTCGTTTTACAACGAAATATCACAAATATTGTTTGTTTTATATCATATTTCGCTTCAATAAGATTTAATATGTATATTATTTGCATATTAAAGACAATTATTCTACTTTTGCACCCGTTTTAAAAACAACAAAAAAGTTTCAAATTGAAGCATAAGTATGAAAATAATCTGGTCCATCCGTTCTTTCAACTTTACCAATATACCGTAAATGCGTTTGTCCAAAAGCGTGTTATAAGTAATATTGTAAAATCAGAAAACAGTTGAATCTCATGTTTACTTTCATTTCTATAATGGCTGTCGGAGTCCTTATAGGCTATCCCTTACGCCACAAATCCCAAGTACGCAAGATCACTCCTCTCATCCATATCGTGGTCTGTCTGCTACTTTTCTTACTCGGTCTCTCTATTGGTCTTAACAGACTGATTATTGACAATCTTGGTTACTTCTGCGGCCAGGCAGCCGTCATCTCCTCATTAAGCATATTGGGCAGCATGATGGCCTCCCTTGCAGTATACCACATCTTTTTCAAAGGAAAGGGGGCAAGCGGTGAAAAGTAGTCTTGTAACTCTAGCCTTTTTCTTGTTTGGCTGCGTAGCCGGAGTCAGCTATGCGGTGGACTTCGACGTACACCAAACCTCTGTATATGTACTATATGTACTGATGCTGTTACTCGGCATTAATCTTGGAAGCAACCGCAACCTCAGGCAGTTTGTCTTATCCCTCAATTTCAGAACACTGCTTGTACCCCTTGCCACCGTAAGCGGCACTCTGCTGTTTTCCGCCATCGGAGGCTTTCTCTTGAGCCGCTGGAGTATTTTCGACTGCATGGCTGTCGGAAGCGGATTCTCCTATTATTCCGTTTCCTCCATCCTTATCACGCAGATCAAATCCCCCTCCATCGGTGTGCAGCTTGCTACCGAATTGGGGACCATCGCACTACTATCCAATATTTTCCGGGAAATGACCGCCTTGATAGGAGCTCCCCTTTTCCGCAAATATTTCGGTTATCTGGCGCCTATCTCGGCGGCGGGCATCGGTTCTTCCGACATTTCCCTGGCAGCCATCGCACGCTGCTCCGGACCGGAAGCCGTACCCGTGGCCATCGTCCACGGCATACTGATAAACATAAGCATGCCTTTCTTCGTTTCTTTCTTCTGCAAACTGTGAACTGAAGGAAGTGACATACTATACGTAACTTTACATTCTCTCTATAAAGAACCGGCCCTGTCACGAATTCGCAGCAGGGTTGGTTCTAACACATCCGCCCGACTAAAGCATTTCTTCCTAACAATTAGGTCTTTTCTTTCTATCAACTACTACAGACTTTCACAACAGACTGTACAGTCCATTACATCAGACCTACAGTCCACTATAATGGACTATACGATTCACTGTAGGAGACTGTAGTACATTACCGCATAAAAAAGACTTAATCATAAGGGAAAAAAGACCTTAGCATTATAGGAAAAAAAGGATTAATACCGGATATACGGAAAACGCAGAAAGAGAATCTTCTCATTCAAACCGAATAGATTTTGCCGGATGAATACGCGTCACCAGAAATGACGGCCCGACAAGCATCAGCACCGACACCAGCAAAGTACAGACATTCAGCAACAAATAAATCCAAATGTTGAATTCAACAGGAACACGATCTACATAATAAGTGGCAGGGTCCAGTTTGAAAAGATGAAATTGAGATTGAATAAAGCATAATGCCACCCCGATGATATTTCCCCATAGCATCCCCCTGCCTATCAAGAATACAGAAAAACTGAGGAATATCTTACGGATAGCAAAATTATCAGCTCCCAATGCTTTCAGCACCCCGATCATATTGGTACGCTCCAGAATGATAATCAGCAAACCGGATATCATGGTGAATCCGGCCACCCCCGTCATGAGAAACAAGATAACCCACACATTCATATCCAGCAAATCCAGCCATGCAAATATCTGAGGATTGACTTCCTCCACCGTCTGAGTATAGTAAGTACCTCCGTATGCATCCACCTGCGTATCCACCCGTGCACGGATTTCCTCCTTCACCGGCTCCAACCGGCTATACTCATTCACTTCCAGTTCCATACCACTCACCTGCCCTTTCTGCCAGCCATTCAAACGGTTCACCGTATATAAGTCGGTTATCAGAAACAAATCATCGTATGCGGAAAAATTGGTCTGATAGATGCCGGCGACAGTAAGACGGCGGGCGCGCACATTATCCTCTATATAATAGGTATAGATTTTATCACCCAGTTTCAGATGAAGCTTGTCGGCAATAGTGCGGGACACCAATACCTTATTGGTAGAGGCAGTATCCGAGAAAACAGGAATTTCCCCTTCCTGCAAATGATTCTTTAAAAACCTCCAGTCGTATTCATGAGAAACACCTTTCAGTACCATTCCCTGAAAGCTGTCGTCTGTCATAATCATTCCCGGCTTGGTGGAATAGCGCTGCACGTGCTTCACTCCTTCCAGTGTTTTCAACAGATGGAGCAAACTGTCGTTGGCAACGATGGGAACCGTCTGATAAGATTGCTGGGAGTCGAAGTTAGTTATTACGATATCGGACCCCAAGCCTACCACCTTGTCGCGTACCTCATGTTTGAAACCGATCACCACCGCTACCGACACAATCATGACGGCCAGCCCGATGGCTATGCCCAGCATAGCAATGCGGACGGCAGGCTTGGACACCTCTTTTCCACCCTCATTGCTGCGATAGATGCGTCTGGCAATAAAGAGCTTCCAGTCCATATCAGTCTTCTACCCTTCCGGGATATGCTTCCAATGCCTTACGCAGTACGAACAACGCACGGACCAAATCCTCTTTTCTTCAACACGTAGGCAATACGCACCTCATTACGGCCTGCACCGGGAGTGGTATAGAATCCGGCAGCCGGAGCCATCATGACCGTCTCGCCTTCATAGTTGAATTCCGACAGACACCATGCACAGAACTTCTCGCTGTCGTCCACCGGTAATTTGGCAACCGTATAGAATGCACCCATCGGTATGGGCGAATAAACACCCGGAATACGGTTCAGCCCGTCAATCAGGCACTTACGGCGCTCCACGTATTCGTCATACGTCTCGCGTGTGTACTCTTCGGGGGCATCCAATGAAGCTCGGCAGCAATCTGACCGATCAAAGGAGGGCTCAGACGTGCCTGGCAGAACTTCATGACAGCATTTCTCACTTCCTTATTCTTGGTAATCAACGCACCGATACGGATACCGCATTCGGAATAACGCTTGGACACCGAGTCTATCAGTACCACATTTTCTTCAATGCCTTCCAAGTGACAGGCAGAGATATAAGGAGAACCGGTATAGATAAACTCGCGGTACACTTCATCCGAGAACAGGTAAAGATCATACTTCTTCACCATGTCACGAATCTGGTTCATCTCGCGGCGGGTATACAAATAGCCGGTCGGATTATTCGGGTTACAGATCAGAATAGCTTTTGTGCGTTCGTTTATCAACTCCTCGAACTTCTCCACTTTCGGCAGGGAGAACCCTTCCTCGATGGTAGTCGTCACCGTGCGGATCACGGCTCCGGCCGAAATGGCGAACGCCATATAGTTGGCATAGCAGGTTCCGGCACAATGATCTCATCTCCGGATTCAAGCAACTCAGAAAGCAAACAGCACCGCTTCCGAACCTCCGGTAGTGATGATGATATCATCGGCAGACAAGTTGATGTCATATTTCTTATAATAACCCACCAGTTTCTCGCGATAGCTGCGGTATCCCTGGCTGGGACTATATTCCAAAACGGTACGGTCAATATTACGAATCGCATCAAGGGCCGCTCGCGGAGTAGGCAGGTCGGGCTGACCGATATTCAGGTGATACACATGAATTCCTCTCTGTTTTGCAGCATCGGCCAGCGGTGCCAATTTGCGAATTGGCGATGCGGGCATCTCGTTTCCTCTGATGGATATTATTGGCATAATGTTATAAAAATTATTTAATCGAAGTGCAAAGATAGACTTTCGCAACCAACCGAGCAAACAATTAATTAAGAAATTTAAATCTTTGTTATCTTAATGCGCATTTTTAGGGTTATTAAAAAAAAAACATGTAAGTTTGTTCCAGTAAAACAAAGCAAAATATCAAATGAATCTATACCTGATAACCTTCCAGTCCTCCTTGAACAGAATTGAATCTGTATATGATTGCCATAAAGATTTATTTGTGGAAATCGAGAAGTTTTTCACGCTTCATCTGGTACCATATACAGAGGCTGCAAGTATTCCGGCAGATGCCTACCGGATGGCTTTCATCGCTTCGGGCGGGGTAGAAAAAATGGTCACCCAACACTTCGAACTACTTCCCTATCCTATCCATCTGCTGACCGACGGACAACAGAACTCACTGGCTGCTTCCCTGGAAATAGCTACATGGATACGCAGCAAAGGAATGAAAGTACATATTATTCATGGCACTATCCCCAATATGGTGAAACAACTGATAGATCATCACAAGGCTTTCGCCGCCCAGCGCGAGGTAAGAGGAAAACGAATAGGAGTTGTTGGATATTCTTCTCCGTGGCTGGTGGCCAGCAATGTAGATTACCTGCTTGCCAAACGCCGCTGGGGAATAGAGTTCATTGATATCCCCATGGAGGAAGTGTATTGTCTGTTTTATCAGATAAAGGATGATGATATAGGATATGAGGCGTCCGTATTTGCCAACCGTGCCATTGCCTGCCGGGAAGGAACTCCGGAAGATTTGCTGAAAGCCATGCGTCTTTATCAGGCCGTGAAAATAATCTGCGAAAAGAAAAAGCTGGATGCGGTAACCCTCTCCTGCTTCTCGTTGATTGAGAAATTAGGAACTACCGGATGTCTGGCACTTGCCCTGCTGAATGATGAAGGCATCCCGGCCGGATGTGAAGGAGACTTGCAATCCATCTTTACTCTGCTCATCGCCAAGACACTGACCGGCCAGGCAGGATTCATGGCGAATCCGGCATTCATCAACGATGACCAGAACGAAATAGTGATGGCTCACTGTACGATTGCCACCAAAATGGTGGATCAGTTTATCATCCGGAATCATTTTGAAACGGAGACCGGGATAGCCATACAGGGTATTCTGCATCCGGGAGGCATCACGATGATAAAATGCGCGGGAGAGTGTCTGGACGAGTATTTCGTTTCCACAGGCCAACTGATAGAAAATACCAACTACATCAATGCCTGCCGCACCCAGGCAAGAATCAAACTGGACAAACCCGTAGACTATTTTATGCGTAATCCTTTGGGTAACCATCACATCATATTAATGGGCGATCATGAAAAAGTGATTCACGAATTCATGCAATTGAACAGCTGCAAACTAGTGGAATAAGGAAAGCATGAAGAAATTAAGTAAAATGGGAGACGAAGATTAAATAAATTGTATCTTTGTATCCAATTTAATATTCAATAAAACAATAAACTTTTATGATGCATACTTGGTTTGAATGTAAGATACGTTACGAAAAAGTCATGGAAAACGGCATGAATAAGAAAGTAACGGAACCCTATTTGGTTGACGCGCTGAGCTTTACTGAAGCAGAAGCCCGTATTATTGAAGAAATCACTCCGTATATCAGCGGCGAGTTCACTGTTTCGGACATCAAACGCGCCAACTACAGCGAACTGTTCCCCTCTGAAGAAGATGCAGCCGACCGCTGGTTTAAGTGCAAGCTGTTCTTCATTACGCTGACGAAAAAGCGGAGCAGAGAAAAAGACCTCCACTACCGTACTGGTACAAGCTTCCGACCTTCGCGACGCTGTAAAGAAACTGGACGAGGAATGAAAGGTACAATGGCAGACTACGTGATTGCGTCCGTAGCCGAAACCGCCATCATGGATGTTTACCCATACGAAGCCGAACCGGATGTGAAACCTGAATTTCCGGATGCCGGAAAAACCGAATAAAGCCTGATAAAAAAATAGAAAGTATAACAGATAATGAGCATTCAAGCAAATTTAAAAGAAGTTCTTTCCGAACTGCCTGCGGGTGTCCGCCTGGTAGCCGTATCCAAATTCCATCCCAACGAGGCGTTGGAAGAAGCGTATGCTGCCGGCCAGCGTATTTTCGGTGAGAGCCACGTGCAGGAAATGACTCAGAAATATGAAACCCTGCCCAAAGACATTGAATGGCATTTCATCGGCCACCTGCAAACAAACAAAGTCAAATACATGGCCCCTTATGTAGCTATGATACATGCCATAGACTCGTATAAATTGTTGGTTGAAGTCAATAAACAAGCTTCCAAAGTCCATCGCGTCATCCCTTGTTTATTGCAGATACATATCGCCCAAGAGGAAACGAAGTTCGGTTTCTCTTTTGACGAATGCAGGGAAATGCTGGATACAGGCGGATGGAAGGATTTGAAAAATGTCCGCTTATCAGGAGTGATGGGTATGGCGACCAATGTGGATGACGACGAACAAATCAAAAGAGAATTTTGTTCCTTAAATACATTCTTCAAAGAAATAAAGCAGAACTATTTTTCTGATTCAGAATACTTTAAAGAAATTTCCATGGGTATGTCACACGATTATCCGCTGGCAGTGGAAGCCGGAAGTACGCTAGTCAGGGTAGGAAGCAAAATCTTTGGAGAACGAAACTATTAAAACTACTATTTATATGACTCAATTAAAAACCACTTTTGCCGGGTTGTCACTGCGCAATCCTATAATCATCAGCAGTTCCAGCCTTACAAACAGCGCTGAAAAGAACAAGAAACTGGAGCTGGCAGGCGCCGGAGCCATTGTTTTGAAATCAGTTTTCGAAGAGCAGATCATGATGGAAGCACATCACATGGCTACTTATGGCTCTCCCGAAGGAGATGACTACTTGAGCACATATGTACGCTCTCATGCATTGAACGAATATATTTCATTGATTGAACAGACTAAAAAGCTTTGCACCATTCCTGTCATTGCCAGCATCAACTGCTTCAGCAACTCAGAATGGACAGACTTTGCCCGTACCGTGGAAGCAGCAGGAGCCGACGCACTGGAAATCAACATCCTTTCCTTGCAGACCGAAAAAGAATATCAATACGGTTCTTTCGAACAGCGTCATATCGATATCGTAAGCAGTATCAAGAAACAGATTTCCATCCCCGTCATTGTGAAACTGGGCAGCAATCTGACCAACCCCATCGCACTGATCAACCAGCTTTATGCCAACGGAGCCAATGCTGTGGTATTGTTCAACCGATTCTACCAGCCGGATATCAATATCGACACCATGACATATTCTGCAGGCGATGTATTCAGTACTCCTGCCGACTTGTCCAACGGACTGCGCTGGACTGCTATCGCTTCGGCACAAGTTCCTCAGACAGACTATGCCATTTCGGGCGGTGTGCACGATGGAAAAGCGATAGTCAAAGCAATTCTGGCAGGCGCTTCGGCTGTAGAACTGTGCAGTGTCATCTACCAAAGAGGCAATCAGGCCATTGCAGATATGACAAATGAAATGACCCAATGGATGAACCGGCAAGGCTACAAGGACATCAGCGAATTCAAGAGCTCGATGAACGCACTGTCTACCGGAGCCAGCAATCCGTTTGAACGTACACAGTTCATGAAGTATTTCAGCAGCAAAGAATAAAAATCAGTGGTTAGTGATTAGTGGTTCATATCCATGCGACATCACAGCGCAGCTCATTAACCACTAACCACTAATCACTATTTTTCCTTCTGTTTAATTTGTATGCTCCAAAGAAAGTCTTATATTTGCACATTTGATTAAAGTTTGTGCAAAATATAAACAAAAGAGTATATACAATGGAGCAGAGTTTTATTGCCTTCCTGGAAGACAGTATAAAGAAAAACTGGGACTTGGATGCCCTTACAGATTATAAAGGTGCCACATTACAATATAAAGATGTAGCCCGCAAAATAGAAAAGCTACACATCATCTTCGAATTAAGCGGCATCAAGCAAGGAGACAAGATAGCTGTCTGTGGCCGCAACAGTTCTCATTGGGGAGTTACTTTCCTGGCTGCCGTTACATACGGGGCAGTGATTGTTCCCATTCTTCACGAATTCAAATCGGACAACATTCATAATATAGTCAATCACTCGGAAGCACGCCTGCTGATGGTGGGCGATATGGTATGGGAGAATCTGAATGAAAATGCCATGCCGTTGTTAGAAGGGGTTATCCTGATGAATGACTATACCCTGCTAGTTTCCCGCAGTTCCAAATTGGACTATGCACGCGATCATCTGAACGAACTGTTCGGAAAGAAATATCCGCGCAATTTCCGCCGGGAACATGTCAGCTACCGCCGGGATACACCGGAAGAACTGGCTGTGATCAACTATACTTCCGGCACGACCAGTTATTCCAAAGGAGTGATGATTCCTTACCGCGCATTGTGGTCGAATACCCAGTTCGCTTTTGATGTCTTGAAAATGAATCCGGGTGACAAGCTGGTTTCCATGCTCCCTATGGCACACATGTACGGACTGGCTTTCGAGTTCCTTTATGAATTCTGTGTGGGATGCCATATTTATTTCCTGACCCGTACCCCCAGTCCGAAAATCATCTTCCAAGCCTTTTCCGAAGTGAAACCCAATCTGGTAGTAGCCGTTCCATTGATTATCGAAAAAATCATCAAGAAGAATGTACTGCCCAAACTGGAAACCCCGGCTATGAAGATTTTACTGAAAGTTCCTATCATCAATGATAAAATCAAAGCCACAGTCCGCGAACAGATGATAAATGCCTTCGGAGGTAATTTCTACGAAATTATTGTAGGAGGTGCCGCCTTCAATCAAGAAATAGAGCAGTTCCTGAAAAGTATAGATTTCCCCTATACCGTGGGATATGGCATGACTGAGTGTGCTCCGATTATCTGTTATGAAGATTGGAAATATTTCAAGCCGGGTCTGCGGAAAGGCGGCTCCTCGTATGGAAGTCAAAATATTGAGCCCCGACCCTGAGAATATAGTAGGTGAGATAGTATGCAAAGGACCTAATGTAATGTTAGGCTATTACAAGAATCCCGAAGCTACCGCCGAGGTGATAGACAAGGACGGCTGGTTGCATACCGGTGACCTGGGTGTTATGGATGCGGAAGGCAACGTTACCATCAAGGGACGCAGCAAAAACATGCTGTTGGGTCCATCGGGACAGAATATTTATCCGGAAGAGATTGAAGATAAATTGAATAACATGCCGTTCGTTTCAGAAAGCATTATCATACAGCAGGCAGACAGCAAACTGGCGGCTTTGGTTTATCCCGATTTCGACGATGCCTTTGCTCATGGGCTGGATAATGACGCGATAGCACAGGCTATGGAAGAGAACCGTATCAACTTGAATACAGAACTTCCTGCATATTCACAAATAGCCCGTGTAAAAATCTATCCGGAAGAATTCGAGAAAACTCCTAAAAAGAGTATCAAACGTTTCTTATATCAGGAAGTAAAATAACACCTGGCAGAAAAAAGAACCTGCCTGCAACATATATAATGTATAAGTCTGAAGATTATAGATGTTGCAGGCTATACATTATAGATGTTACAGGTTATACATCCGCATATATGGACACCTGGATCATGATGCGTGAAAGGAGACAAAACAAAACATAATTTTACTCTTGCCCCTCGATCAATTCTCCCCATAATTCCCCCTTATATCTACATTTTTATTACATTTGCACCCAAGAAACTAAAAATGTATGAAAATGAATATGCGTATAGCAGCAATACTCCTTTTAGGATATTGTGCAGGTATGTCAACTCCTGCTTTTGCCCAGAAAAAGGACAAGCTTAAAAAAGGCCCCAACATCTCCTTGAACATTTCCGCGAAGAAAGACAGTGTCAAAACCACTTATCTGAATATCGGTCTGCTTACAAATATCTATCAACTGAAAGGAATCGGTATCAACGCTGTATCCAGTGTTGTACAAAACGATATGACGGGTTTCCAAATCTCCGGCCTTGCCAGCATTACCGGACGCCACGCCTCCGGTTTCCAACTGGGAGGTATTGCCAATGTAGCCGGAGGCAATGCCAATGGCATCATGCTCAGCGGACTGATGAATGTTGCCGGAGGGAAAGCCAACGGTATCCAAATTTCCGGATTAGGCAACATTGCCGGAAACATATCAAGAGGAGTTACCATCGGCGGTCTGATGAATCTGGCCGGCAACAAAGCCCAAGGAGTTCAGATAGCCGGCTTGGCCAACATTGCCGGAAAATCACAAAATGGCGTCGCTATCGGCGGACTGATGAACGTATCTGCCGAGAAACTGAACGGAGCACAAGTTTCCACCCTGCTCAATATCAGTGGCGGAGAAGCCAAAGGCGCTCAAGTCTCAGCCATTGGTAATGTAGGTGTAAACGTGAATGGTATGCAATTCTCCGCCATCAGCAATATCGCTGCCGGAGAAATCAGAGGCTTGCAGCTTTGCGGTGCGGTAAATATCGCCGTCAAGACGGAAAATGCCCTGCAATTCTCAGGACTGACCAATGTTTGCCAAGGCAAGTTACGCGGTGTGCAGTTCGCTCCCGGCAACTACGCCGGAGAAGTAAGCGGCGCGCAAATCGGTTTACTCAACCTGTGTGGCGGGAATGTAAAAGGAATACAAATAGGAATCATCAACCATAGCAAGGATACTACCGCCCATAAACTATGGTTGGTGAATATCACCTCCCAAAACCCGTATCCAGATGATGCTGTTTGCAGGTAACACCAGCAACTGAATGCTGCCGTGCGTTTTAAAAACCGCCGGAGTTATACCATGCTGGGTATCGGTACACACTATCTGGATTTGAATGACAAATTTTCGGGCTGTGTGTTCTACCGTGCCGGTCTTTACTATCCCATCGCCTCCAAACTGGAACTAAGTGGCGACTTAGGTTATTTCCATATAGAAAACTTTGAAAATGAAGATGCGGAAACACCGGAACGCATGTATTCATTGCAAGCCCGTATCAATCTGGAATATAAATTCAAATCCAGAATCAGTTTCTTTGCATCGGGTGGTTACGGCATGACGCGCTACTATGATAAAAATAAGTTCTACGAAAAAAACCTAATTTCGAATGACAGGTGTTATCTTGTTTTAAGCAGCCCCGTCACCCTAGTATAAACTAATCCATACAGTATGAAACTACAGCATATCGCATTAGTCTGCCTGCTGGCATTAAGTGCCGGGAACGTCACAGCCCAGATGCTCCACCGCCCCGATTCCATGTATACATTCACCGATCCTCGCCTGCAAAAAAACAACCATCCGTCGTGCCGCCGCGAAACTTCGGAATGAATGTCGGAGTATGGGCATTCGACCGTTATGTAATGAACGAAGACTTTGCCAAAATCAGTATCGGCAGCATACGACGCAATATCAAGCATGGTTTTGTATGGGATACGACCAATTCTCCACCAACCTGTTCGCCCACCCCTATCACGGAAATCTTTATTTCAATGCAGCACGCAGCAACGGACTTACCTTTTGGGAATCGGCTCCATACGCCTTTGCTGGTAGTTTGATGTGGGAAATAGCCGCAGAAGTGGAGCCGCCCGCCATCAATGACCTGATGGCAACCACCCTAGGCGGCATCGCCTTGGGAGAAGTAACGCACCGTATGTCTTCTTTGGTACTGGACGACTCCAAGCGTGGTTTCTCACGTTTCACCCGCGAGTTTTTGGGAACCTTGATCTGCCCCATGCGGGGATTGAACCGAATGATAACCGGCGAGATGTGGAAAGTAAAACGCTCTCATTACAAATACCACGATTACGACCGCATTCCGGTACACTTTTCCATAGGTGCCGGTGACCGTTATCTGGCCGATGACAATTACCTGTTCCGTGGAGAGCACAATCCCTACCTTGAATTCCGGGTACAATACGGAGATGCCTTCGATAAAGTGAATGACGGCCCATACGATTACTTCACCGCGCGGGCCACCTTCGGTCTTTCCGGGAACCAGCCTCTTATCAGCCAGATCAACCTGATGGGCAAACTATGGGGTGTTCCCCTGAAAACCACTACCGGCATGGAAATGATGTTCGGTATCTTCCAGCACTTCAACTATTTTGATTCCGAGGAAGTGATTGACGGATCGGGGCGTATCCCTTACAAGATTTCGGAAGCTGCCAGTGTGGGACCGGGTATGATTTATAAATTCCCCCGAATGAACAGCCTGGTAAATTTGGAACAGCGTGTGTTCCTGAGTGCCATCCTGCTGGGTGGAAGCCTTACCGACTATTACAACGTAATAGACCGCAATTTACAATATGGGAAGCGGATACAGCATAAAGAACAACACCATTCTGGACTTCGGCCGTTACGGCATGTTCGCACTGAATATGCATCTTTACCAGATTTTTACCTGGAAAGGATACGAACACAAGGATTTGGAAACAATAGATCCGCTCTATCTGAATGCGCAGGGAGACAAAGGAAATGTAATGCTCGCTGTAGTGAATCCGATTATCGAGCTGAATCTAAGCTCCCACTTCAAAGCCAATATGGAAGTGTCCTATTACTACCGCCACACACATTATTCCTACCATGAGGACATAAAATATTAAGACCTTTGAAACCCGGCTAGGATTGATTTATCAATTCTAAAGCAAGGAAGAACGGACACGGCTCAAGGTTTCGGGAGTCATCTGTAATAAGGAAGCGATGTACACAAGAGGCGCACGCTTCAATATTTCGGGATGAAGCTGCAACAATCTGTTATAACGTTCATGAGCCGGTTCAAAACGAAGCGCGTCCGCCTTCACCTGTGACTCTATCAAAGAATGTTCGATAAAACCGCGATAAAGACGTTCGATATCGTGATATTGATCTATCAATTTCTCCACTTCCACACGGGGTAACTCCCATACCACGGAGGCTTCCAAAGTTTCCACCATCAAGCGGGTGGGCTCCTGTTTAAAATAACTCTCTATGCAAATAATCATTCCGTTCTCATAACCGATATGCTCAGTCAGATCTTTATCATATTTATAATAAAATTGTCTGAGCATTCCTTTTTCTATAAACAACATCGATTTACAAACCTCACCGGCCTGCAAAACAATCTCCCCTTTACGATATTTTCTACAAACTAAGATTTCGGCTAATGCGTGAACACTTTCTCTACTGAGAGGATGGTTAACTTCTGCTATCCTTCTAGCTATGTCTATACTAGTTGTCATGTGCTCCCAATTTTTGTATTTGCTGCAAAAATACAAAAAAGGCTGGATTATTAGACATAAATTACAAAATTAAACCGATAAAGTTCTGAATAATAGTTTTTTTATATACTTTTGAAACGCAATAGTAATAAAACGACCTTTATGAAACTACTAGCCTCTTTAACAATCCTGGGTTTAGTCATGGCACAAAGTGTCACAGCCCAAACGAATTACACAAAGGATCCGGAAAGCTGCACTAGCATTATGGTAGGAAAGAAGCAACTACCGATGGATCAGTTATAACCAGTCATACATGCGACAGCTGGTACCGAACCTGGGTAAACATGGTTCCGGCAGAAAGTTATGAAAGGGATACTGTAATGAATATTTACGATGGCCGTATGCATACCGAGTTTGTAGCCGACCAGACTAATGTAAAAATCAAAGGGGCAAATACCACAAGCTAGAAAAACATATGCCTTCATGGACACCTCCTACCCTTGCATCAACGAAAAGCAGCTGGGGATAGGTGAAACTACCGTAAGCGGACGCAGGGATCTGGAAAATCCCAAAGGTATGTTTATGATTGAAGAATTGCAACGTGTGGCATTGCAACGCTGTACAACAGCCCGTGAGGCTATCCGCCTGATGGGAGATCTCATAAAACAATACGGTTATGGCGACAGCGGCGAATGTCTGACCATTGCCGATCCTGATGAAGTATGGCACTTCGAAGTCTTCGGAGAAGGAAAAGATAACATTGGCGGAGTATGGGCGGCAGTCCGTATTCCGGATGATCATGTAGGCGTATCTGCCAACATCTCGCGAATCAGCACCCTCAATCTGAAAGATCCCGACCACTATATGGCTTCCGAAAATGTATTTGACGTGGCTAAAAAATTAGGATATTGGGATGGAAAAGAGCCTTTTAAATTTTGGAAAGCTTATAGCGGAAAGAATTACTCCGGCCAACTGAAATCCTTCAGCACCCGCGAGCACTTTATCCTGAATGCACTGGCACCGTCATTAAAGCTTGATTATGAAGCAGAAGAACTGCCTATCAGTGTAAAACCCGACAAGCAAGTATCTGTAACCGATGTTATGGCATTGCTCCGGGAAACATACGAAGGAACGCCGCTGGATATGACACAGAATCTGAAAGTTACGGTAAAAGATAGAAAAACCGGAAAAGTAGACACCATTATCAGCCCGAAAGCCAATCCGTGGATGCGTGGCGATGAACTGAATATGCTGAACGGTATTAAAAAGGGAGTTGTGAAATCAGTACGCAATATCGCAGTTCCGCAATGTGCTTATTCTACAGTTATCCAATTGCGCAACTGGCTGCCCGATGCAGTAGGCGGTGTGGTATGGTTCTCTATGGACAACCCCGGACAAAGCCCGCGCGTTCCGGTATTCTGTGGCATTACTGATTTCCCTGCTATGTATAAAATCTGCGGTAACCACGCTATCGCGACGACGCCGCCTTATGGCACTATCGCCGCGCCAACAAACTGGCTGCTGTAAGATGGGGAACTGCCCGCAAAGTAATGGAAAAAAATATTCGTCATTTCGAGGAAAAAGGACAACGGGAACTTCCATTTGTGGAAGCACAATACCAAAGTATCCTTCAATCTAAAGGGGAAGAAGCAGCCCGTGCTTATCTCACAGACTACACGGCAGACTTTATAGGCGCACCATCCTTCGCTGGGACGAAATGGCAAACAATATTGGATTGAGTCACGCTTCGGCTTTTAATTGTTAACCTTATCATATTAAAAACAAACTTATGAAGACAAAAGTATTCACACTAGCCGCACTGCTATGCTGTGCATCAGCCATGTATGCACAAGAAAGTGGTTACAAATTCACGACTGTTGCATCACAGAAAGCAACTCCAGTCAAAAATCAGGCCTCTACCGGAACTTGCTGGTGCTTTGCCACCACTTCGTTCATGGAATCCGAACTGCTCCGTATGGGCAAAGGGGAATATGATCTTTCTGAAATGTTCATTGTACGCCAAAGTACTTGAACCAATTGGAAGACAACTATTACCGGGGAGGCAACGGGAATTTAGGACAAGGAAGCCTTTCACACACATGGAAGAATGCTTTCAACCAAGTGGGTATCGTACCCGAGGAAGTATATCACGGAATCAACTATAACTCAGAAAACATAACCACGGTGAAATGGTGAGATATATCAACGCTTTAGGAAACACAGCCGTTAAGATGAAACGTCGCAGCCCGGAATACTACAAGCTGATCAACAACCTTTTCGATACTTATCTAGGAGAACTTCCTGAAAAGTTCACTTACAAAGGAAAAGAGTACACTCCGAAATCTTTTGCCGAAAGTCTGGGTTTGAACATGGACGATTATATCGAACTGACTAGTTTCACTCACAAACCGTATTACCAGAAATTCTCTCCGGAAGTACCCGACAATTTGGGAAAATGAACAAATGTACAATCTTCCGCTGGACGAAATGATGGAAGTTGTCGACTATGCTTTGACCCACGGATATACCGTATGTTGGGACGGTGATGTCAGTGAAAAAGGTTTTTCATTCAAAAATGGTGTAGCCATCAATCCGGTAGTGAAAAAAGCGGAAGATCTCTCGGGTTCCGACCGTGCACGTTTTGAGAAAATGGACCCTAAAGAACAAAGAGAGATGCTGGCGGAAGCCTACAAATTTGAAAAACCGTGTCCCGAAGTAAATGTCACTCCGGAAGTCCGTCAGGAAGGTTATGAAGCATTTGTCACTACAGATGACCACCTGATGCATCTTACCGGTATTACCAAAGACCAGAACGGGACCAAATACTATATCACCAAAAATTCTTGGGGTACAGAACGCAATACATTTGGCGGTTATCTGAATATGTCCGAAAGCTATGTACGTGCCAAGACTATTTTCCTCATGGTGCATAAAGATGCTATTCCGGCTGCAATCAAACAGAAATTAGGAATTAAATAAAAAGAAAAGAGCAGGCGTCCGTTTTTCTAAAATAGACGCCCGTTTTTTGAAAACAGATATCCGGAATCCCAATACATACTTGTGTTTTCAAATGGACATCTATTTTTTAGTAAAAGATTCATAATAACTATGACGAAAAAGAACTTATTTACATTAGTCTTATGCTTATTTCTGTTTCGGAACCACAACTCATGCGCAACGTATCCCCACATTGGAGGAGGCCGTATACGGAGGACTGATCAAGACAGAAGGCGGAAGTAACGTGAACTGGATGAAAGATGGAGAACGTTATTCCAAAATAGAGAAAAATGCCGAGGGAGCATACGAAGTCACTGCCTACAAAGCAAAGGACAATTCCAAAGAAGTGCTGATCCCTGCCAATATGCTTTTGAATCCGCAAACAGGAAAACCTATCTCTGTCCGCAATTTCGTATTCAGCGAGGATAACTCCAAAGTATTGATCTATACCAATACCCGTCGCGTATGGCGTTATGATACCCGCGGTGATTACTGGGTGCTTAATTTGAAAGACGGCAAACTGCAACAATTGGGCAAAAGCTTGCCGGAAGCTACCTTGATGTTCGCCAAGTTCTCGCCGGATGCCAGCCGGGTAGCATATGTCTCCAGAAAACAACATTTATGTAGAGAGTCTGGTTAGACGGGAAAATCAACCAACTAACTCAAGACGGAAATAATGAAATTGTAAACGGAACATTCGACTGGGTATACGAAGAAGAATTCAAACTGCCGCGACGGTTTCCGCTGGAGTCCCGACGGGCAATACATAGCCTATTGGCAAAGCGATACCCAAGGTACGGGATGGTTGATATCATCAATAATGTAGATTCCATTTATCCTAAAATCCAACGTTTTTCCCTACCCTAAAGCCGGAACAGCAAACTCCGCTGTAAAAGTAGGCTATGTATCAGCCGACGGTGGAAACACCACTTGGCTGGCTCTTCCAGGTGATGCACGCAACCACTATATTCCACGTATGGAATTCATTCCGGGCTGCAACGAACTGTTCATCCAGCAAATGAACCGTGCCCAAAACACCAATAAAGTATGGATTGCGAAAATAGGTGAAAATACCCCCGTCAATATCTTTACCGATCAAGATGCCGCATGGTTGGAAACGAATGACAATGTGCGTTGGTTGAAAGGGAACAAGTATTTCACTTGGGAAAGCGAACGTGACGGATGGCGCCACCTGTATCGTGTAAGCCGTGATGGTAAAGAAATCAAGCCCATCACCCAAGGAGCTTTTGATTATATTCAAGAAGTAGGTGCGGATATGGATAAAGGTTTTGTGTACTTTATCGCCTCTCCCGACAACTTCACCCAAGCGCTATCTCTACCGGGCACGTCTTTTCGGCAATGGAGAGGTAAAGCGGCTAAGTCCTGTTGACCAAAAGCGGGCAACATCGTTATATCATGTCACCGTCCGGCAAATGGGCAGTCCATACATTCAGTAACTCGGAAACTCCCCCTGTAATCGACATGGTGTCTTTCCCTGCCCATAAAAGTATACGTCTGATTACTGACAATGCAAAAGCCAAGGAGCAATACAAAGCCTTGGGGCTGCAACCGAAAGAATTTGTAAAAACCCGTTCAGGAGAACTGGAACTGGATGCATGGATGATCAAACCCGTAAACTTTGATCCCAGCAAAAAATATCCGGTCATAATTGATGTCTATGGAGAACCTGCCAACGCCACCGTGCAGGATGTATGGAGCGGAGGAAGTTTATGGCACCAGTACTTGGCAAACCTGGGGTATATCATAGTCAGCATCGAGAACCGTGGTGCCAATGCACCCCGTGGACGCGAATGGCGCAAATGTATTTATGGAGAAGTCGGAACCTTTGCCAGTGAAGATCAGGCAAGAGGCATCCAAGACTTGGCACGTCAATACTCTTTCATTGACACCGCACGTATCGGTATCACCGGCTGGAGTGGCGGAGGCAGCCAGACGCTGAACAGTATGTTCCGTTATCCCGATGTTTTCCACACAGGTATTGCCATTGCTTTTGTGGCCGACCAGCGTCTGTATGACACGGTTTATCAAGAACGTTATATGAATACTCCTCAAAATAATCCGGAGGGTTACCGCAAAGGGTCTCCCATCTCGTATGCAGCAGGATTGAAAGGCAACTTGCTGTTAATTCACGGTACAGGAGATGACAATGTCCATTATCAGAATTGTGAAATGTTGGTCAATGAACTGGTACGGCACGGAAAAATCTTCTCACAGATTTCTTACCCGATGCGTTCCCATGGAATTTACGAAGGCGAGGGAACCAGCTTGCATCTGCGAAAGACAATGGCTGATTACTGGCTGAAAAACCTGCCTGCCGGAGGAAAATAAATATGCCAAAATTCCTGCTGATATGATTATACAGTCGGCCATTCTGAACATTAGTGAAACTTTTCATATACATAAAATGATTAGAGTCCAAATTTTTCACAAAAGTTCGGGATGGCAGACTAATAAACCGATTTCGTTTTAGCAAGCTTAGCACTAAACACATAAACTAAATGAAGAAAATACAACTATTCTTATTACAATTTCTGTTAATATCTATTACGCAGCACACCAATGCCCAACTCCCTGTCAAAACAGAATATACCGTTGAGATGGGAGGAACATCGGGTAAAGGAACCTACGCGCCGATGTGGCTTACTGCCAACAGGCAAGGTTTATCTTCTGCCAATACCCAAAATGGTTATTTACGGGCAGGGATTGCACATACAATGCCATTAAACCAACATTTCGGCTTCAGTGCAGGACTGGATTTGGCAACCGCCTACAATTTCACCTCCTCCTTCATCATCCAACAAGCCTATGCAGACCTCAGTTACCGATGGTTGAACCTGAGTATCGGCAGCAAAGAACGCTTGCCCGAGTTAAAGAATTCCAAGTTAAGCAGCGGAGGTATGGTAGAATCAAATAATGCCCGCCCCATTCCCCAAATACGCCTGGAAGTTCCCGATTATGTAGCCATACCAGGTACCCATAAATGGCTTCACTTGAAAGGACACATAGCCTATGGACGTTTTACTGATGACAAATGGCAGGAACATTTCACCTCCATAGGCAACCCATATACCATTGATGTACTTTACCACAGTAAATCGCTTTTCGCCAAAGTAGGAAACAAAGAACATTTTCCGGTAGAATTTGAAGGAGGAATACAAATGTCCGCCCAATTTGGCGGAGACCAATATATTGCAGGACAAAAAGAGCCTGTAATAGATATGCCTACCCGGTTTGTTGACTTTATGCGTGTATTGGTTCCTATGGCCGGAGATGATACCACACCCGAAGGCGAACAAGTAAACATCTACGGAAACCATGTCGGTAGCTGGAATTTTGCCGCAACAGCTTATCTTAACCGATGGAAGGTAAAGATCTATTATGAACATTATTTCGACGACCACTCCCAAATGTTTTTCCAATACGGACGTTGGAAAGACGGACACATCGGACTGGAAAATAATCTTTTCCCAAAAACCGCTTCATTGATACTTTTGTATACGAAGGATTAGGAACAAAAGATCAAACCGGACCTATGCTGTATGATTCCTTTTGGGGGGGAATTTGAAGAGCAAATCAGTGCTAAAGATAATTATTATAATCACTACCTCTATCAAGGATGGCAGCATTGGGGAATGGGAATAGGTAATCCTTTACTTCCCGGACCTATTTACAACAAGAACGGACAGATTACTTTTATCAGCAATCGTGTACTGGCACATCACATAGGATTCTGCGGTTCCCCATGTCAGTCGCTAAGCTATCGTATGCTGCTCTCCTACTCCCGCCATTGGGGTACTTATGATAATCCTCTGAATGAGATCAAGAAACAATTCAACTCTTTGTTTGAAGTAACTTATGCTCCACAACAACTGAAAGGATGGAGTTTCACTGTATCCGGAGCTATGGATCGCGGCAACTTACTTGGCAATAATTATGGTGGAATGCTGGTTATCCGCAAACAAGGAATTATCAAATCGGGCAATAAATAGAAATTTTAACTGTCAACCCAATCAACATATGAAACAAATATTATTATTTATACTCTTTATGCTGGGAATCAGCAGTTGTGACAAAGCTCCCATCAACGGCAAATTAGATGGCAGATGGCAATTAATGACTATAGAATATACTAATGGGAAAATAGAAGAATGTAACCGCATTTATTATAGTATCCAGTTACATTTGGTGGAAATCAGTGCCAAAGGTGGAAATGGAGGCACTCATATCGGACGTTTCTCTTATAAAGGAGATGAGGTAACCATGAGTGAATTCCGCCACCGGGGAGATGAAGAAAAACTAACGACACTGAATGAATTGAAACCTTTCGGACTTAATCAAGCTATTAATCATCTTAAGGTGGAAAAAGCAACAGGCAAGAAACTAATTCTGAAATCTGATTATGCACGCCTCACATTCAGAAAGTTCTAAAAAAATATACCACAGGCTATACAAACTGTCTGCCGATAAAATATCGGCAAAACAATTTATACGCTATAGCAGTGGCAAACCACTATACCGGATTTCCAGAAATCAATTTATCGGCAGAAATAAAACCGGTGCCACCACTCATGGAGCCGGCTTTACAAATATTGAAGCCGGCTTCATGAAACAAGTTCTTTACCTTCCTGTAGTCTGTGGTGAAATAAATTTATCTTCTAGGCTTGATATCCAATTTTACCGGCTTCAACATGTTTTCCGGACTTAGGATTGTATCCAACTCTTCCTTATTTAAAATACCATGTTCCAAGACCAGTTCATAAACACTTCTACCTGTTTCCAACGCTTCTTTGCAATCTTTGTAGAGTTTTTATAACCAATAATCGGATTCAATGCGGTTACTACACCAATACTGTTATGCACTTCAATCTTGCAACGTTCCGCATTAGCAGTAATACCTTCTACACAACGTGTACGCAAGGTTTCAAAAACCATTGATCATTAAATCTACAGATTCAAAAACAACACTGTGCCATCACCGGTTCCATAGCATTCAGTTCCATTTGGGCAGCTTCGCCAGCCATAGTCACACATAGTTCGTTACCCATTACCTTATAACAAATCTGATTCATCACTTCAGGAATCACCGGATTCACCTTACCTGGCATTATAGAAGATCCCGGTTGCATAGCCGGAAGGTTGAATTCTCCTAAGCCACAACGCGGTCCGCTGGCCAGCAAACGTAAATCATTACATATTTTATTTACCTTTACGGCTATCCTTTTAAAGCTGAAGCATAACCTACCAAGCAGGAAGTATCTGAAGTAGCTCCTACCAAATCTGACGACAATTTGAAATCAAAACCTGTAATTTCACACAATGCTTTCACACATTTTTCCGCATATCCCGGTTCCGCACAAATGCCTGTACCAATAGCGGTAGCACCCATATTTACTGTCAGGAAGTCTGCCGCAGCTTCATTCAAATGACGAATTTCATCTCTCAATATACTGGCAAAACCATTGAATGTCTGACCTAAAGTCATAGGAACGGCATCTTCCAACTGAGTACGCCCCATTTGATGATATGTGCAAACTCTTCTCCTTTCTTATGGAATGCACCAATCAGCGATTCCAAATAAGGCAGAAAACGAAGATGAGAATAATACATGCCAATATGGATTGCAGTGGGATAAGCATCATTCGTTGATTGCGAGCAGTTCACATGGTCATTAGGAGAGCAATATTGATACTCGCCACGTTTGTGTCCCATAATCTCCAAAGCACGGTTAGCAATGACTTCATTAGCATTCATATTGGTAGAAGTACCGGCACCTCCCTGAATCATGTCTACCGGGAATTGCTCATGATGCTCACCATTTAAGATTTCCTGACACGCCAACACTATGGCATCTTTTTGTTCTTTAGTCAATAAACCTAACTCATAGTTAGCCATTGCAGCTGCCATTTTCGTAATGGCAAGACCGTTGATAAACAACGGATATTCATTTAGATGAAATTTACTTATTGGGAAATTTTCTATGCCTCTTAGAGTCTGCACACCATACAATGCACTGGCCGGAATTTCGCGGGCACCAATTAAATCACTTTCTACTCGGGTTCTTCTGTAAGTTTTGTTTCCATGATCAGGTTATTTATTAGTTTATCATTTCTTATTTTATGCAGCAAAGGTATAAACTAACATTTTGATATCAAAATATAATCTGATATAATTTCAAAATATTATTTTATACTTATTTTTCGAGATAAAGCAGACAACAAACTTACATTATGAAAGTTCATTCAGTTAACAAAGTCTTATATCCTTTGAAGTTCATTCAAAAACAGACATAAAAAAAGGCGTCCATTCAGAACGCCCTTATTCTATTTTTTAACTTCGGAACTCTTATTTAACCTTTATTCTATCAAAGCCTTCTCCAAATACACCAATGACAGCACTTTGTGATACAAATGCATTCGGATCTATATCTTTTATCAAACGGAATATAGTAGTAGACTCACGTTTTTTTGCCAGCACAAACATCATTTTCACACCCGCACCGGTATAACAACCTACTCCGTCAATGAACGTCACTCCTCGATGAAGGTCTTTATTTATGCGATGCCCTATTTCTTCATGCTTCTTAGAAATAATAAAAAAATTGCACTGACTGACGGGCACTATTTACTACCTGATCCAAGACAAAGCTGGATATAAACAAGACAACATATCCATATACCACCTTCTCCCAATCATGCAATACAAAATAACTGGAAGAGATAATAACCAAATCACACATCAAAATAACCCGGCCCAAAGTAATATCACGATACTTATTGACAATAGCAGCTATAATATCCGTACCTCCTGTGCTACCATTGGCAGAAAAAGCGACACCAATACCACCTCCGCAGAAAAAGGCTCCCAAGACACAAGCCATGAAAGGTTGGTCATGTATTAAAGACTCTCCCCCGGTCAAATCCTGTATGATAGGCAGAATAGAACTCAGCACAAATACAGCATAGATGGTTTTCACACTAAACTTCCATCCCAAAATAACCAAAGAAAGTATCAACAATGCTCCGTTTATTCCCAAATAGGTGTACTGAACCGGCAAACCGGTAGCCCAATAAACAATAGAAGCAATACCTGGCACCGCACCCGAAGGAAGGTCATTAGGTAACAAAAAGACGGTCCATCCAATAGCATACATCAGCATACCAAGAGCAATCAACATATAATCCCTTAGTTCTCTGATAATCCGTTGCTTACGCGTCGTAATAAAGACTGAATCCATGTGAGTTTTCCTTTATAAAATCATATTGTCCGCAAAAGTACAAAAAGATTGAATCACTTGGCTTCAAAAAGGTGACATTTTTTTCAAGTAAAAAGTCCTGTTAGTCCGATTTTATCAAAAACAACAGTGCCTTTCACCCTTTATTTATTCTTTAGGATGTAAATACCAATCTTTATAATCCGCACCAAAAGAATCTCTCACTGTTTAAACTCGGGATAATAGGTAGTAATAGACACCTTCTCTGAAGGCCATCTAAATTCACTGTTACTGATATTTATAGCGAAAGGCATATTATCTTCTGCTATATAATACATTGGGATACCATTGGAGTCTTGACTCAAATCACTACCCGTACCACGTAAACTCTCATCAGCTACGCTTGTCGGCTTATAGCCTGACAAATGTACTTCATGAGAACGTTTATTCACAAAAATGAAAGAATTGTAAGGCGGATAGCATCCATGTCGCTTACTTTATCATATTTTTTAAATCCGATCACTACAGTCACAGGCTTTTTGAGAACAGGCTTTATATCAGAAAAAAGTATTAATACAGGCTTTTCTATTCCCGGCTCAAAGTTTTTTCCGATCACATTACCTTCTTGACTCACCTGCACCAAATCTATATGCTCCTTCCCTACGTAATCCAACTGAAAACCAAACCCATTTGTATAAGTAGCACCATCATTCATCGGAGTAAAAGTAGTAGTGGTGCGCACCAATGCGTTAGAAGATTTATCTTTCACAACTGTACTGGAATAATATATCACAACATCATTCATATCGTAATCATTCTTATCAGGCCAATTGTCCTCATAAGCCAAAGACCCTTTGACTACATACGAAATTTCACCCTTATTTACTTCATCCGGTATATTAGGAGTAGGTTCTACAGAAGAAGAAGCAGACGCCATAATAGCAAACTGTACATCATTAAAACGCATGTCCACATTATCTTCCATAGCCATAAAGAAACAATTGTCCAGTTCCGGATCACTTAACAAACTGAACGTTGCTCTTTATTATCGTTATATGCAGGATTAGAATAACGAGGAAAAACACCCTTTTCTTTTCCA
>ENA-OPZN01000177-OPZN01000177.1-human-gut-metagenome-genome-assembly--contig:-NODE-177-length-24615-cov-3.365403_pt1 | contig 24615 bp, 23 predicted proteins | sample MGYA00242483_ERZ504503 | MGnify/ENA primary metagenome ERZ504503 (study PRJEB26092, sample SAMD00036285) | human gut metagenome | host: Homo sapiens | study: EMG produced TPA metagenomics assembly of... | reverse complement strand
ATTGTTTTTAATGGGGATGCTACCCTGATCTCCCGAGGATCTACGAAATTTCCCATCCGTTATTTCCTTCCCCGTTGCTTTTTTCGCACTGGGTGTATTAATGGCCTGCCTGATCCACTCCCGGTTCCGTCACACAGGAAAGATCCACTGGCGCCATCTGGTCCTGACTCTGGAGATTATCCTACTGTTTATCGTCGGTTTTATCCCGGGACAGTTAAACTGGCTTGCAAATGGACTTACTTCCTTTGCCTGCGCTATGCAGGTTCAGTCCTTCCGTACTGTACGCGGCAGTGCTTATGCCAGCACCATGTGTATCGGAAATCTGCGAAGTGGCATGGACCATTTTTATAAAGCTATTACCGAGAAACGAAAAGATGAGCTGAAAACAGCTGCCATTTATCTTACTGCGATCGGTTCCTTTACCATTGGTGCCGCCTGCGGTGGTCATCTTACCAATCATTTCTCCTACCGCACCATCTGGATCTCCTGCGGACTTCTGATCCTCTGCTTTTTACTGATGCTGATCGAAGAAGAGGACGATCTGGAAGCCGTGGAAAAAAAGGAACGCAAAGAGCTGAAAATGGAACAGAAAAGAATTAAAAAGAAGAGCAGAAAGAGCTTCAGAAAAGAAAAAAGCTCAACTGAAAGAAGAAACAGCATATCATTCAGGAACTGGATGAAAAATACAGCATCACTAAGTACATAGAACAGGCACTGCGAAGATCTTATTTTCCTCGCAGTGCCTGTTTTTTATTTCCTATTCAATTCATAGTACTACCATTGTAAACGCATCCATTTACTATGCAGTATAAGACTCTACCGTTACTGTATAAGCACTGTCTCCCTGTACATAAACAGTGCCGTCGCTTCCCTTAATAGTCACAGTTTTGCCTTCTGCGTCTTTAATGGTTCCCTTATTGGTCAGTGAAGATAACTGACTGTCTTTTGTGACGATCCATGTGGATTCGGCATCAATGGACAGATCTGCCGTTCCGCTGCCTCCATTTCCGACGCAGGACTCATCCTGGATGAAGCCGCCTGTAAGGATGCTTCCCTCTGTCATCTTAAATTTCAGGTTGCTGATACTGTCCCAAACCACATCTCCTTCCATTTTCTGGTTTTCTGCTGTAAAGGAACAATCCGCTCCGTTTGCACCGCTCTGTCCCCAGCCTCTCTTATTAGCATTTCCCGTACATTTTAAGAAAAATTCATTATTAGAAGACGGGGTAATATTTACATTGTTTAAATAAAAAGTGCTTTCTGTATTTGTAGTGTAAAACAGACCGCCATTTTCAGAAGTCAGGCTGCCGCCGGTCATATTAAATACAGCATTTCCTACTTCAGAATCACCGGACATGCTCTGGTACAAGATCACTGTCCAGTCACAGTCATTTTGCTCATTTTCCTGGATATGACCGAACAGGTCACAGCCTGTCAGTGACAGGGAATTTAAGCCTTCAATGCACACTGCTTCAGAATTTTCTGCTGTCAGCTTTGCGTCGTTCACCTCAATATCTGCTGTACAGTAAACTGCCGGTGAGCCAGTTCCTGAAGAAGTATAACTGCCGCCCTTTACACGCATGGTGCCGCCGCCTCTATCGCTTCGGATCGCCGCGGAAGACTCACCAGAAGTATGTACCGTCAGGTTTTCTGCATTGACTGTACCGCCGCCTGCTGCGTGGATACCGCCTGCTGTATTTCCAGTTGTGGTAATGGCAGTATCAGAGATATTTACAGTGCCTTTGTCATAGGCAAACGCACCTGCAGCGCCATCTGCATCAGAAGTAATGGTTCCGCCGCTTAGATTAACAGTTCCGTCTGTGGCAAGAACCGATGCGCCTACTCCGTAAAAGCTGGAGCTGTCACCGCCTTTGCTGTCTTCGGATGTTCTGTTTACGGTAAAATCTTTTAGAGTAACATTAGCTCCGTTAGATACAAGAACTGCGCTTTCATCTGTGCCTTCTGAGGTATAGCTCTGTCCGGACTCTTCTGTATCACTGGTAAATTCCTTTACAGAGGAATAAGATGTGGGTGCGGACTGTGCCCCGCCTCCAGGACCGCCAGCTCCCGGTGCCCCATTTCCAGGGCCACCCTGAGGACCATCCGGACCGCCTGGCATATCAGCTAAAGATATCTGTACTGCGGTTCCATTGCTGTCTGTAGTAATCTTAACAAAGTCACCTTCCTTGATATCAGAAACCTGGATGGATGCACCGTCTGCATCGGTGAAGGTTGTGGATGTTGTGATCTTATAGGTTGTGGTTTCGCCCTGTGGCGGCTGGCCGTTCCCCTCTGGGGCACCGCCTTTTGGTGGCTGGTTCTGGTTATCTGAGGTACTGCCCTGTGATGGCTGGTTTTTGTTGTCTGAGGTACTGCCCTGGGGTGGCTGGCCTTTTCCGTCTGGGGCACCTCCTGGCTGCTGACCATCATTGTTCTGACCTGGCTGACCATCTGGCGCCCCACTCGGTACTCCGCCAGGTCCCTGCTCAACTGTGATCTCTGTATCAGAAACCGACTTCACACGTCCCATTACCTCATTCTGGCTGTCCTGGGCGCCGCTTTCTGCTGCTGCCTCTGTAGCCTGTGCTGCCGTAGTACTCTGGCTGCTATTTCCTCCACAGGCTGACAGCAACATAGCACTGGTGATCATCATGCACATCATCACACTGCCCCTGCGCAGCCGTCTTCCAATCTCTCTTTTGGTCTTTCTGTCATTTCCCATTCTATCTCTATATCTGCTCATAATCGCATTGCCTCAACTTTCATCTTTTAAAATCATTTTCTATCTATTTTCTCTTACTGTACCCAGACACCGTCACCATTTACATAATAACCATCTGGTGTAGTTGTATTCACTAACATAGCACCGCTTTCACCACAGTAATACCATGCATCTTTATATAAGATCCAGCCAGTTTTCATGTAACCGTTTTCATCAAAACAGTACCAGAGATTGTCAATATACTGCCAGCCGTTTGTGGTATAGCTGCGGTCTGCGTTGCAGTACCACCAGCCTGTATTGTCTTTCAGCCACGCACCAGTACCGGAAGATGTCGTATTGGAAGGTGTATTTCCATTTGAAGAACCTGAAGAACTGATCTCCTGTGCTTCGCTTGAAGAAACATACCATGAGTCAGACTCTTCCCAGCTTCCCTTATTAGAAGTGTTGTACACGCCTCTTACTTTAAATGTATAATAACCGTTCTTAGTTATGTAGCTTGAAAAATCATAAACTGGTGCTGGTAGTCGTCAGCACGCTGGTCACTGCACTGCTTCCCCGGTAAAGCCGTACTTCATACTTTTTTGCATCATCACTTTCTTCCCAGGAAGCCGTCCCGTCTGACTCATCCCATTCCAGCCCGCTTACATCCAGATCATGATCACTGTCATCATCATCCAGGGCATCCAGTGTTACATATACGATCAAAGTATCACTGGAGCTTCTGCTGACTGATGTAACTGTACCGTCAGAACCGCTTAAGCTGACACTGCTTTTTGAAAATCCGGAAGCAAAATAATAATCATCATCTGCATATAAAGTGATCTTTAATTTCGGTTTGTCGCCATCATCCCACTCGTCGCTTGGCTCATTGGTGATCACCACATCATCTATATCAAATTTAGAAGAGGATGTGGAAACGGTTACATCGCTATCTGTATCCCCAGCCTCGATTTCTGATTCAATAGAAAGAGGGACAGAGTTTATTTTTGTTCCAGTAGCAGCCAGAGCCGTTGTATTCGGTACAGACAGCATGCAGATCGCAGAAGTAAGTGCAGTAAGTTCTTTTATTTTACCCTTAAGTTTCATAGAATTGCTCCTTTCAACCCGTATCAAATATATACGGGCATTTAGCTTTTTTATTTTTCTCTTATCTTTTCTCTTACTTGTCTTTCATTGACTTAAACTATAACGGGATTTTTTGACCAGATTTTGGTGATTGTGTGAAAAAATGTGAGAAAAAAAGTGCTGGGCTATGGATTAAAATCCATGCCCAGCACTTTTTTAATGGCTGTTGTTATTCCGGTTTTACGCCCGATGATATCAAAAGGAAGATTCCTCCAAGGATAAAGGCCAGCGGGAGTATGATCCCCATAATAACACTTCCCACACCGCCTTTTCGGTTTTCTTCCCTGAATTCTTCTTTTGTAAGCTCTCCTTCCCTCATACAATCGGCTGCACTGCCTGTGAATCTTAAGGTATCTCCATCCTGGATCCCGATCACAGTAACTGTGGATCCATTCCCATATTTGGAGCTTGAGTATTCGTAACGGAAATCGCCCTCCTGCGGATAACGCTTTGTCTGATCCATCGGCTGGATAAAGAAGGTCTGTGAATAGTTTCGGTCCTTTACCACACTATATCCCTGCTGGTTCAGCTTCTCCTCATCATACTGTGCACGCCCATCAAGCATGATCCGGTCCATGTACTCCTGATCCAAATGGAATCCACCCACATCTACCTTTGCAGTATAATCCTTCATTTCAGAGAGTCCTGAGCTCCACTCCAGATATTTATTATAATACCCCCTCGCCTCTATTTTTGTCTCTTTATCCGTTAGCTTCAAGGTCTGCGCCTTTCTCATAACACGCATAGTATCAAAAGAAATCCCGATCTCATCATCATATGCCGGTTCCACGATTTTCATCTCACCGCAGACAATGACTGTTTTTCCGTCATTTGCCGGATCATACGCCCCGCGCCCTACATATACAGCCTCATTCTGGGATTTTCTTCCCTTCGGCATATCGATAAAGATCATTTTGATCGTAGCGATCGCAAAAAAGCCGCCAAACACAAACAGGATTATGGCACCGATCTTTTTATGGTACCCATAGACTCTCCCTCCTTTTACCAGTGAAATTCCCCCAAAATCTTTTTGTACCTGAAGCTCAGCCACAAAAGCAGGTGCATAAGAGACTCCGGGAGGACATCGTGCTATACGCCTGGAATTTTATGACCACGGATCTGCTGCTGCAGGGATCCGTATCCCGGCAAGAAGCTGCTGTTCCCACAAAAACCACTGTCCCGTAGATGGTTTTTTACGGAGTTTTAATGGTCTCGGACTGTCTGCGCCGCTGCAGTTTACATAAAGTGTCAGATATCCTTCCGCAAGCTGGCTTCTGCTGTATGGATTCTCTGATACAACTACACGATATGGCATTGACGGCGTATAGTTATTCTCTGGGGAAGATCCTGCAAAAAATGACCGCATCAGATATTCTTTTCCCCGGAACCGATCTTTTAGAAACTGTTTATCGATCCCATTTAACGGTCTTGGTCCCCTTAAGAAATCCAGCATCCGGACTGCATCCTCCTGATTTTCCGGAAATCTCGCCAGTGCTGCAACCGTAAGTGCCGCAACCTCTTCCGGGACAGTAAGCGCCGCCTGAGGCATTGCCGCAAGTTCCTCTACTGTTGCTGGTAAGCGTTCTAATGTGATCTCCTTCATAAGATTTCCCCCTCTTCATTCAATTAATTCCCACTCTCCAGTCAGATAATCCATACGGTATACCCCTTTAGTGGTTAATGCATAGTAGCCTTCCCGGACATACTGGCTTCCATTGTCGCTGATCAGCACATAGACTCTTCCAGGCTCTCCGTAAATCTCCTCTGATTCCTCCTCATAAATACTCATACCCTGTAAGATCTTCTCATGAATCTCCGGCACATGCGCAACGTAATCCATGTCATCTGCAGCTCCTTCATCACCGGCGCCTTCACCTGCTGCTTCATCCATTGCGCTCTGTGGTAAGTAATAGAAGGTGGCAGAATCATTGCCGGTATACGGGAAGAAAGAATCACCGCTCAGATCCTGGATGTACAAAGTATCATTCTCCGTCTGCATCCGGATCGTACCATTCCGCTCTCCATCCGGCGTATTGAGCCAGTACTCATACTCCCACGGACCGGTCTTCTCATCGGATCCATACTCAGCCGGTCCGCGTGCTACATAGGTTCCGTCCCAGTAGAAACGTATTTCCTCGCTGCCATCTACCAAAAGGCCTCCATAATACAAGATAGAAGTTGGATTTCCGGCCAGATCCGTCTGGAGTGTAACATTATAGAAAAATGGCTGTCCCTGATCATTTACATTCCCATCACAATACCAGCTTCCGTCCATGTTGTAAAGATATCCGGTATTCACAAACTCATTCATAACATTCAGCGTAACAAAATCCTCGTTTCCGAAAACTTCTCCTGCATACAGATTGTACTCCGGACACCAGCTCGCCGATCTGTTCCCATTCTGAGCTGTAAGCATCACATTCGAATGCAGATCACTTATATTACACTTTAAAAGGAAGGGAAGTCCATCCGATATACGGGCAATTTCCTCACCCTTTACATCCTCAAATGTATTCTCATTCCATGTATTCCTGTTGACCGCGATCGTCCAGTTCTCACTTGCCGGAACAATAACATACCACTCATCTCCGTCGCATTCAATCCGGTGATCCGCCGGAAGATTCTCCAGATATGGGAAAAGGATCTTAACCTGTTCCTGTCTTCCTCCACTTGTAAAATCTGCCGTATAGTCGATAAAATACACACCCGCCGCAGCAGACAACTGATTCACATATTCCCGGTCCTCAACAAGTGCACTCTTCCCTGTCTCCGTCATCCAAGTGCCACTGGAAACCGTTTTTGGATTCCCATCCATTGTCTCACGGACCGGCTTACGGACCGGCTGATCGCCATCTGCAGTGATCTCTGTGTCAGACTCCGTCTCTGTCTTCTTTTTCATAAACCGGCTCATATCGTTCTCTGTTTCGTTTTCTGCCACGCCTGTTTCTTCCTCGGATACTGCATCTGGATTCACCATTCCGCCCTTATCCTTTATATCCAGGAGCGCACAGCCGGTAAACAGCAAGCACATCAGGACCGCCAGAACGATCCGGCTGACACTCAAAAATGATCTTTTCGTTTCTAACGATTTTGTCATGCTCCTCTCCCTCCTTCTATGCACTTCGCACTTTCTTCCAGGTTATCCCCATATGATCCATCACGCATCAGCCGCCATACTCTGAATAATCCTCAACCATGCGGATGGAGTGATACTGCTCCGTTCCATACATCTGAACCATCAGGTCATTTCCGTGGATCGTCGGATACATCCATGCAAATACTTCTCCTCCTGCATCCTCGATCACATAGCCATCCATCGTATTAAACAGCCGGAGATCCGTCTTTGTATACAGGAAATCTGCTTTCTGATCATATGCCTCATAATCTACACACCCTACCTCGATCCGGTCTTCCGGTCCCGTCAGAGGACGATCCGTATCACCAGAGGTATACATGCTGAAGCTCCAGTTTTCATAGAGTATCTCATCTGGATTCTGGAACATTGACTTATAACGCCCCGGTGTGATCAGGCACATTCCCAGCTGTGCCTGCCATTTTCCATCCGGTCCTACATAAAAACCATCCGGCGTCATGTGATTTTTTAAGATATTTCCATTCTCATCCAGATAGATGTAGCTTCCGTCCTCCTGTCTTACCCAGCAGGATGCATCTGTCTTTTTCTGGTAAGTACCGTTAAAGAATTTACTATAGGATGCAGATGCATCCACATAAAGCATATCCCCATTTAATGACCAGATTGCCGGAATCTCATGAACCTCCAGTGTTTCCGCCTTTGTCCGTGTCCCGTCCGTAAATTTCAGGGCATCCACAGATGGCTCACCATTCATGACAAAGGAAATATATACATAGTCCTTATCCGTGTCTGTCACTGTAACACGCTGTCCGTCAGAACGATAGTAGGTTCCGTCCCATGCCGACCGTGGCGATACGCGTGTCCATCCGTTCTCCGCAAAACGCCGTGACCGGCATCGCAGCTGCCATAATAACAGCAATTCCTGCTGCAATCCATCTCTTTTTATCAAAACCTTTCATTTCCATCCTCCTCTCCGTATTGATCCTTTTAAAATTTTCCGCCGCCACCGCCATGTGTGGTTCCAGAAGAAGACCTATGGGTTGAGCTTCCGCCACCACCGCTGCTGCTGCTCTTTGTCTCCCTTTTCACCCGGTTAACATTGCTGTACAGGAACAGATCCTGTTTTCCTGTGAGATTCATGCTTCCCCGGCCGTACATAATTGGCTGCTGATTTCTCTTTTCGTACACTCTTCAGCTGTGCCTTCATGCCCTGGACAATTGCGATTCCAAGAGCAGCACCAATTACGATACAGACAAGGGGTACTATCGGAGACATAGGTTTTCTCGGAACATCATCCTCGTCAAAAGGATGGCCTGCACGCGCCTGATCGATCAGATCATCACAACACGCTGCATAGATGCGAAATGCCTCTGCATAATCACCATCTGCAAGGGAATCCAGCATCTGGCCTCCCACATACTGGATACCGGCATCCGTAAATGCCGTGATTCCGTATCCACAGGTGGAGATATGCCATTCCCGTTCCTCCATGCTGACCAGGAACATCAGACCATCCCGGTCTGCGCCGTAGCCGAAATTACAATAATCATAAAGATCATCCGCACAGGCTTCAATGCTGTTGTAACCATCCAGATTATTTACGGTAGCGATCGTTACATCCATCTTCTGGCGTTCACTGAGTTCATCCAGCAGCCCGGTGATCTCATCTGCTTCCGCATCAGAAAGAATATATGCAGTATCTAAAAGCCGTTCATATTCACTTGAAAAACCGTCCGCTGCATAAACAGCAGTACAGAAAGCGGAAGCCATGAGAAGCACGGCAGCTGCCATTCCGATCAGTTTACGTCCTGTTCTTTTCATCTTCTCCACTCCCCCTTCTATATGATCCGTGCCAGCCATAAAAGCCAGCTGACACCGTAAGCTGCTATTGCAAACACTGCGGAAAGCCCTATTGTCCAGGTTTTTGCTGCCTTTTTATCTACTGGCAGATCACCTACGAATTTTCCACTTTGTCCGTTCATGGCGAAACGGTACTGTTTTCCATTCCATGTTGTATTTAAGATCCAGACCGGGTAAAGTGCGTATTTCGCACTTCCGTCATGAAGCCTTACACTGCTCTGTTCTGTTGTCACTGACGTATAGCCGGTTACTGTCGATTTGAAATTATCCTCTGTGGAGCGTTTTACGCGCTCATTCGCACGGGCAATACTCTCCTCTGCTCCAACATCATATTTATCTGCCATATAACCTGCAAGATATGCTGTCTGGAACGGGACTGCCTCTTTAAAATCAAAAGGTTCGATGGATTCCATAAGATCGTCCTCCATCTTCGTCGATCCGTCTACCGGAACCCGTGTAAAGCCAATGTTTCCACTGCGTGCTACCATGAAAAACCTTGTTTCCGTATAATTATAGTTTTTATCGCTCCAGCTTCTGACCTTTGTCGCACGATAGCGAATATCCGCATCTGCATCTGTATCAAACAGCCAGAAAGGAACGTAAATGCCCTTGATCTCATCAATATGGTTCTGATCCTTAAAGACCTTCGGAAGGAGCCGTTTTCCTCTCAGATGACGCATCAGACCGGCCTTTGCCGCCTTTTTATCAAGCTTGAATGGAATCACATAATCCGGCTTTAATGCTCCCGAAAACTGTCCGGTCACGACGATGGGGTTTCCACAATATGGACACGCAGATGCTGCCATGCTCTCATCTCCAACAATCTCGCCGCCGCAGGACTGGCACTGATAGGTGTGAAGGCCATTTGTCTCTCCCTCACCCCATTCTGTTCCTGCACTGGTATCCCATACCATTTCATCCGACTTTTCCTGATTCAGTGCCTCGTCATATCCCTGAAGTGCCTCCATCTCAAACTCCGTATCGCAGTACGGACATTTCATCTTCTGGATCGCACTGTCAAAGTGGATGGCACCACCACAGCACGGACACTTATATTCCTGTATATTTCCCATACTCCTGTTCTCCTTCCCTTTCTTTTCTCCAGATCCCTAAAGGGCGCTGCCTTTCTACGGCAGCGTATCCTCCAGGTCAATGGTTAGGATCCCTTTTTTCTTTCCTAACAATTGTGAAAACTCTGCTTCCAGCGTCTTTTTATCACCATCCGGCAGACTATATGCAGACTTCACTTCAATTGTTTTCCCCGGCATGATCTCAGTCAGCTGTGTTTCAGCGACCGTTCCCTTGGAGTTCCCATCCTGCAGCACAGTTGCCGTGTTAAGGCCGATCCCATCAAGAAACACCTTTTCTGACACTGCCCAGAGATAAGAGGTTGCCTCTTTGCCATTATTGGTAAAATCCAGAGTCAGGACCAGGGCTGACTGACCATCCGCATCCGGCGTAACGTCAAAACCCTTATACCAGATCTCATAATCATCCAGAACAATGTGATCGGGATCCAAAGGAACCTCTGATGCCTTCTTACAAGCTGCAAATCCAAGAGACATCACTCCAACCAGGAGCAGGAGCAGCCAGCGGTGCTGTTTTCGCTTCATATTCCACCCCCTGCTGCCTGTATTTATTTAAACCATTCTTCATCCGGCTCCGTAAATTCTGCAGCTTTGATCATGGCATCCAGGAAATCCAGTGATTTCTGGAAGTATACAGTTTCATTCTCGTTCAGAACCTTAACAGCCTCTGCCGTTGCCTTCACATCCATATTAGAATCATCTACATAGGTATATGCGAATGCACGATAATAGTTATCTCCGACCTGAAAACGGACATCGGTGCTAAGATAACCTACAAACTTTGTCTGTTTGATATGTGCAGGATAACCGGCTATGGTGTAGTCGGAATATCCTTCTGTCACTTCATAGGTTGCTTGATTGATCGTAGAGGTCATAAGGCCAACAAGTCTGACCGGAATCTCATCTGTCTCGTGGATCTCTGAACGGAGCTGATGCACACAGTAAGAATCCGCAGGCTGTGTCACTTCAGCAGTTACTCCATTGTATTCAAAGCTTTCTGGAAGAGAACATGTAGGAGTTCCCATATATTTGCGTCCGCTACGGTCCTCCTTGCCTTCATAGTCTATTGCCACCGTAACCGTATCAAGGAACAGATCTCTTGTCTCCTTCAGCTCTGCCACCTGGGCATAGCTGTCATCTCCGGCCCAGAATTTCACCAGCATATAAGTTTCTAATCCATCCGCATATTTACCGAAATCGATCAGATAATCCCAGGATGTAGTTCCTGTTTCAAATGTTCCCGGATAATCCCGGATCGTGATTTTTTCCTTGCCATCCATCTGCTTCTCAAGACTTTCCAGTGTCGTTGCTGTAAGCTGGATCGTCACATACACTGATTCATCCTCATTGATTTTTGCTTTATAAACATTTTTCTGCACCGGTGTAACCGGATCTCTTCCATCCCGGTTTTCTACTTCCCATTCTCCTTCCTGTTTTGGAAGATAGAACTTTGCCTGGATCTGAAGCTTCTGGTTCGTCATGGTGATCTCTTCTGCATTTTCCGGTATCTTTGCCTCTGTCTCCAAAGGCTCTGTTTCTTTTTCTGTAGTTTCTTTTGCCGCAGCTTCTGTTTCTTTCGCTGCCACAGCCGTAGTCTCCTGTGATGCCTGAACGGATTCTTTGGTTTCCGCCGGCTTCTTTTCACCACCACATGCAGTCAGGCTGAGTATCAGCATTGCTGCCAGAGCAGCCGTCATAAATCTACTTTTTTCATTATCCGTTCCTCCTTTTCCACCGGGATGCACTCTCGCAATTCTAACAACATCATCACTTAATTAGTTCTGTCTCCACCGTCAAAAGGATCTCCGCACTGCGGACAGAATTTTGGTGGATGTGCCGGATCTGCCGGCTCCCAGCCGCATTTGTCACAGCGGTACCGGATCGCCTCCGGCTTCTGTGCGCCACAGTTCTGGCAGAATCTTCCGGTATTTGTCATACCGCAGGAGCAGATCCAATTTCCACTCTGTGCCATATTTCCGTTCTGCATCATATTTCCGCCCTGCATCATATTTCCATTCTGCATCATGTTTCCGCCCTGCATCATTCCGCCAGCCAGCATTCCTGCACCTGTCTGCAGGATCTTATTTACCATTCCCGGTCCGTCCATCATCTGATCTGCAAGGACACTGGTCGGCATCGGCTGATTTAATAAAACAGCAATGATCTCATCGGACATACGCTGGTATTTCCGGTAATCCGCATTATACTCCGGATGTACCATGCTCTGGCGTCTGTTGCTTGTCAGTCTTCCGACTCCACCAAAACCACCACCGGTCTGCTCATCAACAATCTCCACATCACTGGGATTTAAGCGGAAACGGATCTGGGTAAACCATGGATTTCTTACTCCGATCTCAATGTTAAAGTTATAGGAATAACAGAATCTCGGCGGATTATAGCTGACCTCCTTGCCCTGTGAATCCTTCCTCATGATTTCTGTATCTTCCACATCAAGATCCAGATTACAGGAGATCACGTCAGAAAGGTTGATAATATCCGGATTTGCCTTTAAAAGGTCTGAAGAAGAGGTCACTACAAAGCGTTTTCCCGCTTCGTCAACCATAACTTTCATCCTCTCTCCGATGATACGCGTTGCCTGGAAGCGTTCCAGCTCTTTTCTGTTTTCTTCACGGTAAGCCAGCTGTTCCTTGATCTCCTCTACGGTAGACGATTTCCGTTCGGAAAAGAATGGGGAAAGCTTCGCCGCACAGTCTTTACAGAGATTCCCATTTTCTAATTTCCGGTTGCCAAGAAGACCTATCTTTTCTCCACATACGTCACAGTATTTTTTATCAAAAAATCCCATATAAACCTCCCTTTCTAACAGATGTACTCTTGAAGTCCTGCCTGCACCTGATCTTGTGAGAACATATAGTTCTCTTAATTTTCATGTGCCGCGGTCAGATTCCCTTTCAGGAAACAACCGCGGCCAGTATGTTACTGTTCTTAATTTTTAGTTTTTGATATCTCCATCATCAAAGGGGTCACCGCACTCCGGACAGAACTTCGGTGGATTTTTCGGGTCTTCCGGCTCCCATCCGCACTTATCACAGCGGTATAACGGTGCTCCTTGCGGTTTCTTCGCTCCGCAATTCTGACAGAACTTGCCTTTATTTACGGCTCCGCAGGAACAGGTCCAGCCTTCGCTGTCCGCCGGCTTCGGAGAACCGCATTCCGGACAGAACTTTCCGGTTACTGTTGCACCACATTTACACTTCCAGCCTCCTGCTGGCTCTATCTTCGGCTCCGGCTTCTTTGAACCACACTCCGGACAGAATTTCCTCGCACCGTTGTTCCGCAGGAACAGGTCCATGTATCACCTTGTGGCTGTTCCGGCGCTGCCGGCTGTGGAGCTGCCTGCGGTTGCGGTGCTGCCTGCGGCTGCTGCTGTCCCATTGCAAACAGGTTCTGGGCATTCATGCCGCCCATTCCGCCGGCATTCATTGCCATTCCCATTCCCATAAACCCTGTCATTGCGCCGGCGCTGTTTCCTGCAGCTGCTTTCATCGCATCAATCTGTCCTCCAACAAGACGGGCAGCCGCTGTTGTCGGATTGGTGGTCATTGCATTTTCTTCCCACTCATTGATCTTCTTACGCTGATCTTCCGGAATACTTAAGGAATTGATATTAAAGGAAAATACCTCAATGCCTCGTTTTTCCTTCCATGTCTTTGAAAGGACTTCATTTAATGCATCAGACAGATCCTGTGTATGAGCCGGGATCTCATAATACTGGACTTTCTTTGCAGACAGTGTGGAAAGTGCCGGCTGCAGTGCTGTCATAAGCTCGCCCTTTAAACGTCCTGCGATCTCTGAGCTCTCATAATCCTGTTCCACGTTTCCACATACGTTTGTATAGAAAAGCAGCGGATCACAGATCCGGTATGTAAAGTTTCCGTTGCAACGGATATCTACAGAAAGCTTATATCCAAGCTCCTCATTTACGATCACGCGGAATGGAACCGGTGTTGCTGTACCGTAAAGGATCTCTCCCATTTCTTTTGTGTTAATGTAATAAACTCTCTGATCCTTTCCTGTATCGCCACCATATGCGAAACGCTTTCCAATAACCTGGAAGGTCTTCTTAACGCTGTCTCCCAGATTACCGCTGAAAATACTGGGCTCTGTGGAAGTATCGTAAGTAAATTCTCCAGACTCTGCACAGAACTCAACGATCTTTCCCTGTTCCACGATCAACATACACTGTCCATCCGCAACAGCGATTCCGCTGCCGTTGGAAATGATATTGTCATTACCTTTTATGTTAGAGGAACGACCGGAGGTTCGCTTCTGACCCTTTGTAACCAGTACATCTTTTCCCATGGAATCACAGTAGAAAAACTCTTTCCACTGATCTGCCAATGTTCCGCCCATTGCTCCAATTCCTGCTCTAATAAGTCCCATACTCATTTCTCCTTTCCATATTACCGGATTTTTTCATGATCCTTTTTCATGATCCAAATCTTTGATCTGGTTTGAATATATCAGATTTTTCACGAAAATATATACTCACCGTTAGTATATTCATCCCTTTTAGGGCAATTTTGGCAAAATACTCACCGTGAGTATACAAGATATAGTGTCTGTTTTAAATTATTTCATATATATAGTTTATCCTTCTATGGTCATCCGGCCATCCACAACTGAATCCAGCCACTCATGTTCCCTGAAATACTCCATCAGGATATCCTGACAGGAGGAAGCAATGCAGCGTGGTTTCTGAAGCTGGGATATAGTTTCATAAGATATACTCAGGAACTTCTCCACATTTTGGAAATGGAAATTCTGCATTCCAACTGTAAAAACCGTATCATCACTGATTTCTCTGCCAAGTTCCTTGCCGCAATAGGTAAAGGAATCAAACTCGCCCCGCTCACGGTTATAACAGAAACGGAACTTTGATGGGATCTGGTAAAAACTCTGTATGTCCTAAAAACGCCTCATCCCGGACCATGTAGAGCAGCATCTTTCGCAGCTGGCCTGCCGTCACCTTGAACATATATACACCATCATCATAAGGGAATCCTTCGATCAGGTCTGCATATGTAACAATCGGACCAAGCTTCTCACTCCGGATACTGCCGGAACCGATCAGCATGATATCCACGCCGAGACTTTCCGTAAAAATATCTGCAAACAGGTTTCCAAGCTCTGTTTCCTGCGTCCGCTCCGGATGTGTCAGTTCACGGCGGAAACGGCCAATAATGAAATTATATTTCTCATCGATCTGCTGTGTGAAACGCTCCAGCACCTGCTCTATCATCGGACTTCGCGGACAGGTATCTGCTATGATCGGTATGCTCCGCCAGGTATATGAATCAATACAGTTTCCGTCGGTGTCAACAATGATATCAAAGCGGCCGATCTGGTCCGTACCGGTACCAGCCTGTGCGATCACAACGCCGTTTTCTTCCACAGCATGCTCCAGAAATGTGTGGGAATGTCCTCCAATAATAAGATCTACACCCCAGGCCGGATCCAGCTGTCTTGCAAGATGCTTATCCTCCTCAAAACCAATATGCGTCAGAATAACCGTAAAATCGATATCGATACTGTTGTGTGCGTTACAGATCTTTCCAATTTCAGCAGCCGCAGCAGCTGTATCCACAAACGCTCCAACTAATGATTCCGATTTCGTCTGATTGATCACATCCTGGGTAATGACACCGATGAACAGGATGTTCATACCGTCCACCCGGAAGATCTTATACGGGGTAAATAATCTGGTCGCCGTATTCTTAATGTAAAGATTCGCATTGATGATCGGAAATCTTGCACATTTCTCGATAAACAGAAGGTGGGCGATCCCGTAATCAACCTCATGATTTCCGATAGTGACTACATCAGGAGCCAGAGCATTCATGATTTCAATCGTAGAAAGCCCTTTGTATTCCGAATCGATGACTGAACCGCGGAACATATCTCCTGCGATCACATACAACGTATTCGGTTCTTCTTTACGGACACTCTCAATATAACCGGACAGCATCGAAACTCCACCAACCAGCTTTTCATCTACCTGCTCTGCAAGAAAATCCCCATGCAGGTCATTTGAATGCAGGATCGTAATTTTTTTTGTGTGTTTCATGATCGCATCCCCCTTTTTTAATGATGTTCTCTCGGAATCTTTCTGTGCCTGATTTTGTGAGAAGATTTTTGTCAGTTGTGCCCAATTTCTGAGGCGTACGCGGTGCGTACGGTGATGAAATTCGAGTGCAACTGGCGGAAAATCGGCCACAAAGGCAGGTGCATGAAAGACTCCGGGAGGACATTAATGTTCATCAACTGTATTTACGGTTTCCCCATCATCCATCAGACAATTTTCAAATACAATCCGTTCCATACTCAGGCTGTCTGTCTCAGCTAAAAAATCACTGTAGGTATTCTCCTTAAACTCACAATTCTTAAACAGGACTTTATATGAATTCGGAGCCGATATAAATGGAAAGTACCCTGCATCAGAATGATTTCCGGAGATCAGACAGTCCTGAAGAAGTATATTATAGCAATCCTGGAAGGAAAACATATTATATTGCTTGCTGTCCCGGAATGTACATTCCTGAAATCTTGCTGCAGTTACATTGTCCAGTTCAAGAAGTCCGTAAGTACAATCAAACAGCTCTGTTCCCTCCACATGCAAAGCTCTTGAGTTATGTGCCTCCACACCGTAAGTTCCGCTTCCATACAAATGACAGTCATCGATCATGACATTGTTTGTCTCGCTCAAATAGATCACACTTCCGGTACAATATCCCGGCTCTACCTCATGGCCACAGGTCAGTCCACGGACCGTAATATTGTCGCAGCCTTCAAAAGCCAGTACTTTTCCATAGGGTGATGCCGTGCTGACCACGACCTTTTCACCATTTGCTGCTTCCATGCAGAAGTTATGAAGATCTTTGATCGTATATTCCGCCGGTTCATCATAATACGAAATCGCATCCAATTTAGGATTCTGGATTTCTGTATCATCAAGACTGGAAAAATTATATTCTCCCCCTTTTAGAATGACCTTCGTCCTGTCCTGGATCGCTTCCACCAGTTCCTCCACCGTTGATACAGTAACAACATCCAGATACTGATACTCACTACGTTGTTCCAGTTCCTTCGATCCTTCCCGCATATAGATTCCGTTATATGTATAATCCGATGTCATGCCATAATACTGTTCCCGGTATTGCAGCACATTGTCCTCCAAAAGAGTCACTGTACGGCGTATTTCCGATTCATCCATTCTGTTTTTTAAGCGGGCAGCCGGCTGATCCTCTGTGGTCGTTGTTTCTTCCTCAAATGCCATACCATTGATCGTTGTTGTTCCTTCATTTTGGCAATGATAATAATCTGCATATAGCTGGTCACCTTCTGAATAAATGTGGATCTTAGATTCCTCGCCTTCATCCCCTGCTAAATAATATGGAGTTCTAATCGGCGTATCCCCTGCATTCTCACGTTCCCCATATTCATAACCAGCAAGTATCCATTGTCCGCAAAACCGGTTTTCTTCTGCGATTTCTTCTGACTGGGATTCCATCACAGCTTCCGTTTCTTCTGACTTCTGTATCGGTGCTGCACCAAAGGTCTGCTTTGCCGGTTCTGTCGGCTCTGTTATATTCTTTGAAGTACATGCACTCAATGCCAGCGCAAAAAGCATGCACAAAAGGATTCCTGTCTGTTTTCTGATATGTATATTTTTCATAGCACTCACCTCTTAATTATTTCCAAACTACAAATTGTTCACGATTCTCCTGAATATAATCCCAGAGAAGTGAGATGATCGCATCTTCCGCCGCCTCATATCCATCGGGAAGAGAATCCCCGGATGCCATGATCGATTCGCCTGACTGGTATTCAATGAGCAGTCTAAAGCTTTTCTCCTCTTGTTCTGAAGAATCAGAATAAGTTTCCCCATTCCATTCCGCCAGGTGGAACCTTTCTACAATCTCCTGTAATTCTTCATACGGCAGCTTCGGGACTTTTCCGTAAAAGAAATACTCCACTTCACCGATCGGTTTAAAACTGGTCTATATTAACAATATCCGCATACAGGTAATCGGCTTGGGGATCATCATTTCTTTTTTCAGATCTCCACTCAAATTTCTGCGCCTGATCCTTTGAACAGACATAAAACGAAAAACCGTTGATCCTGTTATCCTCGATCATCTTCGGATACTGCTCCTGATACCACTGCTCAACGACGGGATCGATCAGGGAATTCAACTCGGAAAAGACCTTTCTCTGATTTTTTGGAAATGCATTATTTCCGGATGCAGAAATGGATGTTCCATCTGTAAACTTAACATGAAATGAAAACTGCTGCCATCCAGAACCATACTGTCATTTCCCCTGAATCCATTCCATTTTCCCACATCATAGGTTTCAAGAATCTTTTGCACCTGATCCATCAGAGAAGCATCCATCATCTTCTCATATTCGTACTGATATTGAAGCTCCAGTTGAACTCTGGTTCCTTCATTCTCCCGGGTCATGGTTGTGTAAGAAACTAAAGGGATCATGCTTCCGCTTTCCTGGAATGAAATCTCCTGTATATCGGTGATCGCCACCGGCGCTTCTGTTGTGATTTCTACAGGGCTTTGATCATCTGGCCACTTTTTGCACCCGGCAAGTAAAGTTGCCCATGATGAAAACGTCATAAATATGATCCACCCTTTCTTTTTGATCTTGATCATTACCACCTCACATTCACGCAAAACTTACCGCGTTGGCAAAGGCTGATCACAATAGATGCATTTACTGGCTTTTCCCTGGATCACCATATTTTTTCCTCCGCAGCATGGACATGTAACGGTGATATAAACATTTGCTTTCACAAGACGCTGGTCTGCTGTCAGCTCCACAAACCGTTTTTCATAGTCGATATGGAGATTCTGCAGGTATCCCATTTTTAACAGCTCATCGATCAGCTTAACTGCACTTTTACTGATCTCCTTCGATAATTTGTCAAATGTAACACTGGTCTCCCGGTAATACGCAAACCAGTTGCCGATCCGTTTTGCCTTATAACACCGCCAGATTTCTCTTATAACCAGCAGGATCGGCGTAACACTGCCAAGCAGCAATGCAAATAGCACTCCGTTATCAATGGCACCTTTTTTAGTAACATAGTCCGGAACCATCGAACCGATGACGATTGTTAAAAAACCACATATCCCAAGGATCGCTCCCTGCCACGGTCTCGGTCTTGTTGTTTTTTTTTGTAACATACGGATTATTCATTCTGATTTCCCCCTCTTTGTTTCATCCGGTCTATTTCTTTCTTTATACTGTATTATGTACAGAAAATATATGGTCGCAGTGAGTATTTTGGCGTTTTTTACACAATATACTCATTGTGAGTATACAAGATATAGTATTTCATTCACCATTCAAATCTATATATTGTTTTATCTGCAAATACATTCTGCTTCATTGCAGTACGATCCAGACCAGAGGGATTTTTATTTCACAGGACACACTTTCCTATAAAAAGCAAAAAAAGCCCCGCAGTAATAACTGCAGAACTTTTTCTTTCATCATTTTCTGTTGTTGTAAGGGAATATTGTAAAGGAATCTTCTTATGATCTGCAGCACAGATCACTGTGCTTATCCCTTAGTCTGCTGCGCTAAAAGGAGTCATTGGCAAATATATATGTTCCGGCTCCCACGCCCAGAATTCTTCCACTGTCATATTGGTTTTCCGGGAATCCCCGATTTCCCAGCTCCCAGTGGAATTATAATAAACTGCTGCATCCGATTCATCTCCATCCAGGATCCGTAGAAAATAGAATTCCCTGCAGATCAGCGCTGTACCATCATCTGTAAACTGATAGATCCCCTTTCCATTTTCCGATGCACTGCGGCAGCCGTTATAAAAGAAGCTGCCATCCTGCAGATATGTATAACCATCTCCTGCTTCCCCAAAGACCAGCCTGGGCGTTCCCTCTGCCAGTGTAAACAGAGAAGACAGATATGCTCCGTATTCTGGTGTAAATCCGATCGCCAGCTCCGGCACGCCATCACCATTAAGATCCTGAATTGCATATCCCATAATATCCGCCGGATCTTCTCCCAGGTCTGCCGCCATCTCTCCGGCGATCATGAGGAAATTCTGCTCCCCTGCTCCATCAGCATCCTGAAATGCATCCGGATCCATCGCCAGATCCCGGTATCTCCTGACCAGATCCTCATACGTCATTCCTGCTAAGACCGGTGTTGACCCGGATGAAAAATCACAAGCTTCAAAGGTAGCGCAGGACCAGTCCTTTGGAATTCCCATATCACGGTTGCCCCGGAAGGTACAGTTCTGGAAAGTTATATGAATAGAATCTGCGTCAAAAAGCTGACTGTTATACGCCTGCAGCAGACTACCCTGATTTTGGGAGATTTCTGTATTCCGGATCTGGATCTGGGTGTCTCCCCATAAGAAGAACATCCCATCATTGTCATGGAAATTGCAGTGTTCAAAAACTGTGTGTGAAGTCTCAGACAGATTCAAAATACCGTTGGTACATTCATAAATCTCTGTTCCTATAACAGTAAGTACCGCTGCATCCTCTCCATAGATTCCATATGTGCCGCAGCCAAATAGGCTGCAATTCTCCACAGTCACACTCTGGGAAGTAAGAAGCTTCAGGACATTGGCATCACATTCCCCTTTTTCAACCTCATGTCCCAGAACCAGCCCCTTCAACACTGCACCATCGCAGTACGAAAGAGTCATCACATCCGCATATCCATTCTCCGTAACCAGCCGCACAGATCCGCTCTTTTCTGCCTCCAGAATCAATCCAGGAGCATTGTAAACAAAAAACTCGCCCTGCTTTAGCAGATCCGGATCCACATAAGCGCCAGCCCCTGCGATCTCCGCCTCCGTCAATACTGAAAATTGTAGGTACCGGATTTCAGAATAATGTGGGCATCCGGCGTTATGGACGATATCAATTCTGCAGTGGTAGAAACAATAAGCGCATCTGTGGCTGCCTCTGGAACTGCTTCTTTAATTACTTCTTCCACTTCTTCTGCATCCGTTTCGGCCTTCGCTGTAACCGGAGCATTTTTTGTTGCCTGTTCCGTATTTTGTGCCTGATTGCAGGCTGTCAGCACCGTCAACAGCAGGACAAACAGCCCAAATGTGTTCCATTTTCTCATGGCATCCTCCTTATGTTTCTAATATTCTCCCGGAATCTTTCTGTACCTGATTTTGTGCCCGTTTTCTTTTCCTCTGCTTTATTTCTTTTTCCTCTGCTTTTTTTGAAATTCCAACAATCCATTTCGAAAAATCTTCTTTTATAAATAGTCTACATGATTTCATAAAAAAAATATATACTCACCATAAGTATCTTCTGCTGTTATAAACAAAATACTCACAGCGAGTATACTATATATAGGAATGATATCCACTTACAAATCAACATATAGTGTCATTCTGGTTTTCATAAAAATTAAACGGGAGAACGCTTCTGATCAAAGCATCTCCCGCTTAAAATATGTTTTCTGTTTTTATGATCCTTTTCTTCCTGTTTCAGCTTTTCCGGGGATTTCTCCGTCTTTGCTGCCTGCTGCTCATCTGTTCTCTCTGTCCTTTTTTCTCCGGACCGGTACAATATGCGATCTTCTCCATAAGATCACACCGCCGGAACATATCAATATAAAGAAGCAGCTCTTCTCTGGTTGATACTCCAAGTTTTCGATTGATATTCGAATTGTGCTTTCTTACTGTACTGAGACTGATAAACTCCTTCTCCGCAATTTCATTTACACTGAAACCGTTAATATAATACTGGAGTACCGTCCGCTCCATCGGAGTCAGTGTTTCCACCCGTCTTGCAAAATCAAAGAACAGCTCTTCCATGCCCGGAGGCATTTTACTCTCCTCGTCGGGCTTCGCCTGTCTCGCATGCATATAGGCAAGAAGCTCATCGATTTCAATAATACCTGAATTAGATTCCTCCTGTGGTTCCTTCTGGTCTTTCAGCGCACGGATCTGCTTCTGGATCGGCAGCATAAACCGCCTTGTAAGGAACATGGCAGCAAGAAGCATCAAAATAAGAAAACCAAGACCCCCGCAAAGCCAGAACGTCCTGTTTTTCGCCACACTGCTCTGGTAACTGATCTCCGGTACAAGGGTAACAAGAGTCAGATCACTTCTTCCGTCCACTGCTTTCGGGATCACAATGTGATTTCCAAAGTATGTACGGCTGCCGTCCGAATAAGTTTTATAATGCTCCCCATTTTTGATCAGAAGCGTTCCATCCGTTGTAAAATACGTTCCATCTGTCTTTCCGGAAATCGCACCATCCAGAAGAAGACGCTTATCAGCGATCGGCGCAACAACTGTAACCATATTCCCATAAGGGCTCTCCACTGACGGGAATACCATATTAAAAAACAGCTCCGAAAGTTCTACGCCGCAGACTCCACGTACCTTTCCCTCAAGGACTACCGGAATACTCAGAAGAACTACCTGTTCCCATGTTCCGGAAAGTGTTACACGGTTTGAAAGATAGCAGCTATCCAAAATACGTCTCCCGTCAAAGTCCATCAGGATCTCATAGCCAGGAACATTATCAATATCAAATTCCAGATTCCAGCGATTGTGCATCTGGATATTCTCTTTCTTGCAACATCTGCGACTCCGCGGAAAACGTGATATACTGGTTCGCCATTCCGTCCGTACCCACATTTCCGCTCCGCAGATACAGCCCCATTCTGGAGCGGTCTGCTCCCGGTGCCTCTGTATTCGTTGTTGCATCAAGGATAAAGTACGCACCACTGCAGCTTCGTGAGCGGACGATCGTCTGAAGATAGAAGCACATCCGTTCCTCGATCCTGGTGATCAATTCCGGGTTATTATCCAGATCTTTAAAAGTCCGTTCCTCTGTTTCCAGAACATCTGATACCTCCCGCGTAATCTGCTCGGAAAGTGCAAGATTCTGTGCATTCAGTGTATCGATCAGCTTATTAAACGTCATGGTTGTGTTTTTCTGCTGGACCGAAAGCGTTCCACCAAGCTTTCCGGCATCATTGCTGAACACTCCGGCAACGATCAACACAACAAATACTGCTGTCATGACCGCAAGCACCATGATCAGCCAGTACAGAAACAATCGCCGTTCCATACTGATCCCCCGGTTTTTGGCATGTTCCTGTATGTCTTTTATCTTTCTTCGAAACATAATTCAAAACGCCCCCCTTCCTGTATTTAGAACCATCACTGGCTAAACGTCATCTCGAACTGGTCAAGCGCCTTCCATACCGGCGGTTCCGGATCTTCGGCGATGGTTTCTAAGTATCTTTTCCGGAACATATCAAGATCTTCCCGGATATCATGCTCAAAATCGGTCTCCAGCTTCAGGTAATCCGGTCTCTGGGGCGCAGTATAGAACTCATATTCTTCCTGCGTCTTTAAAAATGCCTCATATAAAGACCGGTACATCGGATCCTGGATCCCTTCAAGTGCCTTTGGAAGGTACACATCAAAAGACTCCTGTTTTACCGGCATATAACCAAGCTGGGTCACAAATTCTACATTTTTCTGCGGATCCGTCAGCCATTTCAGGAAGACCATACATGCTTCCTCCCGCTCCGGCGTAGACTTTACAGTACAGATCCCCGCGCCTCTCTGCATAACAAGCTTCTTACCATCCTCAAAAACCGGACACGGAAGCGCTTTGATCTCCACCTCCTCCGTTGTATTATCCGCATAAGTAACCGTTGTTGAATAATAAAGAACACTGGCCGAAGACGCAACGGAAACGATTGAATCCCCGGTCCGCAGCGGCTCCGTGGCATAGCCGCCCTGAAGCCATACGCCGCCCTTTAATGCTGCTCTCGCATAAGGTTCCCAGACCCGGCGGAATGCAGGGCCGAAACAGACTCCCTTTTCATCAAAAAAACGACTCTCCCAGAGACTCTACACCAACCTGGAAATAATTAAAATGATAGTCATGGACAAAAAACGGCTTAGTTCCCCCACACCAGTCCTCGTACACCTCTGCAAGCTTGTACAGACCATCCCAGGTCTCAAACTCCGAAGGATCTGCCCCGGTCTCCTCTGCAAAACGGTCAAAGGCGGTCTTATTATAAAACAGGATCTCCGTGGATTTCGCAACCGGAAGGATCGCAAGCTTTCCGGCAATCGTCCCCTCCTCCACAAAAAGCAGGAATAAAAGCCGAAAGCTCCTCATCTGTAAAAATAATCCTTATAATTAACAAGAACATCCGGATCCGGCATTGCAGTCACAGTTTTTCGGATAAGAAAACGAACATATCCGGAAGCTCCGATGCTCCTGGTTCCTTATTGGCCGCCGCAAGGACTCCTTCGTGGATGATATTTGTGTTTGTCACACTGCCCACCTCTACGCGGATATTTTTATCTTTTCCCACGGTCTCATTAAATTCATCGATCAGATCATTTAAAGGCGATTCCGTCTGCCCGCCATAAACATGCCACAGTGTGACCGTCACCGGCTCCTTCTCTTTCTTCCCACAGCCTCCAAGAAGCATCACCAGACATGCTCCGGTAGCACTGCAAGAACCCTGGCAGTCCTTTTATCGTCCTTTTTGTCTATTTCGTCTTTCTTCATACTCCCTCCCATGTATGACGATGTAAATAAAAACTTCTTTATATTCTAACACAAAACAGACTTCTCAAATATTATTGTGTTATTTGAACACGGGAGTTTGACACCTTTCCGAATGAAAACAGCGTATAAGCCGCATGAATGCT
>ENA-OPZN01000176-OPZN01000176.1-human-gut-metagenome-genome-assembly--contig:-NODE-176-length-24665-cov-5.844445_pt1 | contig 24665 bp, 21 predicted proteins | sample MGYA00242483_ERZ504503 | MGnify/ENA primary metagenome ERZ504503 (study PRJEB26092, sample SAMD00036285) | human gut metagenome | host: Homo sapiens | study: EMG produced TPA metagenomics assembly of... | reverse complement strand
AGTCTACCGCCCGAGGAAAAATACGAAGAGGAGAAGAAGAAAGAAGAGAGGAGAAGGATAAGCAGCGTCTGGAACAGCGTAAGCAGATGAAAGATGCGATTATCAAGGAAATTCGTAAGAGTGATGAAAAGACGGATAAGGGTGGTCTGAGTGATGAGGCTGCGAAAAAGAAAAAACGCAACCGTATTAATAAGGAACGGGTTGATATTAATGCAACCTCCAACGCATCTGGATCTTCACGAAATGAGAAATCTGGAAAGGGTAACCAGAACCAGGGACAGGGCGGAAAGCATAACAAGGACCGCTTTAAGAAACCGGTGGTAAAACAGGAGGTGAGCGACGAAGATGTAGCAAAACAGGTGAAAGAAACACTTGCCCGCCTGACAAACAAAGGAAAGAATAAAGCTGCCAAGTATCGTAAGGAGAAACGTGAAAACATTCAGAACCGTCAGCTGGAACAGGAGGAACTGGAACAGGAAGAAAGCAAGGTATTGAAGCTGACTGAATTTGTAACAGCAAATGAGCTGGCTAACATGATGGATATTCCGGTGACTCAGGTTATCTCAACTTGTATGAGTGTGGGTATCATGGTATCTATCAATCAGCGTCTGGATGCAGAAACAATTAACCTTGTGGCAGAAGAATTTGGCTACAAGACAGAATATGTAAGTGCGGAAGTGGCACAGGCTGTAGAGGAAGAGGCTGATGCGGAAGAAGATTTGCAACCGCGTGCACCGATTGTTACCGTGATGGGTCACGTAGACCACGGTAAGACTTCTTTGCTGGACTATATCCGTAAGGCGAATGTAATTGCGGGTGAGGCCGGAGGTATCACACAGCACATTGGTGCATATAACGTGAAACTGGAGGATGGACGTCGCATTACGTTCCTGGATACTCCGGGACACGAAGCATTTACGGCTATGCGTGCACGTGGTGCGAAAGTAACTGACGTGGTAATCATTATCGTAGCTGCCGATGACAACGTGATGCCGCAGACAAAAGAAGCTATCAACCATGCGATGGCTGCGGGAGTGCCTATCGTGTTTGCTATTAATAAGGTAGATAAACCGAATGCAAATCCGGATAAGATTAAGGAAGAGCTGGCTGCCATGAACTTCCTGGTGGAAGAATGGGGTGGAAAATACCAGTCTCAGGATATTTCAGCCAAGAAAGGTACCGGTGTTCCTGAATTGCTTGAAAAAGTATTGCTAGAAGCTGAAATGTTGGATTTAAAAGCAAATCCGAACCGTAAGGCTACCGGTTCAATTATTGAATCTTCTTTGGATAAAGGACGTGGATATGTGGCTACGGTACTGGTTTCTAATGGTACACTGCATGTAGGGGATATTGTCTTAGCCGGAACTTCATACGGTAAGGTGAAGGCGATGTTCAACGAGCGTAATCAGCGCTTGAAAGAAGCTGGTCCTTCTGAGCCGGTATTGATTTTAGGATTGAACGGAGCACCGGCAGCAGGTGATACATTCCATGTGTTTGATACGGATCAGGAAGCACGTGAGATTGCCAACAAGCGTGAACAGCTGGCTCGTGAACAGGGCTTGCGTACACAGAAGATGTTGACACTGGATGAAGTGGGACGTCGTCTGGCATTGGGTGACTTCCATGAACTGAATGTGATTGTGAAAGGTGACGTGGATGGTTCTGTAGAGGCTTTGAGCGACTCATTGATCAAGTTGTCTACCGAACAGATTCAGGTGAATGTAATCCATAAGGGTGTCGGACAGATTTCAGAATCGGATGTATCGTTGGCTGCGGCATCGGATGCCATTATTGTAGGTTTCCAGGTACGTCCTTCAGGAAATGCGGCTAAGCTTGCTGAACAGGAAGGTGTGGATATTCGTAAGTATTCTATTATTTACGATGCGATTGAAGAAGTGAAGTCTGCAATGGAAGGTATGTTGGCTCCGACATTGAAAGAACAGGTTACTTCTACCATCGAAGTGCGTGAAGTGTTCAACATCAGCAAGGTGGGTATGGTTGCCGGTGCGATGGTGAAGACCGGAAAAGTAAAACGTACGGACAAGGCTTGCTTGATTCGCGACGGTATTGTAATCTTTACGGGTTCAATCAATGCGTTGAAACGCTTCAAGGACGATGTGAAAGAAGTGGGTACTAACTTTGAATGTGGTATCAGCTTGACGAACTGCAACGACTTGAAAGTGGGTGACGTGATTGAAACGTATGAAGAAGTGGAAGTAAAACAGACATTGTAAGGACGTAACGTCTGACCATTGTTTGGGTGCAAATAAATACATTTGTCATTCAGAGCAAAGCGAAGATTCTTGTATTCACCCATCAGACAGGGGAACAAGTTCTTCGCTTTGTTTTTAATATATTTCGGATAAATGGCAACAATAGACTGGGTGATTATCATCTTATTGGCTTTAGGAGCTGTCTCTGGTTTTATGAAAGGATTTTTCAAACAACTGGCAGCGGTTGTAGGGCTGATAGCCGGACTGCTGGTAGCACGTGCTTTATTTGCCAGTTTAGGTGAACAATTGGCCGTAGCGGTAGGTACTTCTGTGACATTCGGGCAGATACTGGCTTTTCTATTGATAGGCTTGATAGTACCTTTGGTGTTGTCTCTTTTGGCTTCTGCCTTGACGAAAATTGTGGATATGACTGGATTAGGTTTTATCAACCGCCTTTTGGGGGCAGTGCTTGGAGTGATAAAATATGCGCTTGTAATCAGCCTGGTCATCCATTTTATTGATTTTGCCGACTCTAAAGATAACTTAATACATTCAACCACTAAAGGAAGTTCGTTGTTATATTATCCGATAAAGGATTTTTCCGCTTTTCTTTTATCCTGTGGTGAAAACTGTAACAGAGAAATTTATAGAAACAGATAATATTCAGAATTGATATGCAAATAGAACCCAATAAATATGTGAAGGAACTGACGCAGGCGAAGTATAAATATGGCTTCACTACGGATGTTCACACAGATATTATAGAGAAGGGACTGAATGAGGATGTCGTGCGGCTGATTTCTTCAAAGAAAGGTGAGCCCGACTGGTTGCTTGAGTTCCGTTTGAAGGCGTTTCGCTATTGGCAAACGCTGGAAATGCCTACATGGGCACATTTGAATATTCCGGAGATTGATTATCAGGCTATTTCATATTATGCAGACCCGACAAAGAAAAAGAAGGCCGAAGAGTCTGGATGAAGTGGATCCGGAACTGTTGAAAACCTTTGACAAACTGGGTATTCCTTTGGAAGAACGTATGGCGCTGAGCGGTATGGCGGTAGATGCGGTTATGGACTCCGTTTCTGTGAAGACAACTTTTAAGGAGACACTGATGGAAAAGGGAATTATATTCTGCTCTATCAGTGAAGCGGTACGTGAACATCCGGATTTGGTGAAGAAGTATTTAGGTTCGGTAGTGGGCTATCGTGATAATTTCTTTGCCGCATTGAACTCGGCTGTGTTCAGTGATGGTTCGTTTGTGTATATCCCGAAGGGGGTTCGCTGCCCGATGGAGCTGTCTACGTACTTCCGTATCAATGCGGCCAATACCGGACAGTTTGAACGTACGCTGATTGTTGCGGATGATGACAGTTATGTGTCTTATCTGGAAGGATGTACGGCACCGATGCGTGATGAAAACCAGCTGCATGCGGCAATTGTGGAAATCGTGGTGCTTGACCGTGCGGAAGTGAAATATTCTACTGTGCAGAACTGGTATCCTGGTGATGCTGAAGGTAAGGGTGGTGTGTATAACTTTGTAACCAAAAGAGGTAACTGCAAAGGGGTGGACAGTAAACTTTCCTGGACACAGGTAGAGACTGGGTCGGCCATTACATGGAAGTATCCAAGCTGTATTTTGAGTGGAGACAATTCTACCGCAGAGTTCTATTCTGTAGCGGTAACCAACAATTATCAGCAGGCAGACACTGGTACGAAGATGATTCACTTAGGTAAAAATACTCGCTCTACCATCGTAAGTAAGGGTATCAGTGCCGGAAAGAGTCAGAACTCTTATCGCGGGCTGGTGCGTGTGGCTGAAAAGGCCGATAATGCAAGAAACTACAGTCAGTGTGATTCTTTGTTGTTGGGTAGTCATTGCGGAGCACATACATTCCCTTATATGGACATTCACAATGAGACGGCTGTGGTGGAACATGAGGCTACGACTTCCAAGATTTCGGAAGACCAGATTTTCTATTGCAACCAGCGTGGTATCTCTACTGAGGATGCCGTAGGACTGATTGTGAATGGGTATGCAAAGGAAGTCCTGAACAAACTTCCGATGGAATTTGCCGTAGAGGCTCAGAAATTGCTGTCTGTATCGTTGGAGGGCAGTGTGGGATAAACGATAAAAATAGATTGTTATGCTAGAGATAAAGAATTTACATGCCAACATCAATGGCAAAGAAATATTGAAAGGTATTAACCTGACTGTAAAAGCAGGTGAAGTCCATGCGATTATGGGGCCTAACGGTTCGGGAAAGAGTACATTGAGCAATGTATTGGTTGGTCATCCGGCTTATGAGGTGACGAAAGGAACCGTAACGTTTGACGGAAAGGATTTATTGGCTTTGAGTCCGGCAGACCGCAGTCATGAAGGATTGTTCCTGTCATTCCAGTATCCGGTAGAAATTCCGGGAGTGAGCATGGTGAACTTCATGCGTGCCGCAGTGAATGAGCAGCGTAAGTACAAAGGACTTCCAGCTTTGACGGCCAGTGAGTTCTTGAAACTGATGCGCCAAAAGAGAGAGATTGTGGAGCTGGACAGCAAGTTGGCTAACCGTTCGGTAAATGAGGGATTCTCTGGAGGCGAGAAGAAGCGTAATGAAATATTCCAGATGGCTATGCTGGAACCGAAGTTGAGCATCTTGGACGAAACTGACTCCGGACTGGATATTGATGCGTTGCGTATTGTGGCTGAAGGAGTGAATAAATTGAAAACTCCGGAAACGAGCTGTATTGTGATTACGCACTACCAGCGTTTGCTGGATTATATTAAACCGGATATTGTACATGTACTTTATAAAGGCCGTATCGTGAAAACTGCAGGTCCGGAACTGGCATTGGAGCTGGAAGAAAAAGGATACGATTGGATTAAGAAAGAACTGGGAGAATGAGCATGAAAGCAGAACAGCAATATATTGATCTTTTCACGCAGTGCGAGGCAATGATTTGTCGGCAAAGTGCGGATGTGCTGAATGCGCCCCGTGCGAAGGCATTTGCTGATTTTGAGAAGCTGGGCTTCCCGACTCGCAAACAGGAAAAGTATAAGTATACGGAGGTGAGCAAGTATTTTGCTCCGGATTATGGGCTGAACTTGAATCGCCTAGAATTTCCGGTTAATCCGTATGAAGTGTTCAAATGTGATGTGCCCAATATGAGTACCTCACTTTATTTTGTGGTAAATGATACGTTTGACAAGCATGTGCATCCTTCTGCTCAGTTGCCGGAGGGAGTTTACTTCGGTAGCTTGAAGGATATGGCCGAACAGCGCCCTGATTTGGTCAGAAAATATTACGGAAAGCTGGCTGATACGTCGAAGGATGCTCTGGCGGCATTTAATACGATGTTTGCACAGGACGGTGTGTGCATGTATGTACCGAAGAATGTGGTGTTGGAACGTCCAATCCAATTGGTGAATATCTTGCGTGCGGATGTGGATTTTATGGTAAACCGTCGTGTCCTGATTATATTGGAGGATGGTGCACAGGCCAAGTTGCTGGTATGTGACCATGCGATGGACGACGTGAATTTCCTTTCTACTCAGGTAGTGGAAGTCTTTGCAGGAGAAAATGCTGTATTCGACTTGTATGAACTGGAAGAAACTCATAACAGTACGGTACGTTTCAATAACTTGTATGTGAATCAGGAGGCTGGCAGTAATGTGCTGTTGAACGGGATGACACTGCACAATGGAACGACTCGTAATACTACAGAAGTGACATTGGCTGGTCGGGGGGCAGAAATCAGTTTGTGCGGAATGGCCATTGCTGATCAGAATGAGCAGGTGGATAACCATACTTTTATTGATCATAAAGTGCCCGACTGCACAAGTAATGAATTGTTTAAGTATGTGCTTGACGACCAGGCTGTGGGAGCTTTTGCCGGAAAGGTACTTGTGAGAGAAGGAGCACAGCATACTTCTTCTCAGCAGACAAACCGGAATCTGTGTGCGACCCGTGAAGCACGTATGTACACTCAGCCGCAGCTGGAGATCTATGCAGATGATGTGAAATGTTCTCATGGGGCTACAGTAGGACAGTTGGATGAAAATGCATTGTTCTATATGCAGCAGCGTGGTATCAGTCTGAAGGAAGCACGCTTGCTGTTAATGTTTGCTTTCGTCAACGAAGTGATTGACCATATCCAGATGGATGCCTTGAAAGATCGCTTGCATCTGCTGGTAGAAAAACGCTTCCGTGGAGAACTGAATAAATGCCAGGGCTGTGCGATTTGTAAATAGTCATATTTTAACAGAGAATTTATGCAATACGATGTCAATAAGATAAGAGAAGACTTCCCGATTCTTGCGCGGTCGGTGTATGGAAAACCGCTGGTTTATTTGGATAACGGGGCTACGACTCAGAAGCCTCGTTGCGTGGTGGAATCTATTACAGACGAGTATTATTCGGTCAATGCGAATGTACACCGTGGAGTGCATTTCTTGTCTCAACAGGCAACGAATTTGCATGAGGCTTCACGTGAGACGGTACGTCGGTTTATTAATGCACGCAGTATTTCGGAAATTGTTTTTACTCGTGGAACGACCGAGAGCATTAACTTAGTTGCTTCTTCATTTGCCGATAGTCAGATGAAGGAAGGGGATGAGGTTATTGTTTCTGTGATGGAGCACCATAGTAATATTGTTTCTTGGCAGCTTCAGGCAGCACGGAAAGGAATCGTACTGAAAGTAATTCCGATGAACGACCGGGGGGAGCTTTTGTTGGATGAATACAAAAAGCTTTTTTCGGAAAAGACAAAGCTTGTTTCTGTAGCACACGTATCCAATGTGTTGGGAACAATCAATCCGGTAAAGGATATGATTGCCTTTGCACATTCGCAAGGTGTCCCGGTGCTGGTAGATGGGGCGCAGAGTATTCCACACATGAAGGTGGATGTACAGGATTTGGATGCTGACTTTTATGTGTTCAGTGGTCACAAGGTGTACGGCCCTACGGGTATCGGCGTATTGTATGGAAAGGAAGCCTGGCTGGAAAAACTGCCCCCCTATCAGGGAGGAGGGGAGATGATTAAGAATGTTTCTTTTGAAAAGACGACATTTAATGAACTTCCTTTTAAGTTTGAGGCCGGTACTCCCGATTACATTGGGTCTACAGCATTGGCAAAAGCATTGGATTATGTTTCAGCAATAGGAATGGATAACATTTTTGCCTACGAACATGATCTGACTCAGTATGCCATGAACCGTTTAAAAGAAATTCCGGGAATGAGGATTTTGGGTGAAGCGGAGCAGAAAGGAGGAGTTATTTCTTTCTTGGTAGGGGATATACACCATTTTGATATGGGGACCTTGCTTGACCGCCTAGGTATAGCTGTTCGTACCGGACATCACTGTGCGGAACCTTTGATGCACCGTTTGGGTATTGAGGGCACGGTGCGTGCTTCTTTGGGATTGTATAATACGAAAGAAGAAATAGATGCGCTGGTGGAAGGCGTGCTTCGAGTAAGTAGAATGTTTGCTTAAATAAAAGTGATTAAAAAATCTCCCGATCAGGATTTTCATACAGAGAATACTGACCGGGAGATTTTTGTTTATAGACTGATTAGTGGATGGCTTTTGTCGCTTCTTTCAACCAGTTCTTTTCTTCCTCACTGAGGTATGGGCTAAGTGTGGTATACACTTTCTGGTGGTAATCGTTTAACCATGCCTTTTCTTCCGGACTGAGTAAATCAGGTAGAATCGGTTTGAGATCGATAGGGCATAGAGTCAATGCTTCAAATTTATAGAATTCTCCAAAGTCAGTCGTCTGGTCGTCTACAATCAGCATGGTGTTTTCTGTGCGTACACCATATTTCCCGGCTTTGTATACTCCTGGCTCATTGGTGACCGTCATGCCAGGAAGGAGAAGAGCAGGCATGTGGTTCATGCGGAACTGATGAGGCCCTTCGTGCACATTCAGAAAATGTCCGACGCCATGTCCTGTACCATGTCCGTAGTTCATACCTTCTTTCCATATAAACTGTCGTGCCAATACGTCGAGTTGAGTGCCACAGGTTCCATACGGGAAGTGGGCCATGGAGAGCTGTATAACCCTTTTAGGATAAGGGTATAATCTTTCTTCTGCTCTTCTGTGACGTGTCCTAATGCGATGGTACGAGTAATGTCGGTTGTCCCATCTAGATATTGTCCTCCACTGTCAAGAAGGAGAAAGCCTTCAGGTTTCAGAGTTGCTGCAGTTTCTTCAGTTGCTTCGTAATGTACAATTGCGCCATGTTCCTGGTAACCTGCTATGGTATCGAAGCTGATACCCTGGAAATTCTCTTGCGCAGAGCGGAATTCGTATAACTTCTGGTCAATGGATAATTCTGTTTCTGTCCCGCTTTTTACAGCGTTTTCTAACCAGTAAAGGAAACGAACCATAGCCACTCCATCGCGTGTCATGGCTTGTTTGAATCCGGCTATTTCTGTAGCGTTTTTGATAGATTTCAAATATAATACCGGAGATTCGAGTAACTTTACCTGACTGCTTTTGCTGGCAGCCTGATAAAGGGTATAATTGGTTGAATTGGGTAGCTGTAAGCAGCCTTCTTTATATTCCTCCAGCTCTTGGGCTATTTGTGTATAGTCTTTAATAGAAACCTGGTTCGTTTCTAAATAGCGACGTACCTCATCTGTTAGTTTATCCGGCTGGATGTACAATGTACTTGAAGTAGAGGTGATGAAAAGATAGGAAACGAATACCGGATTGCAATGTACGTCAGTGCCTCTTAAGTTTAAAGTCCATGCTATTTCATCCAAGGCGGAAATTAAGATGCCATTGACTTGATTTTCTTTAAGAATAGCTTGTATCCGACTGATCTTTTGATTACATGTCTCTCCGCTGTATTCCAATGGCAAAATAAAGGGAGGGTTCAGAGGCAGCGAGGGACGGTCTTCCCACAATAAATGAAACGGGTCCTCCACGTTAACCAGTTCCAAATGATATTTTTCAAGTGCTTTTTGCAATTGCAGAGCTTCGGACGTACTGTTTACCCATCCGTCGATACCGACTTTTTCTCCAGGTTTCAGAACGCTTCCTAACCAATCGGCAATGGAAGGAGTTTCCGGAAGACGGTCTTTGAATAAAATTAGTCCGCTTCCTTGAAGTTGTTCTTCTGCCTGTAAAAAATAACGGGAGTCGGTCCATAATCCTCCTTGTGACATGGTGATTACAGCTGTACCGGCCGAACCGGTGAATCCGGAAATCCATTTCCGAGACTCCCAATGAGCAGGTACATATTCTCCAGAATGAGGGTCGGTACTGGGTACGATAAATGCAGATATGCCTTTGGTCTGCATAAATCTGCGTAAGGCTTCAATTCTATCAGATATACGGTTCATGATGTAAATGAATTTAAGAAGATTCTAAACTAACATGACAAAAATAATAAATGGTGTAGAAAGGGGAGGCTTGATTTGTCTGAAGTTGATTTTTTGAATAAAATCTTTCGGAAAGTTTTGTAAATAAAGAAGTATGTGTAAATTTTGCGCCGCAAATTGACTGCGAAATAATTTAATAACAACATACTTAATTTTAAAAACATGATTGTAGTACCAGTAAAAGAAGGCGAAAACATTGAAAAAGCGCTGAAGAAATTCAAAAGAAAATTTGAAAAAACAGGTGTTGTAAAAGAACTGAGAAGCAGACAGCAGTATGATAAACCGTCTGTTTTGAAGAGACTTAAAATTGGAACGTGCTATTTACGTTCAGAAAATGCAGCAGAACGAAGATTAATAATTCTGCAAAACTCTTGAATTATTGAATTCTTTTTCATAAATTCGTTGCTGAGAATAAAAGCGATGTTTCTATGTTGAAAGATTCTTTTCTGAAGTATTTGCTTCTTGAGCGGAATTATTCCGAAAAGACAATTCTTAGTTACGGGATAGATCTGGATGAGTTTGAAGCATACTTTAAGGGTGTGGATGTAGAACTTGAGTTTACCAGCGTGGATGCGGATGTGGTTCGTGGATGGGTACTCTCATTAATGGATGAAGGTCGCGCTGAAACAACGGTAAATAGGAAACTTAGTTCGCTTCGCTCTTTTTATCATTATTTGCTACGTCAGAAGTTGGTAGCGGTGGATCCGGTGGCAAAAGTTGTCGGTCCGAAGAAAAAGAAGCCTTTGCCGGTTTTCGTAAGAGATGAGGCAATGAATCAACTTCTTGATGGATTCGAGTTTCCGCAAACTTTTGAGGGGGTGCGTGATAAGACTATGCTTGAGGTGTTTTATTCTACGGGCATGCGGCGTGCTGAATTGATTGCTTTGAGGGATGGAGATGTTGATTTTTCGGCATTGGTGATAAAAGTAACGGGAAAGAGAAATAAACAGCGCTTAATTCCTTTTGGGGATAGACTGCAAGAGGTTTTGAGTGTGTATCTACAGGAAAGAGCTCGTTTTTATTCGGGTGAATGTGAAGCTTTCTTTATTCGAAAGGGTGGGGTAAGGCTTTCTCCTTCATCTGTGAACTATATTGTGAAGCGATACCTTTCAAAGGTTGTGACGCTGAAGAAGAAAAGCCCTCATGTGTTGCGGCATACTTTTGCTACATCTATGTTAAATCATCAGGCAGAGCTGGAGGCGGTAAAAGAATTGTTGGGGCATGAAAGCTTGACGACGACAGAAGTCTATACTCATACAACTTTTGAGGAGTTAAAACAAGTTTATGAACAAGCTCATCCTAGAGCGTAAAGAAAAGGAGGTATTTATGGAAGTAAGAATTCAATCCATTCATTTCGATGCATCTGACAAATTGGAAGCTTTTATCCAGAAAAAAGCTGAGAAGCTCGAGAAGTTTTGCGATAATATAATGAAAGTAGAGGTGTCTTTGAAAGTTGTAAAACCTGAAACTGCAATGAATAAAGAAGCAGGGGTGCGCGTATTGGCGCTGAACTCAGAGTTTTATGCGGAAAAAATAAGTGATACATTCGAAGAATCGATAGATGTGTGCATGGAGGCACTGTCTAAGCAACTGTTGAAGGCAAAAGAAAAACTTCAAGGTAAATAAAAAAAGTTGCGTAAAAGTTTTGTGATTAAAAAATAATATCTAACTTTGCAGCCGCTAAGTTATGGAAAATGACGAGGCTGCAAAGTTTGATTTTGCCTCTTTAGCTCAGTTGGCCAGAGCACGTGATTTGTAATCTCGGGGTCGTTTGGTTCGAATCCGACAAGAGGCTCAAGAAGAAAGAACTTAATCTGATTCTAAAAAAAGTTGGGCAAATACCAGAGTGGCCAAATGGGGCAGACTGTAAATCTGCTGGCTTACGCCTTCGGTGGTTCGAATCCATCTTTGCCCACCTAAATTGCGGAAGTAGCTCAGTTGATAGAGCATTAGCCTTCCAAGCTGAGGGTCGCGGGTTTGAGTCCCGTCTTCCGCTCTTTTTCTTTTGCTGTTATAGCTCAGCGGTAGAGCACTTCCTTGGTAAGGAAGAGGTCCCGGGTTCAAGTCCCGGTAACAGCTCGTGAAATTGTAAAGCTGATTATTAATCAAAATAAATAAGTAAAGCTATGGCTAAAGAGAAATTTGAACGCACCAACCGCATGTGAACATTGGTACGATTGGTCACGTGACCACGGTAAAACAACTTTGACTGCTGCTATTACTAAAGTATTGGCAGAAAGAGGTTTCACTAAAGCTGACGAAATCAAGTCTTTCGATCAGATTGATAACGCTCCGGAAGAAAAGGAACGTGGTATTACCATCAATACTTCTCACGTAGAGTATGAAACTGCAAATCGTCACTATGCTCACGTTGACTGTCCGGGACACGCTGACTATGTAAAGAACATGGTTACTGGTGCTGCTCAGATGGATGGTGCGATTATCGTAGTTGCTGCAACTGATGGTCCGATGCCTCAGACTCGTGAACACATCCTGTTGGCTCGTCAGGTAAACGTACCGCGCTTGGTTGTATTCTTGAACAAGTGTGATATGGTTGACGATGAAGAAATGTTGGAGCTGGTTGAAATGGAAATGCGTGAATTGCTGTCATTCTATGATTTCGACGGTGACAATACTCCTATCATCCGTGGTTCTGCATTGGGCGCATTGAACGGTGTAAAAGAATGGGAAGATAAGATTATCGAACTGATGGATGCAGTTGATAACTGGATTCCTCTGCCTCCGCGTGATGTTGATAAACCTTTCTTGATGCCGGTTGAAGACGTATTCTCAATCACTGGTCGTGGTACTGTAGCTACAGGTCGTATCGAAGCTGGTGTTATCAAGGTAGGTGACGAAGTTGAAATCTTGGGTCTTGGTGAAGACAAGAAATCAGTTGTAACTGGTGTTGAAATGTTCCGCAAATTGCTGGATCAGGGTGAAGCTGGTGATAACGTAGGTTTGTTGCTTCGTGGTATCGACAAGAACGAAATCAAACGTGGTATGATTTTGTGTCACCCGGGTCAGGTTAAAGCTCACTCTAAATTCAAAGCTGAGGTTTATATCCTGAAGAAAGAAGAAGGTGGTCGTCACACTCCGTTCCACAACAAATATCGTCCTCAGTTCTATCTGCGTACTATGGACTGTACAGGTGAAATCACTTTGCCGGAAGGAACAGACATGGTAATGCCGGGTGATAACGTAACAATCAACGTTGAGTTGATTTATCCGGTTGCATTGAACGTAGGTCTGCGCTTCGCTATCCGTGAAGGTGGTCGTACAGTAGGTGCTGGTCAGATTACTGAACTTCTTGACTAATAATATCTTATAATAGATAGATTGATAGTTCCCGGAGGAATTCGGGAACTATTTTTACGGGAATAGCTCAGTTGGTAGAGCATCGGTCTCCAAAACCGAGTGTCGGGAGTTCGAGCCTCTCTTCCCGTGCTAAAATTAAAAGAATATGTTTACAAAGATAACAAATTATTGTAAGGAATCTTATGACGAACTAGTCCATAAAGTATCATGGCCTACTCGTTCAGAACTTTCTAGTAGTGCAGTGGTTGTTTTAACTGCTTCCCTCCTCATTGCACTCGTTGTTTTTTCTAATGGATTCTGCCTTCCAGTTTATCATGGAAGATGTTATCTATCCGCACTAATAAACAGTAAGAAAAACATGTCTGAGATTGAAAAAAATGTACGTATTACGTGCCGTGAGTGGAAAAGAAAGCAAGGTAAAAGAATATCTTGATGCGGACATCAAGCATGGTAACCTTGGCGATTATGTGTCTCAGGTGTTGATTCCTACCGAAAAAACATATCAGGTGCGCAATGGTAAGAAAATCGTAAAAGAGAGAACTTACCTTCCTGGTTATGTGCTGGTGGAAGCTGCTTTGGTCGGTGAGGTGGCTCATCATTTGAGAAATACCCCGAACGTAATCGGTTTCCTAGGAGGAATGGATCATCCAGTTCCTCTAAGACAGTCGGAAGTGAATCGTATTCTGGGTACGGTGGATGAACTTCAAGAGGGTGGTGAGGATTTGAATATCCCTTATACCGTAGGAGAAACAGTGAAAGTAAGCGTTGGCCCGTTCAGCGGATTCAGTGGTCTCATTGAAGAAGTAAATGCGGAAAAACGTAAGCTGAAAGTAATGGTCAAAATATTCGGACGGAAAACTCCGTTGGAATTAGGCTTTACGGATGTGGAAAAGGAATAATGCATTTTGTTACGTGCAATTGTTCTATTCGTTAAATACTTATATAAAAATTACAAAAGAAAATGGCTAAAGAAGTTGCTGGACTAATCAAATTACAGATTAAAGGAGGCGCTGCAAATCCATCACCTCCCGTTGGACCTGCTCTGGGTTCTAAGGTATCAATATCATGGAATTTTGCAAGCAATTCAACGCCAGAACCCAGGACAAGGCAGGTAAAGTATTACCTGTAATCATTACCTACTACACAGACAAGTCTTTTGATTTCGTAATCAAAACTCCTCCTGTAGCTATTCAGTTGCTTGAGGCTGCCAAAATCAAGAGTGGATCTGCAGAACCTAACCGTAAGAAAGTCGCTGAACTGACTTGGGATCAGATTCGTGCAATTGCTCAGGATAAGATGGTTGACTTGAACTGCTTTACTATCGAATCTGCTATGTCAATGGTAGCAGGAACAGCTAGAAGTATGGGTATCGCTGTAAAAGGTGACTTCCCGGGTAATAACTAATTAACATTCAATTTATAATGGGTAAACTGACAAAAAATCAAAAGTTGGCTGCAGAAAAGATTGAAGCAGGGAAAGCATACTCACTGAAGGAAGCTTCTGAATTGGTAAAGGAAATTACTTTTACAAAGTTTGATGCTTCATTAGATATTGACGTACGTTTAGGTGTAGACCCTCGTAAGGCTAACCAGATGGTAAGAGGCGTTGTTTCTCTTCCTCATGGAACTGGAAAACAGGTACGTGTGCTTGTTCTGTGTACACCGGATGCTGAAGCTGCTGCAAAAGAAGCTGGAGCTGACTATGTTGGTCTTGATGAATATATTGAAAAGATCAAAGGTGGATGGACTGATATTGATGTGATTATCACTATGCCGTCTATCATGGGTAAGATTGGTGCGCTGGGTCTGTGCTTGGTCCTCGTGGATTGATGCCGAACCCGAAAAGCGGTACTGTAACTATGGATGTAGCTAAGGCTGTTAAGGAAGTTAAGCAAGGTAAGATTGACTTTAAGGTTGATAAGAGCGGTATCGTTCATACTTCAATCGGTAAGGTTTCTTTCTCTGCTGAGCAGATCCGTGAAAATGCGAAAGAATTTATCGCTACTATCATTAAACTGAAACCGACCACAGCTAAAGGTACTTATATCAAGAGTATTTATCTTTCAAGTACTATGAGTAAGGGTATTAAGATTGACCCTAAATCAGTAGACGAAATCTAATAATTAAGGAGGAATCATGAGAAAGGAAGATAAAGGCGTAATTATTGGTCAGTTAGCAGATACTGTAAAGCAATACGGACATTTTTTACTTGGTTGATACAACTGCAATGGATGCAGCTGCTACAAGTGACCTGCGTAAAAATGTTTCAAGGCTGGTATCAAGCTGATAGTTGTGAAGAATTCTTTGCTTCACAAGGCTTTGATGAGCTTGGATGTGGATTACTCACCATTGTTTGATTCTTTGAAGGGTACTACTTCTGTAATGTTCTGTGAAACAGCTAATGCTCCGGCAAAACTGTTGAAGGAATACAAAGATGGAGTTCCTGCCCTGAAAGCTGCTTATGCAGAAGAAGGATTCTACGTAGGTGCAGATCAGTTGGAAGCTCTCGCAACAATCAAGAGCAAGAACGAAGTTATTGCAGAAATCGTGGCTTTGCTGCAGTCTCCTGCAAAGAACGTTATCTCGGCTCTTCAATCAGGTGGCAACACCATTCACGGAGTTCTTCAGACTTTGGCAGAACGTGCAGAATAATTGCACTCTGTGCCTAGTCGAGAATATACCAAACAACTTTAATATTTAAATAGTACAAACAATTAAATTTCATACAAAAATGGCAGATTTGAAAGCTTTTGCAGAACAATTAGTTAACTTGACAGTAAAAGAAGTTAATGAACTTGCAACTATCCTTAAAGAAGAATACGGTATTGAACCTGCTGCTGCAGCTGTAGCTGTTGCTGCTGGTCCTGCTGCTGCTGGTGCAGCTGCTGCTGAAGAAAAAACTTCATTCGATGTAGTTTTGAAGAGCGCAGGTGCTGCTAAATTGCAGGTTGTTAAGGCCGTTAAAGAAGCTTGTGGTCTTGGCTTGAAAGAAGCAAAAGACTTGGTTGACGGTGCTCCTAGCACAGTAAAAGAAGGTTTGGCTAAAGACGAAGCTGAATCTTTGAAGAAAACTTTGGAAGAAGCTGGAGCTGAAGTTGAACTTAAATAAGATTATCCTGTAAATCAGGTAGTTCGGTTAAGAGTCCTCTGTAAAGAGGATTCTTAACCTTTTTGCGTCTATATTAAGTTCACTAGGTTTCATCTGTCGGAACTGTGAGAGTGACCGACTGTTATTATCCTAGTTTTTACATTTTAAACTCCATACAGATGTCTTCAGAAACTCAAAATCAACGAATTAATTTTGCTTCTATTAAGAATCCGATGCAGTATCCGGATTTCCTGGAAGTACAGTTGAAGTCATTTCAGGACTTCTTGCAATTAGATACCCCACCCGAAAAACGAAAGAATGATGGCTTGTATAAGGTTTTTGCGGAAAACTTCCCTATAGCTGATACACGCAATAACTTCGTGCTCGAGTTCCTTGACTACTATATTGATCCGCCTCACTATACAATTGATGATTGTTTGGAACGTGGCTTAACATATAGTGTACCTTTGAAAGCTAAATTGAAGCTTTATTGTACCGACCCCGATCACGAAGATTTTGACACAGTGATTCAGGATGTGTATCTGGGACCAATTCCTTATATGACTCCGAAAGGCACCTTCGTAATTAATGGTGCTGAACGTGTAGTTGTTTCTCAGTTGCACCGTTCTCCGGGTGTATTCTTTGGTCAGAGCATCCATGCCAATGGTACCAAATTGTATTCGGCTCGTATTATTCCGTTTAAAGGATCTTGGATTGAGTTCGCTACGGATATCAACAATGTGATGTATGCGTACATCGATCGTAAGAAGAAACTTCCGGTAACAACATTGTTGAGAGCTGTAGGATTTGAAAATGATAAGGATATTCTTGAAATTTTCAATCTGGCTGAGGATGTAAAGGTTAACAAGACTAACCTGAAAAAGATTATTGGACGCAAATTGGCTGCTCGTGTATTGAAAACATGGACAGAAGATTTTGTGGATGAAGATACTGGTGAAGTTGTTTCTATCGAACGTAACGAGGTAGTAATTGACCGTGAAACTGTCATTGAACCTGAACATATTGACTTGATTATCGAGTCTGGTGTACAGAATATCCTCGTTCACAACGAAGAAGCAAATGCTTCTGACTATTCTATTATCTTCAATACTTTACAGAAAGACCCAAGTAACTCTGAAAAGGAAGCTGTATTGTATATCTATCGTCAGTTGCGTAATGCTGATCCGGCCGATGATGCAAGTGCACGCGAAGTTATCAACAACTTGTTCTTCTCAGAAAAACGTTATGACCTGGGTGATGTAGGACGTTATCGTATCAACAAGAAGTTGAACCTGGATACTCCTATGGATGTCAGAGTATTGACGAAACAAGATATTATCGAGATTATCAAATATCTCATTGAGTTGATTAACTCAAAGGCTGATGTGGATGATATTGACCATTTAAGTAACCGTCGTGTACGTACAGTGGGTGAACAGTTGTCTAATCAGTTTGCAATCGGTCTGGCTCGTATGTCACGTACTATTCGTGAACGTATGAACGTACGCGACAACGAAGTATTTACTCCGATTGATTTGATTAACGCGAAAACCATTTCGTCTGTAATCAACTCATTCTTTGGAACAAATGCTTTGTCACAGTTCATGGACCAGACTAACCCGTTGGCTGAAATTACGCACAAGCGTCGTTTGTCAGCTTTGGGACCTGGTGGTTTGTCACGTGACCGTGCTGGTTTCGAGGTTCGAGACGTACACTATACTCACTATGGTCGTTTGTGTCCGATTGAAACTCCTGAAGGTCCGAACATCGGTTTGATTTCTTCTTTGTGTGTATACGCAAAGATTAATGAACTGGGCTTTATCGTTACTCCTTACCGTAAAGTAAAGGACGGAGTAGTAGACTTGTCAAATGAAGGTATTGAATACCTTTCTGCAGAAGAAGAAGAAGACAAGATTATTGCTCAGGGTAATGCTCCGCTAAATGATGATGGTACATTTATCCGTGAAAAGGTAAAGGCACGTCGTGATGCGGATTATCCGGTAGTTACTCCGGACCAGGTAGAATTGATGGACGTCGCTCCTCAGCAGATTGCATCTATTGCGGCTTCATTGATTCCGTTCCTTGAACATGACGATGCGAACCGTGCGTTGATGGGATCTAACATGATGCGCCAGGCAGTTCCTTTGTTGAAGACTGAAGCTCCGATTGTAGGTACAGGTATCGAAAAACAATTGTGTGAAGATTCACGTACACAGATTGCTGCAGAAGGTGATGGCGTGATTGACTTTGTGGATGCTACTACAATTCGTATTTTGTATGACCGTACAGAAGATGAAGAGTTTGTAAGCTTCGAACCGGCATTGAAGGAATATCGTATTCCGAAATTCCGCAAGACAAACCAGAGCATGACCATCGACTTGCGTCCGATTTGTAATAAAGGACAGCGCGTGAAGAAGGGAGATATCCTGACAGAAGGTTATTCTACTGCAAATGGAGAGCTGGCATTGGGTAAGAACCTGCTGGTTGCTTATATGCCTTGGAAGGGTTACAACTACGAGGATGCTATTGTATTGAACGAACGTGTGGTTCGTGAAGATATTCTGACATCTGTTCACGTAGATGAATATATTCTGGAAGTACGTGAAACTAAACGCGGTATGGAGGAATTGACTTCTGATATTCCGAATGTAAGCGAAGAAGCAACTAAAGATTTGGATGAAAACGGTATCGTACGTATTGGTGCACGTATTGAGCCGGGCGATATCCTGATTGGTAAGATTACTCCGAAGGGAGAATCTGATCCTTCTCCAGAAGAAAAACTGTTGCGTGCTATCTTTGGTGACAAGGCTGGAGATGTGAAGGATGCTTCATTGAAAGCTTCTCCATCATTGCGCGGTGTGGTTATTGACAAGAAATTATATTCTCGTGTAATCAAGACTCGTAGCGAGAAAAATGCAGATAAGGCTATTCTGCCGAAACTGAATGAAGAATTTGAAGAAAAAGTTGCAGCTCTGAAAGCAATCTTGATTGACAAGTTGCTGGTATTGACAGCTGATAAAGTTTCTCAGGGTGTGAAGGATTATCTGGGAACTGAAGTGATTGCCAAGGGAGCTAAGTTTACTAAATACGATTTGGAATCATTGGATTATACCGTAATTCAGTTGAGCAAGTGGACTGCTGATGCTCATAAGAATGATATGATTCGTGATCTCATCGTAAACTATCTGAAGAAGTACAAGGAACTGGATGCTGAATTGAAACGTAAGAAGTTTGCGTTGACAATCGGTGATGAGTTGCCTTCAGGTATTATTCAGATGGCGAAGGTTTACATTGCTAAGAAACGTAAGATTGGTGTGGGTGATAAGATGGCCGGTCGTCACGGTAACAAGGGTATCGTTTCACGTGTGGTTCGTCAGGAAGATATGCCGTTCTTGGCTGACGGTACACCGGTTGATATCGTATTGAACCCGTTGGGTGTGCCTTCTCGTATGAACATCGGTCAGATTTTTGAGGCCGTACTGGGACGTGCCGGAAAAGAATTGGGCGTGAAGTTTGCAACTCCGATTTTTGATGGTGCTACTTTGGATGACTTGGATGAATGGACTGACAAAGCTGGTCTGCCACGTTATTGTAAGACTTACTTGTATGATGGTGGTACAGGTGATCAGTTTGACCAGCCGGCTACAGTCGGTGTGACTTACATGTTGAAACTGGGTCACATGGTTGAAGACAAGATGCATGCCCGTTCAATCGGTCCGTACTCATTGATTACTCAGCAGCCACTTGGTGGTAAGGCTCAGTTCGGTGGTCAGCGTTTCGGAGAATGGAGGTTTGGGCAATCGAAGCATTCGGTGCAGCTCATGTACTTCAGGAAATCTTGACTATCAAGTCTGATGACGTAGTAGGACGTTCTAAGGCATACGAAGCAATTGTGAAAGGTGAACCTATGCCGACTCCGGGTATTCCTGAATCTCTCAACGTATTGTTGCATGAACTTAGAGGTTTGTGCTTGAGCATTACGCTGGAATAACTTTTTCAAATGAAGAATGGAAAAGATAACTTCCATTCTTCATGATTAAATTCTTCATTATCATAAAATAAAAAGTATGGCTTTTAGAAAAGATACTAAGATAAAAAGTAATTTCTCAAAGATTACGATCGGTCTGGCATCACCCGAAGAGATTCTGGAAAATTCTTATGGTGAGGTTTTGAAACCGGAAACCATCAACTATCGTACTTATAAACCGGAACGTGACGGTTTGTTCTGCGAACGTATCTTCGGTCCGGTGAAAGACTACGAATGTCATTGTGGTAAGTACAAACGTATTCGCTACAAAGGTATTGTCTGCGACCGATGCGGTGTAGAAGTAACAGAAAAGAAAGTACGTCGTGAGCGTAGTGGTCACATTCAGTTGGTGGTACCTGTAGCTCATATCTGGTATTTCCGTTCATTGCCTAATAAGATTGGTTATCTGCTGGGATTGCCGACAAAGAAGCTGGATGCTATCATTTATTATGAACGTTATGTCGTTATCCAGCCGGGTGTGAAGGCTGAAGATGGTATCAGTAAATATGACTTGTTGTCTGAAGAAGAGTACCTGGATATTATGGAAACTCTTCCGAAAGAAAACCAATATCTGGAAGACAGCGATCCGAATAAGTTCATCGCCAAGATGGGTGCTGAAGCAATCTATGATTTGCTGGTAGGAATTGATTTGGATGCTCTGTCATACGAATTACGTCATAAGGCAAACAGTGATTCTTCACAGCAGCGCAAGAATGAAGCTTTGAAGCGCTTGCAGGTAGTAGAATCTTTCCGTGCATCTCGTGGTCGCAACAAACCGGAATGGATGATTGTACGTATCGTACCGGTTATTCCGCCTGAATTGCGTCCGTTGGTTCCACTGGATGGTGGTCGCTTTGCTACTTCTGACTTGAACGATTTGTATCGTCGTGTAATTATCCGTAACAACCGTTTGAAACGTCTGATTGAAATCAAGGCTCCGGAAGTGATTTTGCGTAATGAAAAACGTATGCTTCAGGAAGCTGTCGATTCATTGTTCGACAACTCTCGTAAGTCGAGTGCAGTGAAGACAGATGCCAACCGTCCGTTGAAATCTTTGTCAGACAGTTTGAAAGGTAAGCAAGGACGTTTCCGTCAGAATTTGTTGGGTAAACGTGTTGACTACTCTGCTCGTTCTGTAATCGTTGTAGGACCGGAACTGAAGATGGGTGAATGTGGTATTCCTAAGTTGATGGCTGCAGAATTGTACAAACCGTTCATCATCCGTAAGCTGATTGAACGTGGTATTGTGAAGACAGTGAAATCAGCGAAGAAGATTGTAGACCGCAAGGAATCTGTTATCTGGGATATCTTGGAACATGTAATGAAGGGACACCCGGTATTGCTGAACCGTGCTCCGACACTTCACCGTTTGGGTATCCAGGCCTTCCAGCCGAAGATGATCGAAGGAAAAGCTATCCAGCTGCACCCGTTGGCTTGTACCGCGTTCAATGCCGACTTCGATGGTGACCAGATGGCCGTACACTTGCCTTTGAGTAATGAAGCTGTACTGGAAGCTCAGATGTTGATGCTTCAGTCACATAATATTTTGAACCCTGCTAATGGTGCGCCTATCACTGTGCCTGCACAGGATATGGTATTGGGATTGTATTACATTACCAAATTACGTAAGGGTGCCAAAGGTGAAGGTCTGATTTTCTATGGACCGGAAGAAGCAATGATTGCTTACAATGAAGGTAAGGTAGACATTCACGCTATCATCAGCGTAGTGGCTAATGACCTTGATGAAAACGGCAATATCGTGAAGAAGCTGATTAAGGAAACTTCTGTAGGTCGTGTCATTGTAAACGAACTGGTTCCGGATGAATGTGGTTATTTGAATACCGTTATTTCTAAGAAGTCTCTGCGTGACATCATCAGCGACGTTATTAAGGCTGTCGGCGTGGCTCGTGCTTGCGAATTCTTGGATGGTATCAAGAACTTAGGTTATAAGAAAGCATTCGAAGGTGGTTTGTCATTCAACTTGGGTGATATCATTATCCCGAAGGAGAAGGAAGAACTGGTAAAACGTGGTAACGAAGAAATCGAACAGATTATGATGAACTATAACATGGGATTCATCACCGATAACGAACGTTACAACCAGGTAATTGATACTTGGACTCACGTAAACAGTGACTTGTCAGACATTCTATATAAGACTATTAAGAACGACGACCAAGGATTTAACTCTGTATTTATGATGTTGGATTCTGGTGCCCGTGGTTCTAAGGAACAGATCCGTCAGTTGTCTGGTATGCGTGGTTTGATGGCTAAACCGCAGAAAGCTGGTGCTGAGGGTGCACAGATTATTGAAAACCCGATTCTTTCTAACTTTAAGGAAGGTCTTTCGGTGTTGGAATACTTTATCTCTACCCACGGTGCTCGTAAGGGTCTTGCCGATACCGCGTTGAAGACTGCCGATGCTGGATATTTGACTCGTCGTTTGGTTGACGTTTCTCATGACGTGATTATCAACGAAGAAGACTGTGGTACATTGCGTGGTCTGGTTTGTACAGCATTGAAGAACAACGATGAAGTTATCGCTACTTTGTACGAACGTATTCTGGGCCGTGTATCTGTTCATGATATTATCCACCCGACAACTGGTAAGTTGATTGTTGCTGCTGGTGAAGAGATCACAGAAGACATTGCGGAAGAAATCGAAAAATCTCCGATTGAAAGCGTAGAAATCCGCTCTGTATTGACTTGTGAATCTAAGAAGGGTGTATGTGCGAAATGTTACGGACGTAACCTGGCTACCAGCCGTATGGTACAGAAGGGTGAAGCTGTCGGCGTAATCGCTGCTCAGTCAATCGGTGAACCGGGTACTCAGTTGACTCTGCGTACATTCCACGCCGGAGGTATCGCTGGTAACATGGCTGCCAATGCAAGTATTGTAGCTAAGAATGATGCTCGTCTGGAATTCGAAGAATTGCGTACGGTTGATGCTGTAGAAGAAACAGGTGAACCAGTGAAGATTGTTGTAGGTCGTTTGGCCGAAGTTCGCTTTGTGGATGTACATACAGGTATCATCCTTTCTACTCACAACGTTCCTTACGGTTCTAAACTGTATGCTTCAGACGGTGAGGTGGTAGAAAAGGGTAAGCTGATTGCTAAGTGGGACCCGTTCAACGCCGTTATCGTAACAGAAGCTGCTGGTAAGATTGACTTTGAATCAGTAATTGAAAACGTACCTATAAGGTAGAATCTGATGAAGCTACAGGTTTGCGTGAAATCATTATTACTGATCTAAGGATAAGACGAAGATTCCGTCATTGCACATCTTGGATGAGAACGGTGGAATTATCCGTACATACAACTTACCGGTAGGTGGTCACGTAGTAGTAGAAGACAAGCAAACCGTGAAGTCGGGTGATATTCTGGTGAAGATTCCGCGTGCCGTAGGTAAGGCGGGTGATATCACCGGTGGTCTTCCACGTGTAACTGAGTTGTTCGAAGCTCGTAACCCGTCTAATCCGGCTGTCGTTTCTGAAATCGATGGTGAAATTACGATGGGTAAGATTAAACGTGGTAACCGTGAAATCATCGTTACATCGAAGACTGGTGACGTTCGTAAGTACCTGGTTGCTCTGTCTAAGCAGATTCTGGTTCAGGAAAATGACTATGTACGTGCCGGAACTCCGTTGTCTGACGGTGCTATTACTCCTGCCGACATCTTGGCCATCAAAGGTCCTACAGCCGTTCAGGAATATATCGTAAATGAAATCCAGGACGTTTACCGTCTGCAGGGTGTGAAGATTAACGATAAGCACTTCGAAATTATCGTTCGTCAGATGATGCGTAAGGTACAGATTGACGAACCGGGTGATACTCGCTTCTTGGAACAGCAGGTTGTAGACCGCATTGAATTCAATGAGGAAAACGACCGTATCTGGGGTAAGAAAGTGGTTGTAGACGCTGGTGATTCTCAGAACTTGCAGCCGGGACAGATTGTTACAGCTCGTAAGCTCCGTGATGAAAACAGTATGCTGAAACGTCGTGACTTGAAACTGGTTGAAGTACGTGATGCAGTTCCTGCTACTTCTACTCAGATTCTGCAGGGTATTACACGTGCTGCATTGCAGACATCAAGCTTCATGTCAGCTGCATCATTCCAGGAAACTACCAAGGTATTGAACGAAGCTGCTATCAACGGTAAGGTTGATAAACTGGAAGGTATGAAAGAGAACGTAATCTGCGGTCACTTGATTCCTGCTGGTACAGGTCAGCGTGAGTTTGAAAAGATTGTGGTAGGTTCTAAAGAAGAATACGATCGCATCTTGGCTAACAAGAAGAATGTATTAGATTACAGTGGAGTTGAATAATCTCAACTACTATCATAAAAAGAGCCGTCTCATTTGAGGCGGCTTTTTTTTATGTGCTTATTCGATGTAAGCAAGCATCGTATATTTGTAAGCATTCGATAAACTACAAGTTTTAAACCTTTATATACAACAATAGCGACTGTCACTATGAACCTAATAGTTTCAGCCGCTATTATTTTGTTGAACCTATATGTTGCATATGGCATTAGTTGTCAGATACCCCATGTTGTTTTGTCAATATGCTTTCCGGATGTTTCAGCTTCCACTTGTGTGGAAGCAGATCCAAAAGTATCTCATGAGTTGCATTCTTGTGAT
>ENA-OPZN01000175-OPZN01000175.1-human-gut-metagenome-genome-assembly--contig:-NODE-175-length-24668-cov-4.036225_pt1 | contig 24668 bp, 19 predicted proteins | sample MGYA00242483_ERZ504503 | MGnify/ENA primary metagenome ERZ504503 (study PRJEB26092, sample SAMD00036285) | human gut metagenome | host: Homo sapiens | study: EMG produced TPA metagenomics assembly of... | reverse complement strand
CAACTGGGCGATAATACGAAATACAGCGGCGAAATATTTGTACTGTCAAATTATCACTCGGGCCACGACATGGCCATTCCCATACAACGTATCAGCCACTCTAACGACGGGGCCCATATCATAAAATTAGATATGAAAAATTACAGGCTTCAGGTTTTAAACAGAAAACTATTCAGTTCGGAACCCACAAATTACAACACCATCACCATCAATTACGACACTTACCTGAACATGCCTGCCGTAAGAACAGACCTGTGTTTCAAGCACAAGGGTAAAAGCTATACTCTCTCTGGAAATTTTGTACTGGATTTGGGGAACGCATCCTTCCTTTTCCTGATGAAACAGAATCCTGCCGTTCAGGATTTTTTGAAGAACAATACGGGACTCAAAATACAGACAGCTTATAACAAGAAAGGAGTGCCTGTTGGAGAAGCCATAGTTGCAGAGCAAGCCAATTTCTGCAAGAAGAGTTTTAAGCAACAAATCATTGCCATCACCCCTGCATTGCCTAAATTCACCACCGAAGGATGTATCGGCCTGAAATTCTTTGACGGTTCAATATCCGTGTTTGATTTTGACAAACATGAATTTCATTTTCAATGAATCACTTTAATCATGAATTAATCATGGATACCAAAAGTACAATATTACTTTCATTGGTTCTTTTATGCATACTCATCTCTCCAGCCAGCAGCCAGACACCACACAGAGAGAACGGATGGTATCGTATAGAAAAAAGCGATACATTATCCACAATGCCTATTGTGACAGTGAAAGATTTCGTTGGATTACAGCTTGAAAAAGATATGAAAGGCGCTTATGTTATTACCGGGCGGATAAGTAAACATAAACGTCACAAATGGGCTACAGAGACAGGAAGAGCCATCGGCCGGCAGTTTGCTTTCGTACTTAACGATTCCATCATTAGCACTCCACATGTTATCACTCAAATCGATGACGGAAGTTTTATAATTTCCTCCATATTTGACAAGGACTTACCTACCATCTACCCAAAGCTGGTAAAGGAAAAATCCGATTCCATTGATGCGATTTTCAACGGATGGGAAAAAGATTCCCTGTATTACACCTGGACTCCGGCACAACAAGATTCCCTGAAAATTACCATGGATTATTGGGAAGCTAAGGCATGGATAGATTTAAGTACCCGGCCTGAAGAACACCTCTGGTACAGCATACAAGATTCCACAGAATACAAGAAACGGGAAGAAGCACTCATCAAGAAATTGGAACAGCCAGATTTCAGCAGTCATGCATCCGACTATATGAAATGCCAAGCTTATCAGGATTTCAAACAGTACATAAACAATCACCCGGAATACATTGCCCTGATGTGTCAAGGGTTTCTCTTCAAGGACATCAAAGGACTGCATGGTTACCTGATAGATGACATTATCCAGTCGATGTATCCCTCTGCCCCAAGCATCAGAACGTACGTAGATAAGACCACCAACGTAGACGACGAAAAATTTGCCGTTTATCAGTGGCAACGGAAAGTCTGGTTTCTGATAAATCAAAAGTACGACAGTAGTAAAAAATCCCCTGTAAAAACCATTCAGGAGTATGTGGATGATAATGATTTTATAGCTTTACGCCTGAAGAATATAGCCGCCAGCTAGCCGATTCCTCTATGCCAGAAGAAAAACGTAGGAATCTGCAAAATCAGATGGCAGCAGCAACCTATCGTTTTATAAAAATTGCACCCAAGACGCACAAGGACGTATTACATGCCATATAACCAGCGGTAAAGAGATAAATATTTCAGAAGAACTGTTTCAGAGAAAACTAAAGGATATGCAGGAAACCAATAAGTTTGTGGAAAAACACTTGAAAGCTGGCACGAAATATCGTGTAGGAAAACTCGATGAGCACTATTTAAATAGTCTTTTAAATTATACGGAGAAAGGAGAAAATTAAGAATCCTAAGTTGACATTTTTCAGCGAACATCCAAACAGACAAAGAATGGGAACTAAAAATTAGATGGATAATCACTCGTTCTTTGCAAGAATAATTTTTATCTTTGTATATATTCATAATATCGGCTTCGGTTCAATAACCATTCAGAAAACTGAGCAATGGAAGTACACAGAATAATAAACACCATTTTTAAGATTCTTCTTAATCTCCTGCTCTTCATGATGGCTGGCGTAGCAATCATGAATGTATTTATGAGCAACTGCACAACAGGAGAGATCTGCTATCAGCTACTGATAGCCATTCTATGTATCGCAACGATTTTCTGCAAGAAATACAGATATATCGGACTATCCATCATCTTGGTATTGATGTTTATTGCTTATCTTGTCACTAAATAAAGAACCATAATGGGAACATTAGGATGCATCCACGACATGATGCGGAGGGACAAAGAAAACAGGGAACTCCGTCGGCGCAACCGGGAGCGTATGAAGGAAACGCGCCGGCGAATGACCGAATGCCGGCACACGGAAATACCTCCTACTCTTTCTGTGGAAAAACTGGAGGAGATAAAGAGACAGACACAAGAAAAAGAACAAGCCGACCAAAACCATGCCTTCAGAATCAAACTGATTGTAGGGTTAGTCATGCTTGTCCTTCTTCTATTATGCGGATTCTTGCTCTGAATCTTTACACACTTTTTATTTCAGTCCGCCTTTCCGGTGCGGTATAAAATTATTCATATTGTGAAGAAGCTTATCTTTCATAGCAGCCGCATCCGAGGCCGACATCCGCCCGCTTTTCACCAAGTTATCCAAACCATCAATATCATTCTGATAGCTCATTCTATCCAGTGTAAAAAATCCTTCCTTCAACATATATTCCGGCGCATAGCGTGCCAGCAGCAAGAAGCCGATAGCGCACAATATCATGAAAAGAAGCAAGGCCAGGGAAATAGAGCAAGCCACTACCGCTCCCGACACAGCCACCCAGTAAACAAGCAACTGCCCTAAGAAGAAACCCCCCAACGGCGATTTTTGGCCCTGCGGAAAAAAGCATATAATACCATCAGCAGATGAGGTATCTGACACAAAAAAGCAATCACTACCACCAAAGGTTCTACTCCCTCAAGAGAGGCTGTCGAATCCAGACTGACCGGCAGGATGATGAAAGCACACAACAAAAGGGCCAGAAAGACACCAAACAGCATGCTTTTCCATGAAAAATCAAACACAAAGGTTTCCTGAATATCCACGGTATACTGAAGCAGACACCAAATCTGCACCACGGTAACACCTGCCATGAGAAATACATTCAGCCAGCCCACATCGCTCGTCACCATCAAGAACCAGCCGGCATCAAGTGCTCCAAGAGAAAGCAAATACCAGAGTTCAAGTAGAGACATCAGGCACAGCAAACCGCCATAAAGTTTGATGTTAGTCCGAAGCTTTCTGATAAGAGAAACTACAATCAGCACACCTGCCGTAATGATTACCAGCCATACCCCATAGCGTCCGGACTTAAATCCGTTGAAGACCGTATTGCCCGGAACATTCTCTGTAAGCGCTTTTTCTGAAGCATATTCCGGAGAGTCCACGCCAAACTCATCGGCTACTTCATAAAGCCGCATCTTGTGGAGGAATCTTTTTTGACATAGGCCTCGCTTCCGTCGGGCAATTTAAATGTACACCACTCTTTTGAACGATACACCACATTCTTGAGTATGGTATCTTGTGGAAGCACCCCGGGCTCCCGCCCGCCATATCCCGGCTCCCATAGAAAAAACAGCATCTTCAGCCACCACCCGGTATATTCCATCACGTGGTGTATAGAGTTGCATGTGCACAAGCCCCTCCGAAGAAGAGCCTTCCATTCCTGAAGGAAAATCAAGTGCCCCCGAATCCACATACCCCGTGTTGCCGTTTCGGGTCTGTACTTTCACCCAAAAATCGGGACGTTCTGGTTCCAAAATCACGACTACATCACCCGCATACAATTTCTGGAGCTTTACGGAACTCGTATTAGGCTGGTCATACAGAATGGCATCCCATGCCAGACCCGAAATTTTTTCCGCACACACCATGATGGGGAGCAAACATAAAAGAAGTCCCCACACAAACTGCTTTACATTCATACTTCATCCATTTTTTGATTTAATACACAAAGAATGGTTACAAAATAAATCGTTTTGATTTTTTTATTTTCTCCCCGAAAACCGTGATTTATTTTTCTGCTTCTGACTTTTTATATCTTAAATTTTCCATTTTTATTGCTGAAATAAATACAAACTTACACACAGCACACCTAAATTTTCCATCTAAAAGGACTTTTTATGTATGCATACTCTTTTCAGTTACAATATAAATCACTGATTCCCAAGGTATACAAAAATAAATATACATAGGAATTAGGAATATTTCAAAGACGTTACTAACTTTGCACCACAATTTGTGTAACCGCATGAAGTTAATATTGATAACAACCCCTACTTATTTTGTAGAGGAAGACAAGATCATTACTACTCTGTTCGACGAGGGACTGGACATACTCCATCTGCGTAAACCCGACACGGCTCCGGTTTATGCGGAGCGTCTGCTAACCCTCATTCCCGAGAAATACCACAAGCGTATTGTCGTACACGACCATTTTTATTTAAAAGAAGAATATAAGCTCAAGGGCATTCACCTGAGCCATCGTAATCCGCTGATTCCGGATAATTATACCGGACACGTGAGTGCATCCTGCCATACCTTCGACGAGGTGATGGCCGACAAGAAAATGTGCGACTACGTATTCCTCAGCCCGATATTCGACAGCATTTCCAAAGAAGGCTATGCATCGGCCTTCACATCGGAATCCATTCGTGAAGCTGCCGAGAAAGGCATTATCGACAAACGGGTCATTGCCCTGGGAGGTGTAGACGAAAACAACCTGCTTCAGGTGAAGGATTTCGGTTTCGGGGGAGCCGCTATCTTAGGAGGACTCTGGAACAAGTTTGACCCCGCTTCAGACTACAATTATCAAGAACTTATCGCTCATTTCAGAAAATTGAAGCGACTGGCCGACTGAGTCATTCGCTAAAATTCTGCCGGGAACGTTTGTCCGGCTTAAAGAAATGGCGTACTTTTGCAGAAAATAAGGCAATATTATCTATTTTTACAATGAGCGCAACATCACCTTTTAAGGTATTCTCTGGTACAAACTCGAGATACCTTGCAGAAAAAATCTGTAACAGCCTGGGCTGTGAACTTGGTAACATGAACATTACTCATTTCGCAGACGGCGAATTTGCAGTTTCCTATGAAGAATCAATCCGTGGACAGCATGTATTCCTGATACAGTCCACTTTCCCTAACTCAGACAACCTGATGGAACTCCTCCTGATGATTGACGCTGCCAAGCGTGCATCAGCCAAGAGTATCATTGCCGTAGTTCCTTACTTCGGATGGGCTCGTCAGGACCGCAAGGACAAACCGCGTGTGTCTATCGGTGCGAAACTGGTAGCCGACTTGCTGAGCGTAGCAGGTATCGACCGTCTGATTACCATGGACCTTCACGCTGACCAGATTCAGGGATTCTTTGATATTCCGGTTGACCACTTGTATGCGTCTACCATCTTCGCTCCTTACATCCAGTCACTGAACCTGGAAGACCTGGTTATCGCTACTCCTGACGTGGGTGGTTCAAAACGTGCCAGCACATACGCTAAATACCTGGATGTGCCTTTGGTATTGTGCCACAAGACACGCGAAAAAGCAAACGTAGTAGCTTCCATGCAGATTATCGGTGACGTAAAAGACAAGAACGTAATTCTGATTGACGACATGGTAGATACAGCTGGTACCATCACCAAAGCTGCCGACATCATGAAGGAAGCAGGTGCACGCTCTGTACGCGCTATCGCTTCTCACTGTGTAATGTCTGGCCCGGCTTCTGAACGTGTACAGAACTCTCAGCTGGAAGAAATTGTATTCACTGACAGTATTCCTTACTCACAGCGCTGCGCTAAGGTAAAACAGTTGTCTATCGCCGACATGTTTGCTGAAACTATCCGCCGCGTGATGTCGAACGAATCTATCAGTTCACAGTACGTAATCTAAAAAACAGTACCGGGCATTTTCCATAAAGGAAGGGGCCCGTCACCATAAAGGATTTGCAGTCCGGTTTCTCATCGGCTTGCAAATCCTTTTACTTTGTCCTATTCATTCATCACTTGATTCCCGTTTACCCATGAAAATTCTCTGGCTCGACCTGAACAGCTCGTACGCTCACGCCTCGCTGGCCCTTCCGGCCTTGCACGCACAAGTCATGCACGACCCGTCCCTGGAATGGGGAGTGGTGTCGGCTACTATCAACGAAAATCCGGGCATGACAGCCGGAGAAGTCGTACGTCAGGCACCGGATATTCTGGCAGCTACCTGCTGGCTGTTCAATCACGAAGTGCTCATGCACGTCATCAGTCGGGTGAAAGCCATGCTACCCCGTTGCGTGGTGGCACTGGGCGGTCCGGAATTTCTGGGACACAACGAAGCCTTCCTGCGCACCAACCGCTTTGTAGACTGCGTGTTCCGTGGAGAAGGTGAAGAGACTTTCCCGCAATGGCTCGCCTGCTGGCAGCAACCGGAAGAATGGACCCGTATCACGGGACTCTGCTTTCTGGATGCGGAAGGACAATACCATGACAACGGACTTTCACGTGTAATGGCTTTCGACAAGCTGGTGAATCCCGAACAAAGTCCGTTCTTCAACTGGAGCAAGCCGTTCGTGCAACTGGAAACTACCCGCGGCTGTTTCAACACCTGCGCATTCTGCGTAAGCGGAGGAGAAAAACCGGTCCGCACGCTTTCCGTCGAGGCTATCCGCGAACGTGTCCGACTGATTCACGAGAAAGGCATCCGTAACATCCGGGTGCTCGACCGCACATTCAACTACCAGAGCCACCGGGCCAAAGCCCTGTTCGACCTCTTCCGCGAGTTCCCCCGACATCCATTTCCACCTGGAAATCCATCCGGCTTTACTTTCGGAAGAACTGAAAAAGGAACTGGCTTCCATGCCTAAGGGACTGCTTCACCTAGAAGCAGGCATCCAGAGCCTGCACGAAGAAGTGCTTACCGTCAGCCGGAGAGCCGGCAAACTGGCCGATGCACTGGAAGGTCTGCGTTACCTCTGCGCACTGGACAATATGGAAACGCACGCCGATTTGATTGCAGGACTGCCGCTGTATCACCTCTCACAGATTTTCGACGACGTACGCACGCTGGCCGAATACCGTGCGGGAGAAATCCAGCTGGAATCCCTGAAACTGCTGCCGGGCACAGAGATGCGGCACCGGGCCGAGGAACTTGGCATCTGCTATTCTCCTCTTCCACCCTACGAAGTGCTCCAGACCCGTGAAATCACCCCCGACGAGTTACAGACAGCCCGCCAGCTATCGCGTCTGCTCGACGGATTCTACAACGCACCGGCCTGGCAGGAAATCACCCGCCGTCTGATTGTGGAAGAACCCGACTTTCTGACACGTTTCCTGAACCACCTGATTCAAATCGGAGTCATCGATCAGCCCATGGGACTGGAGCGACGGGGTATCCTGCTCTACCATTTCTGCAAGGAGCACTACCCTCATTTCCTGACCGCCACGAGCCGGGCATGGATTGAAGCCGGCATGTCACTCAAGAAGGAACCGGCTGAACGGGTACGCACAAAGCACGTCACTCCGCCCGAAGCGTGGACGGTGTGCACAGGTACGTACCGCGATGACCTCCGCCTGTGCAAGCTTCCTGCTCCCGAAGAAGGCCGCTGCTACTGGTACGGCTTCGAAACCGAAAGCCAGCAACTCTGCCCGGTGTTTACAGCCGTGAGCGAGGAATAAACATTCCGTACCGACAAGAAAGCCCAACGATTTTACTTTCTGCCAGTACTTCCAAAGGAGTACTGCAGTACTTTCAAGGAAGTACTGCAGTACTGACGAAGAAGTACTGGAGTACTGCCGGGAAAGTACTGAAACTCCTCCAAACCTGCCTGAAAGATCCCCGAGAGAGGGGGAAAATCGCTTCGGAACATTAGGAAAATTGGCGGGCAAATTATAACTTTGCCCGAATTTTCAACTAGACTATGTATATATTCCGATCGATTCACGAAATTATCAATACCATTGCGGCGGCCAGGGGACTGCTCACGGAAATGTTCGAGAAACGAAAGACGCTGAGTTTCCGCTATTCCGACGCACTGGCACTGCTCAAGGACGATGAAAACCGGTTGAAACTGCTCATAGAGAAAGAAGTCATCCGCCAGAACGGCAACTTCGTGGAACTGGATGCCCGCTTCCTCGACTTTTTCGAACTGCTCCTCGAAGCGAACGAGGAAATCAACACGGCCATCATCGACGAGAACATTGCCTTCCTGCACGAACTGATGGACTACTACGAGAAGGAGCAGATTGCCTCGCGCAAGGAGAGCTATGTGCGCAACATCAAGATTACCTTCCAGAAGATTGCACGTACCACCATCCGCAACATCATGAACCTGCAGAGTAGCATCGACAATGCGTTCAAGCACGAACCGACTTACCAGATAAAGATTGCCAAACTGGAAAACCTGGACAAGAAGCGGATTCACATCCAGCAGCTGATTGATACCACCGAAACCTCATCCTGCACGAGGAGCGACGGTTTTTCCAGCAGGCTACCGACGAGGAACTGAACCGCATCCTGCTGGAACTGCGTAGCGAGCTCCAGCTCTCGGCCCACAGCCTCATCCGTGCCCAGCAGGACATCATCAACTACCTAAACCAGATTAAGAGCCAGGTGATTCTGGTAGAGAAAATCCGGAAGGTGAAGTACCTGCAAGACCAGTTTGAGCTGCGTTCGCGAAGCAACCTTTCGGAAGTGCTCGAAAGGGAACATTCTGTACTGGTGGAAGGCAGCGTGCCGTCTTCGTTCAAGCTGTCACTGCCCTACCTGAGTACCGACGAGGCACGTCCTGTCATCCTGAAAGTGCTGCGCAACCTGCAGTACCGCGAGATTATCCGCAGCAACGAGGCGGGCGCCTTCAGCGAGGAGGATATGGAATCGCAGGCCATGTACCAGGAGGTCATCGACCTGGAAGAAACCCTGAGCGACTACATCCAGGCGCAGGCACAGGCCCGCTGGAACGATGCGTCGGCTCCGGAAGAAGACCTCTTCCACTACCTGATGCACTACACCTTCGCCCGCGAAGTGGACGAGCAGGAACGCACCACCTTGTTCTGCCAGATGGTGTCGCTCTACGAAAACCGTCTCCGTATCAGCGAGGAATTCGGCCTGTATCACCAGTACGAATATGCCAAGGTGTATCCGGCCAACTCGTAACCCATTCATCCCTATACATCTGACTTATGGAACTGAACATACATATACCTGACAATACTGCGGCCTTGTTCGACTGTCTCCAGAAGGGACAGTTCATCAGCTCGAACAGCTGCAACGAAGCCGTGCGCGACATGTACGACCAGATAGACGACCACTTTGAGGCGCTCTCGGTCTACTTCGCCCAAATCGGCTATACCCTGGAACGGGGCAACGAATACTTTTACTTTTCGCGCGTGGAACCGCGTACCACACTGGAACAGAAAATCATGCGTGCCTACTACTGGATTGACGTGCTCGACCTGTTCAAGACCTACGACGAGACTTTCGGTGCGGGTTTCCGCTTCCAGCCCGAACAGATTCTGGTGGAGGCCAACATCAACGTGATGCTGCAAAACAAGCTCGACGGCCTGCGCAAGCATTTCTCCGACAAGGACGTGCGCAAGGACGTGCTCGACAACCTGATTCGCCAGCTCACCAAGGAGTCATTCCTGGAACTGGAGAACGAGAAAACCAACACCTACAAGGTGATGAGTTCCTGGCACTACCTGGAACGCCTGATTGAAAGTATCCAAATTTACGACGACACTGAAACGGAAGACAATGAGAAACCTGAATAGAATCATCTTTATCAACAGCGCCAACATTCCCTATGCCGACGACATTTACCTGGACGGGAATGTGCACTTCATCGGCACGCAGGGAGTGGGAAAAAGTACCGTACTGCGCGCCATCCTGTTTTTCTACAATGCCGACACCCAAAAGTTAGGTATCCCCGTAGAGAAGCAGAGCTACACGGAATATTACTTCCCCTACTCCAACTCCTACATCATCTACGAGGTAACCACCGAACAGGGAGCGTTCTGCATCCTGAGCTTCAAGTCGATGGGCCGCGTGTGCTACCGTTTCATTGACTCGCCCTACCGCATGGAGTTCTTTGTCGACGAGAACCGCACGGCCTACAGCGGCAACGACCGTATCCGTGCCGCCCTCGACCAGTATGGAGTGGACTACTCACGCATCATCTATACCTACGACGAATACCGTAACATCCTTTACGGCAACGGGGCAGGTCCCGAAATGAGCCGCTATTCGCTCATGGAGAGCAAGCAGTACCAGAATATTCCGCGTACCATACAGAATGTGCTCCTCAACTCAAAACTCGATGCGGAGTTCATCAAGAAGACCATCATCTCGTCCATCAACGAAGACGAGACCGCCATCGACCTGAACACATACAAGGAGCACCTGAAGAACTTCGAAACCCGCCTACGCGACATCGAAGAGTTCCAGAAACGCGAAACACAGAAACAGGCCAAGGAAATCACCTCCCTCTCGGCACAGGTATCACGCCAGCAGACCGCTCTCGTGCAGGGTTGCCGCGAACTGGCCGCCACCTACCGCCTTACCGAAAGCCAGTTGCCCAAGGCCGAGGAACAGAAGCACCAGGCTGAGAAGGCACGTACCGCCCTCCTCGCCCGCCGTCAGGAGTTGCAGGAACAGTCGCGCCAGCGCTGCGACAAGATGCAGGAAGCATTGGCCATCCTGAACAACGAACTGCAGAAAGCACAGCAAAAGGAAAAGGAATATGCCCGCCGCCAGATAGAAGAAATCATGGAGCGTTCGGCCCGCAAGGAGGAGTGGAAGAACAAGCAGCAGGGATTGCAAGAGGAGCAGCGCATCCTTACCTCGCACTACACGGAAATCTCTACCAAGTACAAGTCGCTCATCCAGAGCCTCGACGAGCAGTGGAACCGCATCCACGAGGCCAAAATCAAGCAGCTTGAGGGACTGAACAACACGTTCAATGCCCGCATCGAAGAAGCCCGCCGTCAGCACGAAGCGGCTACCGAAGCCCTTTACCAGGAATACGAACAGCTCTCCCAGCAACTGCATCCGGAACGCAGCAGCAAGCAGAACGAACTGACCGCCCTCGACTACCAGATGCAGCTGTGCCGCAAGGAGACTTTCTTCGAAGCCGAGCAGGAGGAGCTGAAACACCGCATCCAGTCGTACACCGGTCTGCACATGAGCAAGAAGAACCGCATCAACAATGCCCAGCTCATCATCAAGGAACTCACGCTGAAGTGGGAAGAAGAGTTGCAGAAGGGACTGAAGGAGAAAGACGAGGCACTGATGCAGTTGCAAGCCGAGCACTTGCAACTCCGCCCGCGTATGGACGAACTGGAGACCTTCCTGAAAAACAGCAAGAGCACCCTGCAAGGCTGGCTCAAAGAGCACAAGAAAGGATGGGAAGAAAACATCGGTAAGCTGTGCGACGAGTCCATCCTCTGGCAGACCAACCTCTCGCCGAAGATTGTAGACGAGGGTACGTCGTTCTACGGCATCTCCATCTCCCTGCAGGACATCGAGCGCCACATCCGCTCCATCGACGACTATCAGGCGGAACATGACAAGGGCATCAAGCGACTGGCAGAAATCCAGGCCGAAACCCTCCGTCTGCAACAGGAGAAAGAGACCCTGGAAGAGCAGCTGAAAGCCAAATACCAGCCGCGCATCAAGGAACAGAAAGACGTGATAGCCGTGCAGGAATACGAGCTGGAGAAACTGGAACAGCAGTACCAGAAGGATATGCTCGACCTGGACGACTGGAAGAAGAAGGCGGAAGCCGAACGTACTGCCAAACTCCGGAAACTGGAAGAGGAAAAGCAACGCATCGCCGACAGAAACTGAAGGAAATTGACGGCAAACTGAACAACCTGAACCGCGAAAAGAGCGAGAAGCTGAACCAGCTGAAGCAGGAATGGAACCGAGTGCAGCAGGACATCGCGCACGAGAAGGATACACAGGCCGGCAGCATCCGCCTGGAGGATAAGGAAGAACAGCAGCGCATCGCCACGGAGAAAGCCGAATACGAGCGCCAGATGAAGCAGGAACTGCACTCGCAGGGGGCCGACACCGAACGTCTGCAACAGATTAGCAGTCAGTTGCGCGATATCGACCGGGAACTGCAGTTCATCAAGGAGCACGCCACCCTGCTCATCGAGTACCAGAAGGACAAGCGCGACCTCATCGACCACATTCCGGAATGGAAGCGTGAACAGGAGGAACAGAAACGCCAGCTCAGCCAGGAAAAGGACAACCTGCGACGGGAAACCTCGGGTTTGCAGGAGCAGATTGATGCCCTGAACAAGGAACTGCAGCAGGCAGAGAAGGAAGTGACACAGCTTCAGGCCAACCTGGAGGCGTACAGCAAGATTTCGGCCTACGACTGGTACAAGCCGCATCGGGATATTTTCAATCCCGAGAACCCCGTCACGCTGGAAATCCACACGCCGCGCACCTGCCTGGAACTGATTGACGAACTGGGCCGCACGGACAGCCAGTACATGACGCTGCAAAACCGTCTGCGCAAGGAGGTGAATCTCTTTACCGGCCACTTCGACGAGGAGAATACCTTCAAGTTCAAGACCAAGTTTACCGAGGACTGGGAGTACATCCGCTTTGCCGAGGAACTGCACGACTTTGTGGAAGAGAACAAAATCAGCGAATTCGTCCGCCGCATCAACAACGAGCACTCCGACATCTTCAAGCGCATCAGCATGGATACCTCAATGCTCACGGCTTCGGAAGACGATATTCAGGACCTCATCGGTCAGGTGAACAAGGGATTCCAGACGTGCAACTTCGTGGGCGTTATCCAGTGCATCGAAATGAAGGTGGAAGAAAGCAGCAACCGTGTGGTAAACTGTCTGCGTGCCATCCAGAAGTACTACAACGAGCATGCCTATGACCTCACACCGGGCACCAACCTCTTCTCGTCGGAAAACGAGCAGCTGGTAAAGCAGGAGGCCATCGCCCTGCTCCGCGACTTCATCAAGGAGATTCACGCCTACCGCTACGACAGCATCCGCCTGTACGACTCATTCGAGCTGCGTTTCCGCATCATCGAGAACAACAACGACACGGGCTTCGTAGAGAAGCTGTCGAACGTGGGTTCGGAAGGTACGGACATCCTGGTGAAAGCCATGATCAACATCATGTTGCTGAACGTGTTCAAGGAAGGGGCTTCGCGCAAGTTCAAGGACTTCAAGCTGCACTGTATGATGGACGAAATCGGTAAGCTCCATCCGAACAACGTGAACGGTATCCTGAAGTTTGCCAACGACCGGAACATCATCCTCATCAACGGATCGCCTACCGAACTGAACCGCGATGCCTACAAGCATGTGTACCTGCTTACCAAAGGAGCGCAGAGCAAGACACGCATCGCCCGACTTATTTCGGACCAGAAATTATAGGCTTTTCAACCTTTAAAACAGGGTTGAAAAAACGCCTTTGTGTTTTTAACTTAAACGCCTTTACGTTTTAGGTAAAACGCAAGGGCGTTTTTACTTTAAATGCACTTGCGTTTGAAAGCAAACGCTTAGGCGTTTTTAGAAGTGCTTACCATGATTCCAAATAATAGAATTTTATTTTACAAATCAGAATTTTATTCTTATCTTTGCCACATGACAATCGAGTGAATCTAATGAGAATATTTACAGAACAAGCTATAAAAGAATATGCAGAAGCGCATCCTGATGCAAAAGTAGCTTTGCAAGAATGGACTACCATAGTTAAAAGAAGCGAATGGACTTGCTTTGCAGACGTAAAAAAGACCTTTAATAGCGTAGATAATATAGGTAATCAACATTATGTATTCAATATCAAAGGCAATAGCTACAGACTGATTGTAGTGATAAAATTCACTATAAAGTTCGTTTATATTCGTTTTATAGGCACTCATGCCGAGTATGATAAGATAGCTGATTGTTCAGTTTTATAATTAAACAGAATCGGCAATTACCGATCAACCAAGAGCCATGACAAAGATAGAAACAAAAGCTCAATACGATTGGGCAGTAAAAAGAGTTGAGGAATTACTTCCACTGGTTACAGATGAAACCCCTCTGGATAATCCTCACAGTATAGAGTTAGAATTACTTTCTAATCTCGTTGCAGATTATTCTGAGGAGCATTTCGCACTGGGAGAACCAACGCTGGTTGATGTCCTCAAACTTCGTATGTATGAGATGGGACTTAATCAGAAATCTTTAGCAAAATTAATCGGAGTCAGTCCTTCACGCTTGAGTGATTATATTTCCGGTAAATGTGAACCGACCTTGAAAGTAGCCCGCGAAATCAGCCAGAAATTGAATATTGACGCCAATATAGTACTGGGTGTTTAATATGAGTATAGAAAAACAGAAAAACCGCTTAATTCACCATGGAATAAGCGGTTTTAAGTCGGAGCCGAAAGCGGGACTCGAACCCGCGACTTACTCATTACGAATGAGTTACTCTACCAACTGAGTTATTTCGGCAACGTGTTTCGTTGAAAACGGTTGCAAAATTACTCTTTTCTTGAAACCTGCCAAATAAAAAAGAGATTTTTTCCGAAAACTACATTTTCCGGCCCGTACAACCCGTTTCCGTTACATCACAAGAGCATTTGACACATTATTACGTGTAATTTGTACAATAGTCCCTTGTCTGCCTTCTGCCGATTTTCTACTTTTACCCGCAAAATGAAACATTACACTACCATGAAAAAGAAACTGATAATTTCACTGCTGGCACTGGCTTCGCTGGGAGCCGGAGCACAAAACTTGCAAAAGGGAGACTACGGATACTTGTACTGCCACATGAGCGGACGAGGAGAATGGACGGCCTACGCCCTGAGCCGTGACGGCGTACACTTTCACGACCTGATTGATGGCGACCCCGTATACAATGTAGAAGAAATGTCAAAAATAGAGGGAGGAGCACGCGATGCCTTTATCTGCCGTACGTCCGACGGAAAGGGCTACCTGATGGTGACTACCGACATGAGCAACGCCAAGAGCCGCTCGTGGTTCAACTACGGTATCAACCTGCTGAAAAGTGACGACCTGATTCACTGGACTTCTACCACCTTCGACTTCCGCCAGGGACCGGGCATCTTCTGTGACCCTCAATCGCCCGACGTCTATAAGGACTACAGCACCATCAAGCGCGTATGGGCACCGCAGATTTTCTGGGACCCTTCGTACGTATGGGCCGATGGCACGAAGGGCGGATACATGATATATTATTCACTGCTCAATCCGGCAGAAGACCAGTACGACCGCGTGTTCTATTCCTATGCCGACGCCACCTTTACACGTCTTACCAAGCCCCGCCTGCTGGTGGACTGGGGATATGCCACCATCGATGCCGACATCAACTATGTGCCGGCCGACGGACTCTACCACATGCTCATCAAGAAAGAAGGAGGTACACCCGGCATCTTTGCCGCCACGGCCACGAAACTGACCGGTCCCTATAAAATAAAGGATGAGAACGACTATGTGAAGTTTGAAGGCAACAAGAAATGTGAGGGCTGCTCTGCCTTCCAGCTGGTGGGCGACTCCACCTGGCGCGTGGCCTACATCGAATATTCTTCCAAACCCAAAAGATACCGCATCTGCCAGGCTGATGAAAAACTCGCCAACTTCCACTCCCCCGTTACCATGGAGGGTGTGAAACATCCGCAGCACGGCTCGTTCATGCGACTCACCGAAGAAGAATACAAGCGCCTGCAAGAGTGGTCGGACAGCATCATGCGCGAAAGAGCCGCCCGAAACAGCGGAGAAAAGAAATAAAAAGAGGAAAATGAAATATTTTTGTAAAAACTTTTGGCAAACATCCTTTCATTTGAGCAGAAAACATTATCTTTGCACTCCGAATTATGACGTGACAAAAGAGTTTGATGTATTAACTGTATAACACATAGTAAAAGAATAAGCGCACATTCGGAGTTCCGGCGGAATGGACAAATGCCGGAAGCTATTTCTTTTTCTTTTATGTCACTTATTTCCTGAATATTTAAGATTTCCTATTTTTTCAAACACCCGGAACTGCTTTTCGGCAAGTCCGGGCGTTTTTTTCGTATATACGAGAGTAGAATAGAAAAAATACAAGATATAAAGATTATTAGTAACAAGGTAATGAGAAATGTAACATTGATCCTCGACGACGGGAGCCGCTTTCATGGCAAGTCGTTCGGCTATGAGAAACCGGTAGCCGGTGAAGTAGTTTTCAACACGGCAATGACCGGATACCCCGAAAGCTTGACCGACCCTTCGTATGCCGGTCAGTTGATGACACTGACTTACCCGCTGGTAGGTAACTATGGTGTGCCTCCCTTCACATTCGAAGCAAACGGACTGCCCACTTTCATGGAAAGCGAGAAAATCCATGCCGAAGCGATTATCGTAAGCGATTACAGTGAAAAATACTCTCACTGGAATGCAGTAGAAAGTCTGGGCGACTGGTTGAAACGCGAACAGATTCCGGGCATCACGGGCATCGACACACGCGAACTGACAAAAGTATTGCGCGAACATGGAGTGATGATGGGAAAAATCGTGTTCGACGATGAACCAAATAACATTCCCGAAGCTACCTATGCAGGTGTGAACTACGTAGACAAGGTTTCTTGCAAGGAAGTGATTCGCTACAACGAAGGCGAAGGCAAGAAAAAAGTAGTGCTGGTAGACTGCGGCGTGAAATCAAACATTATCCGTTGCCTGCTTAAGCGCGACGTGGAAATCATCCGCGTGCCCTGGAACTACGACTTCAACTCTCTGCAGTTCGACGGTCTGTTCATCTCCAACGGTCCGGGCGACCCCGACACTTGTGATGCAGCCGTACAGAACATCCGCAAGGCCATGCAGAACGAAAAACTTCCTATTTTCGGTATCTGTATGGGTAACCAGCTGCTTTCAAAGGCAGGAGGTGCCAAAATCTACAAACTGAAATACGGTCACCGCAGCCATAACCAGCCGGTACGCATGGTAGGCACGGAAAAGTGTTTCATCACCTCGCAGAACCACGGTTATGCCGTAGACAACAACACACTGGGAGCCGACTGGGAACCGCTCTTCATCAACATGAACGACGGTTCGAACGAAGGTATCCGCCACAAGAAGAACCCCTGGTTCTCGGCTCAGTTCCATCCGGAAGCTGCCAGCGGTCCTACCGACACGGAATTCCTGTTCGATGAGTTTGTAAAGTTGCTGTAATCCACTAAAAAACAAAGAAGACAATGAAAGAAAACATAAAGAAAGTATTGCTGTTAGGTTCAGGAGCCCTGAAAATCGGTGAAGCAGGCGAATTCGACTACTCTGGTTCGCAGGCCCTGAAAGCGCTGAAGGAAGAAGGTATCGAAACCATCCTGATTAACCCGAACATCGCCACCGTGCAGACTTCGGAAGGTGTAGCAGACAAAATCTACTTCTTGCCCGTTACTCCGTATTTCGTAGAAAAGGTCATCGACAAGGAACGTCCCGACGGCGTGCTGCTGTCATTCGGTGGACAGACTGCCTTGAACTGCGGTGTGGCTCTCTACAAAGCTGGTGTGTTCGAGAAATATAACACCCGCGTACTGGGTACTCCGGTACAGGCCATCATGGATACGGAAGACCGTGAGCTCTTCGTACAGAAACTGGACGAAATCAACGTGAAGACCATCAAGAGTGAGGCGGTAGAAAACATTGAAGATGCCCGCCGTGCAGCGAAGGAACTGGGTTATCCGGTCATCATCCGTGCAGCCTACGCGCTGGGAGGTCTGGGTTCAGGCTTCTGCGACAACGAAGAAGAACTGAACGTACTGGCCGAAAAAGCGTTCTCTTTCTCTCCGCAGGTGCTGGTAGAAAAGAGTCTGAAAGGCTGGAAGGAAGTGGAATACGAAGTAGTGCGCGACCGTTTCGACAACTGTATCACGGTCTGCAACATGGAAAACTTCGACCCGCTGGGTATCCACACCGGTGAGTCTATCGTTATCGCTCCGTCACAGACACTGACCAACAGCGAATACCACAAGTTGCGCGAACTGGCCATCCGCATCATCCGTCACATCGGTATCGTGGGTGAATGTAACGTACAGTACGCGTTCGATCCTGAATCGGAAGACTACCGCGTAATCGAGGTTAACGCACGTCTGAGCCGTTCTTCTGCACTGGCTTCTAAGGCTACAGGTTATCCTCTGGCTTTCGTTGCAGCTAAGTTGGGATTGGGTTACGGACTGTTCGACCTGAAGAACTCGGTAACTAAAACAACTTCTGCCTTCTTCGAACCGGCACTGGACTACTGCGTATGTAAGATTCCTCGCTGGGACTTGGGTAAGTTCCACGGCGTAGACCGCGAACTGGGCTCCAGCATGAAGTCGGTAGGTGAAGTCATGGCCATCGGACGTACCTTCGAAGAAGCTATCCAGAAAGGTCTTCGTATGATTGGTCAGGGCATGCACGGTTTCGTGGAAAACAAGGAGCTGGTTATCGAAGACATCGACAAAGCACTGCGCGAACCGACCGACAAACGTATCTTCGTCATCTCAAAGGCTATGCGTGCAGGCTACACAGTAGACCAGATTCACGACCTCACCAAGATTGACAAGTGGTTCCTCGACAAGCTGATGAACATCATGCAGACTTCAAAGGAACTCCACGAGTGGGGTAACAACCATACACAGCTTTCACAGCTTCCGAACGAGCTGCTCTACAAGGCAAAACGTCAGGGATTCTCCGACTTCCAGGTGGCACGTGCCATCGGCTACGAAGGCGATATGGAAGACGGTATCCTGGAAATCCGTAACCACCGTAAGAGTGTAGGCATCGTGCCGGTAGTAAAACAGATTGACACGCTGGCAGCCGAATATCCGGCACAGACCAACTACCTGTACCTGACTTACAGCGGCGTGGCCAACGATGTACACTACCTGGGCGACCACAAGAGTATCGTCGTACTGGGTTCAGGTGCTTACCGTATCGGTTCATCCGTAGAGTTCGACTGGTGCGGCGTACAGGCACTGAACACCATCCGCAAGGAAGGCTACCGCTCAGTAATGATCAACTACAACCCTGAAACCGTATCGACCGACTACGATATGTGCGACCGTCTGTACTTTGACGAACTGACTTTCGAACGTGTGATGGATATCCTCGACCTGGAAAACCCGCACGGAGTCATCGTATCTACCGGCGGACAGATTCCGAACAACCTGGCATTGCGCCTGGATGCACAGAAGGTAAACATCCTGGGAACTTCTGCCAAGAGCATCGACAACGCTGAAGACCGCGACAAGTTCTCGGCTATGCTCGACCGTATCGGTGTAGACCAGCCTGAATGGAGCGCACTGACTTCTATGGAAGATATCAACGCATTTATCGAAAAAGTAGGCTTCCCTGTATTGGTTCGTCCGTCATACGTGCTTTCTGGTGCAGCCATGAACGTATGTTCTAACCAGGAAGAGCTGGAACGCTTCCTGCAGCTGGCCGCTAACGTATCGAAGAAGCATCCGGTAGTAGTAAGCCAGTTCATCGAACACGCCAAGGAAGTAGAAATGGACGCCGTGGCACAGAACGGTGAAATCGTAGCTTACGCCATCTCTGAGCACATCGAGTTTGCCGGTGTACACTCAGGCGACGCTACCATCCAGTTCCCGCCGCAGAAACTGTACGTAGAAACCGTACGCCGCATCAAGCGTATCTCTCGTCAGATTGCGAAAGAGCTGAACATCTCTGGTCCGTTCAACATCCAGTTCCTGGCTCGTGAAAACGACATCAAGGTAATCGAATGTAACCTGCGTGCCAGCCGTTCGTTCCCGTTCGTCAGCAAGGTGCTGAAGATTAACTTCATCGAACTGGCTACCAAAGTCATGTTAGGCTTGCCGGTAGAAAAGCCTGAAAAGAACCTCTTCGACCTCGACTACGTAGGTATCAAGGCCAGCCAGTTCTCGTTCAACCGTTTGCAGAAGGCCGACCCTGTACTGGGTGTAGACATGGCTTCTACAGGTGAAGTAGGCTGTATCGGCGACGACACTTCATGTGCCGTACTGAAAGCCATGCTGTCTGTAGGCTACCGCATTCCGGAAAAGAACGTCCTGATGTCTACCGGTACACTGAAACAGAAAGTAGATTTGCTGCAGGCAGCGCGCGCCCTCAAGGCCAAAGGCTACAACATCTTCGCTACCGGTGGTTCTTCTAAGTTCCTGGCAGAAAACGGAGTGGAAAACACCCGCGTATACTGGCCAAGCGAAGAAGGTCAGCCTCAGGCACTGGAAATGCTGCACAAGAAAGAAATCGACATGGTGGTAAACATTCCGCGTGACCTCACTCCTACCGAGCTGGAAAACGGATACAAGATCCGCCGTGCCGCAGTCGACCTGAACATTCCTCTGGTAACCAATGCCCGTCTGGCAAGCGCCTTCATCCATGCCTTCTGCTCTATGAGCATTGACGACATCGCTATCAAGAGCTGGGACGAATACAAATAATCCGTACCGCTTAAAAATATAGATAAAATTAATCCCCTCCGGAACTATTTGTTATGAATGAGTTCTGGAGGGGATTTTTATTTATAGAAAATACAAAACAATAAAAAGCCCACCGATAAAGGACGATGGGCAAGCGCCTAAATGTTTTCACAACGGAATAATCCTTATTGTGATTTGCTTCATTTTAGTTTACAAAAGTAAAAAGAAACAATACAAAGGACAAGTTTTTTTCATAAAAAATTAGTAGCTTTGAGAAAATTGAAAAAATACAACTATGAAACACATTTTAGGTTTAGACTTAGGCACAAACAGTATAGGATGGGCAGTTATCAGTTCAAGCTTTGACGAAACAACCCAAAAAGAACAACTAAAAGGTAATAGAGGCTGCAGGAAGGACAGAATAAATTCTTCATGGATGCCGCCCCAATTAGGAGACTTCAATAAAGGAAATACAGTTTCACAAACAGCCAACCGTACTCAATTTCGTGGAGTACGCCGATTAATATGAACGCAAAAAACTCAGAAGAGAAAGACTGCATCGCATCCTACAATTATTAGGATTTCTTCCCAAGCATTATGCCAACCAATTAGACAGGTATGGAAAATTTATTGCCAATTCTGAGCCAAAACTCGCTTGGACAACAAATACGCATGGACTTCCTTACTTTATCTTTCAAAGTTCATTTCAGGAGATGCTCAAATGACTTTTTACAAAACAACAGCCAAATAAAAAAAAGTTCCATACGACTGGACTTTGTTTTATTTGCGCAAAAAAGGCATTGATACAGAAAATTGAAAAAGAAGAATTAGCTTGGGTTTTATTAAATTTCAATCAGAAAAGAGGATACTATCAGCTGCGCGAAGAGGAAACAGAAAAAGCATCTTCTAAAACACGGCAATATTTTGACAGCCAGATTGTAACAGATATTACTGACACAGGGCAAGTTTATAAAGGATTAAAAATATTCACAATAACACTTGAAAACGGAGAGAAAGGAAAGTTTTTCAGTAAAAACATGCCCGACTGGAAAAGTCAGAAAAAAGATATTATTGCAATCATAGACCTTGATAAAAACGGAAATGACAAATATGATGAAAATGGAGAGTTAAGCCGTCGTTTCAAAATTCCTACCGAACAAGAATGGGGAAGAACAATGGGAGCTTATTAAAACAAAACTCAAAAAGATCTTGACACATCTCATAAAACAGTAGGCGCATACATCTATGATACACTATTACAAACTCCCAGTCAAAAGATTCGGGGAAAATTGATTCGCACCATTGAACGCAAGTATTATAAAGACGAATTAAATCAGATATTAAAGAAACAAGAAGAATTTCACCCAGAATTGCGAGACTCCAATTTATTAGAAGCCTGCATTGAAGAACTGTATCCTAATAACGAAGCCCATCGTAATGCTATTGCAAAATATAGCATTGCCCAATTGCTTATTGAGGATATTTTATTCTATCAAACGTCCACTTAAAAGCAAAAAATCGCTTATTAGTAATTGTCCTTACGAAGAATACACATACATCAATAAAGAAACAGGAGAAATATGCACTTCTCCGTTAAAGTGTATAGCCAAATCACATCCTCTTTTTCAAGAGTTTCGTCTATGGCAATTTATATCAAACTTGCGAATTTATCAAAAGGAAGGAACCATAAACGGAAAATTCACTACTGACATAGATGTAACAAGTCAATTTCTGAAAACCGAAGATGACTACGCAAACTTGTTCGACTGGCTCAATCAGAAAAAAGAAATCAAACAAGACACATTTCTTTAAAAACCCAGCATTTGGATTAAAAAAGAATACAGCAAATTATCGCTGGAATTATGTAGAAGACAAGACATATCCTTGTAATGAGACTCACTACAAGATACTTTCATATTGGGAAAAAGCAGGAATAGAGCAATCAGCCTTAACATCAGAAATAGAAGAGAAACTATGGCATATTCTATACTCTATTTTTGATAAGAACGAACTCAAAAAAGCTTTACAGCATTTCGCTGATAAAAACTATTTAAGCGATAAATTTGCAGATACTTTTCAGCAAATACCTCCTTTCGAGAAAGATTACGGTTCCTATTCTGCCAAAGCTATCAAAAAACTATTGCCACTTATGCGTATAGGAAGATATTGGAAAGCAGAAAATTTCGACAGTACAACTCTTGACCGTATAGAAAAAATATTAACTGGAGAGTTTGAAGAAAACATAAAGAACCGAACCAGAGAAAAAACAATCCATTTGGACAATTTATACTCATTTCAGGGACTTCCAACCTGGCTGGCATGCTATATTGTATATAACCGGCATTCTGAGATAAAGAACGTTACTAAATGGCAACAGCCTTCAGACATTGATGCTTTTCTAAACGCGTTTAAGCAACATTCCTTACACAATCCAATTGTAGAACAAATCATCATGGAAACCCTACGTACCGTACGAGATATATGGAAACAGACAGGGCATATTGATGAAATTCATGTCGAATTAGGACGTGAAATGAAGAATCCTGCCGAGAAACGCAGAAAACTCACCCAACAAATACAAGAAAACGAAAACACCAATCTGCGTATCAAGGCACTTCTTGCTGAATTTGCCAATCCAGAATTTGGAATTGAGAACGTACGCCCGCACTCTCCAAGTCAGCAAGATTTATTGCGTATATATGAAGAAGAAGTCTAAACGAAACTAAAGATATACCAGAAGATATTGCTGTTATTTTAAAGAAATTCAATGAAATTGATACCAAAAAACGCCCGTCTACATCCGATGTCTTACGTTATAAATGCTGGCTGGAACAAAAATATCGTTCTCCTTATACTGGAGCTATGATTCCTTTGGGAAACTTTTCACCCCTGCATACGAAATTGAACATGTAATTCCTCAATCTCGTTATTTTGATGATTCATTCACAAATAAAGTTATTTGTGAAGCAGAAGTTAATAAACTAAAAGGCAATATGTTAGGCTATGAATTCATCAAAACAATCAAGAAAGAATAGTAGAACTAGGATTCGGACAAAACGTTAAAATACAGACGGTTGAAGCTTATGAGCTATTTGTGAAAGAACATTATTCCTACAACCGCACTAAAATGCAAAAGTTGTTGATGGAAGACATTCCAAACCAATTTATTGAACGTCAATTAAACGACAGCCGTTACATTAGCAAGTTTATAAAATCATTATTATCTAATATAGTACGTGAAGAAGGAGAAGAAGAAGCTACGTCCAAAAATGTTATTGTTTGCACTGGAAGTATTACAGACCGGCTAAAAAAAGACTGGGGACTCAACGATGTATGGAATAAAATCATTTTACCTCGTTTCATGCGCTTGAACGAAATTACGGAAAGCAATCGCTTTACGACAACCAATGCCTGCAATAAAACAATTCCTGCTATGCCGTTAGATTTACAAAAGGGATTCAACAAAAAGCGTATTGACCACCGCCATCATGCCATGGACGCTATTGTCATAGCCTGTGCCAACCGGAATATAGTCAATTATTTAAATAATGAATCGGCCAGCAAGAATGCAAAGATTTCACGTCAGGACCTGCGACAAATATTATGCAAGAAAACAAAAACCGACAATTTGGGAAACTATCAATGGCTCATTGACAAACCTTGGGATACATTTACCCAAGATGTGTATTCCATTTTAGGCAACATCATTGTAAGCTTCAAACAAAATCTGCGTATTATCAATAAAACAACCAACCATTATATCCACTATGAAAACGGAAAGAAAGTAAGTTGCTCACAAAAACAAGGTGATAGCTGGGCTATCCGTAAGCCCATGCATAAAGAAACCGTATATGGAGAAATCAACCTGCGCAGAACAACCACTGCTACATTGAAAGCCGTTCTTGAGAATCCCCAAAGAATTATTGAAAAAGACTTAAAGAAAAAAATAAAAGAGCTTTTAACGCAGGGACTCAATGAAAAACAAATCAAAAAATACTTTGAAGACAATAAAGATATTTGGCAAGAAATAAATCTAAAGAAGATACCAGTATACTATTTCACCAAAGAAACTGCCAACAGATTCTTTGCTTGCCGTGAATCAATAAATACA